>Ga0315294_10000945_pt1 | contig 31537 bp, 31 predicted proteins | sample YL17G13_40_MG_FD_203626 | JGI IMG/M metagenome (GOLD analysis project Ga0315294, IMG submission 203626) | Sediment microbial communities from Yellowstone Lake, YNP, Wyoming, USA - YL17G13_40 | ecosystem: Environmental > Aquatic > Freshwater > Lake > Sediment | place: USA: Wyoming | collected...
AAGTGATTTGCCAGATATTTCTAGGATTTTTTTAACCCCAAATGGTTCCAAAGCTTTCCTATCTTTTTTACCTTCAACAATTACAACAGCTTCACCTATATTGAAAATTTCATGCTCAATTTTTTCAATTTTATCAGACAGCAACATAATTATCTAAATTATTTCCTCCAAAATATCCCTTTCTGTAATAAATCCAACCAAATTATTTTTTTCATCCACAACTGGCAAACCGCCTATATCCCTTTCTTTCATGATGTTGATTGCATCTGAAATGCCTTCATCCTCCATCACAGAAAAAATAGTTTTGATCATTATGGATTCTACTGGTTTCGAAAGTGAAAGTAGCCTGAAGTTGTTTTCGTTCAAATATTTTAAAATATCCGCAGCGGTTATCATACCGACAAGTTTTTTATTTGAAATTATTGGCAGCCTTCTGTATCGTGTGTTAACCACGCTTTTAAGGCATTCGAATATTGTTGCTGAGGGCTGCATGAAAAACGGTTTTGTTGTCATAAGCTCTTTTATTTTTATCCCAAAATCTACTTTTGCAAAATGCTTTACTATGTCGCGCTCTGTGATAACGCCGACAAGCTTTCCCTTGTTAACTATGGGAAAACGGCCACGCCTGGAAAATTTGAATTTTTGCAGTGTGTGCCCCAAGCTGTCTTCCACGCTTGAATAAATCACATCCCTGCTCATTATTGTAGAAATGGGGTCGTTCATGTTTAGCTCTTTCATAAAGGCGTTGAGTATGTCGATTATTGTTATAATGCCGACAATGGATTTTTTATGTATTACTGGAAAACTCCTATGGCCGCTCAAAAGCATTTTTTTTGCTATTGAAATTATGTTTTCTGTGTCATCGCAGTAAACGGCGTTCATTGTGGATATTGTAGCAATATCCTGCAGCCTATCCAATCCAGCTTTTTCTAATTCGACACTCATTCCTCTTCTTCCCTGCAATTGTCACAAAGCCATTGATCATTTATATATTCCAAGTGCGAGCCGTAATTGCCGCAAGAATCGCATATGCCTGATGCAAACCTCTCTTTTATTTCAAAGGACTGCTCCTCTTCCTTCAATTTGAGCCTGTTTTCAAGTATGTATATCATTTCCGGCGACGTGACAGCTATGTCTATCATGGAAATTACACCAACTATTTTTCCTCTGTCAACAACCGGAAGGCGTTTGATGTTGCTGCGCTTCAGTTTTTTTGTCGCAACAATTATATCATCATCCGGACTGACAGTAATCAGCGGTTTGGACATTATGTTTTTGATTTTTACCTTTGATGGTAAAATATTTTTTGCAACGACCCTTTTTATCAAATCACTGTCTGTCAGAATTCCGATTGGCTTATTGCTTTTAACGACTATGAGTGCGCCCCTTCTTGTTTTTTTGATCAGCTCGCCAGCCTGTTTTGCAGTTTTTTTTATGTCTATAGTCACAACTGGCTTTGTCATTATGTTTTTAACTAAAACCACTAACAATCACCTACATTATATAAAGACGCCGGCGAGTTTATATTTTTCATAGAAACTCTGTTATTAGCATACCGTCATTTGGTTTTACTATCTTTTGTGGGGGTAGTATGCGAATCTTTCCATAGCCAAAATCGACTACGAGATAAAAAGGAAACCCCTCTAACTTTGGCTTCATATATTCGTAATAATAGAATGTTTTTTTCTTTGTTGATTTTATCTGCAGCAAAACACAATTACCTCTCTTTACGCATATGAGATCTGCATCACCAAGGCTGCCGCCAGCCCTTACAACGCGCCAGCCCCTGTTTTCAAACATAATCCTTATCTTTCTCTCAATCCTGTAACCTTTCATTTTGAAAAACGGCATGCAATCATTTAATAAATGTTTGAGATGTAATTTAATAAAGCTCGTGATAGTATGAAAGTGTTAGTAGTGGGTGATATACACAACGACGTGGAAAACATAATCGCATATAGCGATAAAATTATGGAAATGGATTTCGATGTTATTATAGCAGTTGGTGATTTTATTGATTTCAACATACCGAAAGGATTTGTAAAGGAAGATATGGGCAATCTCATCATCGAACAATTATCAATCTTGAACAAACCAATATTAGCAGTCCCAGGAAATTTTGACAAAGACCTGATACCTCTGTTTGAAAAACGCGGTATAAACTTGCATGGAAAGGGGAAGGTAATAAAGAATGTTGGGTTTTACGGATATGGTGGGGCAAAAACACCCTTCACCACATCATTAGAGCCAAGTGAGGAGGAGTTGGAGAACGGATTAGAAAAAGCATTTGGTATGTTAAAAAAATGCGACGCGACTGTGCAGATAACACACAGCCCGCCTGCAAGGACAAAGTTGGATATTGCCTATACTGGGGCACATGTTGGCTCTGAAGCTGTGAGAAAATTTATAGAAAAGAACCAACCAACTGCTGCTGTGTGTGCGCACATACACGAGGCCAGGGGCGTTGATGAGGTTGGAAAAACAAAAATAATCAATTCTGGACGCTTTCCTGAAGGTTATTGCGGCATGATAACGATAAAGGGAAAGGAAGTTAGCGTGGAAGTAATCAGTTTAATGTAACTTGTTTACTACCGCAAAGCATTTTTATAAGGGAAATCCAAACTAATGAATTGCAAGAACGTTCGATTCAGCAGAAAATCAGTGATTATGAATGAATATATTAGAAAATTTGATAAGTACTAGAATTGAAGAAAATCCGGAAACGAGTTTATTGGAACTTGCAGAAAAGATGGACATTCTTGATGTGCAAATATTGAGAAAATTTTACACGACTAGTAAAGAGTTTCCATTCGACACGCAGCCATACTGTTTTCCAATACTCTTTAAGGAGATGAAGGAAACAAACAACCTAAAGATTGGATTAGAAGGGTTGAGAAAGAGGTTGGATGTCTTGGTAAGGCTTGATCTCATAACAAAAATCAAGGGTTCGAACCCGACTAATTATGTGCCCGTTTCTGGTAAAGAGCAGTTTGTTAGGGCAACAATAATCAAATTTTTCATAATAAACGGGTTGACCAAGTTCTTGTAGATTATACGAACTAGTCTTTTTTATTGCTTATCTTTAACTCTTTTTTGAAGGGGGGTTATTTTTTATGAACTTTTCTTTGTTAAAGAATATTATTAATTATAATAATTCACCAGATTGTTTGTGTAATGGTAACAAAAAATCTAAATTAAATGAACAGATGCCTTAAGAAATATCATTTTTTATGATTATTCCAATGAATATTTGCACCTGTTCTCCTTTTATTTATGAAGAGTTTACGGAATTTTTATTATATTATATATTATACAAATGTTCATAAATAATAAATAATAAATAATAAACATGTTTTCTTCTGAAAACGAATTTAAAAAATACGTAGAAAAGGAATTTATGCGAAATGGTATAATTTTTCAAAAGGAGTTTCATGTTGAACATGGTTTTATCGACTATGTTATAAAATGGAGAGAAAAGGATTGCGCGGTTGAAGTTAAGATCAACCACTCAAATATAAATGCAACCGTCGGTCAGATACTGTTTATGCGAAATATTTTTTCACATGTTTTCCTTTTAGCACCTCCACTTTTTTTAAAAAAATTTGAAACAGCAACAAAAATAGATAATTTATTCAATACAGTTGGATTTATGACGTTTGAAAATGGTGAACTAAAAGTTTTACAGGAGGCAACAAACGACACATATTATGTGAAAAAAACAAGTGATAAAACACCAAAACTGCTACCCAAATACACCTTTATTACCGAAAATGATATGGAGATTTTTGAAAAGTTTAAAAACAGACAATTTTTTGTATGTGACTTGGCAAAAGAACTTGAAATAAAACCAGCTAATGCGTACCAAAAAATTAAACGGTTAAAGAGAATGGGGCTTTTGGAAGTTGTTAACAATTATAATCCAAAGGCATTTCATATAACTAAAATCAAAGAACTAGGTGAACAAGTTGAATATGTTTAGATACATCTAAACAAACTATCTTCTGAATTATTTCAAAAACATTAAATATGAACAATCATAAAAATAGATTATGAAACGAGGCCGACCGAACAAAAGAAATGAAATACAAATTATAGTTATAGATTTGCTTATGGCTTCTGGTGGTCCCCAAACAGTATCATCCCTAAGAAAAGCAGCTTCTTTAAAGGTGGGTAAGCAGATAAGTTGGAACACTATAGAAAAATATTTGAAAGAACTCGTTCAGTTAAACAAAGTACAACCAATATTTTTAGATCACTGTAAAGACCCTTCAAAAAAAGGCCTCGTACTATACCAGATTAAAAAATAGCAGGAAAATTTCTTCAAGGAAATATACATAAACTTGCAACAGTAATTATTCTATGGTTTGAATGGGTAAGCAAGAAATAATCAGGTTGTTCATTGAAAAGGGTTTGCAGGTAGACCCACCATCATTAGAGTTGTTTGATAATGATAGCGAAAAATTGGCAGAGTTTTTGAAAAAAATTCCAGATAAAGGTAAGCTGCCTACAAGAATCACAATAGATTTCGTGAAAAAAATCCTTCAAACACACAAGTTCGAGATACTGCAGGGTTTTAATATACCACAACAAACGCATACCATTGAGAATGCTGTGCATTATTTTAACAATCGCTATGAAACTATGAAAAAATTTTTTGTTGACAAACCTTCTTTGGAGAATCTAATTTCGATAAACAAAATTACAGACAAAGTAAAAAAATTTTCAATAATAGCAATGGTTAAGGAAAAGGATGAACATGAAAAAACAATTGTTGTGGAGGACCAGACAGGTGAAATTTTGGTTTGGGTGGAAAGTAATGATTTCGAGCAGATTGTTCCTGATGAAGTATTGGGTTTAGTTTGCGAGAATAATGCAGTGCCGAAGGCTGTAAATGTTGTTTTCCCGGATGTGCCGTTGAAAAGGGAGGTTACAAAGACTAGTGAAGAAGTATTTTGCCTCTTTATTTCAGACTTTCATTTTGAAAGCGAAGATTTTAACAAAAAACATTATGAAAAATTTCTGGAGTGGCTGAAGAAATCTAATTATCCAAACCTATACATATTTGTTTTGGGCGGCATCTCATCAAAAAAAGATGTTGTAAAGGAATTTTTCTCTCAACTGCCAGATTCGACAAAAATATATATGATGGATGAGAATGATGCAGAATTTTCTGCTGACTATACTATAAAAGGTTCATGCCTAGCAAGGCTTGATGACGTGGTTATTTTGCTATGCAGCGGTGATACACTTGCATACTATATAAAACTTTGGAGCAATCTAACTGTGAAAAAAGTTATGCTAAATCTGCTTAAGAAAAGGCACTTAGATCCTGTATTTACTGCTAATAAAAAAATATTTGACAAGGATTTGTTCGTAATGGAGACATTGCCGGATATTTTCGTTTCACCTCATTTTCACCAGCCAGGCGAGTTGAACTACAAAGGCACTACAATACTTTCTCTGGGCAGCTTTACGCAGCAGCCAATATTTTGGTTGGCCAATTTGAAGACACGTGAAATTATTAAACTTGATTTCACATAATGATATGTAATATGGAGCTAGTTTTTCAAATTCTGGATTGTGATTACGTCCTCGTAGATGGCAAACCAGTAGTGAGGATTTTTGGCAAAACTAAGGAAGGAAAAACTGTCTGCGCGTTTTACAAAAACTTCTTACCATATTTTTACATCCAACCTGAAGAAGATGGTGTGAAGGATATAGTTGATTATATTAAAAAAAATTTTACAAATAATGTTGTGAACATAGAAGAGGTTGAGAGGTATAACCCCATTGGCTATCAAAAGGATAAAATTAAACTTCTAAAAATAACCCTAAAAGACCCATCACAAACACCGATTATAAGGGATGCACTGAAAACGATAAAATTTGTAAAAAATATTTTCGAGGCAGACATCCTTTTCAAATATAGATTCATGGTGGACATGGGTATTGGTGGTATGGGATGGGTTAAGGTAGTTGGCGATTTGACGAGTACAACTACTGTTAAGACGAACAAATGCATAAACGTAAAAAAACTGGAGCTAGTTGAAGATATTTCGAATGCTGATTTCAAGTATATGAGTGTTGATATAGAGATAGCCTCAAGCAAAGAGGGTGTGCCAAATCCTAAAAATGATGCAATATCCATGATCAGCCTATCTTTTCATCCAAGCTACAATGGCAAGAAAAACGTTGTCCTTGTTGCCAAATATATTAAAAAACCAGGCGACACGTTAACTTTTTCCAATGAAAAGGAAATGTTGGAAAATTTTTTAAAAATAGTTGATCTCTTTGACCCGGATTTCATCCTTGGCTATAATGTTAACAATTTTGATGTGCCTTACATTGTTGAGAGGCTAAGGGAATGCAATCTGCCAAGATACATGGGGAGATGCGGGCAGAAGCCGATAATTTCAAAGAAACTGGGAATAAGATACAGGAATTATGTAGTGGGCCGTGTAATAGCAGACGTTTATGATTTAGTAAAAGAATCAGTAGGCAAAGGGCAGTTAAAGCTGAAAAGATATGGTTTGGGTGATGTGTCAAGGGAACTTATAAATGAAGACAAGGTTGGCATATCGCACAGCGAGATAGTGAAATATTGGAATGGCAATGAAGAGCAAATACTGCATCTTGTCGAGTATGCCAAAAAAGATGCTGAGCTGGCGCTCAAGTTGCTTTTACAACAAAACATGCTGGACAAGTTTATAGAATTGTCCAAGGTTTCTGAGCTGCTGCTTCAGGATGCATTGGATGGCGGCGAGGCTGTGCGTGTGGAAAACCTGCTTTTAAAAGAATTCAACAAAGAAGGGTTTGTAATTCCGCTAAAGCCAGATGATAAGGCTGTTTGGGATAGAACTGAAAAGAGGGAAGCATTGGGGCTGAAAGGCGCACTAGTGCTAGAGCCGGAGGTAGGTTTGCATTCAGGCTATGTGGTTTATTTGGATTTCAAATCCATGTATCCTTCAATATTTATTTCATACAACATCTGTCCAACAACACTTATAAGAGAAGAGATGCTAGGTGTCATAAAAACTCCCTATGGCACTATGTTCTGCCCTCCGAGTATTAGGCAAGGGACGATACCAAAAATAGTGAATTTTTTGATAAAAGAAAGGGATAGGGTTAGAAAAGAGAGATCCAAAACATCCACAGAAGCAGAAAAGAGAAGCCTTGACGCAAGGCAGAATGCGTTGAAGATTATGACTAATGCTTTCTACGGCTATACTGGCTATACAAGGGCGAGATTTTATGTTTTAGACATAGCCAATGCCATAACAAGCTGCGGAAGATACTTGATTCAACACACAAAAGAGATAGTTGAGAGAGATAAAGAACTGAAAGTGATTTATGGTGATACAGATTCTATAATGGTAAAAACAAAGGCAAAGAGTTTGGATGAAGCCTTGGTTATAGGCAAGGCGATAGAAAAAAATATAAATGAAGAATTGGTAGGAAAGGTTCAGATTAAGATAGAAAGCGTTTTCAAATCTCTTCTCATACTGAGCAAGAAAAGATATGCCGGCCTTGGCTGTGAAAAGGATGGTGGTGAGTGGAGAGAAAAGATGGTTATGAAAGGAATAGAGACTGTGAGAAGGGACTGGTGCGACTTGGTTTCAGAAACACTCTATCAAATTCTTGACATACTTTTGAGGACGCAAAAACCTAAGGATGCTCTCACATACATACGCAAAGTGATTTCTGATTTGGAGAATAACCGTACGCCTATAGACAAGCTGATTGTTACTAAAAGCATTTCAAAACCCATCAAAGAGTATAAGGGGATACAACCGCACATTGAGGTTGTGAAAAAAATGAGGAAAAGAAGTCCTCTCGGAGCTCCTGGTGTTGGCGACAGGGTCGGGTTTGTCATAACAAAGGGATTGCAGCTGATGTCTGACAGGGCTGAGGATCCAGAGTATGTAAAGGCGCAAAACCTGAAAATCGATTCAAAATATTATATCGAAAATCAGATACTGCCACCCCTAGAAAGGGTTTTCGAGGCAATGCACATAGACAAAACCGAGCTCTTGGGTGCAGGAAAGCAGATGCTGCTTATGGATGTTATAAGAAATGGTGCGAGGAAAAAAGACAGTGAAACAGTGCTTACTGCTATAGATGGATTTGCTTGTACAAGTTGTGAGAAAACCTTCCCTAGGCCGCCGCTTATAGGAAAATGCACAAAATGCGGCGGGGAACTGCAATTTTATTATCAAGATATGAAATCGAGGTTTTTCAAAACATGAGCATTATAGATAACCTTTTTGGCACATATGACATGTATTTGTTGAAATTCTTTAACCAACCCTTTTCAGTATTTCTCAACATTTTTTTCATAGTTTTGATTTATTCAATATACCCCATTTTGATTTTGCTTGCATTCTTTTATATGAGGACAAAACAATTCGAAAAATTATCCCACCTTTTTTTGGTAGTTGTTTTAGGATATCTTTTTGTGATGGGTTTGAAATATTATTTTGACAGACCAAGGCCCTATGAAAATCATCCTGAATTGGCAAAGATTTTTGAAAAGGTTGACCCCTCATTCCCTTCAGCACACACATTTCTATCTTTTTCAGTCTTATACTTCATTCCAAGGGGATTGCCAAAATGGCTGAAACACATTCTCAGACTTTATCTTATAATTCTAGTTCCTTTGGGTGTTTTGTATGCCGGTGTGCATTACCCATCTGATGTAGTCTTTGGAGCAATAATTGGACTTTTGTTCCCAAAAATTATTTCTGAAGGTTTTGCTAGGAAAGTATTCAAGTTTTAGTTGCAACATTTACTTTAAGATTGGAGCGAATGTTATCTGTCAGGAATGTTTTCAAAATCAAAGCTGTTATCAGCACCATTCCAAAATCTTTCCAGACAGTGAATAGTGATATGAATGATATCAAAAATATGCATAATCTAAAAATCGTTCTTTTCTTTTTGCTCATTTTAATATAAGAATCCAAGAATCCAATGAAAACAATTGCAAAAAATCCAACCATCACTTCTATATCTATAATCCAGCTATAACCCAGTCTTTGTACAAGGGTTATAAGCCCAAAAACAAAAATTATTTCGCCAATTGACAATGCAATGGAAAACAAACTATTTTTCCAACTTTTACTCATCAATCGGCCTGCAACCATTACTAATAGTAAAATAGCCCCCGCGGCTATGGGCAAATAATTTTTCATTTCATATTCAAGGCTGCCAACATACCTTTCACTGCCGACAAGCTTGAGTGTAGTGGACAGGCTTCCTGATTGTAGGATAGTTTCGATTTTTATTTTTTCAGAATTTGCAGATTTGGCGGTTTTCTCAAAACCTATTATTGCTATGACATTTCTTACCTTACCTGCACTTTCAAAAGATATTGGCAGCGGCGTCATAATTTTATCATCCAGCGAATAAATCAAGCTCCCATCAAGCAATACGTTATTACCAATGATTTTCGTGTTCATCCTCTTGGTTAAATTCGCAAACCTGTTTGCCGCTGCATCTGAAGTCTTCACAGGTATATAAATTTCATACTGCTGCATGTCGCTTTGATACTTTGCATAGCTTGCCACTGTGAATACACTCAAAATATCCTCATTGGAAAATGTTAATGCGTCCAAAGTAACAGATTTGTTGGTAAAATTTGATACGTAAAACTTTGTATCATCCAACAAAAATTCTTCCCCAACATTCCTTTTCAAACCATCCACGTTTACATAATCTGAATATGACACAGAATGCGTTTGATCTTCTATTACAAATTTTCCAGTGCTATTCTTTAGCTCAATGTTTTGGGATATTTTTGCTGTAAACCTACCGTTTATTGTAAGTGTTCCAAAATTCTCATCATTTATCCCTGAAATTTTCAACATAGTTTTTTTATCCACACCTTCAGAGGAATAGGCCTTCACATCCTGCAATCCCATGAGTTCAACCCTCTTTTTTATAATGCTAACAATTTCTTCTACAACCGATTTGTTATAGTTTACAGACATGTAGGTGTTTGTTATGCCGCCTCCAATTTCTAGGCCAAACTTCAAACCACCACTCACCACATCCTTAACGTTTACACCAATATTACCATTTTCATCAACATTACACCCACCCGGCCCGTTGTTGACTATCATAGTTGCGTAAGAATTTGCAGCCAAACTTTTTACAATGTTGTTGAAATCAATAGTATTATCTAGATACTTGTCGTTAACCTGCGTTATGATGTCGCCAACATTTATGTTGTTGCATTTGTTGTTTGCATCCAGGCCAACAACCTCTACACCGCTTTTCTTGGCTAGGAAAGGCAGTGCTATCAAAATCATTGAAACTGCAATTATTGCAAGCAAAAGCAGCATTCTCATATTTTTCATCATATCAGCCTTCCTTATACTTTAAAGTGATATTATTTAATACTTTTATAATTCACAACATTTTTAAGCATTCGTTAACCACTTTGTTAAATGATATGGGGTGTGGTGAAAAAATGAAAGTGGCTGTTATAGGAGCGGGCTATGTAGGGCTTACGTTGGCATGTTTTGCTGAATTTGGCCATGAAATCACACTTATAGGAAGGGATAGGAAGAAAATTGAGATGATCAACAACGGCAAGCCGCCAATATACGAGCCTGGTTTGGAGGAAATATTGAGGCGTGGTATTCAGTCAAAAATGATAAAAGCGACCGATGATTACAGTGTAGTAAAAGAGAGTGATGTAGTTTTCATATGCGTGGGCACACCCTCAAATGAAGACGGCTCGATTGATCTTTCGCAAATAAGAACTTCTTCCGGTCAGATAGCAGAGCAGCTTAAATTTGTGGATAGATTCATAGTCGTCGTGGTGAAGAGCACAGTTGTGCCACAAACAACAGTGGCTGTAGTAAAGCCAATTCTTGAAAACGTTTCTGGCAAAAAATGCGGGGTTGATTTTGGGATAGCAATGAATCCAGAATTTTTGAAAGAAGGCGATGCTGTTGAGGACTTTGTTCATCCTGATAAAATTGTGCTGGGTACACTTGATAATAGATCGTATGAAATATTAGAAAAGCTGTATAGCTGTCTGGATAAAAATATAGTGAGAATAAAGACAGACCCGACAACTGCAGAGATGATAAAATATGTGCAGAATTCTGCTTTAGCCTCACGCGTGTCTTTCATAAATGAGATGGCCAACATATGCGAGGAACTTTCTGTTGACATAAAGGAGGTTGCCTATGCCATCGGCCTAGACAGCAGAATAGGTCCAAAGTTTTTGAGAGCCGGGCCTGGCTTCGGCGGTAGTTGCTTTCCAAAGGATGTAAAGGCACTTCTCTCACTTTTCAGGGTTAAGGGAGAGCAACCAATTATGCTAAAAGCAATTTTAGATGTCAATGCCATGCGGCCTCATAGGATGGTAAGCATGGCTGAAAAGGCTTTAGGCAATCTAAAAAATAAAAATATTGCTGTTCTTGGCCTGGCTTTCAAGGCAAACACAGACGATATACGTGAATCACCTGCCATAACTGTTGTTAAAGAGTTGTTGAAAAACGGTGCCAAAATCAAGGCTTATGACCCTGAAGCTATGGAAACCACAAAAGCTGTTTTTGGTCCTTCTATAGAATATGCCAAAAATAAAGAAGAGTGTTTGGTTGGAGCGGATCTTTGTATGATATTGACAGAGTGGGATGAATTCAAAAATATCGATTTATCAACTGTCAAATGTCCAATTGTCGATGGCAGGCGTGTAATCAACCCTGAAGAGGCGAGAAAGCATGGAATATTATATATGGGAATAGGCTGGAAGAATACTAAGGTAGATTTATGATCAAGGAAGATATAAAAACAATCATATCAGGTTTGAAGGAATTTTCCGATGTTGTTGCAGGCAAAACATTTTTGGTTACTGGTGGATCTGGTTTTCTTGGCAGTTGGGTTTGCGAAGTGCTTGTTGAGATGAAGGCGAAGGTTGTATGTGTTGATAATCTCAGCTCTGGCCTCAAAAAAAATATTGAAAAGCTGGTTGAAAATAAAAAAATAATTTTTGTCGAGGCAGATGTTTCTTCGTTTGATACAAAAGACCGCATAAATTATATCATTCACATGGCAAGCATAGCATCACCGCCTTTTTACCAAGCCTATCCAATAGAAACGCTCGATGCAAATACCTTTGGAACCAAAAAAATGCTGGAGCTTGCTAGAAAAAACAATGCAACAATTCTTTATGCAAGTACAAGCGAGGTGTATGGTGAGACAGATGAAATACCTACGCCTGAAGGTTATTACGGTTATGTGAATTCTTACGGGCCACGGGCTGTTTATGATGAGGGAAAAAGGGTGGCAGAGGCTTACTGCTATGCATACTGGAAAAAATTTGGAGCCAAGGTAAGGGTTGCAAGGTTGTTCAACACCTATGGTCCACGGCTAGATGTGAAACAAACCTCTCAATACGGCCGTGTTGTGGTAAAATTTATCGAGCAGGCTCTTTCAAACAACCCAGTAACTGTTAATGGAAACGGAAAACAAACAAGAAGTTTTTGCTACATAACCGATCTTATAGTAGGCCTAATAAAATTACTCTTGAAGCCAAATCTTGATGGTGAGATTGTCAATTTGGGTAACGATGATGAAATCACTATCTTGGAATTGGCTAACAAAATAATAAAGCTCACCAATTCAAAATCAAAAATAATATTTCAGGCCATGCCAAAGGATGATCCAATGAGGAGATGTCCGGATTTGAACAAAGCCAAAAAAACTTTAGGGTATGAAGCCAAAGTGCCCCTTGAAATTGGTTTAAAAAGGACAATAGATTGGTTAAGGAGAAGATGATGTTATGGGAGTGAAGGTATCCATCATTGGTGTTGGTAGGGTTGGAGGCATGCTTGCGTATTTGCTTGTTTCACATAAAAAAATAGACGAGATTGTTCTTATTGATAAAATACAGCCTAGGGTTGATGGGACAATTCTTGACGTGTCGCACGCCTATCCTGAATATTCATCAAAGCTTAAGGCTGGAAATTATGAAGATGTGAAAAATTCAAAGGTAATAATAATAACAGCTGGCTTGCCAAGGGCACCGGGCACAGGAACTAGGATGGACCTTTTGGATGCAAACAAGGCTATTTTGAAGGAGATAATAGAATCGGTGGGTGTTTCTAGAGACACCATTGTTTTAATTTTAACAAATCCTGTAGAACCTCTTGTTTATTTTGCATACAAACTTCTTGCAGACAAGCTAGGCAAAAATCAAGTAATAGGATTCAGCAACATTTTGGATTCAGCTAGGCTAAAGTTTATTTTGTCAAAGATTACGAACGCAGACCCGAACAAGGTTGAGGGTTTGGTTTTAGGGGAGCATGGAGAAAACATGATATTGGCTTTCAGCAACTGCAAAATAAATGGCAGGCCGCTTCCGGATTTGGATTTTGAATCCATCAGCAAGGAATTAAAAAATTCAAGCAAAAAGATCCTAGAATGTTTGGGCGGTACGCAATTTGGTCCAGGCAAGCATGCAGCAGATTTGGTCAATGTAATTTTAAACAACACAGGCGAGGTTTTTCCAGTTTCTTTTTACATAGAGAGTGATGACAACTACAAACTTTCGGATGTTTGCATAAGCGTACCCGCTGCTATAGGCTCTGATGGTGTGAAATATATAAAAAAAATAAATTTGAATAAAGAAGAGGAAAGCAGTTTTTTGAAACTGGCTGGCCAATTGAAAAAGATACAAAGGGGTATGGGGGTTTGATATGAAGGTTCTGATTACAGGTGGCGCAGGTTTCATAGGAAGCCATACATCGGATTTGCTCATTAAGGAAGGCTTCAAGATTAGGGTGTTCGACAACCTAGAGCCACAGGTGCATGGCGGCAAGAAGCCAGAGTATCTCAATCCTGATGTCGAGTTCCTTCATGGCGATATAACAAACAAGGATCAATGGAAAAAGATTTTGGACGGTGTTGATGCAGTTATACATCTTGCAGGCATGGTTGGCATAGGGCAGAGCATGTACCAGCCAGTGAGGTATTTGAATACAAACACCATCGGCACTGCGCTAATGTATGAAGCAATATTGGAAGATGCAAAACTGAGGAAGAGCATAAGAAAAATAGTTGTAGCAAGCTCCAAGAGCATATACGGTGAAGGTGCTTACAAATGCAAAAGACATGGTGTTGTTTATCCGCAGCCTCGGCCGACTAGCCAGCTGGAAAATCATGATTGGGAGGTTCACTGCCCCTCATGTGGTGAATATGTAGTGCCGATTGGAATAACTGAAGAAAAACCCGTTCAAAACTTATCTGTTTATGCATTATCAAAATACGACACAGAAAGGCTTGCAATAGATTTCGGCAACGCACTTGGTATAGCAACAGTGGCATTCAGATATTTCAATGTTTATGGTCCAAGGCAGAGCCTCAATAATCCTTACACAGGCGTGGCTGCAATATTTTTAAGCAGGGTTAAAAACAACAACCCACCAGTAATTTTTGAAGACGGCAAGCAGACTAGGGATTTCATATTTGTAGAGGATATAGCAAGGGCGAATCTTTTAGCATTGGAGAAGGCTGACAAGACAGATGTTTACAATGTCGGCTCAGGAGCACCAATAACTGTAGCCGGCGTAGCAAATATAATAATCGAGCTGCTTGGATCAAAGGTTGAACCTGAAATAATAGAAAAGTTTAGGCCTGGAGATAACAGGCATGACTTTGCAGACATAACGAAAATTTCTAAAGAGATGGGATTCAAGCCTAAATGGGATTTGAAGAAGGGGTTTGCAGAACTGATAAAATGGTCTGAAACACAACATGCAGTGGACAAGTTTGAGCAGGCTGAAAAGGAAAGGCTGAAATATTTTGGTTAGAGGTTTACCCTGTTAAAGCGTACTTTATGATTGAAACTCCTGCAGCAATGTTATTTTTTATTCTTGAAAAAGAGTTCATTCTTTTCACGGCTTTAAAGAAATATTTTGGCCGCAGATAGAATTTTTTATAAGCCAACCTGTGGAGTTCCATAATTTTTTTCGATGACACAGATGGCATCTCAAAAATTGGTTCGACATGTATGCCATACTTGGACCAATCTTTTTCTTTTAAATAACCAGCATCCTGCCATTGCTTGAATAGCTCTGTTCCAGGATAGGGCACTGTTACATGGAATTTTGCAACATCCGGATCAAGCTCAATAGCAAAATCTATCGTTTTTTTTATGGTTTCCTCAGTATCACCTGGCAGACCAAGCATGAAAAATCCCCACGTCTCCAGTCCAACCTCTTTACATAGCCTGAAAACCTCACGGATTTTTTCGAGTGTAGTGCCTTTTCTTATGTTATTCAGTATTCCTTGGTCACCAGATTCCACACCGAAAGCCAATCCATAGCATCCAGCACCCTTCATCCTTTCTAACAATTCTTTTGTTATAGTATCCACCCTCACACCGTTCGGGCATGTCCACAAAAATTTTAGCTTTCTCTTTTTTATTTCCTTACAAATCTCTTCAACTCTTTTTTTATTGAGCGTGAAAGTGTCATCTATAAAATGTATCTCCCGTATCTTGTACTCTTTCACCAATAATTCTATCTCATCAACAACATTCTTGGCAGATCTTGCTCTGAATTTACAACCAAACAAATTGCGAGCATCACAATAAACACATTGCCCAGGGCAACCGCGCGATGTCATCATTGTAGTCATCGGCTCTGCTTTGACATCCACATAATGATACTTGTCCATTTTTATCAAATGTCTTGCAGGGAATGGTATGTCATCCAAACTCTCTATCAGTTGCCTATCATCATTGTGGATAATTTTATTCCCATCCTTCCACACCAGACCTTTACATTTGCCAAAATCGCCTTTGTTTTGGATAATTTTCAAAAGTTCTTGAAAAGTGTACTCTCCTTCCCTGCGCACTACAAAATCTACCATCTTATTCCCAATAATCTCGTCTGGCATAGTAGTTGGGTGTATACCGCCTAGAACCACAGGGCAGCCTATAATTTCCTTTATCATTCCAGCAATTTTCAAGGAATAGTTTACTGTAGGCGTGACAACTGTTATACCAACAATATCAGGTTTGAAATCTTCTAAAAATTTTTTCAGTTTATCTTCATTCGTATGCTCTGCAGGCATATCTATTATTTTTACTTCATACCCATCCTTCTCCAGCACAGCAGCTATGTATGTCAATCCTAAAGGGGGATATTCAGTTGCTGCTGCCTTGAACTGGCCATATATTTCGCTGAATGGAGGCTTTATTAGAAGTACTTTCATAACTTATTTTTAAATAAAAAGATTATTATGCTTATAAAGTGGTGCTATGTTGATATCCATAATAATTCCTTTTCACAATGAAGAAAAAATCTTAAAAAAAACTATAGGGCTGGTTAGGGATGCAGTGGGTAAGGATGATTATCGGTATGAAATTATAGCGGTTGATGACAACAGCAATGACAATACTGGCGTGATTCTGGATAATCTTGCAAAAAATTATTCAAAATCAAAACATGTGGTGCTTCGAGCAGTGCATAAAAAAAATGAAAACATTGGTCCATCGGGATTGGGGGCTGCTTTGAGACTCGGTTTCAAACATGCAAGGGGAGATGCGTTGATAACCTTTATGGGCGATCTGTCTGATAATCCGAGCGACATACCTAAATTGATTAAAAAATTTGATGAAGGCTATGATATAGTATGTGGATCGAGATTTGTGCCAGGTGGCGATGTAAATGACTATCCTAAAATAAAGATGATATCTAATCGGCTTTGGAATAGGATATTTGGAATACTTTTTATGACAAATTTAAAAGACATTTCAAATGGATTCAAACTTTATAGGAGAGAGGTTATTGATGCTGCCAAACCAATTTCAAAGGGGTTTGAAATAACGGCTGAAATAGTTTTGAAGGGTTTGATAAATAATTTTAAGATTATCGAAGTTCCTGTATCTTGGCACAACAGAAAAAGAGGTTATGGCGTGTCAAAATTCGGCTCTTTTTCTATTGCATTCGTTATTATGAAACTGCCGAAAATAGGATGGTCTTATGGAAAACTAGCAGTAAGGCTTTGGCTGGAATTCTTAAACAAGCGCATCTTTGGGGTTTGAATAGCTCGTGCAAACAACAGTTTTTGTAGAGCAAATGTAGTTGCATAATTCCTTTTGCTGGGTTGGCATGAAATTCTTATTTCTAAACACTACAACATCTCCACTTTCCATCTCTTTTATAAATTTGCCTGATGTGAAAACATATTTATAAAAAGCATCTCCATTATCTTTTTTCAGTATAATGTATTCAACGCCATATCTATTCAGTGTCTTTTCATAAGTATCATTGCTGTCTTTTATTGCGCAATCCCTAATTATTTGGTGCTTGAACCCGTCTATCTTGGCTATTTCAAAAGTGAACTGAATAAAATCTGTGAGAATATTTCCTTTTGCATTAGAAACCACATACTTGCTTATGGATTCGGCATTCTGCAGATAGATAATGTTATTTTGCACTGTATAGGCAAACTGTGCAATTAGCAGGATGAAAAATATGGGCAACAATTTTTTATATTGTTTTTTGCAAAAGTTCGCTATCACAATCGAGGAAGGTATGACAAATGCTGGCATCATGTTTATGTCATATCTTGTATCCTTGTTGTGTATGAATGTCATAGCCAAATAAACAATCACTATCCATACAAGAAACAACTTCCATCCGTATTTTTTTTCTTTTATGTAATAGATTGTTGAAACAAGAAGTATTATTCCAATGACTGGGAATTGCTCCAAAAGGAATGCCTTAATATAGAACAGCCAACCGGCAGGCTCTTTCCATGTAGGATCACCTACATCAGCATTAATTGTATAGCTGAGGGGAACAAAGAGCAGGCCAGTCTTGTATAGCAACAGATAGTATGGCGTCAAGATGAGTAATGAAACTATTAATGGTATCAATATTTTTTTAATTTTGTTTTTATTTTCAAAATAGACGAAAGCCAAAATAACTGGCACAATCAAAACTGCCTGCCATTTGGAAAAAATACAAAGGACGGTGGATGCTATTGCCAACAACTTGTTTTTATTATTGTCTTCATCTAACAATTTCCAATACAAAAAAATAGTCAAAGTAAAGAAGAATAAAAATAGGATTTCTTGGGTTGCAGCTATCGAGCTATAAATGAACAATGAGGAGCTCATGAAAATCAATGGAGCTATCAGGGATGCCCCTTCGTTTTTAGAAATTTTGTAAGTGCATTCTTTAACTAAATAAAGAAACGCTACAGAGAAGATTACTACAACTAACCTACCAACCAATACCGATGTGCCAAATATCATGTATCCGAAAGCTATGAGTATGTGAAGAAGTGGTGGGTAGTGGAGGGATAGCTTAGGATAGTGCACCAAATACGAAATCGCATAATCATACAATTTTTTATAGGACAGTGTTGGATCTTTTAACCAGTCTAGAATAAAATCTTTGATAAACTTTGCTACTAAGGAATGAGTTGCTTCATCTGGATTTAGATTGTCTGAAGAAATGAAAAATAAGATTACAATCAGCCAGGCTGCAACAACAAGTGCAAATAGTTTTGAGTATGCACGCATACATTTTAGAATAAAGAAGTCTATTTAAAAACCTTATGACCCAAAAATCATTTTTTAACTACAAGTATGAACTGAAAGGCAAACAATGTCCTCAAAATTTTTGTCATGAGGTAATTTATATGATGAACAAAATTAAGAGGTTTGCCTTTAGCTGTTGAAGGAAATACCATAGGGAGGGGAATTGGTGTAACATCCGTTTTAGTTATTTTCAGGCCAGCATCTTCCATTAACTTCTTAAATGCCTTCAATGTAAAAAATCTCAAATGTGTTTTGTCCAATATACCGCGATCTGTGTATTCAAAATTTCCGAACAACAATTTCAACCGCATGTACAAGTTTGCAATATTGCTTGTCGAAGCAATAATTATGCCATCCTTTTTAAGGCACTTTTTGAATTTTATCAAAACATTTAACGGATCTTTCAAGTGCTCTAGCACATCAGCAAAAATAATCACATCAAAAAAATTGTTTTTATATTTAAAACTTGCTGTTTCAACATCACCTACAACTACATCTTTACAGCTTACCCTAGCCAATTTTGCTGCATTTGGGTCAGACTCTATACCCCATACATCATTTTTCATATCGCTGAACATTTTAGCAAGATAGCCGGTTGAACAACCAACATCTAGAATTTTCATCCCACTATTCATTCGTTGCACAATTTTAATGATCTTTGAGTGGCTGCTATATTGATCTGGTTTAAACCTGTAAGATATCATAATAATATTATAGCTAGTATTCATATCAAGTTCATTTTTTTGATTAGACCCAAAGCAAATAAAGAGGGGGAAAATTTGAAATATAAATTTTTTACCCTCCACCTTGTTACTGGATATAATATGTTACATAAAAGTCTCCAAGCTGGATTCTTGATGTATTCATAATTTGGATTTAGCATCAGAGTTGAAAAATATAGGTTTTGAAGAAATTTTTTCCTATTTTTTTCAATCCATGGATAATTCAATTCATCATAATTATTCCAAGAATAACCACTCCATTCTTCAAACGTTCTCGGTGGTTTGAAACCATTTGCAATTGCCCAGTCAAATAATTTTGTTCCTGGGTAATATATTACAGGTTTTATATTGCCTACATCATTATTTGGACTCTGCTTTTTTATTTCAAGCATAGTATTGATAGTCATCATAATGTCTTCGTTTGTCTCTGTAGGAAATCCTGACATAAAGCTATAAATCATTTTTATTCCTACCTCCGACATAGTTTTATCGACAGTATAAAGATCTTTCATATCAATAAATTTACCAACAGTCCTTTGTAATTTTGGAGATGCTGTTTCAATACCACAAAGTATTTTTTGTAAACCAGATTTTTTTAGTTTTTGAGCAATTTCTGGTGTAACGTATCTTATACTTATAATTGTTGCACCATGTACAGCCCATTTAATATCCATATTATTTTTTTCAATCAAAGAAACAAATCTTTCAACTCTTGGTATACTGACCCAAAAATTGTCATCTTGAAATACAAAATGTGTGATGTCATATCTCTTCATTAACATTCTCATGAATTCAATCGTTTTTTCCGCAGAAAGATATCTCCATTTACCCATATTATGTTTGTTGCTGTTATGGCAATAGGAGCATCCGAAAGGACAACCCCTTGAAGAGAACAGAATTAATTTACGCCTACCATTTTCCGAAGAAATATATCTTTCCATATTAACTAAATGAAGTGGCAGTTCCCCAATTTTATTCAAATCTTCAAAATCTTCAGGTGGATTTATTATCAGATTTCCTGACTTGTCTTTAAAGCATATACCCTTAATTTTTTCATATGAACCTTTCTTTTCAATTACTCTGACAAGATTGTAGAAAATTGTATCTCCATCGCCCCTTACAACAAAATCTACAAGTGATTCTTTAATGGAATCTTGAGGAGTGGAAGTAACATGAATGCCTCCAATAACAGTTTTCACGTCTGGCATTCTACTTTTAACTTCTTTTAAAAATTCAATTGCAAACTTTAATTGCAAACCAGTTAGGGAAGTGACACCAACACAAATAGTATCTTTGTTAAGTTCTTTATTTAATATTTGTTTCCAATTTTTATCAAATCTTCCATCAATTATTTTGATAGTATACTTCTTATAGAGTTTGGCACTAATGTAAATCAATGCCCAAGGTGGCCATATGTCTAATTTATCCATTAGAAGTCCGTTAGATGGATTAAACAATATTATTTGAGCCATTTAATTGTCCCTCGTATATAAAAATTAATTAAAAGGTTGTAATAAATTCCTTTTATGTATCTTTAATCTAATCTAACTTATTTCAATAGTTTAATATAGTTTAAATAAAAGTTTAAATATTAAAAAAATGAATTTTGGTGTTATTATGAAAAAAAATGCTAAAGTAATTGTTGTAATGCCTGCTTATAATGCCGCTAAAACACTCGAAAAAACATTAAAAGATATACCTATGGGATATGTTGATGATATTATCCTTGTGGATGACTGTAGCAAAGATAATACAGTTGAATTATCAAAAAAACTTGGCCTAAAGACAATTGTTCATAAGGTGAATAAAGGATATGGTGGAAATCAAAAAACATGTTACAAGGCTGCCCTTAAAATCGGTGCTGACGTCATAGTAATGTTGCATCCCGATTACCAATACAATCCTAAAAAAATACCTCAAATAATAAAGCCCATTTTGCAGGGTAAGGCAGATGTCGTGTATGGATCAAGGATGCTCATTAAAAACGGTGCAGCCAAGGGGGGTATGCCAGCTTACAAAATATTTGGAAATAGAATGCTTAGCAAGTTTTATAATATAATGTTGGGTACAAACCTTACAGATGTTCCAACTGGTTATATAGCATACAGCAGAAAGGTTCTAAAAACAATACCATTTATTCGAAATTCTGATGGCTTTACTTTTGATGAGGAAGCTATCATTCAATGTGTTGATAAAAATTTTAGATTTGTGGAAATACCAATTTCAACAAGGTATGAAAGGGCTTCTTCCTCTATTGATTTTGTAGGGAGTATAGAATATGGAGCTATCCTATTCTTTTCTATTATAAAATATAAACTTCACAAACTTGGTTTAATTAAATTTAAACTAGTCGACTGAATTTTTTCACAGTTTTTACTATATGTTCAACCTGCTCGTTGCTCATATCCGGATATAAAGGAAGCGTAACCAATCTCTTCCAAACCCTTTCAGCAACAGGTACATTAGTCTTTATATTTTTAAAAACTGGGTGAAGATGCAAAGGCATGTAATGTACGCTTGTTGATATCCCATTCTTGCCTAAAAAATCCATAAATTCATCCCTCTTAGATACCTTTATCACATAATTATGATTAGAACTTTTCACATACTTTTTTTCAACTGGGGTTTCAATCCAATCTAATTTCTGGAAATTTTCATTATAAATTTTTGTAATTTCTCTTCTACGCCTGTTCGTTTTTTTTAGCTTCTTAAATTGGACCAAAGCTATCGCGGCCATAATGTCGTTCATATGGTATTTGTAACCAACATCGTCAACCTCGTAATACCACGAATACCTTTTTTTTGTCCTTTCAAATGTACCCTTGCTAATCCCGCACCATCTTAGCTTGCAGACAATCTCATTTATTTTTTCATCGTTTGTTGTTATCATTCCAGCGTCGCCGGTTGCTAAATTTTTTACTGCATGGAAACTGAAACATCCTATATCTGCGAGAGAACCAGCTTTTTTTCCTTTATAGGACGCACCACATGCATGAGCTGCATCTTCTATAACTTTTAAATTATACTCCACTGCTAGTTCATTAATTTCATCCATTTCTGCTGGGTGTCCGCCAAAATGGACAGGAATAATTGCTCTAGTATCTGGTGTAATTTTTTTCTTTATATCTTCTACATCTATGTTTAACGTATCCTCGCACACATCTGCAAAGACGGGTTTTGCATTGTTATAGCAAGCTGCGAATGCAGTCGAAATGAAAGTAATAGCAGGCACTATAACCTCGCCCGAATTTATACCCAATGCTCTCACGGCTAAATGTAAAGCTGCTGTTTCAGAGTTTAATCCTATTGCAAATTTTGTCCCAATGAAATTTGCAAATTTTTTCTCAAAAATTTCAGTCTTAGGCCCAAGTCCAATCCACCCACTTTTTATAACATCTGCGACCGCATCTATCTCTTCTTGGTTCATTGATGGCCGAAAAACCGGTATCGATTTGCTGCTAATGCTTCCACCACCAATCATTTTTTTTATACCATTCTATAGTATTTGCCAAGGCTTTGTTAAAACTATGCAATGGCTTCCAACCCAACTTTTTTATTTTATTTGTGTTCAATGAATATCTAAAATCATGCCCCGGCCTATCTTTAACGAATTTTATTAAACTTTGTGGTTTTTTTAGATGTTCCAAAATTAATCTAGCAAGCTCTATATTTTTTTTCTTTACATTGCTCGCAATATTGTAAATTTCACCAACCCCTCCCTTTTGGAATACCAAATCTATGGCATAACAATTATCCGAAACGTAAATCCAATCCCTAACGTTTTGCCCATTACCATAAATCGGCAAAAATTTATTTTGCAAAGCGTTTGTTATCAACAGGGGAATTAGTTTTTCTAGATGCTGGTAGGGACCAAAATTGTTTGTGCTTCTTGTTATCAAGACTTTCAAGCCATACGTCTTGTAATACGCGATAGCCAGCAAGTCTGCCCCACCTTTACTAGCTGAATAAGGAGAAGAGGGGTTCAAGGGATCATTTTCCTTAAAGGAGCCATTGACTATGCTGCCGTAGACTTCATCTGTTGAAATTTGGATGAATTTTTCTACACCAATTTTTCTTGCAAGCTCAAGTAAATTCCAAGTTCCTATTACGTCTGTTTTAACAAAAATACCCGCTTCTGTTATACTTCTATCAACATGTGTTTCTGCTGCAAAGTTAAAGATAACATTGCAATCCTTTACTTTTTCTACATCCTGCTTATTGGTGATGTCACCTTTTATGAATGTTATTTTATCCATCACATCTTGCAAATTTTCTATTTTGCCGGCATATGTTAAATTATCTAAAACGACAACTTTATATTCCGGATGTTCGTTGAGAATATATCTAACAAAATTGCTTCCTATAAATCCAGCCCCACCCGTTATAAGAACTTTCACCATTTCACCCATGCTTTTTTCCTGGAGTCAAAACCCATTTATAAGGTATTTTATTTGTAGTTGGTGGCAATCTGTATTCATCCGGGGTTTTACGGTTGTAGGGTTTGTTTGGGATATTGATCACAATAGCTTCTACTCCAGAGATGCATTTCCACCCATGATAAATGCCATGAGGGATTGAAATTAATATTTGGTTATATTCACCTATGAAAAATTCATCCAGCTTTTTATAAGATCGAGAATCCTTTCTATCATCATATAAAACAACTTTTATCATTCCCTTGACGCAACAAATATTATCCGTTTGTATTTTATGGTAATGCCATGCCTTCACAACACCTGGGTATGTTGTAGTCATATAAACCTGACCAAATTCTTTAAAAATTTCATCATCACAACGCAGGATTTCCATCACTTTACCTCTTTCATCTGGGATTATATTTAATTTTTTTATTTTCACACCATCTATCATATTATCATCTCCGATTTGTCTCCAATTATAAATCTTTGGCCTTTAAGAGGATTATTGTTTTTCCTAATAATAACATCCCTACCAATAAGGCTTTCTACAATTCTCCCAGCTCCTTTTATCTCTGTACCATCCATTACAATAGAATCTTCAATTTCCGTACTTACCATTTGGCAATTATTTCCAATACTCGTATATGGCCCTATATATGCATCGGATATGTTGCATTTTTCTCCTATTATTACCGGTCCCTTCACAGTTGAATTTTTTATAACAGAATCCTTCCCTATGTTTACCCTACCTCTTATAATACTATTTTCTACCTCACCATTATTCTCTATTTTTAAATCTTCCAAAACCAAACGATTAGCATCCAGTATGTCTTCAGTCTTTCCTGTGTCCTTCCACCACCCTTCCACCATTTTGTATTCTATTTTGTATCCATCATCAATTAACCATTGTAAGGTATCCGTAATTTCTAATTCTTTTCTCCATGATGGCTTGATATTATCTATTGCTTTAAAGATGGCCGAAGTTAATCCGTAAATTCCAACTATGGATAGATTAGTGGGTGGGTTTTTTGGTTTTTCTAACAGTTTAACAATTACTTTCTTTTGCTCGTCTATCAAAGCCAAGCCATATTGTTCAGGGTTGTCAACCCTCGTTAGGAGTAAGCTGGCTGCAGCCGAAGAATTAGCGAACTCATTTGCAAAATTTTTTATACCACCCTTCAATAGGTTATCACCTAAAATCATAATGAATTTGTCATCGCCCAAAAATTCTTTAGAAATCTTTACGGCATGTGCCAGCCCTCTTGGAACGTCTTGATAAATAAATTCGATATTGGCATCCCATTTTGTAGATTTAACGGTGTCCATTACCTGTTCCTTATTTGGGCCTACAATAATAGCAATATCTTTTATTCCAGCGTCTATCAAGTAATCGATAGCATAAAATAAAACTGATTTGTTTGCGACAGGTATCAATTGCTTTTGTTGTGAATATGTTAAAGGTCTCAACCTTGTTCCATGACCGCCAGAAAGTATTAGCCCTTTCATTTTAAAACCATTTTAAAGTGTTGTTATTTCTTATGTCCTAATAATAAAGTAACACTTATAAATTATATCGAACCAATGGTTCAAACTGTAGTATTTATTGAAACAAATTCAACTGATTCCTAGTGTTGGATCAAATTCTATTTTATAATGGCGCTGAAATATTTCATTATTGGTATTTTCCAAATCGCCTCTGTCTCTATATGAAAATAGTATGCCATGAAGAACCCCGTGACCAAACTCCACAACAAAATTAAATAATAGATGTATCTGAAACTTTTCTTTTCCATTGGCATAGCAGAAATTATCAAGGCGAAAAATGGCATTAATGTAGTATGATACCTTGGCATATTGGCAAAAATTATAAAATCAAAAACAATTTCCCATAAAATATAAAATAAAAAGAAAAATAAAATAAAACTTTTTATATCTTTCCCTAAATTTTTCCATTCATTTTTTATTATAAAAATTAGTAGAACAATTAAAGGGCTGAAAATGCCTATAATGAAAACTACTGTGGGTAAATGCGCATAAGGTAGTGCTGAATAAACAGGTGAATATACACCTGGACTAGTTATTTTAAGGGCCCATATTAATAAATTATTTTCACCCCAAGACAAAATGGGAAATCCTGTAATATATTGCGCCAAAGTAAGAATAATGAATGGAATTAGTGGTAAAACTATTCTAACATAATTTTTAAAATTTTTATCTCTTTTCAGCAATAGGTAAACAAAAAATATTGGAATATATAGAATTGCAATTATTTTCGTAAGTAACGCTAATGAAATAAACAAACAGCCTAAATAATAATTTCTTTTTAATTTTTCTTTGAAGAATAAATATAAATTAAATATTCCTAAAGAAAGAAAAAATGCAACTGGAACATCCAACAAAACACGAAATGAATAAACCCATAATAAACTATTTGACAAAATAAGAATCAAAAATTTCTTTTTATCAACTTTCCAATGCTTTGGGATTGTAAAGTACCAGCTGACTGCAGTAAGTACAAAGAAACTATAAGTAACAATTTCAGCTTTTTCTAAATTGAACCCATGAATTATTGACGTTGCACAAATTATCACATTATAAAGAGGTTCATGCCTATCTCGACTTTGATAACCAAAAAAATCAGAAAAGTCGCCATTGCAAATATTCTTTGACTCGTTTATGTATCTTCCTTCATCGGTTGTGATATGATGAATAGAAGGATAAGTCAATGCTTGCAAAACCAAGATAAGAATTATCAATCCATAAAAGAATTTGTTATTTTTTAATTCACTTGTCAAATATTGCAAACGTTTGCATATTTCGTTCATTACAGCACACCAATAGGTCTATTGATTCGTTAAGTTTATTTTGGGGTTATCTCCTATATTTTTATGAATTTACATAGGAAGTGTTCTTTTATGAAACATAAGACTCTTGTAGTTGTAGATTCTGAAAAGGATCTAGCGCAAGCAAAAATAGAGGAGCAAAAGGGCGAGTTGTGTATAGTGAGCACTGGAAATATTTCATGGGGTAAGAATGTTAGATTGGTAGAAGATTATGCAAATCAAAAAAAGATTTTTGATGTCAGAGAGGAAGCCATGAAATGGATGAAAATATGGCCAGGAATAAAAATTGATGGTAAAAACTTCAAGGAGCTTGTTTCATATGATAACACATCTCTTTGGTGGTATGCAGAGTTCTGGTTTTGCAATGCGCACAGTTCTTATGACAATTCTATTTTAGACATATTTCAGTCAATAGAAACTGCAGATAGGATACTTAACAAGGAGAAGCCGGATGATGTCATATCAGTAGGAGAAAGTTTGCTTTGCTCAATTATACATCTAGTAGCAAAGTCTAGGGAAATAAAAACATCAATGGTGCAAACAAAAAATTTCAGCAGATATTTTGATAAAAATGTAAGGCCGATTTTAGTTAAACAATTCAAAAAACTGAAAGGTTTTTTGAGAAAAACATCTAAACGCGAATTGTTGCAGAAAACGCCTGAAAAGATTAAAATTTTGATGTTCACACATCCCACATACAGGCAGGCTACCATATATCCGGAAACAGGTAGAAATATAGTTGAAGACACGATTATTTCCCCAGTTATGAGGGAAATGAAGGATTGTGATATTGTTGTTGTTGATACAGATCCATTTGCAAGCTTGAGGCTCGATTTTATATTTAATAGCCCAGGATATAACCACCTAGAGTCTTATACAAACACATTAATCGAGGAAAAAATATCTAAAGAAGAAAAACTATTGAAAGAAAAATGGAAATCAATAAAACCATTTTTGGAAAAAGTTTTGATGTATAAAAGCATAGAGCTGATGCCTTTGCTGGAGCAAAAATTTTCAGAAATGTTCTGCAGATATTTTGTGGATGCGGTAAAGTATATCGAACTTTCCAAAGAGGCTGTGAGGGTGGAGAGGCCGGATGTTTTGGTAATATTAGATGAGTGCGGACTGTATGGAAAGGCCGCTATTTTTGCAGGAAAAAATGCTGGATTACCAACAGTTGCTATACAACATGGCGTACTCGGTGAGTCAAATATTGATCTTCTACGTACAGCTGAAGAGTTAGCAGATGGCCTGACACCATCATATAATCCAACACCAGATAAGACTTTGGTTAGTGGCGAATATTATAAAACACTTTTGACTGATTTTGGCCACTCGGAAGACAGCATTGTTCCGTTAGGCCAGCCAAAATATGATATCCTAGCAAAAGCGGACAAAATATTCAACAAGGAAAGAATCAGAAAAACATTCGGAATAAAGCCTCACGAGAAGATGCTTCTTTTGGCTTCGCAACCTTTCCCAAACGAAGAGAATAAAACTTTCTTTAAGAGTTTGTTCAAAGCAGTCAAAAAAATTCCTAAAATAAAACTTGTGATAAAACTTCATCCCAATGAATATGATTCATCTTTACACAAAAATACAGCAAAAGAGGCTGGTGTAGATGTTGCGATTATAAAGGATATAAATACACTTGAACTTCTATATGCGTGTGATGCTTTGATTACAGTATCGTCTACAGTAGCGCTTGAAGCAATGATACTCGGTAAACCCGTGTTAATTGCTAATCTGGCAGGCAAGCCCGCTCAAGTTCCTTATGTTGAGAGTAGGGCTGCTGTCGGTGTTTACAAGGATAGCGACATGATACCGATTATAAAGAAGGTGTTGTTTGGCAATGAAACCATGAAGAAACTTGAAGAGCCCCGAAAGAAATTCGTGTTTGATCATGCATGTAAGATTGATGGCATGGCAGCAAGAAGGATTGCTGATGTTATAAGAAATATGGTGAGGTGTGTTTAAAAGTAATGCTGGAATTCGATTCAAAAAGGAAGGAATTCGATAACTTTGTCAAAGATTTCCTATTGGTCTTAGCAGAAAGAGATAAAAGTGTTAAAGACATTTTCAGACAAATGGTTAAAGAAAGGAGTCTGGAATATTTGTTTGAAAAATAAGGATAAGTTTTTGTTCTTTGGAATTGATAATTTAATTATGAATAAATTGTCAAAAAGAGATGAAATGAAAGAAGAAAATAAAATCAAAATATATAACTGGTTTAAGCGATACCAGTATGTGATTTACTTTTGGATATTTTTAATATTATTTGTTTGTAAAATGGGTGGTTGGATATGAATAAAGAAGAATTAGAAAAGGTGAATGAAATGAAAAGGAAATACCATTACAACACATTTGGATTTGCAGAAGTTCATGTGAACCCAAATATTTTAAAGAAGGAATTAAAAAAATCAAAGACAAAAAGCATGGCTTGTTGCAGTGGTTGAAATGAAAGATGAATATTTTGAAGGGTTTGTCCATGGCTTTGTTACAGGCATGGGAACTTTTATGTTCATGGTGGCTTTATTGAAAATCTGTGGTTTAATATGAGTGAAGAAAGGAAAGTATTGTATTTCATGGGAATATGGATGGTGATGATTTCCATAGTCCTTTTGACTTTCTTTCGTTTTATAATGATGAGGATGCTGGTAAGATGAAGTGGGGAATAATATCACCGACAAGCAAGCATTTCCAGAACAAGATGCAATGGGCATTTGAAGGTCGAGATTGCATGTATTCGTCACGGACAGGAAAGACTGTAAAAGTTTTGGATAGGGAGGTGCAGACAGTTGCATTCAACGAGATGCTAGAACAAGTGGATAGTGTATATGTATGCACTCCGTCAGAGACTCATTTTGGGATTGTAAGAAAATGCCTGAAAAAAGGAAAGGATGTCCTCTGCGAGAAGCCGTTGTGCATGGATGTCAAGGAATTTAAAATCCTTCGTGAGCTGGCGACGAAAAAACAGAAAAAACTCGGCATGGTGTTCCAGCCATTCTTCAAGAGTGCCATACCGATGTTAGCTAACATCGGTCAGTCAAACATTCCTCAAATGAAAGGTTTGAAAGAAGGCGAAGCAGTGTTTACAATCCAATTGCACCAGGAGAACCTTGTCTTCGATGTGGGGATTTATCCTGCGATGTATGCAGTATTATTATCAGGTGACATTGACTGGAACAATACATGCTTTGAAACATTTGGGGCAGTTGACATTGCAAGATTATTATTTAAAAATAAACAGCAATGGTTTCTGAAATGCTCGGACAATTTTCCCTTTGAACAAAGAGTCACTCTTATTGGGGATGATTGGACATTGAACATCGACAAGCCGTTTACAGACGAACCGAAAAGTCACATATATAATGATGTAGTCGATGATTTTGAGCATGGTTTTTTATTTGACCGTGCTGTGGAGTTGTTTGGTTCAAGTCTGGAATTATTATGCAAATGGAGGGATTTTTGTGATGAGAATGCGTAAGTTGGACCAAAGATGCAACCTGTCAACAGTAAAGGATGGACGCGGGATTATCCTGACATTCTTTCCTGAAAAACCGATTGTAGAGTTTAACCTGCTTTTCACAAAGGCTGGGGAAACTCGTGGCTTCCATTATCACGAAGAGTTCGACGAGTATGCTTTGATAGCCTCTGGCCATGGCGTGTATGTTGAAAAGGGTGAGGATGGAAAAGAATATTTTCTCAAGGTGGCGATGGGTGATTGTGTGTATTTCCCGCGAGGGACACCACATACATTGTATGCGTTGGTGGATATGCGAGCAGTCGCCATGCTGACAAAGAAATGGGACGATTGCAAAAGACCTATCGTGAAAGTTGAAGAGGAAGAAAGAATAGAGAAGCCATATCCTTTCTAGGCGATTATATTGGGTTATAAGTGATTGGATGAAAGAAGAAGAAAATCAAAACAAAAGAAAGAAACTACCCAGCTTACTAGACTACTGGTAAAGATATAGTAACCTAAATAATTTAGATTTTTATCAAATATTTGATAAAATCTTTACTAGACTCATTATTTGGTATGGTTTTCTGTTAATGTTTTTTACTCTCTTGATAAAAATTGAATTTAGTCATAAAAGTAATACTCAATTCTAGAAAATTTTATCTGTGACCTAGACAGGTGTTTAATTCCAATTCCCTTCTTATCTTAGGTTCACTACTTGGGGTATGCCCTAAGAACATAAGCTTTCCAACTGCTGTCTAAATGATTCATCCTACGAAATATTCCGCATGATACCCAACTTCCGTCTCCGTTATCCGAAAGGCAACTTGTGGTCTGCAGGGAACTTCAAAGCATCTTTAGGAATGATAACTGTTGAAGCAGCGAAACAGTACGTAAAAAAACAGCAGCTAAGCCTCGAAAAATTCACAGGAAACCCCAGACTAAAGTCTGGGGAGGATGTCATTATCTTTTTATAATTAAGACTGGTGATATAAATTAGTTTTATGGATAGACATGGGAATAGAAATATTAGTATTGCCGATTTATACTATGTTAGAATTGGGAACTATTAAGGATAGTGAGAAGTATGAAAAAGTTTTGTGGTTGGTGCATTTCAACAAAACACAATATTAGTAAATATCCGCCGCTTATTATTTGGTGTGCATAGAATAGAGCAGTGGTAATATGAAGGTGACGCTTATAAACCCCCCTGTGAGAGAAAACCAATATCCAGACCAATTTCCAATCGGTCTTGCCTATATCGCAAGCGTTTTGCTGAAAGCTGGGCATAGCGTCAGTGTTGTTGATATTAATGCGCGTAGATACAGGAAAGAAGAGGTGCAGAAGATGATTGAAAATTTTGATGCAGATGTGGTTGGGATTGGCGGAATGATAACCACTTACAGTTATGTCAAATGGCTAGTGTCCGAAATAAGGCGAATGAAACCAAATATAAAGATTGTGGTTGGTGGTGGCGTCTGCTCTGCCATACCAAAACAATTTATGGAATGGACTCAGACAGA
>Ga0315294_10000946_pt1 | contig 31521 bp, 23 predicted proteins | sample YL17G13_40_MG_FD_203626 | JGI IMG/M metagenome (GOLD analysis project Ga0315294, IMG submission 203626) | Sediment microbial communities from Yellowstone Lake, YNP, Wyoming, USA - YL17G13_40 | ecosystem: Environmental > Aquatic > Freshwater > Lake > Sediment | place: USA: Wyoming | collected...
GAAATTTACCGGCTTTGTACCCGATGAGGATTTGCCGCTTATCTACAATAACGCTACCGCCTTTGTCTTTCCCTCCTTTTCTGAAGGTTTCGGTCTGCCGGGGCTTGAGGCGCAGGCTTGCGGGACGCCGCTCGTTGCTTCAAACCGCACTAGTTTGCCGGAGATTTATGGCCCCGGGGCGCTCTATTTTAACCCTGAAAGCGTGGGGGACATTGCGGAGAAAATCGAGCTGGTTTTGGAGGATAATAAATTGCGCGAGCGGCTTTCTCGCGCCGGCCGGGAAAATGCCCGACGTTTTTCTTGGGAGGCAACCGCCCGTCGTACCCTTGAAGTTTATCGAGAAATATTATATAAAGAACACAGAAAGTAGCAGAGTTTAAGTCTTAGTTTGTCGACAGGTAATTTTATAATAATAACGAGGGGCACGGAGGCGTATGAGCGTAGACTCTATCGGAATTTACGGGGGGCTGGGGGCGGCTGTATTAGCCATCATTTACGGGGCGGTTTCCGCCAAGTGGATTTTGAAAAAACCGTCCGGCAACAAGAGGATGGAAGAAATTGCTCTGGCAATCCAGCAGGGCGCCTCGGCTTATTTGAACCGCCAATATAGAACAGTGGCTTCAGTGGCGGTAATTTTGGCACTGGGGCTCGGCTTAGCTTTAAATTGGACAAGCGCGGCAGGCTTTTTGGTTGGAGCCGTTTTGTCCGCCTTAGCCGGCTATATCGGCATGAATGTATCTGTGCGCGCTAACGTCCGGGTCGCCGAGGCGGCTCGGGGAGGCCTGCGCCGCGCTTTCGATTTGGCTTTTAGAGGGGGTGCTGTGACCGGTTTTTTGGTGGTCGGTTTGGGTCTTTTGGGGGTGACCGGTTTTTATGCCATTACTCACGATCTCAAAGCCTTGATTGGTCTGGGTTTGGGCGGCTCTTTGATTTCAGTTTTTGCGCGCCTCGGCGGGGGAATTTTTACTAAAGCGGCCGACGTCGGAGCGGACTTAGTTGGTAAAATCGAGAAGAAAATCCCCGAAGACGATCCGCGCAACCCGGCGGTAATTGCCGATAATGTTGGTGATAATGTCGGGGACTGCGCCGGAATGGCTGCCGATTTATTTGAGACCTACGTAGTAACGGCGGTGGCGGCAATGCTGCTTGGCAGCTTGGTTTTCCCCGCCGGCTCCCCCGCGGTGGTCTTTCCTTTGGTTTTAGGCGCCGCCTCAATTTTGGCCTCGATCGTCGGGACTCTCTTCGTGCGTCTCTCCGGCGAGAAAATCATGGCCGCCCTTTACAAGGGAGTGGTTGCCACCGGGGTTGTTGCAGCGCTAATCTTCTACTTTGTCTCCCAGTGGCTAATGAGCGATAATGAGCCCTTGAGAGTTTTCTACTGCGGAGCGATCGGACTCATAGTAACGGCGGCAATGATGGTGATTACCGAATATTTTACCTCAACTAATTTTAAGCCGGTTAGAAGCATTGCCGCTTCCTCCAGGACTGGGCACGGCACTAACATTATTACCGGATTGGCGGTATCGATGAAAGCGACCGTTTGGCCGGTTTTAACTATTGCTGCCGGCACCCTCGCCGCTTATCTGCTCGCTGACCTTTACGGTGTGGCGATTGCCGCTTTTGCGATGCTCTCGATGACTGGAATTATTGTGGCGATTGATGCCTATGGGCCGATTACCGATAACGCCGGCGGAATTGCCGAGATGGCGGAAATGCCGGAGAAAGTCCGCAAGGTTACCGACCCCCTTGATGCGGTCGGCAATACTACCAAAGCCGTAACCAAGGGTTATGCGATCGCTTCGGCGGGCTTGGCGGCGATTGTTCTTTTTGCCGCTTACACCGAGGAAATTACTTCTTTAGGCCGAACACTTTTCTTTTCCCTCTCGGACCCCAAAGTTTTAGTCGGACTTTTTATTGGGGGACTCCTGCCCTATTGGTTTGGCGCTCTCTCGATGGAAGCGGTCGGCAAAGCGGCCGGGGAGGTTGTGGAGGAAGTGCGCTACCAGTTCAAGACCATTAAGGGTTTGATGGAGGGTAAAGCCAAACCGAATTATTCCCGGGCCGTAGATATTGTCACCCGCGCCGCCATTAAACGGATGATTTTTCCGGCTCTTCTGCCGGTTTTGGCCCCATTAGCGACAGGCTTTCTTTTGGGGCCAGTCGCTCTGGGAGGAATGCTGGTCGGCTCAATTGTCACCGGTCTTTTTGTTGCCATCTCGATGACTTCGGGCGGGGCAGCTTGGGATAACGCTAAAAAGTATATCGAGGCGGGTAATTACGGCGGTAAGGGCAGTCTGGCTCACCAAGCTGCCGTGACCGGCGATACGGTTGGTGATCCCTACAAGGATACGGCGGGACCGGCCATCAACCCGATGATTAAGATTATCAATATCATTGCTTTACTGATTGTTGGATTCATTGTCTGATGAACACCACTCTTCTTACGGCGGACAAACCGCTCAAGACTCGAATTGCTGAAGTTGAGCACGGCTTGGCAAAATTGGTTTTCTCCGATGGCCAGTCCGTTAAAATTAGCGCCAAGTTTTTGCCCTCGCGAGCCAAAGCGGGCGAGGACGTTTATCTGAACTTGATGACGCTGGAAGGGTTACAGAAGGGACGGGAGAAAGTAGCACAGGCAGTTCTGGAGGAGATTATAAAATAATGCCGGTAAAGGCGGATAAAAGGTTGGGACGGACCAGGAAAGTGGTAAAGACTTTTGCGGTCATTTTTTTTATCTCATTTGTTGTTTTGAGCGGCGCTCTGGTTGCCTACGGCTATGGTTATCGTGATCAGGTCTTGCTGAATTCTTATGCTGGCTCCCTGCGGGTGGCCAGCAAACGCGACAGCCAAGTCAAAGATGAGCTCAAAAAGATAGAAGGAGAGACCAAAGGCCGAAAAATCAAGATTGTTTTGGAGGATAAATCTTGGGAGCGATCTTTCGAGGAAACTGCTTGGGAGCTTGACGAAGACAAAACGACCCAAGAAATTTTCGCCTATGGGCACAACGGTGACTGGAAGCGCAATATCCTTCCCCTTCTCGGCTCGCTGGTGGTAAGAAAAAAGTTTCCCCTGGTTTATACCTTTAACGAAGGGATGGTCGAAGATTGGCTTTCCTCGATCAACAGCGAGGTTGGCACGCCCAAAACAGAGACCAATCTTAAAGTTAAATCAGGCAAAGCCCAAGTCATCGAACCCTCCGAAGGAAAAACAATTGATCTCGACGCCGTAAAAGAAGCGATTGTAGCGCGCTTGAGTTTGGATAAAGAAGGCGAGATTAAAACTGCTCTGATTGCCGAGCAGCCGGTCATTTCTCTCCCCGAGGCCGAAGCTCTCAAAGACAAGGCGGTCGAGCTGACCAGTGAAGAGGTCAAGTTGGTTGGGCCGAAAGAAACAGTCACCCTTTCCACGAGCACTCTCGGCGGAATGATTGAGCTTAAAAAGGAAGTCAGTCAGGAGCACGGTTTTCTTTCCCGCTTAAAAAAACTGGGCCCGGCTTATGTTTCCTTCAACCGAGCGAAGGTGCGCGAATTTTTAGAAAAAGAAGCTGACCAGCTCAATGAGCTGCCCAAAGATGCTCGCTTCACAATTGCCGACGGTAAGGTGACGATTCGGGAGGCTTCTTCTGACGGACGGCTGGTCAAATTGGACGAAGCTGCTGACGAGATTGTCAAAACGCTTGAAGCTGGGCAGGAAAAAAAAATTGTTTTACCGGACAAGGTCGAGCCGGCGGCCATCTCCGCCACCTCCCCCTCCGATATTGAAAAGTACGGTATCAAGGAATTAATCGGCACGGCCACGACCGATTTTAAAAACAGTCCTGAAAATCGTGTTCACAATATTAAAAACGGGGTGCAATTTATTTCCGGCTCATTGATAAAACCGGGCGAGGAATTTTCGACTTTAAAGCGGCTGGGAAAAATTGACGCTTCGAGCGGTTATTTGCAGGAGCTGGTGATTAAGGAAAATGAAACCGTCCCGGAATTCGGGGGCGGTCTCTGCCAGGTCTCGACAACTCTTTTCCGGGCGGCTATGAATACGGGGCTCAAAATCACCGAGCGGCAAAATCATTCCTACCGAGTCAGCTATTATGAGCCGCCGGTGGGGATGGATGCGACAATTTATTCGCCGCAGCCTGATTTGAAATTTGTTAACGGCACCTCGTCTTATATTTTGATCCAAGGGAGCGTCTCTGGCAGCAAAATCACCTTTGATTTTTACGGGACCGAAGATGGACGAGAAGTGGAAACCTCCGAGCCACAGGTTTACGACGTGACCTCTCCCCCTCCGCCGATTTATATTGACGATCCCAGCTTGGAGCCGGGGGAGGAGAAACGTCTTGACCGCGAGCACGCCGGGGCGAAGGCCTCTTTCACCTATAAGGCGAAGAAAGACGGCAAGGTTTTGTTTGAGCAAAAATTTAACTCTTCGTACGTTCCGTGGGCGGCAAAATATCTGCGGGGGCCGCAGCCGAGCCAGTAATTTGTTCTTGAAAGGAGGCGTTGGTTGAAAGAGGGGAAGTTTTTATCTCAAATCTCAAAGTCCAAATCTCAAAGTGGCAATTTAAAATTAAAAATTGTTATTTGCGCGATAATTCTTATTATTCTCGGGGGAGCTACTTGGCTGATTTGGGGGGTGGGGGGAAAGGAAATTTCTGCTAGTACGGCAAATATTACGCCTACGCCTGCGGTGACGGAAACTCCGGCAGAGGAAATTAAATGGCCCGCGGGGCAAACAGTCACGGCCTCGATTCTAATGTACCATCACATCGGCCCCTTGCCGGCTGATGCAGACGAGACGAGGCACGGCCTGACTACTTCAGAGGATAGCTTTGCCCTGCAGCTTAAATATCTCAAAGAAAATGATTATCAAGTGATGACTTTAGCGAAAATGTATGAGCTGGTCGCGCTCAAGAAATTGCCTGAAAAAACGGTGGTTTTAACTTTTGACGACGGTTATGACGACAACTACAAATATGCTCTGCCTCTTTTGAAAAAACATAACTTCCATGGCACCTTCAATATTTTGACCGGCTCAATCGGTAAACCTGAATATATGACTAAAGACCAGCTTAAAGAGCTTGCCGCCGCCGGAAATGAGCTGGGAGGACATTCGATTTCTCATCCTGATTTAAGCAAGCTCGCGGCTGCAAAATTGAAAAAGGAAGTGTCGGAGTCAAAGAAGACCTTGGAGCGAATCAGCAACCAGCCGGTTATTTCATTTTGTTATCCGGCCGGAAAATTTTCTGAAGAGGTAGTGGAAATAATCAAGTCTACCGGCTATAAATTGGCTGTTACTACCAATCCTAGCGGTCAGTTTTCAACCGATAAACCCTTTGAGCTCCCGCGCTATCGGACGGGTCCTGATACAGATATCAAAAAATATCTGCCTTAAACGAGCGGCAAATTGTCTTGGGCTTTGATTTTGTCCCAAGACACTTTTTTATTTTTGAAAAGTTTCAGAGCGCCGGCCAGACCGATACCGACTGCATTATCAGTCGAGAGATTTTTGGGTGGGATCAGAATAGCTTCGAGCTTCGGGCTTCGAGCTTCGAGTCTAGACAGAGAAGAAAGAAAATATCGGCGCAAATGACTGTTGGCCGAGACCCCGCCGGACAAAATGATGGTTTTCGGCTTAAAATCTTTGACTGCTCGAATAGTTTTTTGAGTCAGGATTTCGCTGACGGTTTTTTGAAAAGAAGCCGCCAAGTTGGCTTTATTGTATTTTCTCGGTTTTCCCGTGGCGGGATTTTTCGTCGTGTACAGAACCGCTGTTTTGAGGCCTGAAAAAGAAAAATCATAGTTGTCTCGCCCGACCATCGACAGGGGCAGTTTATAAGTATCTTCCCTGCCTTTTTGGGCGAGCTTTTCAATTAATGGCCCGCCCGGGTAGCCGAGCCCCAGGATTCTCGCGACCTTGTCGAAGGCCTCGCCGGCCGCATCGTCCAGCGTCTGACCAACGGTTTGATATTTTAAGTGCTGCTTCATAAGGACTAGACTCGTGTGTCCTCCGCTGACAATGAGAGCAAGTATCGGAAAGATATTTCTCTTAGGAATTTTGCATTTTAAATTTTCATTTTGCATTTTGAGATTTGCATTTTGAGATTTGCCGCAAAAAGCGGCATAAACGTGCCCTTCTAAATGATTGACAGGGATGACTGGCTTTTTGAAGTAAGCCGCTAGAATTTGGGCCGTCTCCACTCCCATTAGAAGCGAGCCGATTAATCCGGGTCCAACCGTTACGGCAATGGCGTCGAGGGATGGTCCCTCAACGCCACCAACGGGTTCGAGAGCTTCTTCCAAAACCGGAATCATCGCCTCGAGATGGGCCCGGCTGGCGAGCTCCGGATAGACCCCACCCCATTTTTTATGAATGGCAATTTGCGAGGCAACGGCGTTTGAGAGAACTTGCAACTTAAAATCCCCAGCCGTTTCTTTGGCTTCGATAACGGCAGCGGCCGTTTCATCACACGAGGTCTCAAGGGCGAGGATAGTAAGTGGGAGTTTTATGTTCATGAGACATCACTTTGCAATGAGCTCGCCCCGCTACCCGACGCACTGCAATAACAGAACGAAGTTCGTTTTGCAGTAAGGAGCGGTGCGGGGTCACAAGAAGTCTCCAGAGCCAGAATATTAAATTTTTTCATAACGGGTCGATTTTAACACAGAAGACCTTGATTTTCCAGATTAAATAAGCTATATTCATGGCGTCATTCCATCGTGAAGCGTGAAGGAGGAAGCGCAGATGTCGCCGGAGATGGCCAGGGAAGTGATAGAGGCTGTAAGTACGGCGGCCAGACAGCTTTGTCTACTGCCGCCGGGGGCTCGTGGTCTGATTGACCTGGGGAGAGCTAGACCCAGCCCAAACGAAGGGGGTCAGACCTTTCACCTGAAGCCGGGCGACGGCGACAATGTCTACGTGGGTACGCCGCATGGCGGTCCCGCCGGTCCGGGGGTGACGATTGGGAGTAAGCCCCTCCCGATCCGCGGGCTTCGCGACCAGGAGGCAGTTTGGCTCCTGGTGCTAATGACGACGTGCCTCCGCGAGCGTCTCCCCGTCGCTCTGGCGTGAAAGGGCCTGAGCAGCCAGCAGGGTTCGTGGGCCGTCCCGACGTTCCGCCATCCGGCGGAGTCGGGGCGGCCCTTTCCTTAACCTGTTATTTTTGCTAAGATAAAGCCGTGCGATCAATTCTGCAAACTACTGAATGGGCTGAATTTAAAAAAACCCAAGGTTTTGAGATTTTACATTTGGGCGAGATTTTTGTGCACAAGAGAAGTTTGCCCCTCGGTCAGAGTTTTTTGTATTTGCCGGAAGTTGACACCGACGACATCAACCCGGCCCAACTCGAAGAGCTTAAAAAAATCACTCGCGAGCAAAAATCCGTTTTCGCGCGGGTGGAGTTTCTTAATCCCTTTTCGGAAAATTTTCACAAATTGATTCGGTCAATGAGATTTGTGCCGGCTTTCGAGCAAGTCCAGCCGAAATGGCGTCAGATAGTCGACCTGGCGGGATCAGAGGAGGAAATTTTGGCGGGGATGAGACCAAAGGGGCGATACAATATCCGTCTTGCTGAGAGACACCAGGTTAGAATTCAAATCTCAAAATTCAAAGTGCAAAATGACCCGTTCGATGCTACTCAGGGTCATCCTGAGCAGAGCCGAATGGATGACAATGAAAAATTAAAAATTGTGGAGACGTTTTACAAACTCTATAACGAGACGACACGAAGGGAGAGAATCAGCGGGCGCTCCTTGGAATATTTCCAAAATATGGTTGACAAATTCAAAGGTTCGGATTATCTTGAAATCTACATCGCCACTTATCGAGGTGAGCCGGTAGCGGCGGCGACTGTCAGCTTCTGCGGCGGTGTAGCCAGCTACTTATACGGTGGCTCTTCAAGGGAGCATAAGGAGGTTATGGCTCCTTATTTATTACATTGGCAGGTGATGCGCGACGCTAAAGAGCGAGGATGCAAGGCCTATGACTTAATCGGCCGCTCCGCTCCGGGCAAAGAGGACAAGTGGTCTGGCGTGACGCGCTTCAAGGAGCAATTCGGCGGGAAAGCAGTGGAGGTTTTGGGCAGCTACGATTACGTCAATAAACCAACTTGGTACTGGACCTTTAAGACGGTTGAGAAGTTGAGGGGACGATGAAATCAAAAATCAAATATCAAAAATCAAAGTGACAAATCAAAATGTAAAAAGAATTCCCTCTCTGCTCTTTTTGATTTTTAATCTTTCATTTTGCATTTTAATTTTTGAATTTTAGATTTAGATAATATGCCTCTCAAGGAAAAAATCAAAGATCAGTATCCGGGATTTGTGACCTGGACTCATAAAGTTCGGGGAATCTCGGCATATTATCTTAATGGTATGCCCTCCAAGCGGCTCAAGATTATTGGGGTGACCGGCACCAACGGCAAAACGACTACTTGCCATCTTTTGGCCAAGATTCTGGAGGAAGCGGGCGAGCGGGTGGGAATGGCGACGACCACGACCTTCAAAGTCGGCGCCAAAGAATGGACTAACCGCACCAATATGACAACCATCAGCCCATTTGAGCTGCAGAGGCTTTTGCGGCAGATGGTTAAAGCCGGCTGCAGTTGGGCGATTGTGGAGACGACCAGTCATGCCATCGCTCAATATCGCAACTGGGGAATTCGCTATTTTGCGGTGGCCTTGACCAACGTGACGCACGATCACCTCGATTATCATGGTAGTTTCGATGACTATATCGAGACGAAATTAAAGCTTTTCAGGGGTCGGCCGCATGTGGCCGTAGTTAACCTTGATGATCCTTCGGCGGAAAAATTTCTGACCTTTACCGCCGGTCGCGTCCTAACTTATTCACAAACCAAAAGAGCCAATGTAGTGGCGCGCAAAATTCTGCCGGATGCGACGGGAACGATTTTTACTTTGGTTTTGCCGACGGTGCAGATTACTTTAAGCTTTCATTTGCCTGGGCTTTTTAACGTCTCAAACGCCCTTTGTGCTGCTGCTTTGGCCTATGGCTTGAAAATGCCGCCGGAGGCGATTAAGAAGGGGCTGGAAACGGTTGAAAGTGTCCCGGGCCGAATGGAAAAAATTGTCGCTGGACAGGATTTCACCGTTTTAATTGATTACGCGCACACGCCTGACGCGCTGGAGAAGGTTTATAGCGCCATTGCCCCCGGGGTGCGCGGGCGGCTGATTGCCGCTTTGGGCGCCTGCGGCGACCGAGACAAGACCAAGCGGCCGCTTATGGGAGCAATTGCCGGCCGGCATGCTGACTTTGTTGTGGTGACCGATGAGGAGCCCTACGGCGAAGATCCGTTGGAAATCATTGAGCAGGTTGCGGCCGGTGTGCCACGGGGAAGCAAGACCAAAAAGATGAAATTAGGTGAAACATACTTTAAAATTGAGGATAGACGTGAAGGAATTGCCAAAGCTTTGTCTTTGGCCCGACGGGGCGATGCGGTTATCGTTACTGGTATGGGCGCGCAGGAGTTTCGCGTCGTCGGCAAAAAACACCTGCCGTGGGTTGAAAGGGAGGTTGCGAGGGAGGAGCTGGGAAAGCTGGGACACAGTAAAAATTAAAAATTTTGCATTTTGCATTGTAACTTTATAAACTTTAAAAACTTTTAACTTTATGAACTTACGCGCCGGTCATCTTCACCCCCAAACGCGTTACATTCGCTCTTTAGTCAAAATCTTTGAGGAGATGGGCTTTGAGGTGGTGGAAGCGCCTGAGGTGGACACGGAGTGGTATAATTTTGATGCCTTAAATGTGCCCTCCGATCACCCCGCCCGCGATGTGCAGGATACTTTCTGGCTTAAAGACGGTCGGGTGATGCGCACTCATACCTCCAACTCACAAGTCAGAGCCTTTGAGACTCGCAAGCCACCGGTGCGGCTGGTTTGCCCCGGAGTGTGTTATCGCAATGAGGCGACAGACGAAAAGCATGAGTCGACCTTAACGCAGTTTGAGGGTTTCTATGTTGATAAAAATGTCACCGTAGGCCATCTATTTTATGTTTTGAGCCACGCCATCAAGAAAATGTACGCCAATAACATTAAATATCGTCTTCACGTTCATAATTATCCTTTTGTTGAGCCGGGTTTTGACGTTGACGTGATGGGGAAGAATGGCTCGCCTCGCGATGATGTGGGCTGGATGGAGATTTTGGGCAGCGGGATGATCCATCCTATTGTGATAAAAAATATGGGCCTTGACCCTGCAGAATACAGCGGTTTTGCTTTTGGTATGGGCCCGGACCGCATGCTTATGCAAAAATATGGCATTCAGGATATTCGCCTGCTCCGAAGCGGGGATTTAAAGTTTTTAAGACAATTCTGAAGAAGTTAAAAGTCTATAAAGTCGAAAGTCCATAAAGTCATACAAGGCAGAAAATGAGATATCTTAAAAGCTGGATAGAAGATTACGTCAAAATTCCCTGCTCAAATGAGGAGCTTTTTGAGCTTATTACGGAGCTGGGCAGCGAGGTGGAGGGATATGAGTATTACCCAGCTATTGATGAAAAAATTGTCGTGGCTGAAATCCTGGAGATTAAAAAGCATCCCAACGCCGACCGTCTGCAGTTGGTTAAGCTGAATTCAGTTAAAGGTGAAACCGAAGTTGTCTGCGGAGCTTTTAATATCAAAGTCGGCCAGAAAGTGCCTTATGCTCCGGCGGGAGCAATGATTGAAGGCCATGAACTGAAAGAGGCAGAGATTAGAGGTGTAAAATCCTGCGGCATGATTTTGAGTGAGCGCGAGCTCGGTTTGGGCCAAGACCACAGCGGGATTAAAATTTTATCTTCATCAGAAAAAATTGGCCGTTCGGTGCGAGAGGTTTTATCCCAAGACGTGATTTTCGATTTGGAAATTACCCCTAATCGCGGCGATTTATTGTCTCATAAGGGTTTAGCCCGTGAGGTTGCGGCCGCTTTGAATAAAACCATCAAAGAGCCGGAGCTTCACCTTAAAGAAAGCCAGCCGAAAGCTAGCGAAAAGATTTCTGTCGAAATCAAGACCGAGAATTGCCCGCTTTATCTGGCTAAAGTTATCAAAGGCGTAAAAATAGGTCCTTCGCCGCAGTGGCTCAAGGAGCGCCTCGCTGCGCTCGGCTTAAGCTCGATTAACAATGTGGTTGACGCGACGAATTTTATTTTGTTTGATGTCGGTCATCCGCTGCACGCTTTTGACGCCAAAAAATTAGCTGGGAGCAAAATTGTCGTTAAGGATTTGGAGGAAGAAGTAGAGACAACCACTCTGGATGACAAAGCACGCGCGTTAATATCCGGCACGATGGCCATTTGCGATAAGGATAAACCCGTGGCCATTGCCGGAGTGATGGGGCTTAAAAATAGTGAAGTTGATGACCAAACGACCGAAGTGGTGCTTGAGGCGGCGATTTTTAATCCTAAATCAATTCGCCGCACTGCCAAGTCGCTTGAGCTTCCGACTGAAGCCAGTGCCCGTTTTGAGCGGGGCGTTGACGCGGGAGCCGTAGAGGCGGCTGTTGATAAAGCCGCCAAGTTGATTCAAGAGATTGCCGGGGGAAAAATTTTAGCCGGCACGGTTAAAGCTGGAAGCGAGCCGCTCGAGCGGAAGGTTAAAATTGAATACGAAAAAATTTTTGAGCTAATCAGTCTAAAACTCTCTAAGTCTGAAATAGACCAGATTCTAACCCGCCTCGGATTTAAAATAGAAAATGGCGAAGCTATCGTGCCTTTATGGCGGCACGACATTTATGTTTGGCAGGATTTGGCCGAAGAGGTAGTGCGCTTGGCTGGCCTGAATAAAGTCAAAATTGAGGCCTTGCCTCGTTTGGCTAAAAAACCGGCTCAAACCGATTATCACCGGAGAGAGAAAATTAAAGACTGTCTCGTTCATTGGGGATTGACGGAAGTCATCAATTACCCGTTTTTATCAGAGGCAGATACTATCGCTGCCAAAGTTGACCCTAAAGATTTGCTGGAGGTGGCTAATCCGATCCAGGAGGAAAATAGATATTTGCGCAATTCCCTTGTGCCGGGGCTTTTAAAGACTGTCGCCAAAAACCCGAGCTTTGACGATATTGAAATATATGAGGTTGGCCATGTTTTTTCTAAAAAGGGAGAAGCAGTTCATTTAGCCATTGCCACGAGCGGAAAATCTTCGCGTCAAGTTGAGATTATCGTCCGGGAACTCACTGATAAATTAAATTTCCCCGGTAAAGAATTCAAAATTATCGAAATTCCTCGCGACGAGCTTAAGCGCTTTAAGATTAAAAAAGCCTCGGTTTCCATCGCGGAAATTAATTTGGACGAGATTTTAGACGAGCTTAAGTTAGGTGATTTATCTTTGAAGGTATCCGAAAAGAAAATTGACTATCGGCCGATTTCCAAATTCCCGCCCGTTAAAAGAGATTTAGCATTTATTGTGGATAAAAAAGTCGCTTTGGAGGACATCAAAGAGGAGATTTTGAAAGTCTCCAATAAAGCGGTTTTGGTGGAGCCCTTTGATGAGTTTGTCTCTGATAAATTTGGCAAGAATAAAAAAAATGTCGCCTTTCACATTTGGCTCGAATCTCGTGAGCGAACTCTGCAGGACAACGAAGCCGAGGCGGAAGTTAAAAAAATCATTGAAGCACTCTCAACAAAATTTGCCGCAAAGTTGCGTTAGCGGTTTTTTAAGAATTGCCCCTTGCCTTTTTCTTCAATTCAGCTATGACTTTATAAACTTTACGAACTTTTAACTTTATAAACTAACGCCCCCGTTTGCGGGGCGGCCCCAAAAAATTTGTAAAATTTGCCATCCAATTTTCGGTAACAGGCGATTTAATTTTCGTCACCACCAAAAACCCAAAAATATGTTAAGATGAGCTCAATGAAAAAAGGGACTTTTATTTTAATTGACGGCAATGCCATTTTGCATCGCGCCTATCATGCTCTGCCGCGCTTTGAAACAAACGGCCAGCTGGTTAATGCCCTCTACGGCTTTATTTCAATTTTATTTTCCTTTATTGAGCGCTATCAGCCGCAATATTTGGCGGTGGCTTTTGACGTGAAGGGGCCGACTTTTCGTGATGAGCTTTTTGACAAATATAAGGCCAAGCGAATCAAGCCGCCGCAGGAATTTTATGACCAGATTCCGGCGGTGTGGGAATTCTTGAAGACAATGGAAATCCCGCTTTTGACCCGTGAAGGATACGAAGCGGATGATATTATCGGCACCATTGCCAAGCATGTTAACGGAGAGCTTTTAGCCGGAGAGGTGCTGATTGTGACCGGCGACCAGGACACTCTGCAGCTCGTTGACCAGCGCACCAAAGTGGCGATGCCGGCGATGGGTAAGATCAAAGAAACGGTTTACGACGCTAATGCGGTGCAGGGGAAATTCGGTCTCTCTCCGCGTCAAATTATTGACTATAAAGCTCTTTGCGGCGATGCCTCGGACAATATTCCGGGAGTGCCCGGCATCGGCGAGAAAACCGCCTCGGCGCTTTTGAGGGAATTCAGCAGCTTGGAGGAGGTTTATAAAGTTGTGACTAAAAATCCGACTGAAATTACCGAGAAATTCTCCCCCGGTGTTTTGAAAAAGCTGACGGCTGGTCAAAAGCAAGCCGAGCTTTCCCAAAAGCTAGCGACGATTGTGACCGACCTAGAACTTCCCTTCGGCTTAAAAGACGCTGTAACCCGCGATTTTGATCACGCCAAAGTCAAGGATTTTTTGGAGAAATACCGCTTCAAGTCACTGGTCAAACGGCTGCCGGAGAGCCACCGGACAGGGGGACAGCAGGAGTGTTTATTCTAGATACAAACCCCAATAAGTTAAATTCCAAACTTCAAACATCAATGCTCATACAAATCTCAAATACCAAACTCCAAATATTTTCGCTTTGAACTTTGTAATTTAGAATTTGTATGGTTCTTGGGATTTGAACATTGGAATTTTCTACCATTGGGATTTATTTAGAAATTAGAGCTTAGAAATTAGAAATTTATTGCTTGCCCTATGGTCTTATTTATTTTTGGTCCTAACGATTATCTGGTTCAGCACAAGCTGCAGGAACTTAAGGAGCGTTACCGGCAAAAAGCCGGTGGACCTGCCTCGCCGGCAGGCGGGGATTTAAATCTGGTGACCCTAGAAGGGGAGAATCTGACCTTTGAGGATTTCGCTGCCCAAGTGCAGGCGATGCCGCTTCTTTTCACCAGCCGGCTGATTATCGTGCGAGATATTTTTAAGACGAAAAACCGCCCCCTTCTTGAAAAGATAAAGGATTTTCTCCCGCACATTCCCAAAAGCAGCGTGGTTGTTTTTGCTGATTTTAATGATGTGGATAAAAGACTGGGCTTGTTTAAGGCTCTAAATAAGCCCAAGGTGGCCCAAAGCTGCCAGATTTTCTCCTTGGGCGAAGTTAAAAAATTTATTTTGCAGCAGGTCAAAGAGCGTGGTGGCCAAATTGCGCCCCCCGCCGTTGAGACGCTGGCCGAGTTTGCAGGGGTTAATCTCTGGCAAGTCTCGAGTGAGCTGGAAAAGCTTTTGACTTATTGCGCAGATCGCCCCGTCGCCAAAGAGGACGTTGAACTTCTCGTCAGCCGGAATCTTGCCAGCAACGTTTTTACTTTGATTGAGAACTTAACCGCTCCGAACTCAAAAGCCGCTGCCTTGCGTGAGCTGGAGGTACTCTTGGCCTCTGGCGAGCCGCCGCTGAAGATTCTCTCACTCATCAATTATCAATACCGCAGCGCCGCTTTGGTCAAGGAAGCGATGGGAAAAGCCTCCGGCTCTTACGCGATCGCCAAATCTTGCGGCCTTTCGCCTTTTCAAGTTACTCGCATGATGAGCTTCGCCCGCGCGGTTTCCTGGGAGCGATTGAGCGAGATTTATGCGGCCTTAGCGGCGGTTGATGAGGCGGTCAAAACAGGTAAAATAGAAGACAGAGAGGGCCTTAAGGACCTGGTTTTAGCGGTGTAAGGCAGCGTAAGGAGGAGAGTGCTGTTTGGGATCTATTATCGAAAACTGATTTTTTTCGGCTTAATCGGTCTTCTTATCTGGGGCGGAGTGCAAATCCGCTCGGTTGTCAAGGAAGCTGAAGCCTCTCGCGAGGTAACCGCCTCGGTCGCGGATAATATCAATATGTCCGACCGCGAAGATTTTTATTTTCTTGAATTAGATCTTAAAGAAGATGGCTCGCTTTATATCCGCGACGAGAAGATTGCCGAAAGCGTCAAAGCCCTGGCTGACCGGGAGGAGCTGCGCTATATCGTCATGAACGAGTCGGGGGAATTTTATCCGAAAGCGGAAATTGTCGTCAATCTGCCTAAAAAGATCAACCGTCTAGTGGAAGATCCGGAGATAATCGCCGTGCATGGGGCCACCGCCAAGGGGGCTTTTTTGGAAGGTAGAAAACTTACCTACCGCGCCGTGGATGTCGGACCCTCCTCAACCGTTACCATTGTCGGTGCTTTCCCCGCGGGTTATTTTGACCTGCCGACGACTAAAAAAGTCAGCCAGTCTCTACAGGCCGTTCCGGGTCTGCTTTGGCTCGTCGGCGGCTTGCTTTTGCCTTTGATCGCGGCCGGTATTACCTTTTTTATGATTTACAAGGCCTATTTCTTCTCTCTAAGTCGGGGAGGAGTGGGAGAGCTAAGCGTCCCGCCGGAGGGGTTGCCGCCGGCGGTGGCCAGCGTCTTGGTAGGGGGTCGAGTCAGCGCCCGTTCCCTGATGGCGGTTTTGGTTGATCTGGCGCAACGCGGTTATCTTGATATTTATAACCGCGGCGACGATTTTGTCATCTATCGCAAGGTCACCACTTCACTGCAGCAGTCCCAACTTAAAGATTACGAGCTGGTCTTGCTCGACAAAATTTTCCTGCCCCGACAAAGACAGGTCGGGGCCTTGGATGTCGAGGCGCGCCTCGGGCGGCATCTCTTTTCGCGCAAAATCGCTTTTGTTTATTTGGGAATTTACGAAGAAGCGAGAAGCTTGGGCTATTTTGACGAGCTGCCCTCGCGCTATCATCTGAAATTTCGTCTTATAGGTATCGCAAGCTTCTTCGCCGGACTTTTTGGCTACGGGATTTTTGCCATTTTCTCTCCCGATCCTAAATACGTACTTTTCTTCTGGCTCTCCTTGGTCCTCTTCGGAATGCTGATGGTCAATCTGGCCTCGCGGCTTTCGGTTTTTTCTCCTCGCGGAGCGGCGGTGCGCGAGGCTTTATGGCGCTTTCGCAATTATTTAAGTCGGCCGCAGATGATTCGCGGTCGGGACTATTTGTTTGAAAAATATTTGCCCTACGCCGTGGCGCTCTCCTGTGAGGGGAGTTGGGCGGCGCGCTTCGCCGAGGCCTCGCTGATTAAGCCGCGCTGGTATGATTACGCCGGAGCAATCGGGGGAGTGGAAAGTTTTGCCAAAACCCTTTTGCCGATTATTGATCAAATCGGCGCCTCCTTCGACCTCGCTAGCGATCCTTTAGTGCAGTAAAAAATATTCCGCCTCTGGCGGAATACCTTAATTTTGACTTTTGATTTTTGAATTTTGACTTATTCTCCCACATACCCTCCCCACTCCACGGCGGTGAAGCCGGAGCGGACGAAAGGAGTGAGTTCGGGGGACTCAACGGTCGTTTTGTCTTTGAGGGCGGAAAAGTAATAGCGCAAGCGCAAAAGGCGATCGGGTGTTGGGGAAATTTCCAGCGGCTCAAGGCGGTCTATTTCCTCCCTGTTGATTAGACCGACAAAATAGTAATTGGCCGCCGGGAGCTTATTGGCCCAATAGCGAGTGAGCTCTCGCGCTTCGGTTTCATTCAAGCCGCTCCAGCGTCCGATTTCGGCTAAATCTGTCTCAAGATTCTCGCCGGCGCCGCGGATTACCCAGCCCTTTGGCGGTTTGGCCGGGTAAGGCGTCATTGCCTCATAGAAAAGATGCGAATATTTTTGCCCTCCGGCAAAAATTTCGCCCTGCGGGGTGGCCAAAACCTGCCAGCCCTCCTCCGGGTCGTACGGAGGAATAGTGATGGTTCTTTGCCCGACCGCCGGGCCGATTTTGACCCTAACCATCTGCGTCGTTTTAGGATAGAGATAAATAGCCGGTTTGCTTTCGGGGGTGAAGCCGCACCACGGATCGCGGTCGATTTTAACCTCTTCTTGGGAGACGCTGAATTGTTGGGCCTGGAGGTTAGAACCCGAACCGTTCGCATTCTCGACGGTAATTGTTGTGCCCTTGAAAGTCTGCGGCCGGTAGCGCAAAAATTGCTTCTGGCCGTTTTTGTCCTCCAAAGTTATCGTCAGGTAGCTCAAACGGGCGTTTTTATTGTAAGTCAAAATCGCCTTAATCTTTGAGGAGGAGTCGACTTTGCCAGAGAAAGTTTCAATCAAGTTGTCTAAATTAAGGGCATTTTTTTCGGCAAAAAGTTCGTTGCCGGCGTGCTCATCGCCGTTTGAGAGCGAGCCCGCCAGCCACCAAGCCATTTTAGCGATACCGCTGTCCAGAAATTCCTTGACCAGATCTCCCTTGCCGGAGTTTATCTTGTCGATTTCGTCTTTTTTACTCTCAAGCGGAGCAAGGTTAAGCTGGCGCGGCAGAGTTTCTTGCTGGGCATATTTTTTGTTAAGTTCCTCGATTTCTCCCGCCTGATCAACCCCGCGGCCGGTCAAGCCGATGCCAACCAGCCCGAGGGAAGATGGCTGAATTTGGGTTTGAGCGGGCTGGCCGCAGTCCTCGAAAATCTCCCGCAGGGTCCGACCCAAAGTAACCGTTTCCCCGTCCGTATTCTTGCCGGTGAGGGTCCCGCGGCTCACGTCCGGCGTGTCCAAAATACCTTGCTTGCTCTCGGCTAAGAAGATATCAAAAATCTTTCCGCCCTCGGCAGATTTGGCCGTTTGGGTTTCGTTGACGACAAAAACCACGTCAAAAACCCCGTCATCGTCAAGGTCGAGTTTTTCGCCGCGGAAATTTTCTTCCAAAACATAGGGCTCGCCGTCAAATGTGTCGGTGTAGACGGTGCTTTTGTCGGCGATTTGGAGTTTGGAGTAGGGATATTTTCCTTGGCAGTTTGTTTGGTTTAGTTTCTTAAAGCGGATTGTGGAGCACTCGGCGAGTCCTTCAGCAGTCTTGGAGTCGGAAATGAAACCGCGGCCGATGCCGAAATATTTCTCGTTCCGGGCCACTTTTTCTTGAGCTACGTCTTTCTGGTAATAATTGACCGTGATCCAGAGCTGGTTTTCGACTCTCACGGCCAGCGGGTAGGGATTTTCCGGGTCTGCGCCGACCAAAGTGCCGTAAGGATTGGCAGAACTCGGAGTGGTAGTGCTGGTTGAGCCGCTCTCGGTACCCAAAGTACAGGCGGTCAAAAATAGTCCTAAGATGCAAATTAAGATTGCGGATTTGCGCATTTGGTTACATTTTAGCATTTTCGGCTGGCGCCGGCTTTTCGGAGAATTCCTGCTCAAGATACATTTTCTTCGGCTCGGCCGCTTTCTTACCCCGCTTGACCATTACCAGCTCCCCGCTTTCCTCTTCTTTCTGTTCTTGCTCGCTCGTCAGCTCGGAAAGGACCTCGCGGGCGGCTTCAAATTTGGCCAACAGATATTGGGCAATCTCGGAAAGCTGATACTTGCCCATCAGGACAAAGGGCAGAACGGTCTGCGCTTCCTTCAGGGCCGAATCCCGCTTCTCCGGAGTGCCGGAAAGCAAGTTTTTGAGAATAGCGTCATATTTTTTAATCTCGGAGCGCAGCCAGTCTTGCCGGCTCTTGATCGTATCCGAAAGGGGCACAGGAGCTTTGCGAAAATGCTCCGCCCAAATCATTTTGGATTGCAGGAAATCGCGGTCGCCATAGGCGACTCCTTGAAGTTGATCGAGCGTGGCGGCGGGAGGGGACACGGGTTCTTGAGCGCTTTGGAGGAAATTGAAGGCGTCATCCTGGAAGTTGAGGGCGGATGGATCGCCGGCGGTTGCCTCGGCTTCGACTTCTTCGTTAAGGGCATCAAATTGAGAGCGCTCTTCGGGTGTGGCCGCCTGGGCCGGATCTTCAATCTTTTTAGCCAGAGAAAGCCCCACTTTGATTTCTTGATCGGACAGTTTTTCAAGGGGTTGACTGCCAACTTTGGCGAGCTGCTTGACTTGGTTTAAGGCCGGCATCACCAGCAGGGCTTTGCGATCCTGTTTTTGGACGCCCTCTTGGGCCTTCTTTTCAATCCCTTGCACGACATCAAGAGCGCTGTGGGCAAATTGTTTGAGCGAACTTAGGAGAATTTCCCGGCTGACATCCGGCGATAAGTATTTGGCGACATCAAGCACTCCTCGAATGTTGCTTTTTAGCTCGCGCGCATCGGCTCGACCGGCGTGGGCCTCGCTGTTGACAATCTTCTTTAGGGCGACAAATTGAGTGCGCCTTTGCTCATCGGCAATCGCCCGGGGATTTTGCAGCATATTGGAAATTTCAACGACCCTTTTAACTTCCCGCTCTCTAAATTGCTCAAGCGGCAGGGAGGCCAATTTCGTCACTTCTTTAATTTGCGTGAGTCCCCGGCGGGCAAGCTCGGAGGTTTGATCTTGGCGATGTTCAAGGGCTTGCTCTAAGAGTTGCGAAACATTAGCGGCGCTTTGGGAGAATTGCGCCGCGGCGCTCGAGTGAACCTCGCGCCCGACATCGGAAGTCAAATATTTGGTGGTGTTTTGAGTGACAGCGGCATTAAGCGCCCGGGCTGACTCCTCGCCGGCGACGCTTTTCATAAAGATCGCCTCTTTGATTGTTTGATAGCGCCGCGCCTCCTCTTGGTCGGCGATTTTCTCCGGATGAGCGATTTTGTCGATTGCCTGACGGGTGACGGCTGTGGATTGGGTGGATTGCTCGAGCTTGGACAAATTAGCCAGCGTCCGCTTGGCCGGTACGGCCAAAAATTCCACCACTTCCGGGGCGGCTTGCTTGAGCTGGGCCAAACTCAAGAGGGCCGGCACAGAGAGTTTTTCAATTTCTCGCTCCTTAAACATTTTTTCGCTGATCCGGGTCTCGTGGATTTCCTTGGGGGCGGCCGGAGCGGCAATCGGCACGGTCTTTTCCTTAAATTCGCGCAAAAGTACCGGCGCCGGGCCGGGTTTGGGTCCGGCGGGCGGCGGCGGGACGATTTTCTTTTGCCAGCTGGAGAGATACTGGGAGGCCGAAGAGCGGCTCCAGACGTTTTGGATGTTGCGCCCGACCTCGACGGAAATGCCCATAATAATGCGCAGCAGCAGGAAGGGCAAAATAATTGCTCCCCAAAGCATCAGGAGTGCCACGATGTAGCGGGCGTAGGTGTCGGTTTCGGAGAGGTTGTTGCCCTTGGTTAAATCTGAAGTAAGTTGAGGAAGCGTTTTGGTGCTGCCGGGCGGAGCCAAAAGAATATTCGTGCCCGACTGGTAAATATTGGAAGAAGTGGCTTCAGTACCTCCGAAAATACCCGGGTTGACGCCGATTGGGATACCGCTGGTTTTCACTTGCTGCTCGGGGATAGTTTTACCGATATTGCTGATGTCGGTGTTGCGCCAAATAAAGGGAATAGCGGTTAGAAAGAGGGCGAAAAGGGGCCCCAAAAGGAGCCAGCGGAAGTATTCCCTTAGCCAGACAATGGCGACTTTTTTAGTCAGCGGGAAAACCAGAAACGGGAAAAGGAAGGGCGAAAAAATGACCAAGCCCCATAAAATGATGATGCGTAAAACGATGATGAGGGCAATCGCGTAATTAGTCCAGGTCGTGACTCTAACCAAGAAAAGATGATTGCGGGCCGCCTCGACAAAGTCCGGGCCGTTACGGCGAAAGCCGACGAAATCTTGGTAGCTGAAGCTGACGGTCAGCAAATCCTCGGCTCGCAGGTGTTTTTCATTCAGCGTGCCCGCCTCGTCCATCTTGTGAACAGTATAGAAATAATCTTGAGCGCGGTCGGTGAAGCGGATAACCGTCACTTCTAAAGTGAAGCTAAGAAAAGTCAGGACGAAAGCCACGACCAGCATTGGCAACTGCCGCCGGGACTTTTCCGCCCAGTTGGCGTGGGTGATTAAGCCGAAGGCGACAATGACCAGGATAATAAAGTACAAGACGACGACAAAATTCCTGATTCTCTCCCAGAGGAGCAGAAGGGCATTTTTTCCGCTGGCAACCGGAGCAAAACCCGCATCTTGAATCGAGAGGACCCAGTTTAAAACTCCGCGCGCCCGGGCCGCCGCTTTACCGACGGCGGTCACTTCGCTGTCCGGGTTCCAGCTTGCTTGGTCGGTGGCTTTATATACACCAGTCGAGGGTTGGGCATGGGCGGAATTTGGCCCCTGGGCCGAAGGAATAACCGAAAAGATCGCTACCGTCAGGGCCAAAATCACCAAAAGTCTTTTCCTTCTCCCCACGCCCCTCCTTATTGATTGCGTCTAAACCAGAACAAGCCGGTCGGGTATCTCCAACCGTTTTCTCTCTATATTTATTATAACACGTTGGGTGAAAAGCCTTCAGCAGTCAGCCATCAGCTTTCAGCTCCCAAACTGAATTCTGAAAGTTCGGAAGCCTTGACATAGGGAGCACATATATGGTATAGTTTCCGTAGTTTGTACCTTGAGTTGAAGTAGAGCAGCGCCTGTGCCAAGCGCTCAATTCGGCACGAGACCAAGCCCGCCTGGAGCGGGGAAGGGGTGAGACGATTGAGCTTCGCGCAGGCTCTTGAGCACTGGCTGGTAGGGAAGGACGACCCACTTCCCCGCCGGCTCGATTTCTCCGCTCTCTAACTTTATAGACTTTATAAACTTGATGGACTTGATGAACTTGCCCGCCTTTTGTGCTTGACGGAGGATTATTTGTTATAATTAAGTCACAAGCCACCCGAAGACGCTAAATCAATTGAAGGAGGGGGAATTGATTGTTATTTCCAACCAGCAGGCCGAGGATCTCTTTGCCAATCTTTCGCCCGAAGCTATCGAGGCGATTAAAGCCGCTTCAGAAAAGGCCAAACAGTATAATTCTCCCTATGTTGACCCGGAACATATTTTCCTGGCGCTTTTGGAAATGATGGGGGGATTCGAGCTGATCGAGGGCGCCGGCGCGGATGCCAAAAAGATTCAAGACGAGCTTTATAGTAAACTCCCGCGCGGCGAGTTCACCGGTCAGGCCGAGTATTCTTCTAAATCAAAACAGCTTTTTGAGGAGGCGCGCCGCCTCGCCCAGCAGATCAAAAGCGAATTTGTCGAGCCGTATCATCTGGTCGTAGCCATCACCAAACATCCCGATTGGCTGGCTGCCCAAGTGTTAAAAAATAACAAACTTGACCTTAAAAAACTTGAGGTGGCCAGAGGAAAAGCTGCCGCCAAGCAAAACCAAGAATTGGCCAAAGGTGAGGCGACCCAGGGCGAGCGCGACCGCGCCACCGCCACGGCCGGCAAATCAATGATTGAAACCTATACGACTGATTTAACGGCCAAAGCCAAGCAGGGCAGACTTGATCCGGTTATTGAGCGCGATAAAGAGGTCGAGCGGGTAATGGAAATTTTAACCAGGCGGACCAAAAACAACCCGGTTTTGATTGGTGAGGCCGGAGTGGGTAAAACTGCCATCGCCGAGGGGCTCGCCCAAAAAATCGCCTCGGGGGCAGCGCCGGGGCCGCTTAAAGATAAGCGAATTTTGGTCTTGGATTTGTCTCTTTTAGTCGCCGGCGCCAAGCACCGCGGCGAGTTTGAAGATCGTTTGCAAAAGCTGATTGCCGAGATCAAAGCCGCCGCCGGCACGATTATTCTTTTCATTGATGAAGTGCACACCGTCATCGGCGCCGGAGGCGGGGAGGGCTCGATTGACGCCTCTAATATTCTCAAACCATCCTTGGCTCGCGGGGAGCTGCAAACTATCGGCGCCACGACGATTAAAGAATATCGCCAGTATATCGAAAAAGACGCGGCCTTCGAGCGCCGTTTCCAGAAGGTTTTAATTGAGGAACCGACGGCCGAGCAGGCGATTAAGATGCTGGAAGGGGTCAAGGGCAAATACGAGGAGCATCACAAGGTTAAAATCCAAAAGCCGGCCCTCGAGGCGGCGGTGCGGCTTTCCCAGCGTTACATTTCCGACCGTTTTCTGCCGGACAAGGCGATTGATGTGATTGACGAGGCGGCTGCTAAGGTGGTTTTGAAAAATATTTCTCCGAAGGAAGTAACCGAAGATTTGGTCAAGGAAGTCGTCTCGGTCTGGTCGGGGATTCCGGTGGCGAGATTAACTCAAGACGAGACAAAGGTTCTCCTTAAGCTAGAGGAGTTGATTCACCAGCGTTTGGTTGACCAAGAGCCGGCGGTCAAGGCGGTTTGTGAGGCGATTCGCCGCAACCGCGCCGGGCTGAAAAATCCCAAACGTCCGGTCGGCTCTTTCATTTTTATGGGCCCGACTGGAGTTGGAAAAACCCAGCTGGCTAAGACCCTGGCCGAGGTGATGTTTGGTACCGAAGACAAGATGATCCGCATTGATATGTCGGAGTATATGGAGAAAAACGCCACCGCTCGAATGATCGGCGCCCCGCCCGGTTATGTCGGCTATGAGGAGGGGGGACAGCTGACCGAGGCGGTCAGGAAAAATCCTTATTCGGTCCTGCTGCTTGACGAAATCGAAAAAGCCAACCCTGATGTTTTCAACATTTTCCTGCAGATTCTCGATGATGGGCGGCTGACCGACGGCAAGGGCCGGACGGTGGATTTCAAAAATACCATTATTATCTGTACCTCGAACATTGGCACCCAGCTCATCAAATCCACCAACGTCAACGACCCGAGCCTCCAAAAGCAGATTTTGGGGGAGCTTTTGCGCTCCTTCAGACCAGAGTTTATCAATCGTTTTGACGATTTGATTGTCTTTAGGGGACTGACGGCGCAGGATATGCAGCAAATTATCGAAGTGATCGTGAAAGAAATGACCAAACTCTTGGGTGAGCAGAAGATAACGCTGACCATTTCTCCGACCGCCAAAAGCAAGCTGGTTGAGCTTGGCTACGATCCGGTCTTCGGCGCCCGGCCCTTGAGAAGAGTTTTGATGCGCTTGGTTGAAAACCCGCTTTCGGCCGCGATTATTAAAGGCGAAGTTAAAGCCGGACAGAATGTTTTAATTGATTTGGATCAAAATCAACAATTTACTTTTAAACCTGCCCGCAATGCTACGCATAACGTTGCAGGCGGGCCTTCCTCCGGCGGCGCGTCAGCTGCCTCGCCGGCAGGCGGACTCACCCCGCCGAGTGGACTGGCCTCGCCGAGCACTCCTCCGCCTGTCTCCGCGCCTCTACCCGAACCGGTCGCTCCGGTGATGCCGCCGCCCCCACCAAACGAAACGCCTCCTCCGCCCGAACCACCGGCTCCGTCAGCTGGCGGACCTGCCTCGCCGGCAGGCACTCCGCCACAAACAATGGCCGCAGGGGAATAGTATTTAGGGGCTAGTATTTAGTATTAAGCATCCCTCACTTTTTGCAAAAAGTGAGGGATCAATGCATCTGCCTCTAAATACTTTATACTAATCCCTGATCCCTATGATACTTTTCCGTACCAGGGATTCACGACCGGGCCCCAGTCATACAGGGGCCAGAGGACAAATCTAACCGGCCCAATCATGTCTCCCTTACTGGCCGGGTACCACTTGCGTGAGTCGTTGGAATTCTCGCGGTTATCGCCCATCAAGAAATAATCGTCCTGTCCCAAGTTACTCATCATATCCGGTTTGACCAACACTTCACCCTTCCCGTGAAGTTCGGCCGCCTCATTTTCCCATTCTTCCTGTTCGTAATAAAAAGGCAGATATCGCTCTAAGACCGGTTGGATATAGGGCTCGATTAGGTGCTGATCGTTAATATAAACCTTGTTGGCTCTAATCTCCAGTTTCTCGCCCGGCAGGCCAATCAGCCGCTTGATGTATTTTTTACTTTCCGGGTCTCCGGGGAAGCGGATCACCATCGGATCGCCACGGTGGTATTTGCCGGTGAAAAGCCCGATTCGGCTGATGAGAACGATCTGACCGTTTTGAAAGTTCGGCTCCATTGAGGGGCCGGAGATGACAAAAATGGTCGCCAGGAAGTTATGGATCAGAGTTCCAACGATGATAATGGCAAAGCCCCACTTGCCTAGCTCATAGGCAACATTAGCGACGTAAACCAGTCCCCCCCTAGGTTTCATTTATTTTTTCTTGGCTTTAGTTTGCCTAGATTTAGCGCTGACGCGGCTTTTCGCTGCTTTTGAAGCGCGCGGCGCGGGCGCTTTGGCTAAACTTTTTGCTAATCTCGATTTAAGCCGGGCGGCCTTTTTCTCCTTGATATAGCCGGTTTTAGCGATTTTGTCGATCACGCTTTGGGCGTGGGCTAAATCGGAAGCTTTTGTGGTTTTTTTAATCGTCTCCTTTAGCGCCCGCTTTCTCCCGAGATTAACTACTCGCCGACTGCGCGATTGTTTGAGGGCCTTTTTGGCCGATTTGGTGATAGGCACGTTTCCTCCGGTCAAATTAAAAATTCAAAATTCAAATCTCAAAATGACAATGCAAAATTAAAAATTCTAAACTTTGAATTGCAACTTTGAGATTGGCCACGCCATCCCTCCGCTTTCGCGGAGCCTACGAGATTTACATTTTGCATTATCTTTTTACCATATTTCTCCTCCGTTGACAAGCAATTGATGATTTGCTAAGTTTAGCTACTAAACTAAAAAGATGATTGAAGCTACCCCCAAACAACAGACCGTTGAGCTGATTAAAGGCGCCGAGCGGATTTTGGTCGTGACACACACTAATCCCGACGGGGATGCTTTGGGATGCCTGGTTGCTCTGAAAATCGCCCTCACAAAACTTGGCAAAAAGGTTCATCTGGCCTGTGGCGACCCTCCGGCCAAGATTTTTGGCTTCTTGCCCCAAGCCGAAGCTGTCTCGCTGAAAATTGACTCAACCTCGGATTTTATTATTTCTCTGGAGCTTAAACATGCCCAAGTCGAGCGGCTTGGCTACAAGAAAAATCAGCAAAAAAATAGCTTAGACATTGTCGTCACCCCCAAGGGCGGGCGCTTCCGCGAGGAGGACGTTAAAGTTCAGGGTACCAAGACAAATTATGATTTGGTAATTGTCGTTGATACGCCCAATTTCGAGCGTCTCGGCGAGCTGGCTTTGCCGACCGATGTTTTTTATGAAGTGCCGGTCGTCAACATTGACCATCACCCTTCCAATGAACGCTTCGGCAAGATCAACTGGATTGAACTGGTCGCAACCTCAACGGCTGAAATTTTGGTCTCGCTTTTGGAAGCTTTAAGTCGGGAAAAGCCGCTGATTGACGAGGATGTGGCGACGGCTCTTTTGACCGGCTTGATTTATGACACTTCAAGTTTCCAAAATGTTAACACCACTCCAAAGTCTTTAACGGTGGCGGCCCAGCTGGTCGCCGCCGGCGCCCGCCAGCAGGAAATCGTCAAGAATCTCTACAAGACTAAATCGCTTGAAACCCTCAAGCTTTGGGGGGCAATCTTGTCCAATGTTAAAGAAGATCGCACCCGCCGCTTTGTCTGGTCGGAAATAACTGCTGGCGAGATGCAAGGGCTCGGGGCGGATCAGAGCGCTCTCTCCGGAGTGGTTGACGAGCTTCTCAAATTGGCTTCAGACAGTGACTTCGCCCTTCTTCTAAGTGAGCGCGGTGGCGATGTCCACGGCTCTTTGCGTGCTATCGCCAAAGACTTCTCGGTTGCGCCTTTGGCCGAAGCCTTCGGCGGCGGCGGACATGAAGCGGCGGCCGCTTTTCGCGTTCAAGGTAACCTACAAAGCAATCGCGAGGAAATCCTCCTGAAAATTCGCGACCTCTGCGCCAAGGCCTTCCGGCACGAGCCTATCGAGCCTGAACCCGAGAGTAAAAAACCGGAAAGCCCAATTTTGCCGGAGGAAATTGGCGAAGAGGTCAAAGGTCTCTCCGGAGAAGATGCAGAGGATGAAATCGAGGTGCCCCAAGAGGAAGGGGAACGGCTTTCCGAAGCTGTCCGCGAGCCGAAAACGAAATGGTGAAATAGTCCAAATCTCAAAATTCAAATCTCGTAGGCTCGCCAAAGGCGAGGGATGGCGTGGCCAAATTACAATTTAAAATCCAAAATTTCATTGCAGAAAGCGGAGAATTGTGGTAGAAATAAAGAAGAAAGAAGAGGATTGGGAAAATAATGCCAAAAGTCAGAAAAGAAGAGAAAAAACAGCCGAAGGCGAAAAAGACCACGGTGAAGGCCGAGGTGAAAGCCAGACGGGCTGAAGCGAAACCGGCAAAAAAGGCGCCGACCCGGTCCGCCAAGAAAAAGGCCGACACCGGCTCGGTTTATTTTCAAATTAAGAATTTTTCCGCCAAAATCGCCGCTCTAACCGAGCATCTCAAAGAACATAAGCACGATTTTGATTCTCGCCGCGGCCTTCTGATTATGGTGGGAAAGCGCCGGCGGCTTTTAAATTACGTCAAGAAAAACGACCCCGAGCGTTACGACAAGTTGATTGAATCTTTGAAATTAAAAAAAGTAATTGAGTAGCTTGGATTTAGAGGATTAGCGCGTCTTCGGACGCTTTTGCCTCTGAATCCAAGAACTCTTGGGAGAGTATGGAAAAAATTGCGCAGGAAATTGATTTAGACGGTCAAAAAATCCGGCTTTCTTCCGGTGAGCTGGCTGGCCAAGCTGACGGGGCAGTCGTGGCTCGTCTCGGCGAAACAACCGTTTTAGCCACTTGTGTGGTCGGTAAAGAACCTAGTGAGCTGGATTATATGCCCCTTTCGGTTGATTATGAGGAGCGTTTTTACGCTTCTGGGAAGATTTCCGGCAGCCGTTTTATCAAACGCGAAGGCCGCCCCTCTGAAGACGCGGTTTTGACCAGCCGGCTTGTTGACCGCCCGTTAAGGCCGCTTTTTCCCAAGTATTTCCGCCATGAAATTCAAGTCATTATTACCGTCTTATCTTATGACCGCGAGAACGATCCCGACATTCTGGCCGCTTTGGCCGCCTCGGCGGCCGTAGCTCAATCCCCGGCGCCTTTTGCCGGGCCGGTTGGCATTGCCCGAGTTGGCCTGATTGCCGATAAATTCGTGCTTAACCCGACCAAATCCCAAATGAAAGAAAGTGTTCTCGATCTGGTCGTTGTCGGCACCGGCGAGCGGGTTTTGATGATTGAAGCGGCCGCCCACGAGGTGAGCGAGGAAAAAATTCTCGAGGCGATTGAGCTGACTTGTGAGCCGATTCGCCAAATGGTCGAGGCGCAAAAACCCTTTGTCCGCGAAGACCGCTTGGCTATTGAGGACCACACCGTTGAAATCCAAGCGGCCATTCAGGAAAAAATCGGCGCTAAACTGCACAAAGCCCTGGTCGAGACCGAAGAGGACAAGCGCGGCGAGGATATCGAAGCGCTAGAGGAAGAAGTCCTGACGATTTTCGAGGGGAAATACAAGCAGGCCGATCTCGAAGAAGTCTTCCATAAATTTTTAGAAAAAGAAGTGCGCAGGGCGATTTTGAACGACGCCGTTCGTCCCGACGGCCGCCGCCTTGACGAAATCCGTCCCTTGTCCGCCAAGGTTAGTTTCCTGCCCCGCACTCACGGCTCGGGGCTTTTCAGCCGCGGCGAAACTCAAGCGCTGACGGTGGCAACTCTGGCTTCACCCGGCATGGAGCAGTTTATTGACACGATGGAGAAGGAAACAACCAAGCGCTATATGCATTTCTACAACTTCCCGCCTTATTCGACCGGCGAAGTCAAGCGCATCGGCTCGGCTTCGCGCCGCGAAATTGGCCACGGCGCTCTGGCGGAAAAGGCGCTGCTGCCGGTTTTACCGAGCCGCGATGATTTCCCCTACACCGTGCGCTTGGTCACGGAAATTCTCTCCTCGAACGGCTCTTCCTCGATGGCGGCCACTTGCGGCTCGAGCTTGGCCCTGATGGACGCCGGTGTCCCGATTAAAAAGCCGGTCGCCGGTATTGCCATGGGAATGGTCACGGCGCCTAAAGGGGAAAAAAGCCAAGTCGAGGGGATAAAAGAGGATGACAAATATCAATATGCCATTTTGACTGATTTGCAGGGGCTTGAAGACTTCGGCGGCGATATGGACTTCAAAATCGCCGGCAGTGCGGCCGGCATCACCGCTATTCAGCTGGATGTGAAAATCGACGGGCTCTCCTCCGAGATGATCCGCGATACGCTCTCTCAAGCCAAAACGGCGCGGCTGCAGGTTCTCAAAGTGATGGAGGAGGCGATTGCCGCGCCGCGGCATGATCTTTCGCCTTATGCCCCGCGTATTCTTACAGTGAAAATAAACCCGACCAAGATCGGCGAGCTGATCGGCCCGGGCGGCAAAAACGTTCAAGCGATTATCGCCGCTTGCGGCGGCAAAGAGGTGACGGCGATTGACATTGAGGAGGACGGGACGGTGCTGATTTCCTCTCCCGATTCCGAGTGCGCCGCCCAAGCCGAGCAAATGGTGCGTCAGCAAACCGTTATGCCGGAAGCCGGGCAAGTTTATGAAGGAACGGTGGTCAACATTCAAAAAGATCGCAACTCGGGCAAGGAGATCGGGGCGATCGTTGAGATTCTGCCCGGACGCGACGGCATGGTCCATATCTCCGAAGTCGCCCCGCGCCATATTGCTAAAGTCTCGGATGAGCTGAAAATCGGACAGAAAGTCCGCGTTAAAGTTATGGCGGTCGATGCGGAACGCGGCCGAATCGCTCTCTCGATCAAACGCGCCGCGGAAGGGAACAGTATTTAGGGGCTAGTATTTAGTATTAAGCAAGCGAAAAAGGCCGAAGTTTCGGCCTTTTTCGCTTCTGGCGTCTCCCTTTGCCAAATACTTGATACTAAACCATTTCTCCTTGATAAGAAAAAATGAGATTTATGATTGTATAATGTAACAAAATAGTGACGGTCGTCCTTAAAATAGTACTTTTTATGTCCGGGACCTTGATTCTCCAGGAAGAAGTGCTATTATTTTAGGTTAGGTTGAACCTTGAAATAATTTCTTGAAGCCCCGGTGGTTATCCCCCTTCGCCCCGACGTGATGTCGGGGCTACGGAGGGATGAATTCTAAGATAAATACTCCGTGGTTTGTCACGGAGAGAATTCATCTTCGGTTGAAGGTGTCCAGTGGGGCTTCAAGAAAACGCGAAGGAGGTGCTGAACATGCCCACAGGGCTGCTCGTACCGGTTGGTACCGTCGAGGCTCCGCCCCTCGAGGTCTTCAGGGCTGGCGAGAGGGTGACGTTCTGCGATTCCAACAGCGACTTCCTCGGATTCCTTCTCGGCGGTGGGGACAGGGTAAATGTAGACGTGGCAGGGGCCACGCTCTGCGTCTATCAGCTCCGGGAGGACCTGGCGAACACTCACCTCGTCATCACTGCCGAACTTGGCGAAAGGTTCACGACGGCGCTTGCCCACGTATACTGGATGGTCGAGCACCAGAGCGACCACGGCCTTCTGCTCCCTGATTGTCCCAATACCTTCTACTCCAGGGACCCGGATGGTATCCCCTGGGCGGTTCGTTGCGACTGGCGCTCGACCTACGATGGTTGCCACGTGGAAGCCCATCCGATCGCGAATCTGACCTTACTGCGTGTTGGTTACCGGGTCATCGCACAAGCGGCCTAACCGCGTCGCTCTCCCGTTGGGGGTTGACCCCACTTCGTCGCCAGTAGCTCCTGCCAGGAACGTAGGGTGACTACGAGGGGTCTGCGCCCCGACGTCCCGACCACGAGCATCGGGAGTCGGGGCTTGACAAACGCCTCGGAATGTGCTATACTGGGGAATTGACCATCAAGGAGGGGTTTATTCTTGATGGTGAAGGCCACAAACACTGCACTAAACTAGGAGGCACTCCGATGCAGCAACTGCTAGAGAAGTGGCTGAAGGTTAAGGTGTGGCTCGGCTGGGCGTGTTTCATGGCGGCCGGCGCAATCGGCTGGGTTCTCCACGAGCACGGCTCGCTGGAGGTCAGGGTAGCTCGCGAAATCCTTGCCTTCCGTGTAGCCGTGGCCCTCTTGGTGACCGGCTTCCTCTTCGGCGTTTGGGCAGTGGAGAGCGAGTTCTGGCTCTATCGCCTGAAGCGACTGGCTGCTCGCCGACAGGCGCGGGCCGCCCGCGAAGCTGCTGCGGAGCAGAGCACCGCTAGACAGGCGGAGACTCCGCGGGCCCTAGAGTCCGAGGGACCACCCCGCCAAGCCGCCTAACCCTGCGCCGCCTCAGGATACACGGGCCTCGTGCTTCCCATCAGGGAGGCCGGGGCCCGTTCCTTCTAACTTTATAAACTTTACGAACTTTATAGACCTTGGCTTTGGGATTTGATACTAGACACTAGAAGCTGGAAGATAGATTTTGAGGTTAGAAGTTTGAAGCTAGAAAACCCCTCATTCCAACACCCAGCTTCCAGCTTCAAGATCCAGCCTCTAGTCTCCAGTGTCCAGCATCAATTCCCCTGACCGCTGAAAGCTGGGTATTGATCCCCACACCCTTGGAGGACTGTTCTTTATCTTTTAAAAAGCGTGAGTTAATTGCTTAAAAAGTGTTTGGATACGATGTATTGAATAAATTAATGAGGGCAAGAACAGC
>Ga0315294_10000948_pt1 | contig 31491 bp, 22 predicted proteins | sample YL17G13_40_MG_FD_203626 | JGI IMG/M metagenome (GOLD analysis project Ga0315294, IMG submission 203626) | Sediment microbial communities from Yellowstone Lake, YNP, Wyoming, USA - YL17G13_40 | ecosystem: Environmental > Aquatic > Freshwater > Lake > Sediment | place: USA: Wyoming | collected...
TCGCGGTGGACGGTGTCGGGAAGCCCGGATTTCGAGTTCACGCCGACGTTCGGGCTCAACCTGCCGGCCGTCGCGCCGTCGCTCTTGGAGGTGCGGGCCCGGAAGATCGATCCCAAGCACAAGGGCCCGAGCTGGATCGTGATCAGCACGAAGATCAGGCCCGATCCCGCCTGGGCCGAGGCCGACGGATTGCGCGTGGTCATGGGGCTGGCCGATGCCTTCAAGTGGTGGATCCAGTTCAAGGTGGTCGACCGGGACGGCGGCGAGTTCGCGAAGGTGCTGGAATCCCAGTACCTGCCCGGACGGCTGGTCGAGCACCGGCTCCCGTTCGCCGGGTTCAAGCCGGAGGGGAAGACCAAGGGCAAGCTCAATCCAGCGAATCTCGAGGAATTCCAGATCATCGGGTCGGTCCCGGCCCGGCTGTACCTGGACAAGGTGACCCTGTACCGGCACGAGCGAATGGAAGGCTGGGTCCACGTAACCACGTCGCGGCCCGTGAACTGCATCTACGAGCGCGGCCAGACGGTCGAGCTGTCGTTCACGGCGGGTGGCCGGGTGCCGGCGGATGCCCGGGGACTCGAATACGAGATCACTGACGACCGGGGAAAGGTCGAGCGCGCCGGGTGGCTGAACGTTCCGGACGAGGGCGATCTGCCGGCGCGGGCGACATTGTCTCCCGGCCCCGGCTACTACGAGGTCCGGGGCTGGTGGCGGGGTGCCGACGGCCGGCGGATGCCCGGGGGCTCCGTGATCCGCGCCGAGGGCTCGGTGCCCTCAGGGCTGGTCACGTTCGCGGTCGTACCGGGCACGATGGAGGAGAACCTGGCGGGGTGGCGGGAACGGGGGGCGCAGTCGTTTCTGGGCATCCACGGGGATTTCCACGGGGTGGGGGACCTGATGGGGCTGTCGTGGAGCAACGTCTATTCGCGGTGGGTGTGGGACGAGCCGGAGAAGCCCGACCGCTCCGGCGGCATGGCGGCGTGGGCGCGCGACCGCAAGCTTCTGCCGTGGCCGGGAGCGGCCGTCCGGCCGCATCTCCTGCCGATTTCGGGCAACTTCCCGCCGCCCGATTGGGCGAAGCGGACCGACGGCGGCGTCACCCCGGCGTACGATTGGGCACTCTTCGAAGCATGGCTCCGCGACCTCGTGCGCGTCGAAAAGCGGCTGTACGGGTGGATGAATCCCAGGATCTACGAGCCCGCGTGGGAGATCGACCTCAACCGGCCGCCGGATGCCTTCCAGAATCCGCCGTACGCGCCGGCGGACGCGGTGGAACTGCACCGCCGGTGCCGACGGATTGTCCAGGAGGAGGATCCCGGCGCGCTGATCATCGGCCCCTGCCCCTCGACCTTGAACGCCGACGTCCTCGACTGGATGGAGAAGCTCGGGAAGGCGGGGTTGTTCGAGACCGTGGACGCGCTTTCGATCCACGGGTACCATGCCCCGCCTCCCGAGTCCGCGGACCTGCCGGGCAAGATCGCACGGCTGAACAAGATGACCAAACGGTTCGCCAAGCGGGTCCTGCCGGTCTATTCCACCGAGATCGGATACCCCGACACCGTGGGGACCCAGCGCGACACCGTGGCGCAGGCACAGTACCTCTGCCGGCTGGCGATCATCCTGAAGGGCGAGGGCCTCCGGGTCTTCCTGCCCTTCTACGGCATCGACTACGACGCATACCACTTCGGGTTCTGCTTCAACCTAGAGATGGACCAGGGATGGGGTCCGTGGGCGACGAACCGGATCTCGCCCAAGCCCGCGGTGCCGGCGCTCGCCCAGGTTGCGCGGATGATCGAGGGCACTCGCCCGGTGGGGCGGGTTGGCTTCCCTTCGGCGGACGACTGGGGATACCTCCTCGAGAGATCCGGCCGGCCGGTCCTGGCGGTGTGGACGATCGGGGCAGCCAAGCCGCTGGCGGTGCGGGTCGGAGCGGTCCGGTCGGTCGAGGTGCAGGACATGATGGGCCGGTCGTCGACGATTCCGGTCCGCGACGGGGCGGCCGAAGTACCCGTCGACGCCTCGCCCCGGTACGTGCTGGGGGCCGATCCCGCGATGCTGGCTCCCTGAGTCCGGGGCCGGGTTACTTCCTCTTCGGCAGAACCAGGTCGCAGGCGTCGGGCGGCATCCAGTGCTGGTCCTTGCCGTCCCATTTCACGTTGCACCCGACCGGATTCGTGAGCGGGGTGCGCACGGGCTTTCCCGCCGTCACGTCCTCGAGCGCGGCATCGAGGTCGAACGAGGTCGCCTCCTCGGAGCGCATGGGGTTGTCCATGCCGCGGCCGGTGTAGACGAGCTTGCGGTCGCGGTCGAAGACGTAGAAGTGCGGCGTGCGCAGGGCCCCGAACGCCCGGGCGACGTCCTGGGATTCGTCGCGCAGGTACACCCACGGGAACCTCTTCTCCTTCATCCGCGCCACCATGTGCGAGAAGCCGTCCTCGGCGTACGTGCGCTTGCTGTTCGCGTTGATCCCGACGAACCGCACCCCCTTGGCCGCGTATCTGTCCGCCGTCTTCCGCGTGTGCTCGTCCGACCCCAGCACGTAGGGGCAGTGGTTGCAGGTGAAGAACACGACCAAGGTCGAGGCATCCCTGAAGTCGGCGAGCCCGTAGGTCTTGCCGTCCGTCGCCGGAAGCTTGAAGTCCGGGCAGGACTTGCCGATCTCGAGCGTGAACGCCATCGCTATACCTCCTTCATGACCGCGGGCATCCATACCGGCAGATCCCTGACCGCGGCCTCGATCCCCTCCGGCATCCTGATTCCCCAACCGCGGAAGAACGGGTACAGGTTCCGCCCCGCGGCCTTTGACCACCGTACCATGAACTCACCGCCGCGACCCGACTCGTCGGAGGGGAACTTCGGGTCCGTGTGGTACGAGAGGATCACCTTCTTCAGCGCGTCCCAGCCGAAGGCGTCGATGAGCTCGACGTGGAAACACAGGCGCTCGTCCAGCTCGGCCTTTGCCCACTTTCCCGGGACCGCGGGGTCTCGGGAGTAGACCCGGCGCAGGGTCTTGAGATGGAACGCTTTGCTCGTGACCCTCAGCCAGTCGTCGGTCGGCGGGTAGCGGTTGAGTCCGATCTTCCAGCCGCTCATCTTCATGTTGCAGTAAAGGGAGAAGAGGTTGACCGTGACCTCGACCTGATCCTGGAAGTACCAGCCCTCGGACCATTGGTGGTTGTGGCCGAGCTCGTGATAGGTGCCCCAGCCGCCGCGGGTGCGAGTGAGCGGGAGCTCGAGGATTTCCTCCGCCCAGTCCGGATACGCCATGATCGGGTACCCCGAGTGGCCGCCGCCGGCCGAGATCTGGCGGTCGAGGGTGAAGTACATGGGGGCCGGCTGGTCCGTCCATCCCGCGAGGTCGGCCTGATGCCCCATGACCTCGTCCCAGAACTCCATGACCTGGTCCGGATGGTCGATGCGGACGGCGCGGGATTGCGGGATCTGGAATACGATGCGCTTGCCCACCAGCTCGGCCATGGGGACCGGGATGTACCGGAAGCCCTCGCGCCACTGGTCAACAGGGGTGAGGCCGTGGACGTACCGGGGGGCGTGGACGGCGCCCGTGATGCGGACGTTGAACGGGGTGGGGACGCGGACCAGGGGGGTGATCTCCCAGCCGAACTGCTCGGGGACGATTCCGTCCCGGGAGCTTCGGGCGGCGGGGACGACTACGTAGATGAGGCCCCCGAAGGGATTGGCGACGAGGGTCTTGGGGCTGTCGAGCGGGAATGCGTTCGCGATCTCGGGGGCGCGCAGGAGCTCGTCCAGGTGCCAGAGGGTGTCGGTGTGGCACCCGATCTGGAGGTGGAGGCCGGCCCGGACGAACCGGGGCGGGATCTCGACGGTCACGGGCTCACCGGGTGGCGCGTACAAGCCGGTCGAGTGCCAGAACGGGACCTTCAGGTCCACGGCAACGGTCTCGGCGACGCGCGGGATGTCCGGGCGGACGGGGCCGGGGAAGAGGTCGGCCGCCGGCAGCTTCTTCATACGTGCCGGTGGTTTGCGCATCTCGATCCAGTGGCCCCAAGTGAGGGCCAGCCGGTCGAGGGGGCGGTTCCAGGGGATGCCCGACGGAGGGATGCCGGCCGTGGCGCTCAGGCTCTCGAGGACCGGCCGGATCCGGGTGTCGGAGGAGGAGAACCGGCCGTACAGGCCCTCGATGGCGCGGATGCGCGCGAAGGCGGGCTTTCGCTCCAAGACGGGCTCGCCGTGCTGGAGCCGGCGCAGCAGCACGAAAGACTCGGCCGCGAAGTCGGCCTCCCACGCGACGGCCACGGGGTCGCGGCCGGTGACCAGGAATCTGGCGTTGGCCCAGTCGGCGTGGTCGGAGCCTATGCCATCGCCGGCGTCCGTCACCGCGAGGATCAGGGTCTTGAGGCCGGTCAGGTCGAGGTCTATCGGTTTGGCGGCGTCGCCGGGGCGCATGATCCCGCTGGTCCACAGGGTTCGGCCGTCTCCGGTCACCGTGAACTCGATCGTCCCCACGGTGCCTTTCATCTCGTCGTCGAGCCCTACCGTGGCGAGAAAGCGGGTGGCGCCTCCCGCGAGATCCACGACCATCTTGCTGTAGGCGTGGGTGCCGATGCCCCGGCGGAAGGTCTTGCCCGCGATCCGGAGCGGGTTGCCGTCGATGGACCGGTTGCGTCTTGGGGCGCCCCACTCGGCGCTCACGCACGCGACGTCGAGCCGGTCGAGCCAGACGATACGTTCACCCGTCGGAGTCTGGGCGGACGCCGAAACCCGGGCTAAGGCGATCACGGCGAGCGCAGACGTGAGCCCGGCGATACCGAAGGTCATGTGCGCGATGTTAGCAGAAGGGGGGAGGCGGCATTGCTAGAATGGGACTTCCGATGACTACCATGCGGGACCGGTTGGCGGCAATGCTGGACCATCCGCGGCTTTTCAACCTGGTCCAGCTCGTCACTTGCGGGAACCAGAGCCGAACCCGGCGCATGATCCGCGATGGACTGCAGATTCGGCCCGGGGAACGGTTGCTGGACGTGTGCTGTGGGACGGGGGAGTTCGCCGATCTTGCGGCCGGCCCGTACCTGGGCGTGGACATCAACGCCCGGTACGTCGAGTACGCGCAGCGGCGGCACGGGGTGGGGGCCGGGCATCCCGAGTGCGTCTTCCTGGTCCAGGACGTCACTCGCGAGGACTTCGGCCGCGAGCATGGCGTCTTCCCGAAGGCCATGTTCGTGAACGGCCTGCACCACCTCGACGACGGCCGGGCCGGCGCGGTGCTGGCGGCAATCGCGCGGGCGACCGACGGGCGGGTCGTGATCGTAGACATGGACCCGGCACCGGGGCGGGCCGTGAGCCGCTGGCTGGCGGGGCTAGACCGAGGACGGCACATCAGGCCGCTGGCGGACCAGGTGGCGCTGGCCGCGCGCTTCTTCAATGTGGAGGCGTCCGCCGCGTTCTACTCCGGCGTCTGGGGCCAGGCTATCCTGGTCTGCACCACAAGGCGGTGATGGCGGCGGTGTCTCCAGGCAGGCTCGGAGGCCGGCGATGAACGGCGGAGGCACGAGCGCGTACGGGCGATGGAAACGTCGCGTGAGGTTCCTACTGATAGAGCTTGCCGTCTGCCTCGCGGCATGCGAGATCACGATCAGGATTGCGGCGCATTTCAGCAGGCCGCTGAGGGGCTTCATGAACCTTTCCTATGGCGGGGCGATGCACTGGAAGAGGTATGCCGAGGCCACCAATCTCAGGGAACTACTGGAAGCGGCACCGATGCCGTACTGGAAGTCCTGCGAGAGTTACTGCGGGTACGTGCTGAACTCCCGGGGACTGCGGACGCCCGAATACGATACGGTGAAAGAAGCCGGCCAGCGCAGGATCGTCCTCATCGGTGACTCTTTCCTTGTCGTCCCGTCCGGTCCTGGCGACCGGTTCAACATATCCAACTGCCTGCACAGGGAGATGGAAAGGGCAGGCCGGACCGTCGAGGTGATAGATCTCGGCGTGGAAGACACCGGGCCGCGGTTCTACCTCCGCATGCTGGAACTGGAGGCTTCCCGGTTGCAGGCGGACTGCACGGTCGTGTTCCTTTTCGTCGGCAATGACCTGACCGACGAGGCGGTGGAAGCGGGATTCCTCACGTTCGGGGAAACGCTGAGGAGCTGGTCGCAGACCTTAAGGTTCTTCCACGCCGCCGGAGAGTTGGCGACCAAGGTGCCGCTCACTTCCCTGTCGTCCTGGGTGTCTCCGCTGGTGCCGGCGAGATTCCAGAGGGGAGGCTTCTACCGCGGAGGGGGATGCTGGACGGATGAGGTGCCCACGTTCACCGAGGAGGCATGGTTTGACATCCAGCGCACGCGTTCGGCCGTGTTCGAGGAGCCGTGGGCGCCGGCGATCCAACTCCAGTGGCAGGCGATGACCGGGGTCATAGCGAGGATGAAGGAGGTGGCGGAGGCCGGAAACAGCCCGTTTCTTCTCGTGCTGATACCCGACGCGACCCAGGTCAGCATCCCGTTGCAGAGCCGGATCCGGGAGGCGAAGCCGGCCGTCAGGATGGATTTCGACAGGCCCCAGCGGGAGTTGAGGGAGTTCTGCAACCGCCACGGCATCGCGACAATCGATCTGCTCCCCGCCTTCCGTGCGGCATCCTCGCGGGGCATCCCCGTCTATAGGTTTCAGGACACGCACTGGAATTCGTGCGGCCAGGCGCTGGCGGCCCGGGCGATCGCGCCGGTCATCCGGCGGATCGTGAGCCGGTATCGTTAGCGGAGAAGCAGCCGGGGCCGGATCTGGAGGACGCGGATGGTTTCCGAGGGCGCCCGGGAGAAGGCGTACGGGAACCAGACGTAGCCGCCGTGGAACGAACCCATCGTGCGCACGGGCGGGACCGTGAGAACGGGCAGGATCAGGGGGCGTAGCCGTGACGGCGGGCAGACGAGGGTCTCGATCCGGCGGCTGCGTCGGCGGAGGGCCGCGGGGAGCTCGCGCCGGTCAGTGAGAGTGGGCACCAGGAACACGGCACCTCGGGGGAGGATCTCCGTGGACCGGTCCAGAATACGTCCGCCCGCGCGCTCGGTGTAGTACCGGAGTCCCCAGGAGCCCGTCGTCAGGAGCGGCAACCGCGCCGCGGCGGCCCGGACGGCGCCTTTCGCCGCGGCGTCGCGGCACCAAGCCGCGAAGGCGTAGTCATTGCGGGCCAGACTCAGTCCCAGCCACAGGTTCGCGGCGACCGTGATCGCGACCCCGGCGCGCGCTGCTCTCGCCCCGCAAGAGCGGTGGATGTCGATGAGGAAGAACATGGCCAGCGGAGGCAGCGCGGGTATCAGGTGGCGAACGCCGGGGAGCCAGGTCCCGACCACGGAGCCTGCGGCATCCAGGAGGAACCACGCCACCAGCCACCGGATCGCGGCGTCCCGGCGCGGCCAGAGAACCGCGATGCACCAGGCGAGGAAGAGCGCTATCGAGCTGTAGAACCACAGATCGTTGAGCGTGCCCGGGGTTGACGCGATCTTGATGCCTCCGAGATGGCGCGCCTTCCAGAACCCGAGGGCGGAAAGGACAGGGATAGCCAGAGCGCACAATGCGAGGTAGCGCAGGCGCTCCCTCGGCAGAGTCTCGCGGCGGCGTGCCAGCAGGGAGAAGGCGTAGGCGGCGGGGGTCAGGAGCAGGGCTCCGGACGCAGCAAGCATGTAGCTGATCTTGGCCCGGATCAGGATCGGGTTCCACGTGGACTGCAGGATCCATGCTATGTGGCCCAGGATTGACGAGCGCTCGGGATCGTGCGGGGGAACGTCCGGGTAACGGCCGGCGAGGGCGAACGAGAGAACGGCGATGATCCAGTCGCGCGGCCGCCGGACGAGGCCGCCGGCGGGGTCCAGGACCAGGAGCGGATACAGGACGAGGACGGACTGCTTCATCCAACCTGCGAGCCCCAGAAGGACGCCTCCCGCGATCCGTCCTCCGAGCGAGGGAGCCGCGATCCAGACGGCGAGTCCGAGGATCCCGAGCCCCATCGCGGGCATGTCGGCCATGAGGCTGGCCGCGGGAACGAGGAAGGCGGCGCTGGACGCGCAGACGAGCATCGAAGCCCATGGCGGGGCGCGAAGCACGCGCGCGATCAGGAATACGCCGACCAGGAACATCGTCGCGAACGGCCACTGGAGCCAATGCAGGAGACGCTCGCGCTCCCCGACGGCATGCCGGGCGGCCGCGAGCACGATCGACCACCCCGGCATGTAGTGTCCGGTCTGGCTGGCCAGCGGCTCTTCGAACTTCTGCCAGTTCACATTCCGCATCGACGTATCTCCGGCCCGGGGCGAGATCGTACGGGCCCAGTAGACGAAGAACGGATCGTCGATGGACAGGGGCTTGTCCGCGTTGACGAAGACCCAGCCGGCGGTGAGCGCGGCGGCCACGACGACGGCGCGGAGGATTTCGCTCCCGCGGTTCATGTCCCCTTCAACGGGAGGGCCGCGCGGCTCGCTCGATCACGGCCCGGAACCCTTCCGCGACCCGGTCCACCTCGACATCAGTCAGGTGGGGGGAGAACGGCAGGGAGAGCGTTCGCTCCGAGATGCATCTCGCGTTCGGGAAGGCATCGGCGGCAAACCCGAACCGTTTTCGGTAGTAGGGATGCAGATGGAGGGATACGTAGTGCACTCCCGTCCCGATCCCGCGTGCCGCGAGGGCGTCCCGTATTCCATCACGCGTGCATCTCAGACATGCAGGATCCAGATGCACAGTATAGAGGTGAAGCGCATGCCGGCCGCCCGGCACCTCGGAGGAGGGGAGCCAGACGGGCAGGTCGCACAGGCGGGCCGTGTAGTGGTCCCAGATCCTTAGGCGGCGGCGCCACCAGGGATCGATCCGGTTGAGCTGGGGCAGGCCGATGGCGGCATTGAGATCCGTCATCGAGTACTTGAACCCCGGACACACGATCCGGCCGGCCGCCGCGCCGCCGCGCCGGAATCTCTGCCACGCGTTCGACGTCATCCCCTGGCTCGCCAGCGTCCGGACCAGGCGCGCCGCAGCGGCCCGCCGGGTCACGACGGCGCCTCCCTCGCCGGTGGTGATGTTCTTGTTGTGGGTAAAGCTGAAACAGCCGAAATCGCCGAGGGTGCCCGCATGCCGGCCGCCGACGAGGGCTTCGATGGCGTGGGAGGCGTCCTCGATCACGACGAGATGCCGGCGCCGCGCGAGCGCGAGCAGGGCCGGCATCTCGCACGGCCGTCCCGCCATGTGCACGGGCAGGATCGCGCGCGTCCGCCTGGTGACCGCGCGGGCCGCCTGGTCCGGATCGATGTTCTGCGTGGCCAATCCCACGTCGGCGAACCGGGGGACGGCACCGGCGGCGAGTATCGCGTTCGCGGTGGCGGCGAAGGTGAGCGGGGTGGTGACGACCTCGTCGCCGGGGCGAATGCCCGCCGCCACGATGGCCAGGTGAAGCGCCGCCGTGCCCGAACTGACCGCTACCGCGTGGGGCGCCCCCGTGTAGCGGCGGAATCCGGCTTCGAATGCCGCCGTACGTGGACCGGTGCCGATCCACCCGCCGCGCAGGATCGCCGCCACCTCACGGATCTCGGCCGGCCCGATCCCGGGGGCGCCGAACCTGATGAACGGACGGCTGCTCACGATGGGCGAAAAGCTCATGCGGGCGATTGGGTCCGGCGCTTGGCGAGCAGGCCGGACCGCCGCAACTCGCGCCTGAACCGGAAGAGCTTCCACAGGCTCTCGACGATGTCCCGGCCGAGGCTCACGGACGAAGGCTTCATGGGATTGCGGATATACACGCATGGCACGTTGGCGATGGGGAGTCCCGCCAGCCCGCAGCGGATCATGATCTCGGTATCCCAGAACCAGCCGCGGTCCTGGACAGTTTCGAGAACGGGGAGGACGGCCTCGCGCCGGAAGAACTTGCAGCCGGATTCCGTGTCCCTGATTTCGCCGGCCGGCAGGAGGAGGTGGACGAGCGTCGCATACCCGAAGCTCAGGAACTGGCGCAGGAAGCCCCGGGGGACGAGTGCGAAGACGCGGGCACCGACGGCGGCCTGGGCGCCCTCGCGAACGGCCTGACAGCATGCCGGGATGTGGCGGGGGTGGACCTCGAGATCGACGTCGATGAAACCCACCATTTCGCCGGTGGCGGCCCGGAAGCCGTCCGTGACGGCTCCCCCGCGGCCGGTGTTGCGATCGTGGAAGACGGTGTGCATGGCCACGTTCGGGTGGGCCGCGACGATCGAGTTGATGACCTCGCGTGTCCGGTCGCGGCTCGCATCGTCCACGAAGATGATTTCGTAGGACAGGCGGGTAAGATCGAGAACCCGGAGGATTTCCCGGACCGAGTCCGCCAGCCAGGGCTCTTCGTTGTAGCAGGCGAGCACGAGACTGAGTTCCATCGCCACTATAGTAACTGGTTCGCGTGTGCCCTGTGCTATGCTTTGGGCAGTGATGCACGCCTGGAGCGATGCGGCGGTCCTCGCGTTCCTGATCTGTCCTGCCTGCCGGGAGGGCGCATTCGAGACGGTGCCCTTCGAGCGCGACGGCGACGCCCTCGTCCACGGCGTCCTCGTCTGCGACCGGTGCCGCGCCTGGTACCGCGTCGAGGATTGCCTGCCCGAACTGCTCCTGCCGCCGTTGCGCGATCCCGCCCGGGCGGGTGCGTTCGCGGCCAGGTTCCGGTCCCGTTGGGACGGCTGGGACCGGGCGCCTGCAGGAGCAGGCGTCGGAGTTTCGCCGGACGGCGAAACTCCGCGCCCGGCGGAGGCGCTGAAGCTGGAGCAGATCCGGTTCTTCCGCGGTCAGGCCGGCGTCTACGACCAGCGGATCACGGACTCCCCGTTCTGGAACTCCTTCGACCGGATGTTCCTGGAGATGGTCGAGCGGACCTGCCGGGGGCGCGGGGTGCTCGTCGAGATCGGGACGGGCACCGGCCGGTTCTCGTCCCGGTTGGCGGGAGTCTTCAATACGACCCTGAGTCTCGACCTGTCCGAGGAGATGACTCGCGTGGCGATGGGGAAACACGCCTCCGGCGGAGGGACGGCGGGTTCTGTCCTCCACGTCGTGGCGGATGCCGAGAATCTACCGGTCCGGCCCGGCGTCGCCGACTTCGCGCTGTTCTCGGGCGTCCTGAGCTACCTCGCCGCGCCCGGTGCGGCGATCGCAGAGGCCGCCCGTATCCTGGCGCCGCGCGGTTGCCTGGTTGGGCAGGAGAACAACCGGAGCGCGTTCCGTCCCTGGTTCGACCTGCTCATGGCGCTGAGGAAGAGCTGGGTGGCGAAGTCGTATCCTCCGCGCGGCGTCGTAGCGCGGGCCGACCTGGTTGCGTGGTTGGTTGGCGCCGGTGTCTCGCCGACCGTGTGGACGGAGGTCTTCCTGCCGCCGCACCTGTTCAACCTGCTGTCTCCTGCCGGCGCCAAGCGGGTCATGCGGGCGACGAACGGCGCCGCCGGCCGGGTGCCGTGGGTCCGCGACCAAGGCGGGCTCATCGTGTTCTCGGGGACGCGGGAGCGCCCGGCGTGAGCCTGTCGGCAGGTTCCCTCGCGAAACGGGCTGTGCCGTACTGGGCCGTGCTCGTCACCGGCTGGTACGTGTGGTCGCTCAAGATCTGGTTCATGCCCAAGATCGTGAAGTGGGGACTCCCGTGGTTCGGCGCGTCCTCGGCGCCGCATCTCGGTTTCTTCCTCGTACGGACAGCGGGGTTCGCGGCCGCGCTGGCCGTGCTCGCGGCCGTGGGGGCGGGGGCGGGACGGGCCGTCGGCCGGTGGATGCGGCTGGCAGGCGGTACGACGAGCCGGGATCTGGTCGTGGGGTGGGGCGCGGTGGCCGTCGGGATCCTCGGCCTCGGACTCGCGGGGTGCTGGTTCACTCCTGTAATGGCGGCCGTCGTCGTGCCAGCGGCGGCTTGGGGGGTGGTCGTCCTGGTGCGCCGGCAGGCGTGGCGGACGGGATTGGCGCCGCTCTGGCGGGTGCGCGAGTTCGCGTGGCCCGCCGCCCTGCTGGGCTGGCTCCTGCTCCTCATCTGCCTCGCCCCCGAGGTGTTTCAGGACGCGATGCGGTACCACCTCTTCCTGCCCCGGCAGTTCCTGCTCGCGCACAAGTTCGTCTTCGTCGAGCGCTATTTCTTCTGGTCGTACATGGGCACCCAGCACATGCTGAACGCGGCGGCGCTCGCACTGGGGGGCGACCTGGCCGCCAGAGCCGTGAACGTCGCACTCGGGCTCGGGACCATCCTCGCCATGGCCCGTATCGGGAGGATCGCGGGGCTGGGTGGCGCGGATCTTGGGCTGGCGCTGGGCCTCGTCGTGGCGGCACCCGGGCTCATGCTGATCACGGCATCCGCGTTCGGCGAGCATGGGTGCTGGCTGCCGGTCATGCTCACCGTCGAGGCGGCCATGACGCCGCGGGGGGGCCGCCCCGCCCGGTTGCGCGAATGCACTATCCTGCTTGCGCTGGCGTTTTCCGCCAAGTACACGGCGCTGTTCGGGTTGGCCGGGATGGCGGCGCTCACGGCCGTTCGCGCTGACCGCGGCGCGTGGTGGGAGTCGCTCAGGAGGCGCACGGGTACACTCCTGGTGATATTCGTGATCCCGCTCGCGGCCTGGGCCGGGGTGCGGTGGCTCTGGACGGGCGACCCGTTCTCGCCGTACCTGGCCAAGTTCGGGTTCCACACGCTCGACAGCAGTTCGCGGTTCGAGCTCAAAGCCTACTACCAGTTCATGGGCGAGATCCAGCGGGCCTGGCTGGCGAAACCCGACACCTTGCTCTGGGTCCCCGTGAATTTCATGGGCGCGCACGGCGGATTCTGGGAGCACCCGGGACCGGCCATCGCCGCCCTGGCCCTGCCGGCCGTTCTCTACTTCGACTCGCTGGCGCCGGCGGTTCGCATGCTTGCGGCGTTCGCGGCGGGGAGCGCGGTGATCTGGTTCACGGTATTCGGCGGGATCTCGCCGCACTACGTCATGGGACTGGCCGGCCTGTGGACGACCGGCCTCGTCGGGGTGCTGGGAACGCTGCCCGCGGCGCACAGGATGGTGGTCCGCAACGTGCTGGCATGCACGGTCTTCGTCGCGGCCCTCCTCAGTTTCATTGCCGGCACGTTCCGGTTCGGTCCCCGCGACGTCGCGTTCGGAATCGTCTCGACCGACTATTACCTGCGTTACGGTCTTCCGCCCCGGCAGGTGAACTTCCCGCTCCGGCAGGAGCTCGAGCGCGTCGCCCCGCACCGCGGCCGGGTCTACGTCCTCGGTGACGACACCAGCTACTACCTCGCCGGCCGCGTCTTCAACGACTACGAGAACGGCTCCGACCCACTGCTGTGGCGCATCGCGCGGGAATCGCCGGGACCGGTCCGGATGCGCATCCGGCTCCGCCAGCGGGGGTTCACGCACATGATCTACTCGACGCGGTGGCCGGACGAGAACGCCGCGGCGAACGACGAGAAGATGCGGTTCGGCCCGGCCACGGCGAGGCGGGTCGAGGCCTTCTGGCGCGCCTACGCGAGGCCCGTCGCCGTCCGGGAAGCGGATTCGCGGGAAGGCCTGCACGGCGGGTACGCGTTCGAGTTCCTGCGCGCGCCGCGCCGGGAGCCGTACGACGCTACGTTCTCGCGGCGGCTCCCGTTCCTGCCGGGGGCGGGAGTCCTGACGTGGGCCGGGGACCGCGCGCTGGGCGAGGGCAAGGCGGGGAACGCTGCGGACGCCTACCTGGGCTGGTCGAGAAGCTTCGGGGGGCTCGCGATCCTCGAGGACCGGCTGGCGCGGGTGGCCGAGCTCGAGGGGCGCCGGGCGGAGGCGGCAGACCGCCGGCGTTCCGCCCGCACGGCCGGCTGGATCGTCGACCGTCGTATGATGGAACTCCGATGACGAAGGTCCCGGAGCTCTGCCTCTGCTCCAAGATCCTATCCAAGGCCGACCTCCTCGGGACAATCGGGAAGGCGCACGAGATCGGGTACCGCGGCGTCGAGCTGTTCGGGATCGACCGGCACCTGCCGGCGCGAATCCCTGTTCCCGCGGTCCGCGCGGCCGGCAACCTGGCCAAACAGCTCGGAATCGAGATCGTCGTGCTGGACGCGTACGTGGGCGAGTTCGAGACGCTCCCGGACGCGGACTGCGTGGTGCAGGTGGACCGGTTCAAGCGGTACCTGGAAATGGCCGTTATCCTCGACTGCGCGCTGATCCGGGTGAACCCCAAGTACCTGGGGCACGAGCGGACGGCGACGGACGACGAAATCCGGCGGTTCGCGGAATGGACGGCCAAGTGCGCGGACTTCGCGGAGCCGCTGGGCAAGGACGTGGTCCTCGAGAACAACCTCAACATGATTGCGACGGTCGCGGGCACGCTCCGCGTGCTCGAGGCGATCGGCCGGGACAACGTGGGGCTCAACTACGACCCCGGAAACATCTACCGGGTCGACGACGGGTACGCCGAGATCGCGGTGGCGGCGTTCGGGGGCCGGATTCGGAACGTGCAGGTTAAGCAGTGCGACCGGGAGGGCGATCGGATCGACCTGTTGATGGAGGAGGGGAAAGTGGACTACCGGAAGGTATTTCTCGCGTTGAAGGCAACCGGCTACGGCGGCTTCCTGTCGGCCGAATGCCACCGGCCTGCGGACGAGGCGATGACCGAGGAGGCGATAGCCCGGCACGAGTTCGAGCGGATCCGGGCGCTTCGCGACGACGTCTGGGCGTCATGAAGCCCGTTGTCGCGATCCCGATCTCGGAGGGCACGCGGAAGCAGGTGCTCGACCCGGCCACGGTCGAGGCGATGCGGGGCTGGGCGGACGTGGTCCTGCCCGCGGGCGCCGGTGACGTGAAGGGCGCCGAGGCCTTGGCGTTGCTGGCGGGGGCCGACGGGGTCATGACTGGGTGGGGAAGTCCCGCGCTGACCGCGGAGGTGCTGGCGAAGGCGCCCCGGATCAGGATCATGGCGCATTCCGCCGGGACCGTGAAGCCGTTCGTCTCGGACGCGCTCTGGGCGCGCGGAATACTTGTCACCTCGGCCGCGCCCGTGATCGCCGTCGACGTCGCGCACTTCGCGATCGGGATGATGATCCTGGGCCGGAAGAACGTCTTCGAGCTCTCATCCCTAGTCGGCGGCGGAAAATGGTCCAGCGCGCAGGGCCACCGGAAACCCGACGATCTCAGGGGATGCACGGTCGGCGTCGTGGGCGCGGGATCCGTGGGCCGGGCGGTACTCGGAATCCTGCCTGCGTTCGGTGTCAAGATCCTGCTGAGCGATCCCTTCGTCGACGCCGTCTCGGCGCGGGCGCTGGGCGCCGAGAAGGTCGAGCTGGACGACCTGTTCGCCCGGTCCGACGTGGTCTCCCTGCACGCACCGCCGCTTCCCGAGACCAAGCACATCGTGAACGCGGCGCGGCTGGCGAAGATGCAGGACGGAGCCATCCTGGTCAACACCGCCAGGGGGCTGCTCGTCGACGAGGCCGCGCTCGTGGCGGAGCTCAAGAAGAAGCGGATCTGGGCCTTCATCGACGTGACCGACCCGGAGCCTCCGAAGCCGGGTTCGGCGCTGTTCTCGTGCCCCAACCTCACGCTGACGCCGCACATCGCGGGGTCCGTCGGCCGGGCCCGGCTCGAGCTGGGCCGGACGGCGGCGGAGGAACTCCGCCGGTTCTTCGCCGGCGAGCCGCCCCTGCATCCCGTGCGGCGCGAAGACCTCGCGAAGATGGCCTAGAGCGATGGGCTCCTACGGCCGGGATTTCGCGGCGATCTACGATGCGGCGTGGTCGCCGTGGACCGACCGCGTCTGGCCCGCCATCCTGCGGCTGGCCCGGACGAACGCTCCCGGGGGGACGCGCTGGCTGGACCTTTGCTGTGGCACCGGCGGCCTGCTCCGGCTCGCGTCACGTGCGGGATACGAGACCGCGGGGATCGACCTTTCGGCCCACCAGCTCCGCTTCGCGCGGCGCAACGCGCCACTGGCGCTCCTGCGGCGCCAGGACGTCCGGCGGTTGTCGGTGCCCGGCCGGTGGGACGTCATCACCTGTATGTACGACAGCTTGAACTACGTCCTTGACGAGCGCGGCGTCCGTCAGGCGCTGGCCCGGACGAAGCTGCACTTGGCGTCCGGCGGCGTTCTGCTCTTCGATGTGAACACGATCGAGTCCCATGCCGCATTCTGGAACCACACGGATGTCGAGCGGAGTCCCGGCTCGGTGGTCCTCGTCGAGGGGACGTACGCGCGGCGCACGCGGCTGGGCCGCATTGCGATCACGGGATTCGTGCGCCAAGGGAAGCTCTGGCGCCGGTTCGACGAGGAGCACCTCCAGCGGTCGTACCCGAAGGGCGTGATCGAAGGCCAACTCCGTCGGCTGGGATTCCGGTTCGTGACCTACGAGCGGCCCAAGGGTCTCCGGCTCCGGCGCGTCGGCCGGTCGAAACGCGGGCTGATCTTCGTCTGCACGCTTGATTGACCGGCCGGCATGGCCGTCAGTTCTTGCCCCGGGCGTTCCACATGGTGGCCTGGATGGCCGCCGCGACGAGGGACAGGGCTATGAGCAGGGAGAAGACGGCCTGCCAGCCCATGCGGTGGGCGACGGAACCGACGAGCACGCCCTGGATGGCGGCGCCCACCGAGCCCATCCCGTTGATGAACCCCGCGGCCGTTGCCGCCCCCCGCCGCGAGCCGAAGTCCATGGCCGAGGTCGCCGAGACGAGCGTGTCCGGCCCGAAGGTCATGAATCCGATGAGCGCCAGCCCGAGCGGGCCCAGCCACGGGTCCGCGGCGACACGGCTGTAGAAGTAGACCGCCGCCGCCAGCCCGACCAGCATTATGGTACTGACCGGGGCCCGGCGGGAGCCAAAGAGATAGTCGGAGGCGTAGCCTCCCGCGACCGCGCCGAGGAAGCCCGCGAGCGGCAGGACCACGTTCATGTAGCCGGCCTTGTCCGGGCGGAACCCGAGGACGGTCACGAGGTACGTGCTCAGCCAGAACATGAATGCGTACCTGACGAACTTGACGCAGAAATAGACCGACCCGAGCGTCCAGATGTACCGGTCGCCGAGCACATCGAGAACGATCCGGGCGCTCTTCCCCCGCCTCTCCTCGCCGGAACCCGAGCGGCGTCCCTTCGTCGAAGAGCCGGGGACCACGGAACCGGAGAGGCCGGCGTCCTCGGGGGTGTTGCGCTGGCCCCACAGGAAGACGCCGCCGACGGCGGCCAGGGCCAGCGCTGGGACCCAGAAGGCGTACTGCCACGCCCGGCCCGTGGCGTGAAAGACGCCGTTGAACGCCGCGACGACCCCCGGGGAGATGAGCCAGGCCGCCAGGGCGCAGGAGACGACCTCGCCGATCTGGTAGCACGTGGACCACCACGCCATCACCCTCCCGCGTTCGCGGATTCCGAACCACGCCGAAAGCGTCTTCACGACGCCCGGCCACCCGGACGACTGGCCGAACCCGTTCAGGCCCCAGAGCAGGGCCATCACCCCGATCGACGCCGCGAAGCCGAAGATGACGTTTGCCAGGATCGAGATCACGAGCCCCGCCGCGATGATGTGCCGGGAGCTGAACCGGTCGCCCGCCACCCCGTTCAGGAACTGTCCGATGGCGTACAGCGTGAGGTAGGCGGTGACGATGATCCCGACCTCCGCCTCGTTCCACCCGAACTCGGCCATGAAAACGGGCTGGGCCACCGCGTAGTTCTTGCGACAGAGGTAGTAGCCCGCGTAAAGGAGCCAGGTCACGCCGAATATCCGGGCGCGCCAGAGGCCGGCGGAGGCGGCCCGCGGCGCCGCCCCGCTACCGCGCACTGTCTACCAGGGCCTTCAACTCCTTCTTCACGACTTCATCCAGGGGTTCGGGCCGGTGTTTCTCCATCAGTTCCCGGATGCGCTCCTTGGCCCGGGCGTTCATGTCCTTGCGCCCTGCCTTCTCCCAGTCCTCGCGGCTGAGCCGGTTCATGATCTTTGGCTGGTAGTAGTCGGTCCGGAGGTACTTGATCGTGGTCTCGTCCGTCGTGAAGTTGTCGTCGAACCCGACGCGCCGGATGGCGTCTACGGCGAGACGGTCGTCGTCCATGGGGATGGGCTCCAGCGCCTTGCGCGTGCACCCGGCCAGCTCCTCGTCGATGCCGAGCTGGACGGGGCAGAAGGCCATTCCTTCCTGCACGTCGCCGAACCCGGCGATGCTGGCCGCCCCGCTGAAGGCGGGGAAGAGCGTTTGGAAGGTCCGCTCGATCGCGGACTGGGAGTCCGCGGTGTGGGTGTCGGACCAGGGGCCGTGCACGTCGACGGGCATGTGGAAGACCTCGTTGGCCATCTGGGTCGCGGCGGCGGTGATGATCGTGGACTCGATCGAGGCGCTGAGCCCCAGAAGCGTCTTCCAGTCCATGGTCATGGCCAGCGGGTGCAGGAACATGGGGGCGCCGGGGTTGGCCGTCTGGCAGATTACCACGCTGGCCAGCAGTTCGGTGTGGATGAGCTGGATCATGCCCGCGACCGTGAACGGCCCGGTACCCCCCGCGATCGGCAGGTTCGCCATGTAGAGCGGGATGCCATGCCGTCCGGCGGCGATGAATACGTCGACCGTGAGCTCCGGGAACTTGAGCGGGCTCAGGGGGGAGTCGAACAGGCTGAAGACGGGCGTCTTCCGCAGCTTGTCGCCGCCCCCGGCCACGACCTCGCCCATCCTGATCAGCAGTTCCAGGTTCTTCCGGCTGAAGGTCCGGATGTTCACGTGCTTGGAGGTGTTCTCGAACAGTGTCTGCAACGTGACCAGGTCCCTGATCCCTTCCGGGATGTCCTGCGGGTAGAGGGGGGAGACGACGTCGATGAAATCGAGGCCGTCCAGGAGCCGGGTCAGGGCGGCCACGTCCGCCAGGGTCATGTTCCGGATCCCGCCGGAGTCGATGTCGATCATCTTGTCCACGCCGCCCCCGTTGCGGAAGACCGGGTTCGCCGGGTCGGTCTCGACGGTGACGCTGCGCGCGGCATTCCGCGCTCCCAGCACGAACCGGTCCACGCCGGAACGCATGGCTTTCTCGACCAGGGCCCGGTTCGCCTTGACTATGTGCTTGTCGAAATCGACGCCGGCGCCGCTGTCCCGGAGCATCTCGAGGGCGGGCCGGTGCTCGACCACGAACCCATGCGTTTCGATCAGGTCCATCGCGTTGCCGTGGATCTTCCCGATCTGTTCGCGGGACAGATAGCCCATTCGCAATCCAGTCGGGTTCCCACCCATGCCGTGACCTCCGTTCATGTTTCGCTCCGCTACTCTATCACGGTCTGCCGCCCCGATTTCGTTTGCACGGATGCCTTGCTGCATGGATAATCGTTCCTGCCGTGAAGATTCTCGTCCTCGTGAAGCAGGTGCCCGATTCCGCCGCGGCCATCAAGCTGGCCGGGCCGGCCGCGATCGACCGGTCGGTCAAGGCGATCCTGAATCCCTACGACGAGATCGCGGTCGAGGAGGCCCTGCGGATCCGCGAGCGCGAGGGCGGAGAGGTCGTGCTGGTGACGCTCGGGCCCCCGGCCGCGGACGGCGCCCTGCGGGCCGGGATCGCGATGGGGGCGGATCGGGGCGTGCTCGTCTCCTGCGACCTCGCCTTCCCCGATCCGCGGTTCGCCGGGCGGGCGCTGGCCGCCGCGGTCGCCGCCGAGGGCGGCGCGGACATCGTGCTCGCCGGACTCCGGTCCATCGACGCGGACGGCTGGCAGATTCCGTACCGCGTCGCGGCGGTGCTGGGCTGGCCGGCCGTGAACGGCGTGACGAAGCTGGAACTGGCAGAGCGCGTTGCGACGGTGACGCGCGAGGCGGACGGCGGCGACCTCGAGGTCCTGTCGCTTCCCCTGCCGTGCGTGCTCGGGGCCAACCGCGGGCTGAACCAGCCGCGCTACCCGAAACTGCCCGATCTCATGGGGGCGAAGAAGAAGCCGGTGCGCGTCGTCGGGCCCAAGGCTCTCGCGGGCGCGGGCGAGCCGGCGGTGCTCGGGGTGACGGGGCTCGAGCTCCCGCCGCCCAGGCGGGCGGCCCGGGTGCTCGAGGGCGACCTCACCGTGGCGGCGGCCGAGCTGGTCCGGCTCCTGCGCGAGGAGGCGAAGGTCCTGTGAGCCCCGGAGATCCGATTCCGTCGGTCGGGGTGTTCCTCGAGACCTCGGGCGGGGTGCCGCGGCCCGCGCTGGCGGGCGCGCTGGCCGCCGCTCGGGGCGGCGGTGCGCGGGTGACTGGGCTCGCCTCCGCTTCGGAGGCAGAGGCCTGCGCGTCCCTGCTGGGTGCGCACGGGGGCGGCCGGCTCGTCCTCCTGACCGGCGAGCCAGCGGCCGGCGAGTGGTCCCCCAGCCGGATCGCGGCGTTCCTGGCGGCGGTGGTGCGGGCGGAGGGCCTGGACTGGCTGACCGGGATCGCGTCGCCCCTTGGGCGCGAGGTCCTGCCGCGCGCGGCCGCCCTTCTCGACGCGCCGCTCGTCACGGATGCGTTCCGGTTCGATCCGGCCACCGGCGCGGTCCGGCAGGCCCTCTACGGCGGCCGGGTCGTCGCGGATCTCCTGCTTGCGGCCCGGCCCGCGGTGGTGGGGCTTCGGCCCAACGCGATCGCCCCCGCTCCCGCCGCCGGCCCGGTCGAGCGCTCCGAGTTCGGGGACGCCGTCGTCCCGGACGCGCGGATCCGGCTTGTCCGCGTGGAGCGCAGGGACCGGTCCGGCCGGCCGGAGTTGTCCGAGGCCCGGGTCGTGATCTCGGGCGGCCGCCCGATGGCGAAGCGGGAGAACTTTGGGCTCCTGTTCGACTGCGCCTCCGTGCTCGGCGCGGCGGTCGGCGCGTCCCGCGCGGCCGTGGACGCCGGGATGGCGCCCCACGAGATGCAGGTGGGCCTCACCGGCAAGACGGTCAACCCCGACCTGTATATCGCCTGCGGCATCTCGGGGTCGGTCCAGCACTTCGCGGGCATGAAGACCTCGAAGGTGATCGTTGCGATCAACAACGATCCGTCCGCCCCGATCTGGTCCAAGTGCGACTACGGGATCGTCGCCGACCTCTTCACGGCGGTGCCCGCGCTGACGGCGGCCCTCAAGTCGGCGGCGGCGGTCGCGGGAGGGCGGACATGAGCGATCGCGCCCGGGTCGTCGTGGTCGGCGGCGGCATAGTCGGCTGTTCCATCGCCTACCACCTCGCGCGCGAGGGGTGCTCCGACGTGGTCCTGCTGGAGCAGGGGTCGCTCACGGGCGGATCCACGTGGCACGCGGCGGGATTGGTGGGGCAACTCCGGTCGTCGCGCAACATCACCCGGATGCTCAGGGACAGCGTCGAGCTGTACGCGCGGTTGGAGGCCGAGACCGGCCAGCCCACCGGCTGGAAGGCGACCGGCGGACTGCGCATCGCGTCGACGCCGGACCGGATGCTCGAGAACCGGCGCGCCGCCACGATGGCCCGGTCGTTCGGGCTTGAGATGCACCTGATTGGGCCGAAGGAGGCCCTCCGGTATTTCCCCCTGATGTCGCTTGACGGCGTGGTGGGCGCCTCCATGCTGCCGTCCGACGGGGAGGCCGACCCCGCCCAGCTGACCATGGCGATGGCCAAGGGGGCGCGGGGCGGAGGCGTCCGGATCATGGAGAAGACGCGGGCGACGGGCGTCGTCCTCGCGGGGCGCCGCGTGACGGCCGTCGAGACCGCCGGCGGCCCGATCGAGTGCGAAACCGTCGTGAACGCGGCGGGCATGTGGGCGAGGGCCTTCGGCGCGATGGCCGGCGTGAACGTTCCGCTGATTCCCGTCCAGCACCAGTACCTCGTGACCGAACCCATGCCGGACGCGCCGACGGGGTACGCGACGATGCGCGACCCGGACAACCTCGTGTACTACAAGGGAGAGGGCGGCGGCATGCTGATGGGCGGCTACGAGCACGGGCCGATTCCCTGGAACACCGGAGGCCCGCCGCCGGATTTCGAGTCCACGCTCCTCGATCCCAATATCGAGCAGTTCGAACCGATCATGCGCGGGGCCCTGCTCCGGACGCCGGTCATCGGGTCGGCCGGCGTGGCCCGGTTCGTCAACGGGCCCGAGAGTTTCACCACCGACGGGTACTTCATGATGGGCCCTGCGCCCGAACTCGACAACTACTTCGTCTGCGCGGGCTTCAACGCCTTCGGGATAGCGGCGGGAGGGGGTGCGGGCAAGATGCTCGCCGAGTGGATCCTCGCCGGGCGGCCCGGGCTGGATCTCTGGACCGTGGACATCCGGCGGTTCGGGCGGTACCACCGGGACGACGCGTACCTGGTGACCCGCACCAGCGAGCTTTACGGGAAGCACTACGGGATGTCCTGGCCCAACGAGGAGCACGACTCGGGACGCGGGATCCGTACCTCCCCGCTGTACGCGACGCTCAAGGCCCGCCGCGCCGTGTTCGGGCAGAAGTTCGGCTGGGAACGCCCCAATTGGTTCGCCCCGCCCGGGATCGAGCCGCGCGACGTGAACTCGTTCGGAAAGCCCAACTGGTTCGATGCCGTGGCCGCCGAACACGGCGCGATAAGGGAACGGGTGGCGCTCATCGACATGACCTCGTTCTCCAAGTTCGAGGTGCGCGGTCCGGGTGCCTTCGCGCTCCTGCAACGGCTGGCCGCCAACGACCTGGACAAGCCCGTGGGGTCCCTGACCTACACGCAGTTGTGCAACGAGCGGGGTGGGGTCGAGTGCGACATCACGATCGGGAGGCTGGCCCAGGACCGGTTCTACGTGGTTTCCGGCACCGCGTTCGCGACGCACGACTTCGACTGGATCCGGCGCCATGCGCCCGCCGACGGGAGCGTGGTCCTCGAGGACGTGACCGATACCCGCTCGGTCGTCAACGTCTGCGGGCCGCGTTCCCGGGACCTGCTCGGGGCCCTGACCGGCGCCGATCTCTCGCTCCGGGCGTTCCCGTTCGGAACGTGCCGGGAGATCGAGGTCGCGGGGCTTTCCCTGCGCGCCCTGCGGGTCACCTACGTCGGGGAGCTCGGCTGGGAACTCCACGTCCCGATGGCGGGCGCGCTCGCCCTCTACGAGGCCTTGTGGAAGGCCGGCGAGCCGTTGGGCGTCGCCGACGCCGGGTACCGCGCGATCGAGTCCTGCCGGCTCGAGAAGGGGTACCGGTACTGGAGCGCCGAGCTGACCCCCGACTACACCCCCTTCGAGGCGGGGCTCGGGTTCTGCGTCCGGCTGGAAAAGACCGATTTCATCGGCAAGGCGGCGCTGGTCAGGGCCAAGGCCGAGGTCCCAAGCCACCGGATGTGCACCTTCACCATGGAAGGCTACGTGCCGCTCTTCGGCGGCGAGACCATCCTCGCGGACGGCCGGGTGGTTGGCGTCCTCACCGCGGGGGGATACGGCCACACCCTGGGGAGGTCCATCGCCATGGGCTACGTCCCGGCGGCCCGGGTCGCAGCGACCCCCTTGGCGCGGACCGCGTTCGAGATCGAGTGCTTCGGCGACCGGTACCAGGCCGTCAAGGGCCCCGATGTCCTCTACGATCCCCGGCGCGCCCGGATCCTGGTCTAGGCCCGTGGACGGGCCTTCGTCGAAGGTGGCGGGTCTTGCGGGAGGCCTTCGACGCGCCCCGAATCCTTCCTAGTCCCTGCCGCGGCGGGGATCGCCGGCTGGTTCTTCCTCGGGCGGGTCCGGCGGCTCTTCCTGCTCATGCGGGGGGTGGGCGGACGGGCCCGGGTGGCGCCGCGCTCGGCCGCCGCCCGGATCGCGACGCTCGCCCGCGACGTGTTCCTGCACGAGCGGATTCTCCGGGTCCGGGGGATCGGCACCGCGCACCTGCTGATCTTCCTCGGCTTCCTCGTCGTCCAGCCGCACACGCTGGAGGCGTTCCTGGAGCCGTACGGTTTCTCGTGGCACCGGCTCTGGCCCGGCCCGGCGATGACCTACCACGCGATCGCCGAGACGTTCGCCGTGCTCGTGCTCGCGGGCATCGCGTATGCGTTCCTGCGCCGGTGGATGGCCCGGCCCGCGCATCTCTCGGACCACCTCGACGCCCGGCTGATCCTGGTGTTCACGGCGGTGCTGGTGGGTTCGCTTCTCCTTCTCGACGCGTTCCGGGCGGCGGAACCCGGCGGTGCGGAGCGGTATCCGCTCGCCGCTGCGGTGACGGCGCTGCTCCGGCTGGACCTCTGGCCGGATGGGGCCCGGCTGGCGGGCCGGGGGGCCGCGTACTGGCTCCACCTGCTCTCCGTCCTCGGCTTCGTCGCGTACCTGCCCGGCTCCAAGCACCTGCACATCTTCACCGCGGTTCCCAATGTCCTGATCAACGCGGGCGCATCCGGCCGGCCGCTCTCGGTCCCCGATCTGGAGGGCGGCGAGACCCCCGGTCTCGGCACCGCCGGGGACCTTTCGTGGAAGCAGGTCCTGGACGTGGTGTCCTGCACCGAGTGCGGCCGGTGCGAATCCGTGTGCCCGGCCAGCCTCACCGGGAAGCGGCTATCGCCCAAAAGGCTTGTCGTGGACATCCGCAACGAACTGCGGCGGCAGTCCGGGACGATCCTGGCGAACGCCCGGGCCGGCAGGCCCGCGGGGGAGGGACTCCCGCCACTCGCGCGCGAGGAGTCCGGCATCGGCGAGGACGTGCTCTTCGCCTGCACCACCTGCCGGGCGTGCGAGGAAGCGTGCCCGGTCGGCATCTGGCACATGGACCTGATCGTCGAGGCGCGGCGGCACCTGGTCCTCATGGAGTCCCGGTTTCCCCCGGAGCTTCAGCGGACGTTCACGAATCTCGAGAACCAGTCCAACCCGTGGGGCTTGCCCCCGGACGCGCGCGGCGCGTGGGCGGCGGCCGCGGGGGTTCCCACGATCCGCGAGCGGCCGGACGCGGAGCTCCTGTTCTGGGTCGGGTGCGCGGGGTCGTTCGACGACCAGGCCAAGCGGACGACCCTCGCCGTGGCCTCGTTGTTGAGGAAGGCCGGGGTGTCCTTCGCGGTGCTGGGCAACGAGGAGTGTTGCACCGGCGATCCGGCCCGCCGCGCCGGGAACGAGTACCTGGGCGCCGCGCTGGCGAAACAGGCGGCGGGCACGCTCGCCGCAGCGGCGCTCGCGGCGGCCGCACCCCGGCTGGTCGTCACGGCGTGCCCGCACTGCCTGAACGCCATCCGTCGCGAGTTTCCCGGGTTCGGCGCGAAGGTCGAGGCCGTGCACCACTCCGAGTACCTGGCGCGGCTGGTGCGCGAGAGGCGCCTTCTCCCCAAGCCCGGCGGGCCGGCGCTCGAGGTGGTCATCCACGACTCCTGCTACCTTGGCCGCTGGAACGGCTCCTACGCGCCCTTCCGCGCCGCCCTCGGAGCCATCCCGGGCGTCACGGTCACCGACCCGCCGAGAGCAGGGAGGAATGGCCTGTGCTGCGGCGCGGGCGGCGGGAGGATGTTCATGGAGGAGCCGGGGAAACGCCAGGTCAGTTCCGAGCGGGCCGCCGAACTCGCCGCGACGGGGGCCCGGGTCGCCGCGGTCGGCTGTCCCTTCTGCGCGACCATGCTCTCCGACGGGATGCGCGCGACCGGAGCGTCCACGGAGGTCAAGGACATCGCCGTCCTGCTCGACGAGGCCACCGCCTGACGGGCTCCCGCCGCCCGACCTACCTGCGGCGAGCCCTCAAAATCCTGAGCAGTGGACCGTGGATACGGCCGTTGGTCGCAATCACGTTCTTGATCAGGTGCGAGTCCCGGCCCTGCCAGTCCGTGACCCGGCCGCCCGCCTCCTCGATGATGATCCGGGGCGCCGCGATGTCCCAGGGATCGACCTCGGGCTCGATCATGGCCTCCACGCGGCCGGAGGCGAGCCAGACGTAGGCGGGGCAGTCGCCGATGGCCTTGATGATGGCTCCCCGGCGGGCGATCGCCCGGAATCCGTTCAGGGCGCGGTACCGGACGAAGGTGTCAAGGTCAGCGTGCAGGACACACGCGCCCCGGAGCGTCGCATGCCTCGACACGCGAACCCGTTTGCCGTTCAGGAACGCGCCGCGGCCGCGCGCGGCCCATATTGTGCGCCCCATGGCTGGAAGGTGGATTACGCCGGCGGTCAGGCGTCCGCGGACCTCGCGGGCGACCAGGGTGCCCCAGTAGGGCAGGCCGCGGATGAACGACTTGGTGCCGTCGATGGGGTCGATCAGCCACCGCGCCTCGGCGCCCGCCCGGGTGGTCCCGAACTCCTCGCCGAGGACGCCGTCGGACGGGAACGCACGGGCGATAACCCGGCGGGCGGCCGCTTCGCCCGCCCGGTCGTACTCCGTTACCGGCGTGGCGTCGGCCTTGTGCTCGACCCGGACCCGGCGGCCGAAGGCGCGCATGGCCACGCGGCCCGCAGCTTGCGCCGCCTCGAGCGCGATTTTCAGGTCGTCGGGCATGCAAGCATCATACCGCGTTCGATTCGGACTGACGCCGGGTCTGGTAGGATCACCGCAGGATGAACGAGCGCGAACGGTTCCTCGCCACGCTGACCTTCGGGACGCCGGACCGGGTGCCGCTGGAGCCCGGCTGGCCCCGTAGGTCCACGCGCGACGCCTGGCACGTTCAGGGCCTGCCTGGGGCCGTGGGGCCGGACGGGATTCTCGAGCACGCGTACCGGGAAGCGGGCGGGACGCACCCGTGGCCGGCCGGCGAGGAGTGGATGCCGGTCAACGAGCGCATGATCCCGCAGTTCGAGGAGAAGGTGCTCGAGCGCGGCGAGCGGACCCAGATCGTCCAGGACTGGAAGGGCAACGTCTGCGAGATCTCGAACGAGTTCAGCCCCGTGTACCTCCGGGAGGCGATCGACTTCGTGACCAGGCGCTGGATCCGGTGCCCGGTGGGGTCGCGCGCGGATTGGGGGGCGATGAAGAAGAGGTACCGGGCGGATGACGCCTCCCGATTGGGGCCGTTGACGCGGTCCGCGGACCGTCCGCTGTCGTTAAGCTTCTCCGGCCCGTTCTGGCAGATGCGCGAGTGGCTCGGGTTCGAGCGCCTGTGCACGCTCTTCATCGAGGACCCTTCCCTGGCCGCCGACATGACGGAGTTCTGGTCGGGCCATGTCGCCGGCCTGCTGGAACGGGCCCTTAGCATCGCGGTGCCGGACATGGTCCGGATCTCCGAGGACATGGCCTTCAAGGGTCACGCCATGATCTCGCCGGCCATGGCGCGGACGTTCCTCCTGCCCGTCTGGCGGCGCTGGGGCCGGATCGCGCGGGAGGCGGGATGTCCTCTCTACTGCGTGGATTCTGATGGTTTGACTGACGAGCTGATCCCGGTCTGGATCGAAGCCGGGATCAACGTGTGCGAGCCGATGGAAGTGGCGGCGGGCAACGACCTCCCGGCACTGCGCCGGCGCTGGGGCCGGAATATGGCCTTCCGCGGCGGGATCGACAAGCGGGCCATCGCGAGGAGCGGGCGGGCGATCGAGGACGAGATCGCCAGGCTCGAGCCCGTTATCCGGGACGGGGGATACGTTCCCGGATGCGACCATGGCGTGCCCCCCGACGTTTCGTGGCCCGCCTTCGTCCGGTACATCCGCCTGCTGGCCGGAGCCACGAATTGGCTGTAACCCATATAATCAACGTCTATGGCGCTTCCCGAGCTCACGGAGCAGGTCCAGGAGACGGTGACCCCGCAGGGGGCAGTGGTGCTCTCCGAGTTCCTGCCGCACGTCGCCTCGGCCGCGATCGGCATCTGGGTCGGGCGCGGATCGCGGCACGAGAGCCCGGCGGAGGCGGGGCTCACGCACTTCCTCGAGCACATGGTGTTCAAGGGAACGACGCGGCGCAACGCCCGCCGGATCGCGGAGGAGCTTGACGCCGTGGGAGGCATGATCGACGCGGGGACGGGCCGCGAATACACGAGTTTCTCGGCGCGCGTGCTCGCGGAACATATGCCGCTGGCCTGCGATATGCTCTGCGATATGCTCATGCATTCGACGTTCCGTGAGGAGGATGTCCAGCTCGAGCAGGGCGTCGTCCTCGACGAGATCCGGGCCTACGAGGACGAGCCGGGCGAGGTGGTGATGGAACAGCTCATGGAAACGCTCTTCGGCCGCGATCCGATAGCGCGCCCCGTCCTCGGGGACAAGGAGGTAATCCGGGGCACCGGCCATGACATCGTGCAGGGGTATCGGGACCGGTACTACTCCGCCGACCGCGTCCTGATCGCGGCCGCGGGACAGGTGGATCACGCCCGGCTGGTCGACCTGATGGCGCCCCTGCTGGGAGGCCTGCCGCGGATCGGCGTCCCGCCGAAGGCTCCCGCGCCCGAGCCGCAGTCGAGGTTCCGGGTGACGATCCGCGAGCAGGAACAGGTGCACCTGACCCTGGCGGCGCCCGCCCTGCGGTTCGGTCATCCCGACCGGTTCGCGCTGGCGGCCCTCAACAGCCTGCTGGGCGGCAGTGCGAGCTCCAGGATGTTCCAGGAGATCCGCGAACAACGCGGCCTCGCCTACGGCGCGGCGTCGTGGGTGGAAGCCTACCGGGACGTCGGGATCGTGGGGCTTCACACCGCCATGGCGCCGGACAAGTTCCGGGAGACGGCGGCCGTGGTCGGCGAGATCCTCCGGGATCTCGCAAACGGCGGGGTCAAGGACGGGGAGGCCGAGCGCGCCCGCGACCAGATGAAGGCGGGGCTGTTCCTCGGCCTCGAGGGTACCTACGGCCGGATGGTCCGTCTCGCGACGTCGAAGCTGTACCTCGGGGAGGTGATCCCGCTCCGGGAGGTCATGGCCCAGATCGAGGCGATCACGCCGGAGCGAGTGCGGGAGCTGGCCCGTTCCCTGCTGGCCCCGGACCGGTTCGCGGTCGCCGTGCTCGGGCCCGGCGCGGCGGCGGACTACCGGGTGGACTGGGTCAAGGTGCCTGCGTGGGCGGCGGCATGAAGATCACGCACGGCTGGATCAAGGAGTACGTGCCGGGGATTCCGGCTCCCCGGGAGCTCGGCCGCCGGCTTTCGATGGCCGGGCTCGGAGTCGAGTCGCTCGTGCCCTGGACGTCGGCCATGGAAGGCATCGTCGTCGGGGAAGTCCTGTCGGTGGGCAAGCATCCGAACGCTGACCGGCTCAGTCTCTGCGTGGTCGAGGCGGACGGGGAGAAATACTCGGTCGTGTGCGGCGCGCCCAACGTCACGACGGGGATGAAGGCGCCGCTCGCGCTCGTGGGGGCGCGCCTGCCGGGCGGACGCCGGATCCTGGCCGCGACGATCCGGGGGGTGGCGTCGCAGGGCATGCTCTGCTCGGAGATCGAGCTCGGGCTCGGCGCCGACGCGTCGGGCATCATGTCCCTGCCCGCGTCCGCGGTGCCGGGCGAGCCGTTCGTGCCGAGTCCCGAAGACTGGGTCTTCGACCTCGAGGTAACGCCGAACCGCGGGGACCTCCTTTCCGTGGTCGGAGTCGCGCGCCAGCTGTCGGCCGTTCTGGCCTTGCCGTGGGCGTTCCCGTGGCCGGCGCCTCGGCACGATTTCCGGGGAGACGCCGGAGGATGGTCGGTCACCGTCGCGGACCCCGCCGGGTGCGGCCTCTACACCGCGCGCCTGCTCACCGGGGTCAAGGTCGGGCCGTCGCCGGAATGGATGCAGAAGCGGCTCTCCGCCTGCGGCCTCCGGCCGATCAACAACGTCGTCGACATAACGAACTACGTTCTCCTGGAGACCGGTCATCCCCTGCACGCCTTCGACGCGGCCAAGCTCGTGGGGCACGGCATCGACGTTCGCCGGGCCGCGCCGGGGGAGAAGCTGAAGACGCTCGACGGGGTGGACCGGCCCTTGAGCCCGGAAGTGCTCGTGATTGCGGACGGGGGAGGGGCGGTGGCCGCCGCCGGTATCATGGGCGGGGCCTCGAGCGAGATCGGGGCGGGGACGACGACCGTCCTGCTCGAGGCCGCGTGGTTCGATCCCGTCCGGACCCGCCGCGGTGCGAGGAGCCTCGGCCTCTCGACCGAGGCCTCGTACCGGTTCGAGCGGGGAGTGGACCCCGCGGGGGTCGCGCTGGCTTCGGACCGCGCGTCGCAGTTGATGGTCGAGCTCGGCGGCGCCGCGGTCTCTTCGCCCCTCCTTCGCGCGGAGGGCAGCCTGCCGATCCGCCGCCCGATCGAGGTCCGCGCGGCGGAGGTTTCGTCGCTTCTCGGCGTCGAGCTGACGACGGCACAGCTCAAGGAATACGCGGAGCGGATCAAGGCGACGGTGGCGGGCCCGGCCGGCGATGCCCTCACGGTTACGCCCCCGGCCTGGCGGCTCGATCTCAATATCCCCGCGGACTTGGCGGAGGAGTTCGCGACGATTCACGGGTACGACCGGGTGCCCGCGAACCTGCCGGTGCGGGAAGCCGGCGCGGTGCCCGAGGCGAAGCGCGTGGGTGTAGCGCGCCTGATCCGCGAGGCCATGCGCGCGGCAGGGGTGTCCGAGGCGCAGACGCTGACCATGATCGCGAAGGCGGACCTGGCCCGGCTGGAGCTCCCCGACGGGGAGGTGGCGGTGCTTGCGAATCCGCTGAGCGAGGATCTCGCGGTCCTGCGCCCCACGCTCCTGCCCGGGCTCCTGCGCGCCGCGTCCTACAACCTGGCGCGCGAGGCGCCGGGAGTGAGGTTGTTCGAGATCGGGGCGGCCTTTGGGGCGCCGGACGCGACCGGAGCGCCCGCCGAGGCGGAACGCCTTGGCGTCGTCGTCGCCGGCCGCGTTCCCGCGGATGCTTTCGGCGCGGAGCGATCCCTGGACCTCGCCGACCTCAAGGGCGCCCTCGAGGCGGTATCGGCCGCCATCGGGATCACGATCGAATGGGCCGCATGCGCGGGAGCGCCGTTCGCGGCGGGGTCCGCGGCCGAGCTGAGAGTGGCGGGCCGGGCGGTCGGACGGGCCGGCGTGGTCTCGGCCGGGTTCGCGGCGGCCTTCGAGATCCCGGCGGGCGCGGTGGCGGCCGAGCTCGACCTCGCTTCGCTCGTCGACGCCGCCGTGCCCGGTTACACGATCGAGCCCCCGGCGCGATTCCCGGCCGCTCTACGGGACCTGGCCGTCGTCGTGGCCGAGGCGGTGGCGGCGTCCGCCCTCGAGGCGGCGGTCCGCGAGGCCGGGAAGCCCCTGCTCGAGTCAGCGGCGATATTCGACTGCTACCGGGGCAGGCAGATTCCCGAAGGGACCAAATCGCTGGCCGTCCGGCTGGCCTTCCGGGCAACCGAGCGCACCCTGACTGAGCCGGAGGCGGACGAGGCCGTCGGCCGCATCGTGAAAGCCCTTGGGGAGAAGCTCTCCGCCCACCTGCGTTGACTTGGGGCTTGAGTCGCCGAGTGGGGTTCTGATAGCCTGAGAATGATATACCGCCGGGTTGACGAAACACCGCCGTCACCGGGTGTCCGCGCGCAGCATCAAGATGCTCCGCGTCGGAGTCCCACCACCAGGATCTGGAAGTTTCCGCGTTCGCTGGGAACTTCCACGGAGGAATGAATGGCCACCCTCACCGTCGAAGCATCGCCGATCGAATCGCTGGAACGGAAGCTCGAGGACCTGCTCGCGCGCTACGAGCGCAGCAAACAGGAAAACGCGGGCTTAAGGCAGGAAATCACGAACCTCAAGGACGAGATCGTGCACCTGAACTCGGAGAGCAAGCAGCAGAGGC
>Ga0315294_10000949_pt1 | contig 31460 bp, 30 predicted proteins | sample YL17G13_40_MG_FD_203626 | JGI IMG/M metagenome (GOLD analysis project Ga0315294, IMG submission 203626) | Sediment microbial communities from Yellowstone Lake, YNP, Wyoming, USA - YL17G13_40 | ecosystem: Environmental > Aquatic > Freshwater > Lake > Sediment | place: USA: Wyoming | collected...
AAGCTTCAGCGCCTCCCGTTCCTTTTCACCCATTAGGTTCCTCCAGTTGAGCCTCTCTTTTGAAGCTATTGTACCATAGGAACCCTATCTGCGCTCAGCATTTGATATGGGAAATGCGGGGTAGAATAGGGCCATGACACAGCAGGGTAGCGAAGACAACTGGGAGAGGGCCAAAGGCGACCCCTGCCCCTGCTGCGGCCGGGAGATGCTCAGGGTCGTGGGCAAGACCTGCCACCGCTGCGCCACGACCGTACCCGATCAGGTGGCTGCCTTCCTCCAGGGGTTCGGGCTGCCGGTCAGGGTGGATTACCATGAGGTGAGGGCAGACCTCCTGGGGCACACCCTGACGGTGGCCTTCCTCCCCGAGAGGTCCGCCCTGTGCCTCACGCCCGGCGGCGGGGCCGACCGCAGGCTCTTCCAGGGCCTGGCCCGGGAGCTGGAGGGGTGGGCCCGGGCCAGGGGGCTCGGCCTGATGCCGGGAGGGGAGCGCTAGGCCCCTGAGTCCGCCACCCTCTTCGTCTCGGTCTTCAAGCAGGAGACGATTTCCCTCAAGCCCCTGCCCTTGCAGCGGCTGACCAGGGCGTTGCTGGTCCACCTAGTCGCCTCTAGCCTTTTATATATGGTCGGCCCGCGGTCGGGGCTCGGGGCAACACTGGTGGGCTGCGCAGGACGATCTTGCCCGCGGAGGAGCTGTGACCTTCAGGCTTCTGGGGTCTGCTGCTACGTTTTGCGTCTGCGTTTTAGGTGCAAACGCAGAACGCAGACGCAGACGCAAACGCACGCAAACGCAAACGCAGAACGCAGACGCAGAGAACAATGTATAAATGCTCCTGCGGCTATAAAATGGACAAGGGAAACGCCTTCTACGCCCACTTGAAGCGCCGCAAGGGCGATGGGCATAAGAGGCTCGGATGGGCGGACCCCCAGACCGGCGAGAAGTTTTCCACGAGGCTGAGACCAGAACCTCTAGGAAAGCTACCTTCTCTACAACACAGGGGGGACGCTTTGAGGGACGGCATGGCGCTCCTCTGGGTGGGCCAGCCGGAATCGAAGAGGATAGAGTCAAACTAAGGGAGGTGACCTATGGGGAGAGAAGCCCTGGAAATGGCGGAAGAAGCGGGGGTTGAACAGACCACCGGGTGAGGGCGACCTCAAAGAGGATCCAACAGAGGGGGCGCAGGAAGCCACCCCGGTCCGGCCTCAAGGGGAGAGCCACCCTTAACGCCCCTTCGGAAGGCTATCGGCCGGGGAGTGGAATTGAAGGTCTTCTTAGAGAGGGGGCATCGAGTGTCGCAATGCTGCGTGCGAGGATAGTAGCTGGTTCTCCAGTCGGAGGCACATTCTCTCTGTGTCGCTACATAACCTCATAGAAATCTGTATTATGCGATAGCCGAGGTTGCTCAACAGCGAGGCTACACAGTGCTGGGGTGGGACCAATACCAAAAGCTGTTCGACGAGATGGGTAAGCTAATCGGTAGGCAGGAGCAGGGAGGGCGATACGGCTAGGCACTCTCTGAAAAGTCCTATCTCAATGGCTAGTCAAGGTAGGACCCACCTTTAGACCAAGCCCAGCTTAGCGCCTGCAGGTATACTTGGTTCATATGACTGTAGTTTTCTGCAAAAGGTGTCTCCTCTCTAAGACAAGCAGCTAGGGCGTGCCTAACCTATCTCTAAAACTCGAAATAACTACGTCCGTCTTTAGTATAAGAGTAAGTGGCCGGCAAACCTAATTCATGCCTAAGTGCTAGTTCCTTCTGCCTCTGCCCATCCTCCTCTTCCCTTGGGGAATAATCGTTCCGGTAGTGCCGCAAGATATCGTCCGCCGTAACTTGCCCGGCCTTGACAAGCAGTTGCCGGCTCACTTCTTCATAGCTTGGTAGCTCTCGCCCCACCACCCGTTTTAAGGCTTGGTCATCAAAAATCGCCTCCACAGACTCTAGAGACTCAGCTTCAATCCAGCGTTCAATGTCCCCGGCCCGCTGTTTCCGCATATGCAAGGCACTGGCTACCTCATCGTGAGAACAGCCCAAAACCCGAAGAACGGCTACGAGCTGAATTACTTCATCGTCGGCTGGCTTGTCCATCTGCTCACCTAGGCCTCAGAGAACCGTTGGGAACTAAAGGGAACTGACATATCACCTCCCCTGGGGAAAAATTTACAGTAGAAATGCAAGAAGGTCAAGTTTCGGAGGGGCTAGAACTGAGACTCGCCCGCATTCGCAGGCCCTCGGTCACCCTACTCTACCTCCACCGCCTGAATACCCTGGGGGTGAAGGTCTACTCCCGCCAGGAGCCCTACCTGGACCCCCGGCTGCCCTTCTACGAGTCCATCATCGCCTTCCTCGCCGACATCGCCAAGTGGGAGCGAGAACGCTGGTCCGAGAGGACTAGGGCTGGCCTGGCCCGCGCTGTCGCCCAGGGTAAGAGGCTGGGGCGTCCAAAGGGCAGCCGGGACCGGAGAAAAAGGGTGGTGCGGCGGCACACGCGGCAGGCCCTATCTGGGGGAGCGAGTTGAAAAAGGAACCCTTTTCCCATATGGGGATGCCGCAAAAGCACGAGCCGATTGGCGGCCCAGCGTCGACTGACCGGGAACGTGCGAGGCGCTTGAGGCTAAGGTTGGCGGCTCCCAAGAGGCACGCCGCGGCCCGGGGCGAGGATGGAAAGTCTACCCTAGCCGTGGCGGCAGGCAAAGCCAGCGGGGCTTCGCGGGAGGCCGACACGGCGTGGGGGCTGGAACTGGCCCTGCGGCGCTGGTATCCTAAGGATGGTAGGAAATGAGCGAGATTTTCGGTCATCCTTGCGCTCCTTGCGGGCACTCAGCTTGCCTGGCTTGCAGACTTCACCCACGAGCTCCCGCAGTGCTAGCCAATTGCGAGGGGTCGGTGCTAGTGGCGGATGCCTCTCGAAATGCCCCTAATTGACCTAGTTCGCAAGCCTACGGATGAGCATTTTGGAGAAAAACTGCGATTGTGTTACTTCGCATACTTGGGTATTCCTTCTAAGCAGTCGGTCGGGAGTTCGAGTCTCCCCAGGGACGCCACCACCTTCAGCCAGGGCTACAGACTGCCCGCAAAATGTCCTCAAAGGCATAGAACTCAGCCAGCTGGGCCAGAGGCTTGGCGGATGACCACCGTCACCGAATGGGGCCTCAGGTCAGTGTGACATTCCCGGATGCCCTATGCACGAGCTAAGGGCTTCTCCAATACTCCAGCCAACGCTGATACGGGCTTTGGGTAGAGCCTGTGAGATACCAGTGGATTGGCAACGTGTGGGTTTGCGCGTGGTGGGCAAGGGTTTCTTCGGCAGGAACTGAAAGGTTGACCCCTCGGGTGTTCGTAGCTGCCCTGTAATCCAAATACGGCGGGCCGAAGTGCGCGTAGACTTCCTGTTGAGCTTCCAAAGGGATGTATTGTAGGTAGCCGTCGCCTTCCCACACTATCCGTGCGACCAGCAAGTCACAGACTGGCGCATAATGCTTCATGAACTCCTGTGCCTTGACTTGGTTGGCCGTCCATTTGATTCGGATTCCGCTTTGCTGAGAGACCGTCTTGATGGAAAGGGGCTGGCCACCAACAAGGCAGTCCGTATCAGGATGCACTTTTCTCAGAGCAACCACTTGCTCCTCACCAAGGAAAGCCATAAACATAGCGACAAGCACAGGTTGCCGGAGAACCCCTACCTCCGGCCCCTCAGCCTCAGCTTGAACGGCCTCAAATGCAGGAGGCAATCTCTGTCGGATGCGCTTGACGTATTCAGGGTCTTGAAGGACTCTCAGGATGAGCGGATTCATTGGGTATTCGGCCTACCTTCCAACACAGGCAGTAAAGAGGGCTGCGTCCCCCTGATTCGCTCCTCTGCAAGACGGCAGTAATCAGGGTTGACTTCGTAGCCCGCATACACTCGGCCCGTGCGCACGGCAGCCATGGCTGTAGTTCCGCTCCCCATGAACGGGTCTAGTATGACTTCCCCGGAGTACGTGTAGAGTTGGATGCATCGGTAAGGCAGCTCAACAGGGAAAGGAGCAGGGTGCCCCACTTTGGTTGCGGGCTCGGCGGGGAAGCGCCAAACACTCTTGGTGTATTCCAGAAACTCCTCCGCTGAGATGGTGGACTGGCGGCCGCATGGCAGAGGGCGGGAGAAGGTGTCCTTACAGAACCCTAGGATATATTCATGGGTATCCCGAAGGGTGGGATTGGCAGGTGACCGCCAGCTCCCCCATGCGGTGCTAGGGCTGGCGCTACCAGCCTTGTCCCAGATGATTTCGCCGCGCATTAGAAACCCCAGCCCCAACATGTCTTGAATGATGAATGCGTGCAGAGGGAGATAGGGTCGGCGGCCCAAATTCGCCAAGTTCAGGCAGAACCGGCCCCCCGGAACTAGAACCCGGTATACCTCGCCGAAGACCCTTTGCAGGAAGGCGCGATATTCCTCCAGGGTCAAGTCTTCGTCATACTGTTTCCCCACATTGTAAGGGGGAGAGGTCACTGCTAGGTGCACCGAGCAGTCGGGGAGTTCCTCCATCCTCTCGCTAGACCTGGGGAAGATGCGGTTGGTCACTTCGGCGGGTAGAATGTTCTCGTGATACGGCACCGAGCGTTCTTGCGGAAGGCCCTGGTAGAGGCGGCTGGCGTAAAAGGAGGTGGAGTCGTGGCCGAATCGCCCTGGGGAGCCAAAAGAACTCGTCCGAGTTCCCTCTCGCGAACGTCTGCCAGCACCTTTGCCCATTTGCACCATTCTATACCTGGCCGTCTCTGCGAGCAAGTGCTTGATTCCCGTTCCTTCGACACGTATACTCGCGCGGAACTTAAGAAACGACCGGGGCCGGAAATAACTGACTACAGAGGAGGGTTCCCGTGAAGGAGCAAAGCGGACCCTATAGGCAGTTCATTATCGGGCTGAACCTGTCCATCGAGAGAAACACCGGCCTGGTGCCAGGCGATGGCAGGTATTACATCGTCCGCGAAGGACAGGTTATCCAAAGCTTTCGTTCTATTAAGAAGGCACAAGAACGGTTCCAGGAACTGGTGAAGGAAAGCGGCTACAAGCCAGAGGTCACACCTGTCAAACCGCGCAGTCCGAGCGAGGAGAGACTAGAGCGGTATTTCGATGCAAAGGACGAATATTGGGCTGAAAGCTACAAATACAGAGGCAAAGGGGGGAAGGGCGGCCGGGGTGGCGTATAGCAGAAAAGGTAGCGGGGCTGCAAACACGCTCTTTAAGTGGCTACTCATTTTAAGCAGTGGGTCGGGAGTTCGAGTCTCCCCAGGGACGCCACAAAATCCTCCCCCCCACTGGCGGCCAAGGCACCGTGAAACAGTCCAGAGAGCAGGACACCCTTAGGTTGAGCAGCCTCATCCGCCGCATCATCCCGGGGCTGGGGTTGCCCCTAGTCCTGCTGCTGGCAGCGGCCCTCCGCTTCTCCAGGCTCGGCCAGTTTGACAACCGGTACTACACCGCCACCGTTGCCAGCATGCTGCAAAGCTGGCACAATTTTCTTTTTGCCAGCTTTGACCCGGGCGGTGTGGTCAGCGTGGACAAGCCCCCGGTAGCCTTCTGGCTGGACTCTGTCCCGGGGGCGCTGCTCGGCGTATCGGGCTTCTCGGTGACCCTCCTCCACGCCCTGGCGGGCATCGCCTCGGTGGCTCTAGTATATGCGCTCCTCCGGCCAGCCTATGGCAAGGCGACAGGCCTCCTGGCAGCCCTGGCGCTGGCAGTTATCCCTGTAGCGGTAGCCATGGACAGCCGCAACGAGCCCGACTCCATCGTCACATTAGAGCTGCTACTTGCGGCTTTCTGCGTGGTGCGGGCAACCAGGTCCCACCCACTGCGCTGGCTCCTGGCTGCTGCGTTCATCATCGGGGTAGGGTTCAACACAAAGATGGGGGTAGCCCTGGTGCCGGTGCCAGCGCTCTTCATCTACTACGCCTTGGCTACTTCAGGGAGCTGGCGCCTCCGCCTGGCTCACCTGGGGCTGGCATCAGGCCTGATGATGGTGGTCTCCCTGGCATGGATTGGCCTGGTGGCAGCCACGCCGCCGGACCGACGGCCCTATGTAGGCAGCACCCCCGACAACTCCATCTGGACGCTGGTTGTGGAGTACAACGGCTTGAGACGGTTCACCTCCTTCATTGGTCCCCGCCCCCCCCTTGCCACCCCTCTGCCGCCCGCGGGACAGCCACCCCAGGCACCGCCTTTGAGCCCGCCTGTGCCACCGCCAGCGGCGAGTGCCCTGGAGCTGTTCACACCGCCCTTAGCCAACCAGCTTGGGGGATTGCTCCTGCTGGCAGCGCTGGGACTGGTGGTGGCCTCGGGCCGTCTGCTGCTTCCTGACATCTACCGACATCCCCGGAGGTGGCCCGGACTGCTCCAGAAGCCCGCTACCGGACAAGTGGTGCTATGGGGAGGCTGGCTGGTGGTAGGCATGCTGGTGTTCGGGCTGGCCCCGTCCACCAGGACCCACCCCTATTACCTCTCTCAGCTGGCTGCGCCCTGCGCCGCCGTGTTAGCAATAGGACTTAGCGAGGCGGGGCACCGGTTTCGCCATCGGGCAAGGCTAAGCTGGACGTTACCGGTACTCATCGCCATCGCAGGGGCCTACCAGCTCTATCTGTTCCAGACAGCGGTCTCGGGTTGGCTCCAGGCCGGGATGATTGTCGGGCTGGGCGCAACCGTGGGCATTCTCGCCCTAGCGTTCCCCCAGCGGGTAACGCATACCCCGCTGGCAAAGGGGGCTGCCATCGCCGGGTGCCTGGTATTGCTGGCTATACCCCTTTCTATAAGCACCGCTCAGGGGGCAACCTCGGTGGGGGCGCGACCGCCGGTTGTGCCCGGCTACGGGCAGACTCCTGGAAGCCAACCACCCGCTCCTTCACCCCCCAGGACGGGCGAAAGGCAACTGGTGGAGGCTGTTGCCCGTTCTATTGTGGCTCGGGGGGATGCCGGCAGCCTCTTCGCTGTGGGAACTATGCGGGCCTCGGAAGCAGCACCCTTCATCATCCGGGGGATTCCGGCGGTTGCCATCGGCGGTTTTTCTGGGAACGACCCCATTTTCACGCCGGAATCATTGGAAGCCATGGCCCGGGCGGGTAAGCTACGCTACTTTTTGATGCCGGGCACTGAGAGCGAACCTCGTCCCAATCCGCAACGGGCTATCCTGGACAGCATCCGGCGCACCTGGCAAGATATCTCCATCCCCACCGGACTGCCCCGGGGAACATTCTACCGCTATCCAGGCCCCTAGAATCCAGGGCCATCAGGCAAAGGTATTCCTTCCCTCGGAGCTTGAAAAGGAGTTGGTAGCGGTCTAAAATGGGAAGCCAAAGGAGGTTCTTATACCTGGGTTTTTACACGGAAGTAGGGACATTACCTGGCTACTTCCCCACGTACATACCTGAAGAGACTATTCACGCTTCAGGGATGCTCCCTGTGGTCTGCTGCCGAGGCAATGAGCTGGTAACAGTAGGCCCGGCCGGGGAGCATAGCGATGGCTGAAGGTGGAGGAGCAAGGGTATACATCAGGCGGTGGGTGTGATAAACTTTATCCCTTGAGGAAAGGAGGAGGCATGAAGATTGAAAACATAAGGAAGACGGCGGTAATCGGGGCAGGGACCATGGGGTCCCAGATTGCTGAAATCCTCTCTCGGGTCGGCGGCTACGAAGTCCACGTTACGGACATAAACGACGCGCTGCTGAGGAAGGGGCTTCAGGCCATGGAAGACAGATTGGAGCGCCACTTTGTCGCTAAGGGCAGGCTCACGCCCGAGGAAAAGAAGAACATCCTGGGTAGGATAAAAGGGGGAACGAGCATAGAAGAGGCCGTAAAGGACGTTGATTTCGTCATCGAAGCAGCGACGGAAAACCTGGCCGCAAAAAAGGAAATCTTCAGGAAGCTTGACGGCAGCGCCCCGCCCCTCGCCATCCTGTCCTCCAACACCTCATTCCAGAATATCTCGGACATGGGTTCGGCTACCAGGAGGCCGGAGAAGGTCGTGGGAACCCATTTTTTCAACCCCATAGCCATGATGCGTCTGGTCGAGGTGGTCAGGGGGGCTCACACATCAAACGAAACGGTGGACGTTGCTTGTGCCCTGGCGCGTAAGTTGGGGAAGGAACCCGTGGTCTGCCGGGATTCAAGCTACGGCTTCCTGGCCAACCGGGCCTATTTCGGTATGGCAAGCGAGGCAATTCAGATGGTCTGGGAGAGGGTCGCCCCTCCAGACGAAATAGATAAGGCGCTGAAACTCGGCTATAACCTGCCCGTTGGTCCTCTGGAACTCATGGACGCCGTGGGCGGCTGGGCGCTATCAGCGAGTTCGGAGCAGGATGCCATGAGAGAGCTGGGGCCTGAGAAAGGACATCTCCATCCTCTGGTGAGGATGATGATTCGTGCCGGATATACCAGGATTTATGACTTCTGGAGGGAGGTATTGTCCAAATGGTGAAAAAGGAAGGCAAGTTTCAAACGTTAATCTATGAGAAGAAGGAAAACGTTGCCTGGATAACCCTGAACCGGCCTGAGGTACACAACGCCCAGAATGAGACTCTGTTGACCGAACTTTTTGGCGCCCTGGAGGAAGCGAGAGACGACGACGAAGTGCATGTAATAGTCCTTACCGGAGCTGGTGACAGGGCCTTCAGTGCCGGTGCCGACATAAGTATGTTCCCCTCTCTGACACCGATAGACGTTATCAAGGAGTTCAAATTTTTCAAGACCTATGAACTGATAAGGGAGATGCCGAAGCCGGTGATAGCTATGGTAAACGGCTTTGCCCTAGGTGGAGGATGCGAGCTGGCTATGGCCTGCGATATAATCGTAGCCTCCGACAATGCTCGATTTGGGCAGCCGGAAATAAATATTGGGATCTTCCCGGGTGCAGGTGGAACCCAAAGACTGCCCAGGCTTGTAGGGGAGAAGAAGGCTAAAGAGCTTATCTTCACCGGCGACCCTGTCTCGGCCGAAGAGGCTCTGAGGCTTGGACTGGTGAACAAGGTTGTACCCAGGGACAAGCTGAGGGAATCTACTGAGGAACTCACAAATAAACTCAAGAGCAAAAGCATGGCTATTCTGAGACTTGCCAAGATGGCGATAAACAAGTCTCTGGAAACGCCTCTCTCTGTTGGCTTAGCCAGCGAAGGAGACTTATTCGCGCTGTGCTTCGGAACCGAGGACCAAAAAGAGGGAGCCAGGGCTTTCCTGGAGAAGCGTCCCCCTAGCTATAAAGGTAAGTAAGAGACCTATGATTAGCTTGCGAAGCAAGTCCAAAGGGACTGTTCCCAAGCTCCGTGGCCTCAGGCGTGAAGAAGCACGCCGGATAATTGAAGGAGCCATGACCCGGACCGACCAGAGGCCCTTCTGGCTGGCAACGCTGGAGATAGCCGAACTGCTTGACTGCTACGGTATTCGCTTTGTGGAGACCCTTGTGGTTAAAACGGCTGCCGAGGCATCCATGTCGGCCTCTAGGATAGGCTTTCCCGTTGCCGTCAAGCTTCTCTCGTCCACCATTACGCACAAGACCGATGTTGGCGGTGTGGTCCTTGGCCTTAAATCGAAGAGCGAAGTGAAGAAAGCGTTCCGCGATATCAAGGACAGGCTTGTCCAAATTGGCCGCAAGAGTGAGATGGAAGGGGTTACCGTCCAGCGCATGGTAGAAGGAGGGGTGGAGGCAATCGTTGGTGTAACGCAGGACCCATCCTTCGGGCCTGTCCTGATGTTTGGCCTCGGCGGAGTATATGCGGAATTGCTAAAAGATGTGGCTTTCAGGCTCCACCCGCTGACTGATTTGGATGCCAGGGAGCTGGTGGGCTCCGTCAAGATGGCTAAGCTGCTTGAAGGGTTCAGGGGCACTCCGCCTTCGGATACTCAGGCCCTGGAGAACCTGATACTCAGAGTCTCAGCTCTTGTTGGTGATGTGCCACAGATCGCCGAACTGGACTTCAATCCGGTGAAGGTCATGCCGAAAGGGGAGGGCTACTGGGTAGTAGACGCCAGGATTCTGATGAAGTGAAGTCCCGGTTAAGGGGGCCCTGCGGCGAATCTTTTTATGCTGCCTGCCTGGGAGGATGCTAAGGCAGAGGCGAAACGGTTCCTAGAGCGCTACGAAAGGGAATTTCCTGTGGCCTGTGAGGTGTGAGCTAGCACTTAGAGTAAAGCCTCACCTCCTAGTGGTTTCCCCAGCGCCACTGCAGAAGCCTCCGCACCACCAATGTACTGGAGCGAGCCTTCAAAGAAGTGAAGAGGCAAACCACGTCATAGAGCGGTCCTGTTGCAGATGACTTGGCGACGGTGAAGCCGAAGAGGGTGATGGAGGTCCCAGTTTACTTCGCTGGAAGGGCGGATACTCGAGCCGCTCCCCTGGGACGCAAGAAAAAGAACAGTAAGAGCCAGTGGAGGAGTATTAGTAGAAAGGAGGGCACCAAGGTGGCTGTCATAATTGTTATTCGGCGTGCGGTGGACCCTGACACCAGGACGAGGTATTCGACCTGCTCAGGCAACTCCGCACCAGAGCGGTGCTACAGCCAGGTTACTTATCTGGGGAGACCCTGTTCTCGGCCAGTCAGGGCGGCGCTCATCTGGTCATAAGCAGGTGGCGAAGCCTCAAGGATTGGAAAGCGTGGGAGAAAAGCCCTGAACGGCGTAACATCTCGTCGAAAATAGACTCCTTACTTCGTGTTCCAGCTGACACAAACGTGTACCTTGACTTACCGACTGTCTTGCCTGAAGGCGTGTAGGAGCATGTCCCAGTAATCCGAAAGCGGCTGATATTCTGAAGCTGAATTATGTCCGCCACCCCGGGCAAAGCCTAGAAGAAAGCCTGGGTCGATAGCAGTGACTTCGACGGGAATCGAATTGACCGTAGGAATGATAGATTCTCTCATACTAGGCCAAGGGCCTGGCGATTGACCCGGGGATTTATCCCGGGATGGGGTCGCAAGGGGGGAAGTGCAATGCGGTGGCGGTGGTTTTTAGCGTGGTGCTTGCTAGCGGGTTGCTGGTGGCTGCCTGTAGCCGGGGGGCCAAGCAAAGTACGGCTCCTAAACCTACTGCAAACCCTACTGGCAAGCTAGACTTGGACAAGATATTTCCACCGGGCCCGGGGCGGGAGCTTGTGTTTGAGAACTGCTTCACCTATCACACGCTCACTCCGATTGTGGTCATGGGGTCGCGGTATGACCGGACTGACTGGGAAAGGAACTGCCAGGAACACGGGGAGAGTTTGATTTCTTGGCTCAGTAAGAAGCAAGGGACCTCCTGTGGGGGTATCTTATCAAGCACTTCGGTTTGGACAAGCCGATTCAGAACCCCTGCCGGAGCTTTTGGTGCCTCGGTCTGGCTACCCTTAGTGAAGGGCAAGGGGTTCTAAAGGACAGTCTAGCCCCTACCCTTTAGGGGGCCTTTGCAGTATCTCGTCCACGATGCCGTATTCTACGGCCTGCTCAGCGCTGAGGTAAAAGTCCCGGTCGGTGTCGCGGGCTATCTTCTCCAGGGACTGGCCGGTATGCTTGGTCAGGATATCCCTTATCCTGTCCTGGATGCGAAGTATCTCCTTGGCGGCGATGGCGATATCCGCCGCCTGCCCCTGGACCCCGCCAAAAGCCTGGTGCATATGGACGGTGGAGTTGGGCAGGGCATAGCGCTTCCCCTTGGCCCCCGCCGCCAGGAGCACCGTCCCCATGCTGGCCGCCAGGCCCACACAGATAGTAGAAACATGGGGCCGGACAAGTTGCATGGTGTCATAGATAGCCAGCCCGGAGCTGATGATGCCCCCGGGGCAGTGGATATACATGCTGATATCCTTATCCGGGTCCTCCCTGTCCAGATAGAGGAGCTGGGCAACAATCAGGTTGGCTATCTGGTCGTTGATGGGCAGGCCCAGAAAAACAATCCGCTCCTTTAGAAGCAGGGAGTAGATGTCATAGTATCTCTCCCCACGGGCACCTGTTTCAGATACCATAGGGATGACATTCTGTGGATATTCCTTCATTTCCCCTCCTTTTCCCCGGTGACTATAGCTACCAGCCTCTCCCGGGTTTTCCTCATGGCCAGGGCCTCCTTCAACGCCTGCCGGGGCCCGAGGGAGGCAAAAAGGCGTTTCACCTCCGCCCTCCCCTCGGCGGCCCTCTCCGCCTCGGCCGCTACCTCCTCCTCCGAGACCTCTATCTTCTCCACCTCGGAGAGCTTACTCAGCACCAGGCTCCTCACCACCTGGCGGGCGGCGACGGGCCTTAACTCCTCGCGGGCCTTTTCCGTGGCCTCCCTGACCCCCTGCCGCTGGAGAAGCCGGTCCACCTGTTGCTCCACCAGGGCGGGGGGAAACTCCACCTGGGCCCCCGCCACCAGGGCCTCCGTGGCCTTCTCCTCCAGCTTCTCCCTGGCCTGGGCCTCCGCCCCGGCCTGAAGGCCCGAGGACAGGCTACCTTTTAGAGCGGCCAGGTCAGGGAAGCCGGCCTCCTTGACCAGCTCCTCCAGAGGAAGGAGCTGCCTTTCCTTCACCTCCAGGACCTTCACCCGGAACAGGACCTCCTGGCCGCGGAGCCGGGGATTGGGATGGTCGGCGGAGACGGGGAGGGAAAACTCCCTCTCCTCCCCCTTCCCCACCCCCAGGAGGTTTTCGGCAAAACCGGGCAGGGGGAAATTCCCGGCCGGGTCCACCGTCATCTCCAGGGCCTTCTCGTTGACGACGACCTTGGCCGCCAGCCTGCCCACCACCCCCACCGCCACCAGGTCCCCCTGGGCTACCGGCCTCTCCACCGGCTCCCAGGGCGACTTCTGCTCCCGGAACCCCTCCAGGGCCCTTTCCACCTCCTCCTCCCCCAACGGGGGCACCTCCAGGGGGAGGCGGAGGGCCAGGTAGTCCCCCAGCTCCACCTTCGGGGGGAGGGAGACCACCGCCTTGAAGGACAGAGGGTCCTTCTTGAGGACTTCAATCTGGGGGTGGGCCACAGGCTGGATGTCCTTTTCTTTCAGGGCCTGCTCATAGGCCCAGGCCACCGTCTCCCCAAGGGCTTCATCCACGAGGGCCTCCCGCCCCAGGCGGCGTTCCACCAGGGAACGGGGGGCCTTGCCCGGGCGGAAGCCGGGGAAAGAAAAACGCCGGGCCAGGCGGCGGTAGGCCGCCTCCAGGGGCTTCTCCATCTCCTGGGCCTCCGTCTCCACCTGGAGCAGGAGCTGGCTATCGGGCATGGGCTCTGTTGAGACCTTCATCGCTGATAAAAGATTATATCACGGCGGGCCAAGCTCATCCCTTTCCCTCCTCAATTCTAAGGTGGAGCTCCTGGAGCTGTTCCGCTGAGACAGGGGAAGGGGCATTGAACAGGGGGTCCTCGGCGCTCTTGGTCTTGGGGAAGGCGATGACCTCCCGGATGTTCTCCTCCCCCGCCAGGAGCATGACCAGGCGGTCGATGCCGGGGGCGATGCCCCCGTGGGGCGGGGCCCCATACTCCAGCGCCTCCAGGAGATGGCCGAAGCGTTCTTCTATCTCCTCATCCTTATATCCCAGGACGCGGAAGACCCTCTCCTGGAGCTGGCGGTTGTGGATGCGGATGCTGCCCGAGGAAAGCTCCCAGCCGTTGCACACCAGGTCGTAGTGGCGGGCCCGGACCTTCTCCGGGGCTGTCTCCAGGATGGGGATGTCCTCCTCATAGGGGGCGGTGAAGGGGTGGTGGGCTGGCTGCCAGCGCTTCTCCTCCTCGTTCCACTCCAGGAGGGGATAGCCGGTGATAAACACGAAGGCCAAGTTCCCGGGGCCGGCCAGGCCCAGCCTTTTCCCCATCTCCTTCCGCAGCTCGCTCAGGACCCGGTTCACGGTGAAGGGGTTGCCAGCGGCCACAAGGAGGAGGTCCCCCCCCTTCCCCCCCAGCCTCTGGGCCATAGCTGCCACCTGACGGGGTTCCAGGTAGCGGGCGGCCAGGGAGCGGGCGGGGTCGGAGGTGAGGTCGGGGTTGAGGGGGATGGTAGTGAGGCCTTTAGCCCCATAGCTCTGGGCAATCTTCACCAGCTCCTCCAGCTCCTTCTTGGAATAGCCAGCGCACCCGGGGGAAGCCAGGCCCCGCACCCTGCCCCCCTCCCCCAGGGCCCGGCAGAAGAGCTCAAAAGCGGTGGTGGCGGCTATGTCGGAGAGGTCCCCCAGCTCCAGGCCGAAGCGCAGGTCGGGCTTATCGGTGCCAAACCTGTCCATGGCCTCCTGGTAGGTGAGGCGGGGGAAGGGCTTGATGACCTTCATCTCCGGCTTTATTTTCTCCACCAGGGAGGTCAGGAGCTCCTCCGTCAGGACGAGGATGTCCTCCTCCTCCACGAAGCTCATCTCCAAGTCCAGCTGGGTGAACTCCGGCTGGCGGTCCGCCCTGGCGTCCTCGTCACGGAAGCAGCGGGCAATCTGGTAATATTTCTCCATCCCCGCCACCATGAGGAGCTGCTTCATCTGCTGAGGGGACTGCGGGAGGGCATAGAACTTGCCGGGATGAATGCGGCTGGGGACCAGATAGTCCCGCGACCCCTCCGGCGTGCTCTTGGTGAGTATGGGGGTCTCCACGTCCACAAAGCCACGGGCATTGAGGAACTCCCTCATAAAGGCCACCACCCGGTGGCGGAGGAGGAGGTTGTCCCGCATGGGGGGCCGCCTTATGTCAAGGTAGCGGTATTTCAGGCGCACCAGCTCGTCCACGCCCTTATCCTCTGTGATGGGGAATGGGGAGGCCTTTGAGGTGTTGAGGACCTTGACTTCCCTGGCGATAACCTCCACCTGGCCGGTGGGCAGGCGGGGGTTTTCAGTGCCGGGGGGACGGCGCTCCACCCGCCCCTTTACCTGGAGGACATACTCCCCCCTCACCTCCCGGGCCTCCTCATAGCCCTGGGGCGATACCTGGGGGTTCACCACCACCTGCACCAGCCCCTCCCTGTCCCTCAAGTCCAGAAAGATGAGCCCGCCGTGGTCCCGGCGGCGGTGGACCCAGCCGGCCAGGATGACCTCCTGGCCTATGTGCCGAGAGGAAAGCTCACCACAGCTATGGCTCTTCAGCATGCCCGAAGATTATATCACCTCCTCTCTATGATTCAAACATTGACACCTTTTGAGCGCAGCAGAGGGCTGAAAAGTATTTGACAGCCGGCCCATTTTCCTTTAGCCTAGCCAAAAAGGCAATGGTGAGGATAAACATGGGCGATTCCCTGAAGGAGAGCGGGAGGCTGGTCCTGTCGTATCCTTTTCATGCCTTTGCCCTTGCCCTGGCTGTACTGGTGCTGGCCGCTGGCGACCTGATGGAGGTCATCCCCTTCTTTGCCCCCCTGGTCACCTCCCCCTTCTTCCCCTTCTGGCACGAAGTCCACGACCTGTTGGCTTTGGGGCTGGTCCTGTATCTTACCTACAGGCTGCCATACAAGTTGGCTCCCACCCTGGGGATAGCTGGGTTGGTTCTGTTCCTGGCTGACCATGGGCCCTACTTCTTCATGGTGTTCCCCAAAGAGCTGCCAGAGATGTTTCGCCTGCTCCTTACAGGCCTTATTGCCCTCTTGGGCATATTCATGATAGCTGAACGGCGCCAGGCGCTGGAACTGGCGGAACGACGGGAACAGGAGATAAAGGCCACCGCCGACCTTAACCTCAAGGTGCTCAATGAGCGTATCCAGCTCCTGGAGGCTATCGAGCGGGGGAAGGGGCCGGTACCTCCACCGGCATAGCCCTGGCCTCCAGGCCCCGGGCAACGCTGGGAAGGGCTGAGAGAAGAGGACCCTTTATAGTTCAAACGCCTATCTGGTCTCGTTGACAGCCCTCGCTATCTGGAATAAAATCGGACAAGGTGGAAAGCGAGGAGATACGCCGCTCTTTCCTTGACTTCTTTGAAAGCAAGGGGCATAAAGTCATGCCCGGCTCTTCCCTGGTGCTCCGTGACCGCACCCTCCTCTTCACCAGCGCCGGGATGGTGCAGTTCAAGCCCTACTTCCTGGGGATGGAATCCCCCCCTGCCTCCCGCCTGGCCACCTGCCAGAAGTGCTTCCGCATGTCGGACCTGGAGGCGGTGGGGGACAACAGGCACCTCAGCTTCTTTGAGATGCTGGGCAACTTCAGCATCGGCGACTACTTCAAGAAGGAGGCCATCGCCTGGGCCTGGGAGTTCGTCACCCGGCACCTCAAGCTCCCCGGGGAAAGGCTGTGGGCCACCATATACCTGGACGATGAGGAGGCCTTCGCCCACTGGAAAAAGGTGGGGGTGCCGGAGGGGCGTATCCGCCGCTTTGGGGAGGAGGACAACTTCTGGGGCCCGGTGGGGGGGGAGGGGCCCTGCGGCCCCTGCAGTGAAATCCACTTTGACTTCGGGGAGGAATACGGCTGCGGACGGCCCGACTGCCAGCCCAACTGCAAAGAGCCTGATTGCCTCCGCTTCCTGGAAATCTGGAACCTGGTCTTTGTCCAGTTCAACCAGGACCGCGAGAAAAGGCGCACTCCCCTGGCCAGGAAGCACATAGATACCGGTGCCGGCCTGGAGCGCCTGGCGGCGGCCCTGGCGGGAAAGCCCTCGGTCTATGACACCGACCTCTTTCAGCCCCTGATAGAGCTAGTCTCGTCCCTGGCAGGCTACAAGTACGGCTCGGACTCTCAAAAGGACCGCGCCTGCCGCATTGTGGCGGAGCACGCCCGGGGCATAGCCTTCCTGCTTGCCGACGGGGTGGTGCCCTCCAACGAATGGCAAGGCTATGTCCTCAGGAAGCTTTTGCGGCGAGCTTCGCTGTTTGGTCGTCTTTGGTTGCGCCTGAAGGAGCCCTTTCTCTTCGGACTGGCCCAGAAAGTCAGCGACATGCTGGGCCTGGTGTATCCAGAGCTGCGAGGGGAGAACCTCCCTGTCCTCAAGGTAGTTCGGTGGGAGGAGGAGCGTTTCCTGCGCACCCTGGAAGCGGGACTGGAGCTTCTGGGAGAGGTTCTGGAACAGGCAGAAATAGGGGAAAAGAAGGCAATTCCAGGGGAAGTAGCCTTCCAACTTCATGATACCTACGGCTTCCCCCTGGAGCTCACGCAGGAGCTGGCCAGGGAGCGGGGCCTGGAAGTTGACCTGGCGGGCTTTGAGCGGGAGATGGAAAAGCAGAGGGAGCGGGCCAGGGCCGCCCAGAAGTTCGGCCTGGGGGAGAAGAAGGCCCATGCCGTGGGAGCACCCCCTACCGGCTTTGTGGGCTACGAGGAGCTCAGCCACCGCTCGGTCGTGGTCGGCCTGGCCAACAGCGAGGAACAGGAGCTGGAGAGGGCCGAGGCCGGGCAGGAGGTGGATATTTTCCTCCTGGAGACCCCCTTCTACGGGGAGATGGGGGGGCAGGTGGGTGATACCGGCGAAATAGTGGGCGAGGACGGCCGGGCGGAGATAAGCCAGGCCCTCTGGCTGGGGGACGCCATCGCCCACAGGGGGAAGGTGGTGGAAGGCTCTATCTCCCTGAACCAGGATGTGGACGCCCGGGTGGACGCCGAGAGGCGGCTGGACATCGCCCGCAACCACACCGCCACCCACCTCCTCCAGGCCGCTTTGAGAAAGGTGCTGGGGACCCATGTCCGGCAGAAGGGCTCGCTGGTGGCCCCGGACAGGCTCCGCTTTGACTTCACCCACCTGGAAGCCCCTTCCCCTGAGGAGCTGCGGCAGGTTGAATCTATAGTGAACAGCTACATCCGGGCCAACCTCCCCGTCACCTCGCGCACCATGCCATATAGAGAGGCCCTGGAGCGGGGGGCCATCGCACTCTTTGAGGAGAAATACGGGGAGCAGGTCAGGGCCCTAGTAATAGGGGACCCGCCCGTCAGCATGGAGCTCTGCGGCGGGACCCATGTGAAGGCTACCGGGGAGATAGGCTTCTTCCTCATCACCAGCGAGGCCAGCATCGGGTCGGGACTCAGGCGCATCGAGGCCCTCACCGGGCGCGGCGCCGAGGATTATGTAAAGCAATGCCTCTCCATACTGGGGCAGGCGGGCCAGTGTGTAGGCGCTACCACGGAAGAGCTCCTGAAGAAGATTGACGGCCTCAAGCAGGACCTGGAAAAGGAGCGGAAAAGGGCCCTGGCCCTGGAAAGGGAGCTCCAGCACCATATGGCCCAGGAACTGCTGTCCCGGGTGGAGACGGTGAACGGGGTGAACCTGCTCTCGGCCAAAGTCAGGGCCAGCCGGCAGGAGGCCCTCAGGGAGATGGGGGACATCCTGAGGGATAAGATTAAAAGCGGGGTGGTGGTGCTGGGCGCGGTAATTGACGAGCGGCCCAGCTTTCTGGCCATGGTCACCCCCGACCTGGTGGCCCGGGGCCTCCATGCCGGGGAGATAGTTAAGGCCGTGGCCCAGGTGACGGGGGGTGGAGGGGGCGGAAGGCCGGAGATGGCCCAGGCCGGGGGAAAAGACAGGGATAAACTGGACCAGGCCCTCCAGCTCCCCAGAAAGCTCCTCCAGAAACTAGCATGAGGTCCCTGGGCCTGGATGTGGGGGAGAAGGGCATCGGCCTGGCCATAAGCGATGCCGATGGCCTCCTGGCCCACCCCCGGGGTGCCCTGGTGAGGAAGGGGGAGGAAAAGGACATAGAGGCCATCCTGGAGATGATAAAAGCGGAAGGGGTGGAGCGGGTGGTGGTGGGCCTGCCCCGTTCCCTGAATGGTTCCCTCGGCCCCCAGGCCAGGACCATCCAGGCCTTTGTGGAGGCCCTGAAAGGAAAGGTCCCCGTGCCCGTGGAGGTCTGGGACGAGAAGCTCTCCACCGCCGAGGCGGAGAGGCTCCTTCTGGAAGCCGGCCACCGCCGACCCTCAAAGGCAAGGCTGGATGCCGCCGCTGCTACTATCATCCTCCAGGGCTACCTGGACCAGAGGCGATACCAGAGGCCATGACCACATATATCGCCCTCATCGGCTACCCCCTGGGGCACTCAATCTCCCCCATCTTCCAGCAGGCGGCCCTGGACTACTATCACCTGGATACAAAATACCTGGCCTGGGAGGTGGCGCCGGAGGGGCTTGCCGGGGCCCTGGAGAAGCTCCGCCGCCCGGAGAACCTGGGGGCCAATGTCACCATCCCCTACAAGGAGAAGGCCCTGCCCTTCCTCGACCGCCTGGAGGGGCAGGCCCGGGAGATAGGAGCAGTGAACACCATCGCCAAAGAGAAGGGGGCCCTGGTGGGCTACAACACCGATGGGCCTGCTTTTCTCAAGGCCCTCCAAGAAAGGGGGGGCCTGGAGCCCCGGGGCCAGGATGTGGTCCTCCTGGGGGCAGGCGGAGCCGGCCGGGCCCTGGCCTTCTCCCTCCTCAGGGCCGGCATCCGCTCCCTCACCATCTACAACCGGGGCCTGGAGAGGGCGCAGAAGCTAGCTGGGGACTTGGAAAAGGTCCTGGCCCCCGGCCAGGAGGTCAGCGCCCTACCCTGGGAGGAGAGGCTCTCCGGCCTCCCCCCCTGCCAGCTCATCGTCCAGGCCACCCCCCTGGGCACCACGGGGGAAAACCCCCAGTCTCCCCTCCCCGCCCAACTCATCCCCCGGGGTGTGCTGGCCTATGACCTGGTATATAATCCCCCCGAGACCCCCTTCCTGAAGGAAGCCAAAAAGGCGGGGGCAAGGGCCGTAGGGGGGCTGGCCATGCTGGTCTATCAGGGGGCGGCCTCGTTTAGACTGTGGACAGGGAGGGAGGCACCCGTTGACGTGATGTTCCAGGCATCGGAAAAGGCGCTAAAATCGTCCCGAGGAAAGGTCTAGGATGCTAAGGTTTCTAACCGCCGGGGAGTCCCACGGCCGGGGGCTGGTGGCCATAATGGAGGGGATGGTGGCCGGCCTGCCCCTGGGCCGGGAGGACATCCAGAAGGACCTGGCCCGGCGAAAAAAGGGTTTCGGCAGGGGTGCCCGCATGGCCATAGAAAAGGACCAGGTAGAGATACTCTCCGGGGTAAGGCACGGCCTCACCCTGGGCAGCCCCATATCCCTGTCTATCCCCAACCGGGAGTGGCAGGCCTGGCAGGAGGTTATGGGTGTAGAAGCCCCAGCGAAGCCTGTGGAGCCCCTCACCCACCCCCGCCCCGGCCACGCCGACCTCCCCGGCTATCTCAAATATGGCTTCAAGGACATAAGACCGGTGCTGGAGAGGGCCTCGGCCCGGGAAACGGCATCAAGGGTGGCCCTGGGGGCTATCGCCCGGAGGTTCCTGGGGGAGTTCGGCATGAATCTCAGGAGCCACACCAGGGCTGTCGCCGGCATCACCGCCAAAAAGCTTTCCTGGCGGAGGGTGGAGACCTCCCCCCTCCGCTGCGGCGACCCCCAGGCGGAGAAGGCCATGCTCCAGGCCATAGAGGAGGCCCAGGCCCAGGGGGACACGGTGGGGGGCGTCTTTGAGGTGGTGGCCTCGGGGGTCCCGGTGGGGCTGGGCAGCTATGTCCAATGGGACCGCCGCCTGGATGCCCAGATTGCCGGGGCCACAATGAGCATCCCCTCGGTCAAGGGGGTGGAGCTCGGCCTGGGCTTTGGGGGGGCGGGGATGAGGGGCTCCCAGTTCCACGATGTCATTCTCCCCGGTTCCCTCCGCCGCAGGACGAACCGGGCGGGGGGAATTGAGGGTGGGGTGTCCAACGGCGAGGACATCGTGGTGCGGGCCGGGCTGAAGCCCATATCCACCCTGGCCCACCCCCTGCCCTCAGTGGACCTCGGGACCGGGGAGGAGGCCCCCGCCCACTTTGAGCGCAGCGATGTCTGCGTTGTCCCCGCCGGCGGGGTGGTGGGGGAGGCAGTCCTGGCCCTGGTCCTGGCCCAGGCCTTCCTGGAGAAGTTCGGGGGCGATAGCCTGGAGGAGACCCGGCACAACTTCAACGCCTATGTCTCCTCCCTCCCGGGGGAACTGGGCAGGGCCTGAATTGACGGGCAACATCATCCTCATCGGCTTTTCCGCCACCGGCAAGAGCCGGGTGGCCCCACTGGCGGCTCAGGCCCTGGGCTGGGAGGCCCTGGACACCGATGCCCAGGTGGAGAAGCTGGCCGGAAAGCCAATACCCGCCGTCTTCGCCCAGGAGGGGGAGGCCCGCTTCCGGCAATATGAGCGCCAGGTGCTCATGAAAGCCCTGGAGGGAGAAAAGCAAGTTATCGCCGCCGGCGGGGGGGCCATCCTGGACCCCAAGAACAGGGAGAGGATGAGACAGCGGGGCTTTGTGGTCCTCCTGGAGGCCAGGCCCAGAACCATCCTGGAAAGGCTCTCCCAGGACCCCAACAGCCGCCCCCTCCTGCAAGGCCCCGACCCCCTGGCCAGGATAAAGGAGCTGAAGGCCAGAAGGGAGCCCTTTTACGCCTTCGCCCACCATACCCTGCCCACCGACCAGCTCTCCCTGGAGGTGGTGGCCAAAAGGGTGGCCCGGGCCTACAAGGCCTGGAGCACCCCCTCCGCCCTGGTGAGGACCCCCACCCAGACCTGCCCCATCTATGTGCGCTGGGGTGGACTGGAGGGGCTGGGAGAATTGATGCGGGAAAGGGGCTTGGGGGAAAGGGCGGTGGTCATCAGCGATGTGATTGCCTTTTCCCATCACGGGGAGAGGGTGATAGCCTCCCTGGAGGGGGCCGGCTTCCGCTCTTTCCCTTACACCTTCCCCGCTGGAGAAGAGAGCAAGGGCCTGGAGACCGCCCGCCGCATATACGATTTCCTGGTGGAACAGAGGGCGGAGCGGGGCTGGGCGGTGGTGGCCCTGGGTGGCGGGGTGGTGGGGGACCTGGCCGGCTTCGTGGCCGCCACCTACCTGCGGGGCCTCCCCCTGGTCCAGGCCCCCACCAGCCTGGTGGCTATGGTGGACGCCAGCATCGGCGGCAAGGTGGGAGTGAACCACCCCCAGGCCAAGAACCTCATCGGCGCTTTCCACCAGCCCCACTTCGTCCTGGCCGACCCCTCCTGCCTCCTCACCCTGCCAAGAAGGGAGCTGGTCTCCGGCTTTGCCGAGGTGATAAAGCACGGCCTCATCCTGGACAAGAGGCTCTTCGCCTTCGTGGAGGCCAGGGCCCCTGACCTCCTTTCCCTGGAGCCACCTTCCCTCTCCCGGGCGGTGGCCTGGAGCGCCCGGATAAAGGCCAAAGTGGTGACCCAGGATGAGCGGGAGACGACGGGCCTCCGCACCCTCCTTAACTACGGCCACACCATAGGCCATGCCGTGGAGGCCGCCACGGGATATGCCCGCTTCCTCCACGGCGAGGCGGTGGCCATAGGCATGACGGGGGCGGTCCGCCTCTCCCAGCGCCTGGGCCTGGTGGGGGAAGAGGTGGTGAAAAGACAGGAGAGCCTCCTCCAGGCCTTCGGCCTGCCTACCGCCTGCCCCCGGGTATCCCCGGACAGGATTATTCAAGCCATGGAGCTGGACAAAAAGATCAGGGAAGCGGAGGTGCACTGGGTCCTGCTGGAGGGCATCGGCCGGGCCACCACCCACCACCAAGTGCCCCAGGAGGATGTCCAGGCTGTCCTCCAGGAGCTGACAAGATGAGGGCAAGAACGCTATCCTGGCCCCCGGCCCTTTCCTGGTCGCGGTACCTGGAGGTGCTCAAGCCCCGGGAGACGGCCCTCCTCACCTTCATCGGAGCTACGGCGGGGGTGATGGCGGGGACGCCTTCCTGGGGCCGGCTTTTGCTGGTGGCCCTGGCCGTGGCCCTGGGCAGCGCCGGGGTCAACGGCCTCACCAATTACCTTGACCGGGAGGTGGACGCCAGGATGGAGAGGACCCGCCACCGGGCCCTCCCTTCCCAGGCTATCTCTCCGCCGGAGAAGGTCCTGCCCATCTGCGGGGGGCTGGTGGCCCTGGCCCTGGCCCTGGCCTGGTACCTCAATCCGTGGGCCATGGCGGCCGGCCTCCTGGGCACCGCCACCGCGCTGGTGGGGAGAAAGAGCGCTTTCACCCACCTTCTGGGAGGCATCTCCGGTTCCACCCCGGTCCTGGCGGGCTGGCTGGGAGTAAACCCCCAGGTTGCCCCCCTCCTGGGGCTCCTGGTCCTCCTCATCCTGGCCTGGGTGCCCCTCCATGTGTGGAGCCTCATGCTGGCCTGCAAAGAGGACTACCTGGGGGCGGGGGTGAGGACCTTCCCCCTCACCTGGGGAGAAAGGCAGGCCAGGGGGGTGCTCCTGGCCCTCGCCATCCTGATATATGGTCTTTCCCAGGCTATCTACCTGGTTGGCGGTTTCGGCAGGGAATATTTCATCGTGGCCACCGGGCTGGGCTGGCTCCTGGTCCTGGCCTCCTACCGGATGCTGGCCCTCCCACAGGGAAGGGGGGCTTGGCGGCTTTACAAGCTGGCCGCCTTCCCCTACCTGGGCCTCCTTTTCCTTACCCTGGGGCTGGACTCGGTGCTATAAATTGAAGGAGATGCAGATGAAGACGAGGTCCACAACCATTCTGGCAGTGAAGAGGGGGGGTGAGATTGCTCTCGCCGGCGACGGGCAGGTAACCGTGGAGGACATGGTCGTGAAGCATACAGCCAAGAAGGTCCGCACCCTCTTCAAAGACCGGATAATAGCTGGCTTCGCCGGTTCCGCCGCCGATGCCCTGACCCTCTTTGACCGCTTTGAAAGCCAGCTGGAAAAGCACAGCGGCCAGCTCAAGAGGGCTGCGGTGGAGCTGGCCAAGGAGTGGCGCACCGACCGCGCTTTAAGACGGCTTGATGCCTGGATGGTGGCGGCTGACGGGGAACAGATACTGGTCATCTCCGGCCAGGGTGATATCATTGAGCCCGATGAGGATGTGGTAGGGATAGGCTCCGGCGGCGGCTACGCCCAAGCTGCCGCCACGGCCCTGTTGCGCCACACTGCCCTTTCGGCCCAGGAGATAGCCCGCACCGCCATGGAAATCGCCGCCGACCAGTGCATCTTCACCAACCGGAACATCAACGTCCTCTTCATGAAGAAGCAGGAGGGCTGACCCCGTGGAGGCAGTTGTCCAAGTAGAGGGGCTGGTAAGGCACTTCGGCCCGGTGAAGGCCGTGGACGGTATTTCCTTTGCCGTAGGCAGGGGTGAGGTCTTTGGCCTTCTGGGCCCCAACGGGGCCGGCAAGACCACCACCCTGGAGACGGCGGAAGGGCTCCTGGGACCCACCTCGGGCCGCACCCTGGTGCTGGGTTTTGATACCCACCGGGAGCCGGAAAGGGTTAAGGAACGCATAGGCGTGCAGCTCCAGGCCTCGGCCTATTTCGACTACCTTACCCTCTCCGAAATCCTGGGGCTCTTCGGCCGGTTCTATCCCCGTTGCATCCCCGCCCGGGTCCTCCTGGAAAGGGTGGGCCTTCTGGACAAGGCCAACACCCCTGTAGGAAAGCTCTCGGGCGGGCAGAAGCAACGCTTCACCGTCGCTGCCGCCCTGGTAAATGACCCCGAGGTTGTCTTCCTGGACGAGCCCACCACCGGCCTGGACCCCCAGGCCCGCCGCAATGTATGGGACCTTATCTCAGTGATACACCGGGAGGGCAGGACAGTCATCCTCACCACCCACTATATGGAGGAGGCCCAGTCCCTGTGCCAGCGGGTAGCCATAATGGACCTGGGCCGGATAGTGGCCCTGGACACCCCCACCAACCTCATCCGCCGCCTGCCTACACCCTATCAGGTCAAGGTCATCCTGAGTGCCTCTGTAGCGGAGGGGGAACTGGAGGCCCTCCCCGGGGTGCAGGGGGTGGCCCGCCAGGACGATGGCACCTTCTCCCTGGGCTGTGCCGATGCCGCCAGGACCCTCGCCGGCCTTCAGGCCTGGGCCAGCGGCCGCGGCCTCTCCCTGGAGCACCTGGAGGTGGTCCCGGCCACCCTGGAGGATGTGTTCCTGGAGCTCACGGGGAAGGGCCTGAGGGATTAGCTATGCTGTTGAGCTTGTTCCTGGCCAACCTGAAGATGATAGCCCGCAACCGCCAGGGCCTCTTCTGGGCCTTGTTCTATCCCCTCATCTTTGTGGTGGTCTTCGGGCTGTTTCGTTTCGACCAGATGGGCACGTCTACTATGGCAGTGGTGGACAAGGCCCAGGACCCCCTTTCCCAGGAACTGACCAGGAACCTGGGCACGATGGAGCTCCTCAAGCTGGAGCCGGAAGCCGACGAGGCGTCGGCCCGCCAGGCCCTGGAGGACGGAAAGGTGGACTTTGTCCTGGTCATCCCCGAGGGCCTGGCGGTGGGGGTGCAGAGAGGGGTCCCCATGCCGCTGACCCTCCTCTACGATGAGGCCCAGATGCAGATGAACCAGCTGGTCATAGGGGCTATCCAGCAGTTCCTGGGACAGGCGAACCTGGCCATCCAGAATGCCAGGCCCCTCCTCACCATGGAGGCCCAGGGGGTGCGGGCCCGGCAGATGAAATACTTTGATTTCATCCTGCCCGGCCTGGTGGGGATGGGGGTGATGACCTACGCCATAATCGGGCTGGGCACCAACCTGGCCCTCTACCGGGAGCAGAAAGTCCTGAAGAGGATGCTTACTACGCCGGTGAGGGTGTCCTCCTTCTTCGTGGCCCAGGTCCTGGCCTATCTGGTGCTGGCCCTGGCCCAGGCGGCTATCATCCTGGCGGTGGGGGTCTTCCTCTTCGGCGCTCATATCTACGGGAGTGTGCTCTGGGTTTTCCTCCTGGTGCTCCTGGCCAATATTGCCTTCCTCAACCTGGGCTTCATCGTGGGGAGCCTTTCCAAAAACGTGAACGCCGCCAACGGCCTGAGCAATGTCATCGCCATGCCCATGATGTTCTTCTCGGGGGTGTTTTTCCCTACCACCTCCCTTCCCTGGATAATGCCCCAGGTAGTGAAGCTTCTGCCCCTCACCCCCATGCTAGATGCCCTGCGGGGGGTGGTGCTGGAGGCCAAGCCCCTATGGGCCTTCCCCTGGGAGCTAGGGCTCCTGGGCCTGTGGGTCCTGGCCACCTCTGTGGTGGCCGTGAGGGTGTTCCGCTTCAGTTGAGCCGCCCCGCTGAGATAGAGCCATCGGCCTTTCGCCTTGTGAAAACCTGTGCCGAGACGGGGGCCCGGGCAGGGGAACTCCTCACCCCCCACGGCCCGGCCCCCACCCCCGCTTTTGCCCCCGTGGGAAGCCAGGGCACGGTAAAGACCCTCACCACTGATGAACTGCGAGAGCTGGGGGCCCACATCCTCCTGGGCAATGCCTACCACCTCATGCTCCGCCCGGGGGTGGAGGTCATCCGGAAGATGGGGGGCCTCCACCGCTTTATGGGCTGGGACGGCCCCCTCATCACCGATAGCGGAGGCTACCAGGTCTTCAGCCTGGCCCGGTTAAGAAAGGTCTCTGATGAGGGGGCCGTCTTCCGCTCCCACATAGACGGCAGTGAGCATTCCCTTTCCCCCGAAAAGGCTATCTCCGTCCAGGAGGCCCTGGGGGCGGATATAGCTATGGCCCTGGATGAGCCACCCGCCTATGGCATGGGCCGGGAAAGGGTAGAGGAGGCCACCCGCCGCACTCACCTCTGGGCCGGAAGGTGCCTGGCGGCCCACCGGGTGGGAGCCCTCTTCGGCATTGTCCAGGGGGGCACCTTTCCCGACCTCAGGCGGGAATCGGCCCGCCACCTGGCCTCCCTGGACTTCTCAGGCTACGGCATCGGGGGGCTGAGCCTGGGGGAGCCCAAAGAAATCACCTGGGCCATGCTGGATATCTGTACCGAAAGCCTGCCCCCCCAGAAGCCCCGCTACCTGATGGGGATGGGTTCCCCCGAGGACCTGGTGGAGGGTGTGGCGAGGGGCGTGGACCTGTTTGATTCCGCCCTCCCCACCCGGGTGGCCAGGAACGGCGGCCTCTATACCTCAACAGGGAGGGTAGCCATTGAGAAGGCCGAATTCAGAGAGAAGGAGGGACCCGTAGAGGAGGGCTGCCCCTGCTATACCTGCCGCCATTTTTCCGCCGCCTACCTCCACCACCTCTTCCGGGCCCAGGAGCTGCTGGCCCTCCGCCTGGCCACCCTGCATAACCTAAGCTTTTACATGAGGCTCATGTCGGATATGCGCCGGGCCATCATGGAGGAGAGGTTCGCCCTTTTCCGGCGGGAGTTCCTGGCCCGCTACCGCCCCGCCCCCGAGGAGGCCCGCCTGGCCCAGAAGAGCCGCTGGCTCAAAGAGAGGCTATAATACCCCTTTATCCGCCGGCGATGGCGGGGATGATGCTCACCTCGTCGCCCGGCTTGAGGGGGGTCTTGAGGTCCTGAAGGAAGCGGACATCCTCGCCGTTCACATAGACATTGACAAAGTGCTGGACTTCCCCCTTGGCGTCTATGAGCCTTTCCTTTATCCCGGGGTAGCGTTTCTCCAGCTCCTCCAGGCACCCGGCCCTGTCCTTGGCCTCCACCTCCACCACCGGCTGGTTGGCGGTGAAGCGTCTTAAAGGGGAAGGGATGCGCACCTTTACTGCCATCTAGCCCTCCACCACATCGCCGGTCACCCGGTCCACCTTCACCCCTTTGGAGATGACCCAGGCCAGGCCCTTCTCAATGTCCCCTTCCTTGCCCTCCAGCTCCAGGATAACCCAGCCCCGGTCCTCGGTTACATCCGCCCGGCGGATATTGGTGACTACCATGAACTGCATCCCCAGGTTATAGATGATGGGCTCGGTTACCAGCTCCGTAGGGAAGGTGAACATCACCCTTCTTTTAGCCATATCCTTATCCTCCATTCACCCGTGAGGGGTTTCCTCTCTCAGCTTGGCCCCCAGGGACTGCTCAAAGGAGGCCACCGTAGGTTTGATGGTGATGGCCTGGACGATTTTATCCTCCACCGCCTCTACTGTCTTGGGTCCGGCCCCGGTGATATAGGCGATGACCGTCTCCCCGGGGGCGATGGCCCCCGCCTGGGCCAGGCTCCTGAGTCCGGCAATCACAACCCCCCCCGCCGTCTCGGCGAAGATACCCTCGGTCTCCGCCAGGAGCATCATCCCCTCCACAATCTCCTCATCGGGGGTAGCAGCCACCCCTCCCCCCGACTCCCGGAGAACCCGCAGGGCATAGACCCCATCGGCGGGGTTCCCCATAGCCAGGGACTTGGCCAGGGTCTGGGGCCTGACAGGCTTGACCCGCTTGTCCCCCCTCTGAAAGGCCTGGACAATTGGGGCACACCCCAGAGGCTGGGCCAGGTGCATCCGGGTCTTCACCTCCCCGATGAGGCCAAGAGAGGAAAGCTCATGGAGCCCTTTCCACACCTTGGTATAGAGGGAGCCGGAGGCGGCCGGGACAATGCAGTGGTCGGGGGCCCGCCACCCCAGCTGTTCCGCCACCTCATATGCCAGGGTCTTGGAGCCCTCGGAATAATAGGGGCGGATATTGATATTGACAAAGGCCCAGGGATAGCGCTCTGCCAGCTCCCCGCAGAGGCGGTTCACCTCATCATAGTTGCCCTCCACCGCCACCAGGGTGGGCCGGTATATGGCCGTGCCCACGATTTTCCCCTTCTCCAGGTCGGCGGGGATAAAGATAAAGGCCTTCATTCTCGCCTTGGCCGCATGGGCCGCCACGGCGTTGGCCAGGTTCCCCGTAGAGGCGCAGGCCACCGTGTCAAAGCCGAACTCCCTGGCCTTGCTTACCGCCAGGGAGACCACCCGGTCCTTGAATGAGTATGTCGGGTTAACGCAGTCGTTCTTGATATAGAGCCCCTTCAGGCCCAGGACCCCTCCCAGGTTATCCGCCTTGAGGAGGGGGGTAAAGCCGGCATTCATGTCCACCACCTCCCCCTCCAGGGGGAGGAAGTCCCGGTAGCGCCACATGGAGAGGGGGCCCTGAGCTATCTTCTCCCGGCTGGTGGCCCGGGCCAGGGCCTGGTAGTCATAGGCCACCTCCAGGGAGCCGAAGCAGAACTCGCAGACATAGAGGGGCTGAAGGGGATACTCCCGGTGGCACTCCCGGCAGCGCAGCGCCCGGGCGAAGGACATCAGCCCCCCCGCTCCGGTTGGCAGTGGTTAGTTTTGACCATACCCATGAAAATCCCTATTCACCGATGTTGACAAATATACCATGTCCGCCTGAACGGGGGCAAGCCCCGCTTAGCCGGGTTCTCTCGCAGTGGGTTGACACCCCTGTTGGCCTCCTGATAGAGTTCCAGGAGTGAAGAGGGGCGAGCGCATTAGTGGAATGGTCGAGAATCCCGTAAGTGCTGTCTCAATAGAAGCTCTCAAGGTCCTCTGCCTAAGCGCAATTGTCTGGTGGATAGGCTCTTTCGTCCACGAGGGGGCACATTGGGTGTTTACCGTGCCATTTGGCGGCATCTTGGAGCACTGGAAGTGGATGCCTCCAGGTTGGGTTGACCCAATATTTGCTCCCAACCCTTGGGAACTTGTAGCCAAGTGGGCGGGTGGTTTAGCCGCTGCTCTATTTGAATATCTACTACTCGTCTTTGTTCTTTTGATTCTGGTGCTGCGTGCCGTTCAAGGAAAACGCTATACTCTTTGGTGGTATCTGGGCGGAAGTCTGGCTGTCATCATTCCGATTGAACTACTGCTTGGCGTCTTTGAGGGAAGATTCTATCACTTGTATACAGATTCCGTGTGGCAAATTCGATTTCTTGTTCCCGTGGGTATCGGTCTTGGTATTGCTGGCAATCTCCTTTGGCGTGAGGCCGTACCTAAGCATCCGCAGAACTCGCCCAATGCCAAACATGACCACACGCAAGGCAGGAAACCTTCACCCCACCTGGGTGCGGGGGCGGTACTGGAGGGCCTCGGCCAGGTGAGAGGGACTGATGGCCTCGGAGCCGGAGAGGTCGGCGATGGTCCGGGCCAGCTTTAGCACCCGGTGGAAGGCCCGGGCGGACAATGATAGCTGCTTCATTGCCGAGCGCAGCAGGGCCTGGGCACCCGGCTCCAGGGGGCAGAACTGCCTCACCTCGGCGGGACCCATCTCGGCGTTGGTCAGGATGCTGTTCCCCTGGAAGCGCCCCTTCTGCATCTCCCGGGCTGCCTTCACCCTCTCCTTCACCCTTTCCGAGGTCTCCCCCGCCCGGTCATCGGTGAGCTTCTCGTATTCCACCCTTGGCACCTGGACGAAGATATCAATCCTGTCCAGGAGGGGGCCGGAGATGCGCCTCTGGTAGCGGGAGACCAGGGAGGGGGGGCAGGTGCAGGGCTTCTGAGGGTCGCCGAAGTAGCCGCAGGGGCAGGGGTTCATGGCCGCCACAAGCATGAAGTTGGCGGGGAAAGTGAAGGTCCCCTGGACCCGGCTTACGGTAACTATTTTGTCCTCCAGGGGCTGTCGCAGGGCCTCCAATAAATGCCCGAACTCGGGCAGCTCGTCCAGGAAGAGGACCCCCCGGTGGGCCAGGCTAATCTCCCCCGGGTGGGGAAAACGCCCCCCGCCCACCAGGCCGGCCTCGGAGACGGTGTGGTGGGGGGAGCGGAAGGGCCTCTGCCGGAGGAGGGGGGAGCCCTGGGGCAGGAGGCCGGCGACGCTGTATATCCTGGTCACCTCCAGGGCCTCCCCCTTTGTCATGGAGGGGAGGATGGAGGGGAGGGCTCGGGCCAGAAAGGTCTTGCCTGAACCGGGGGGCCCCGTCATGACCAGGTTGTGCCCCCCCGCCGCCGCCACCTCCAGGGCCCTCTTGGCGTGCTCCTGCCCCTTGATATGGGCCAGCTCCGCCGCCGGAGTGGGCACCGTCCCTTCCTCCGCCAGTGGGGCGGGGGGAATAGGAGTCTCCCCCCTCAGATGGGCCACCAGGGCCGCCAGGCTTTCCACCGGTACTATCTCCAGCCCCTCCACCAGGGTGGCCTCGGCGGCATCGACGGCGGGGACATAGGCAGCCTTGAAGCCCTTCTCCCGGGCCAGGGCGACCATGGGAAGGATGCCCGGGGTATGCCTCAGGCCCCCATCCAGGGAAAGCTCCCCCAGAAACACCCCCCGGGAGACATCGGCCTCTAGCTGTTCCGAGGCCAGGAGGACCCCCAGGGCCATAGGCAGGTCATAGGCGGGGCCTTCCTTGCGAAGGTGGGCGGGGGCCAGGTTAACGGTAATGCGCCGGTTGGGGAAGACACAGCCGGAGTTCCTGATGGCCGCCCTCACCCTTTCCCTGGCCTCCTGGACGGGGGTATCCGGCAGGCCCACTACGGTGAAGGAGGGGAGGCCGGGGGATATATCCACCTCCGCCTCCACCAACACCCCCTCCAGCCCCACCACGGCACAGGTGAGAACCTTGGCCAGCATTTGACCCTATGTTAGCAGGGGGAGGCCCAGGGGTAAAGGTAGAAAGGCGGGCTCACCCCAGAAGGCGCAGGTAGAGGTCAAGGAGACCCTGTCCCCAGAGGAGGGCCACAAAGGAGCCCCCCACCAGGAAGGGGCCAAAGGGTATGGGGGCCTTCCTCCCTTTGAGCCTGAGGGCCAGGAAAACGGAAGCCAGAAGCCCCCCACTGACAAAGGCCAGGAGGAAGGCCATAAGGACCGAAGATCCAATATCTCCTGTCCTAAGGGGCCAACCGTTTATCAGGCCCAGGAGGCCCGCCAGCTTCACATCCCCCGGTCCCATCCCCCCCCCGGCCAGGGGGTATATGGGCCGGTAGAGGCCCCACCC
>Ga0315294_10000952_pt1 | contig 31429 bp, 18 predicted proteins | sample YL17G13_40_MG_FD_203626 | JGI IMG/M metagenome (GOLD analysis project Ga0315294, IMG submission 203626) | Sediment microbial communities from Yellowstone Lake, YNP, Wyoming, USA - YL17G13_40 | ecosystem: Environmental > Aquatic > Freshwater > Lake > Sediment | place: USA: Wyoming | collected...
GGTGCGGGAGCGTTTACGGGCACGATGATGCTTGGAAGGTCTCTCCTGAGGAACCTTCGCGTCCCGATACCTTCACCGGCGGTGGTAATCCATCAGCCTGACCGGACTGAAGAGGTCACGGTTGAGGAGCCTTCCGATGACTTGATGTCGCCGGACCACACCGACGACCTTCTCGAAGGGGGAATAAATGGCTGACAGCGGCAGGTCTGAGCTGCCCCCCGGGGTTCTGAAGGCAAGCCGGCTTTTCGGGCTTGCGAGCGGAGCGTTCCTTGTCGCTCTGATTCTTGCGGCCGTGTCGATGCGGTCGGAGGGGGTCGCGGCGGGCCTTGCGCCGGTCCAGCCGGTCGATGTGCGGGCGGGGAAGGCGATTTTCGACGGCGAGGGCTGCATTTCGTGTCACTCCCGTATGGTGCGCAACGTCGACAGGGGCATGGGCGTTCCCGCAAGCGAGGAGTTCATGCTCGCCGGGGGAGGGTATCCGGGGTCCGCAAGGATCGGCCCGGATATTCAGAACCTCGACCGAATGTATCCGGAGTCGTTGCTGCGAATCAGGCTGACTGAACCGGAAACGCTCGGGCCCGGGACGGTCATGCCTTCGTACTCCCACCTGGGAGCGTCGAAGTTGAACACCCTCATCCTGTATCTGCAGACCTCGTCCGAGTACCCGCGCGACCGCTGGGAGATCGTTCGGTCTATAAACGGGATCGAGTCGGCCGTGCCCGACCAGGTTCTTGCGTCGCTCGACGGGTACATCGATCCCGAGACGCAGATACTTGTCCCGCCGATTTTGGACACCGAGGAATTCCTGATTACCGGGTCGGGCGTCTACAAATCCCGGTGCGCTGCATGTCACGGTCCGGAGGGGAAGGGCGACGGACCGATCTCGTGGAACGCTGGGGCCGCGAGCGAGCGGTACGGGAGCGCGGTTCCGCTTGTGCCCGCCGCCGATTTCACTGCTCCCGGGTTCTCCGATTATTCCCAGGCAATGATCTATTGGCGAATAACCGAAGGGGTCCCGGGGACCGAGATGCCGGCCTGGGGCAGAACGCTTTCGGACGATGCGATCTGGTACCTTGTCGGGTACATCCGGTCGCTTGCGGAAGGTCCGGGATTGTTCGGGGAGGTGCAGGTGCCTCCTGAGCAGCCCCTGTGGTCCGACCTTTCGGTCGAGACGGGAGAGGAGCCCGGCCTTCTCGGTGAATGGGAGCTATTTTCGCATGAAATAAGCGCGTCTCCGGACGCGATCGAAGAAAACAGTGGGTCCGCGGACGGCGCGTCGGAGGAAGAGGGTGGCAGTAGGAATGAGGGTGATGCGTCCGCCGATGCGACGAGGTCCGCTGCCGAGGGGGAGTCGCCGTGAAGGACATCCATCAATGGGAAGAGCCCGACTGGAATCTGCCTGAGCCGGTTGAGTTCGGCTGTTTCAGTTTCGGGGCCGGTTCTGCGTTCACGGCGATCCTCCTCGGAGGAGTTGTCGTGGCTCTGACAGCGGCGTTGTGGTTTCTGTCCGGCGGGAGCTGAGCGGGAAGATGACGAGAATCGCGGCATACGTTGTTCTGATTTTTCTGGGCTTCATTCTCGCGGCCATAGCGCCGTCCGTGCAGGTGAGCGTACCTGTCAGGGGCGACGCAGTCCGGGATCTTGCCCACAGGCTTGGGAACTCTGATCCCCGCTCGCCGTCCTCTCCCGTGCCCATACTTTGGGGCCGTGAGATATACGATTCCTCGTGCGCGTCGTGTCACGGACATGCTTACCGTCGCGAGGGCGCCGAGCCCGGATTGCCCGAGCCTCCCGCGGAATACTCACCGAGTGATATTCACCGGATCATCACTCTCGGGCATGCCACAGGGCCGCCCGAGGGTCTTTCCTATTCCGGACGGGCGTTCGAGCTCAGAAAGGATCACCCCGCGTTTCCCGTGAAATTGACGGACAGCGAGCGGTGGGCGGTGGCGGTCTACCTGTATTCGGAGGGTCTCGATCCGGGGAAGGTCGGCGGCGATTTCCTCTGGGTGGAGGTCTGGCGAAAAGAGCTGCATGAGGGCCCGGATGCCGAGACATCCGGAGCCGGCCTTTACCAGAGGCTTTGCGCCTCGTGTCACGGACCCATGGGTTACGGCAACGGCCCGCTCGCAAGGGACCTTCTGCCCCACCCGAAGGATCTCAGAGACTTGCCATGGCTGGCATACCAGTCGGACCAATATATTTTTTCCGTTATCAGCGACGGGAAGAGCGAAAGCTCTCAGGGCAGCGCCGCCGGTTGGAGCGGCATGCCTGCGTGGGGAGAGTATCTTGACGAGGACTCGATTGCGAGGTTGGTCGCGTACCTGCGGAGCTTCGGCTACTCGTTCGAGGCGACCCTGAAGCGTCCGGGAGCGTCGCGCGCTGAAGGACATAAGGCCCAGCCGGTTGTCGGTGCGTTGAGGGAGATTCCGCCCGACTCGAATCAGTGGACCTGGGCTGAGATTCGCGCGTTTCTTCCGAATGCCCCGACCGAGCCGCCCGAGTGGATGACAAGGTAAGGATTTATGGTTGAGGAATCTCGACATAATGGCGCGAATGAGCTCGAGCCGGCTCGGAAACCGAGCTCGGTCCGCACACGCCGCGGCTTTGTCTTCTGGTACAGAAGCCGGATGGAAGCGTGCGACCTCTTTGACGGCATGGCTGCATTCGAAAGGAAGCGGAGCGGGCTTGGCGCAGGCAGCACATCGGCTGATTTTCTCGGGCAGGCGCTATGGGTGACCCTGGCGGCGGTCGTTGTATCGGGCATCGGGCTTCTCGCAGGATATACACCGACAACCGCAAGGTCTTTCCCGTCCGTCGAGTACATCCAGTTGTCCTTCCCGCTCGGGTGGTGGTTGAGAGGAGTGCACAAATTCGGGACAGACCTTTTCGTGATTCTGGCGATTCTGCGGCTGATCAGGCTGGCCTACCGTCGGGCCTACAAGTTCGGAGGCGAGTTCACGTGGCAGGCGGCGGTCCGGCTTCTGCTTTTCGGAGTCTTTGCAGGAGTGACGGGCTATCTTCTTGTGTGGAACCAGAGGGCATTCTGGATGGGGGGCTCTCTTGCCGAGGCCGCCGAGAGCGGGGGGATTTTCGAGCAGGTGTATCCGCTCGGAGGACTGGGACTGAGCGAATGGATACCGAAGGGTCCGCTGGGAGACGCGGCGATGTCGCAGGGGGTGCTCAGGGGCGTGTTCGCCGCGCATATCGCGCTCGGCTTTCTCGCTATGCTCGCGGCGTTCTATTTGAGGACCTACCCGAGGAAAGAGGTCCCCCATTGGCGGAGATATTCGAACTACGTAGCTCCCAGGGTCCAGTGGCTTGTCATTGGGGCGTTGACGATCCTCGCCCTGATTCTCCCGCCTCCTCTGGGTAGCCATTCCGACACGCTTTTGAAGCCGTACCCGATTCTTGCCGACTGGTATTTCCTTTGGCTGTACAGGCTTGCCGAAATTGTGACCCCGGCGGTCGCTCTGACGATCGTCGGCCTGATATTCCTGATCGCGATGTACCTTCCGTGGCTCGACGGAAGCCGCAGGAAGGGTCCGCGGCCTGTAGTGACCGCGCTCATCGCGGCAAGTTTGATAACGTGGATGATGCTCACGCTCGAGGGGGCCGGCTGGGAATTGCCCAATCTTGCGTCGCTCGTGCTGACGACACTGGTCTGGATAATCGCGCTCGTGCTTGGGGCGTTTGCCGAGAACTGGAGGGCGTCGGGTCGAGGGAAAAAGGGTGACGAGGAGGTCCGAAGCCCGTGAAGCGTCTCGTCGTGAAATCCTCCCGTCCCGGTCGCTACCTCAGGTTCCGCGAGTCCTGCGGCAGGTGCGTCTCTCTACTGGAATTCTATGCGGCCCGATTTTTCGGCGAGACGTCCAACCCATTCGCGCTCACGGGCGCGCTGATCGTGGCGCTCATGGTGGTCAGCGCCATCACAGGCATCGCGATGCTGCTGCACTACACGCCGACTCCGGAGACTGCGGTCCAGAGCGTGAGGCGTCTTACGGATCACGTCTACCTGGGGTCGCTTGTCAGGGCTCTGCATCGCACTTCCGCCGACCTCCTGGTGATTTCGATTCTCTTCCATCTGTTCCGAAACTGGGCGACGGGGAGGTATACCGGACCTCGTTCGCGCAACTGGGTGATCGGCCTGCTCGCTCTGCCGCTGATCGGAATTATCGGCTGGTCGGGCTACGTGCTTCCCTGGGACGAGCGCGGCATGGTGCTCCTGGCGTGGGGCAGGGAGATTGCGTACGGCCCCGACCAGTGGCCGATTCTGGGCTGGCTCAGGCCGGGCTCCATCATCGGCTGGCCGCTGTTTTCGGTGTCCAACGAGGCTGACCAGCTTCTCAGGATATTCGCGCTTCACGTGGGCGGCGCGTTTGTCGCGATCTGGCTTGTCCTGCGGCATCTGCGACCCGGCACTCCGCCGCGCGCAAGGCTACCCCTCGCCGTCTGGATCGGACTCGCCCTTCTGCTTCTCGTGATCGCCGCGATGCTCCCCCTCGAAAATGAAGACCTCCTCACGTTCAACCCGTTCGGTCAGCCGGCAACCGTTCGAGTGGATGCGCTGGTGTCCTTTCCCCTGCTCTTCTATCCGATTTTCGGTGGATCGTTTCTCGCGTTCCTCATCTTGCTCGTCTGGATCGGTCTCGCCTGGCTTCCGAGATTCGAGCGAAGGAAAGTGCCTGCGGCGGTCGTGTCGGAGATCGCCTGCACGGGATGCGGGCTTTGCTACAACGACTGCCCGTACGGTGCGATCGCTATGATGCCGCATCGCGACCCGCTCAAACGTTCAAGGGGCCGGGAGATCGCAAAAATCCTCCTCCGGAGCTGCAACTCGTGCGGTATCTGCGTCGGAAGCTGCAGTTTCGGCGCCATAGAGCTTCCCGCTCTCATGACGGGAGAAATCCTGTCGAGAATCGAAGGCGCGCTTCGAGCGGATAGGGAAACTACCGCAAAAGAACATCTCAGTGAAGGAGTCGTATGACCGTGCAAGGAGAGAAATCTGGGCTTGATGAATTCGAGACAGGGTCCGCCATAGGGCTTGCCCCGTTCGAGGAGGGCGCGGGAATCCTTCTCGATGAGTTGTCTGAGGCAGGTCCCGGCATGCTGGAGGAAATCGATTTCTCGATCGAGCCCTTTCGGCTGAGCGAGATGCTCGGAAAGATACCGGGAGAGAATGGGATCGAGGAGGAGGGCGAGCCGTCTCCGACGGAAGAGCCTGGGGCTCCCGAGGGGGCTGTTCAAGGTCCGGGAGATGAAACTGCCGCAATCGAGACCGTTGCAGCAGATGAGATTCGAGAGGAAGAGCCTCCCCACGAAGCGGAACCCGAGGAGCGGGAACCCAAACGTGTCCCCGAGCCTGCGAACCCGGTGATAGGTTTCGTGTGCGAGCATGCGCTGGATGTCGGGGGGCTTGTAGACGCGAGGGGCATGATGATTCAGTCGACGAAGGTGCATCTCATTTCCGTTCCGTGCGCGGGAATGGTGAAGCCGTCGTGGCTCAGGCACGCTTTGGACAACGGGGCGTCGGGCGCATTTGTCGTCTCGTGCACCCCGGGAAGCTGCCGGCATCGAACGGGGGCGTCCGTGACTGTGGCGAGATGGGAGGGAAAAGCTCGTCCCATGCTGCTGTCGCGGTGCGATCGTCGCAGGCTGAAGCTCTTCCTCGATCACAAGGCCAACAGGAAAGAAATACTCAGGGAGATCGGGGAGTTCGTCAAAGAGATCGGAAAACTGGATGCAGCCGGCGAGGAGCCGCAGGAGAAGCCGATCGAGAGCATCGACATCGACGGTCTGTGATTGGCGGGAGGCGGGGACTGGCACCGATTTCGCTCCAGCTCATTCCCCGACTCCCCGTCACAAGCTCCAAGGGCGAAATCGGTGCCTGTCCCCTCACCCTCTTGATTCCCTCTTAGGGCAGGAAGGCGAAATCGGGGTGCCTGTCACAGCCGCCTAGAATCTGAAAGTCTGCCTGGTGAGAGGATTCGAGACCGAGCCGGTCGCGCGCATGTTCTGCGGCGACCCGCTCAGGTTGATCTCCACGATAGCCCGGTCGGGCAGGTAAAAATCGTCGGGGACCGTTCCCATGAGTCTGATCAGACGAGCCGGCAACCTCTCGATATCGATCTTCCCATCCACTTCCTTGACGTCCACTCTCAGCTTGAGTGACATCGAGCCGTTCCATTCTTGCGGTCCGATCGCGATATCGTCCGATGAAACGAGCCAGCCCGTGTCGTCGGGCAGAAGCGAGCCGCCGCCGACATCGATCTCTTCCTCAGGCTTGTCGGGCGGACTGATAGTAAGCAACGCCTGATCCCATGATATCTCCGTCAGTGCGAACGGACTCAGTCCCCAATGAACTGTCAGTCGAGGGGTGCTGAATACACTTGGCGGGGTGTCGCCGGCCGTCCGGGTCTGCCTGATTCGAACGCGGGTAAGATCGTAGCCGGTGATGAGATTTCCTCTCCTGGAGCCGATCGTGATCTCCATTCCCGGCTGGCGGGCGATCATTGCGAAAACCCTGGCCTCGATGATCGCGTGCGCGACAAAAAGGAGTATCGCGATGATTACCAGCGCGATGACGATTCGCAGGGTTATCTTGAGCGGTGTTGGCATTGTGCATGTCTCAGGACCGGCATGGTCCGTTTCCGGTTCAGCGCGGATACAGTTTAGCAGAAAGATGCACAGGTGCGGGGACTGGCACCCAGCTTTGTCCGCAGAGCGGTGTCGACAGCGTGACCATTGTTGCGGACAAAGCTGTGTGCCAGTCCCCGTGTCCTACCCGTGTCCAAATCGGTTGCGGTTGGACTGGATCGAATGCTGCATGCTTTTCACTTGATTTTTCCCTCACGTCCGTCGACAATCGAACCCACGCGCATGGGTAAGCCTGCCGAATCAGCTAATCCGAAGTCTCCTCGAAAATGCTTTCGCATCGACTGGTGGCTTGTCGCGGTGATCCTGCTCCCGGCGCTCTATTTCCTCCCCGAGCTTCTCGGCTACACGGTCTTCGCAGGCATAGACACGTCGCGACTCAACATGCCGCTGAGATTTTTCGACAGGCAGGCGTTCGCGGACGGTTCTCTCCCTCTATGGAATCCCTACATGTTCGCCGGGTTCCCGAATCTCGCAGAGAGCGAGTCGGGCGTCTTCTACCCCGGCAACATCTTCATTCATCTGCCGGGAGATTTCTTTCACTGGTACTCGATAGAAGCCATCGTGCATTTCATGATCGCCGCGGCGGGCTTTTACACATGGATGCGCATCAGGGGGCACTCGAGCATTGCGTCGGCGTTCCTTGCGGCGACCTATTCCACGACGCCGTTTCTCATCTTCCACATAACCGCCTTCGGGCTGTTTACGTCGATTGTCTGGCTTCCCTGGTACCTGGTCATTTTCGATCTTGGCCTGAAGGGCAGGCATCCGGTGAGAGTTGGCCTGTGGCTTGCCCTGTTTCTGGGATTCATGTTGTTGAGCGGAAGTCCCCAGGCAGCGTTCCTCGGGGCGTTTGCGCTCATCCTGTACGGCCTCGGAAAACTGATGGCGCAGCCGGACCGCGAGGCCCGGAAAAGAATGTTGCTGCGCATTCTGGCCGTGCTTCTCCCGGCTGTGATAGCACCGATCCTGGCCGCGGTCCAGATTCTTCCCACTGCGGAGCTGACCAGCTTCTCCGAGCGCGCCGCGACTCACACAATAGAGTTCTACCGCCTCGGCACATGGCTCACGATACCCAGACTGATCTCCACTGTCGTCTTCCCGGCGCTGGATAATCCCAGCGACATCCAGGACTATGGAAGCTCGCTTTGCTTCATGGGAGCGGTGCCTTTCATTCTGGCGATTGTATCGTTGGGGATGTGGAAGAAGACGGGTCGAAGCATATTCCCACTTCTTCTGGTCGGACTGGTGACGCTGATTCTGGGATTCGGATTGAATCTGCCCGGATACAGCGTTCTTGCCGAGATTCCTCCCTTCTCGCTTTTCAGATATCCGGGACGAATGGCGCACGTGGCGCTTACGTTCTTCCTCGCCCTCGCGGCGCCTGCGATCGATTCCGCGCTTGAGAGGATCACGGGCGGCAAGACCGATTCCCGGCATTCATGGTGGAGAGCGTATCTTGTCGGCGCCGGAATTGTGACGCTGGCAGGCATTGTCGGGCTTTTCATGTCGGGAGTCGTGAGAATGGGCGCTGTGCCGACGCTTTTCTTCGGAATTCTGGCAATACTTTTTGCGACCCCCCTCTATCCGGGCGGTGACGATCATAGGAAGAGAAATCTAATTGGCGGGACAATCGCCGCCCTTGTGGTGTTCAGCCTTCTCGCCCAGATTTTTCTCACCTATCCGTTCAGTCGAGCCTTGGTGCAGGAGAGGAAGAAGTTCGACCAGTCGCTCGAATTCTTCGACGGCATCAAGTCCGAATTCCCGACCGATCTGGAAATCCCTCGTGTTCTCATGCCGGGCAGTCACTATCTGATGGACCCCGACGCTCTGTCGAAACTGGGCTTCAAAGCGCAGGAGGACATCTGGGACAACATGTCCGGGAACGCGTCGGGGCTGAGAGAAGTGACCGCGCTCCAGGGGCTGACCCCGCTCAATCAGAACGACTGGAAGCTTGTTCTCAGGGACACGCTGCAGTCGCGCATGGACGCGGTCCTGCAGAGGGCGAAGGAAACCGGATCGGAGAAGGTCCCGGACGATCTCTCGATGAAAATCATCAGGATGTTTGGAGCGGATGTGCTTCTTCTCGAAGGCGGCGACTGGAGAGTTCCCGGCTATGAGCTATGGCGGGAGGATCTTGCGCTGCCGTACCACAAAGGGCTTTGCGCGTACAGAGCCGACAATGGATGGGTGCCGGACGCATATTTCGCGACCCGCGCCAGGTTCGATTCCACGGGGTATACGGGTTTTCTGAAGTGGTCGGGCGATCAGGGAACGGCGATCGGGGAGGATGCGCTGATCGAAATTCCGAACAGCGGCGAGCGGTCGCAGGAATTCCTTGCCGAGTCCTGCAGGATCGAAAAGAGGGAGCGCGGTTTCAACTGGATGCGTTTCGAGGTCACTGTGGAGAGCGACAGGGCAGGGGCGCGCGGATTCCTCATCACCGGCGAGAATTACTATCCCGGCTGGCGGGCGTATGTCGATAACGTCCGGACGGATTACCTCAGGGCCAATCTCCTTTTCGGCGGCGTTTATGTCGAGCCGGGCCGCCACACGGTGGAACTTCGATACGCGCCAAGGTCGGTGCTTATCGGCGTGGTCGTCTCCCTCTCCGGATTTCTTGTGTGGGCGGTGCTGATGGCGACCGTGATGTGGGTGCATCGGTTCGGTCGCACGACAATCGTTGCTCCCGTTGAAGGCAATGAACCGGTTGATCTGGAAAACTGAGCTGAAGCCGCTTGTGGGGCCGATTCTCGTACCGCTGGTCTTCTTCTGGCGCGAGATTCTCGGCCTGACCGCGTTCGCCGGTTTCGATTTCACGCACCTGATCCTCCCGTTTCAGCGGTTTGCGAGAGAATGCCTGGCGAGCGGGAGACTTCCCGAATGGAATCCCTGTCTCTTCGCCGGGTTTCCGCAACTGGCGGAAGGTGAGGGGGGTCTGTTCTACCCCGGGAACCTCCTCCTGTGGCTGCCGATCAGCCAGGCGGTCACGCTTTCATGGACAGTCGTGCTGCACATAATCCTGACGGGATGTTTGATGTATGCGTTCCTCAGGAACAGGGGCGCGAGCAGAGCCGCGTCCGCCTGGGTCGCGGTGATCTACCAGTTTCTTCCGGGGATATTGCTTCGCGCTGAGACCGTCGGGCTGTTTGAGGCCGCCGCGTGGTTGCCGGGCCTTTACTGGGCGCTCGAATGCGCGGTGAATGAGGCCGCGGGGAGAGAGAAGGGATGCTTCGGGAGATGGCTGGGCTGGACCCTGTTCGCGTCGTTCGAGGTTGCGATGATGCTGCTCGCGGGGTCGAGCCAGATTGCGTTCTACGGAATGGTGGGGGGATTTTTCTACCTTGCCGGCCTGGCTGCCGCGGGTCCGCATCCCGGACGAAGAACGGCGTACGGAGCTCTGACATTCCTGCTGACAGCCTTGTTCGCGGCGATCCTGTCCGCTGTGCAGCTGATTCCCACGTCCATTTTCTCAGCGCTTTCCTACCGAGTGCAGGAGGCCGGCTACGATTACTACCGCATCGGCACCTGGCTCAATTTCCCCCGACTCGCGTCGCTGTTCATGTTCCCGGCGGTGAAATTCCCCTCCGACCTTCTCGATTACCTGAGCTCGCTTGGGTACATCGGACCGCTTGGGTTCCTGTTGATCGCGATCGCGCTCAGCAAGCATCGCCGTCACATGAACCCGATCCTTGCACCGTTTATCCTCATGTTCTTCGGCGTGCTGATGTCGTTCGGGCTCAACCTGGTGATCAACCAGAACCTGATCAACTTCCCCATCTTCGGACTCTTCCGGGCATTGGGCAGGATGATCCTCCCGACCCTCGTTGCGTTCATGGCGCTCTCAGCGGTCGGGCTCGACCTGCTTTTCGAGGGGATTGACGACCGATGGAATCGACGGGCGGCGGTCGGGGGAATTGTGGGAGCGCTGGTCGCTGGAATCGCGCTCCTGGTCTGGTACTTCGCCTATGAGGGTCTTCCGGCGACAGGTTTCCAGATCATCGGCTTCGACGTCATGGGAATCGGCGCGGTCTTGATCGCCGTTGGACTGATCGGATTGTTCCGAACCCGAAAGCGGGGATGGCTTATCGGACTTCTCATCGCGTGGATGATTTTTCAGCTTGGTGCGATGTGGCCGGTGAAAAGCGCGATGACCATGTCGATGAGCTCGTTCAACGCCACGCTGGACAAGCTGGCTCTGGGGGGAGAGATCAGGCCCGGCGATCCGAATCGACCTGCGCGAGTGCTTGTTGCGATCGACAGGGATGTCTGGGACCCGCTTTTGGAGAGGCTTGCAGCGAATCCGTTCCCGCCAGGAAGCGAGTTTCCGGTCCCTGCGTTCGGAAACGAGATTTCGATGAGGGGCCTTGGGGTGCTGGACGCCTACACACCGCTCGTCACCGAGAGATGGTTCAAGGCGGCCCATGAGTACGCCGCGAGCGGGCTTGTGGATTCCAAGGAGGCGAGCGGACGTCTGAGAACGATCCTTGCGATCACGGGGACGGACGCGATTGTCGCGCCGGGGGATTTCACGGGTGGGGACGGTTTCGAGATAGTCGTCGCCGATATCGAGGGCGCATTTCCGCCGGGATGGCACGCGGTGATGACGCCGCCGGCCGTGCCGTACGTCAGTATCCCGTCCTATGTCGAAGCGTGGACCGGGTCGGACTGGGAGTTGTTCAAACACTGGATCGTGCAGGAGGATTACGTACCGGGGCAATGGGTTTGCATCGAGATGGACGACGGCGCGAGCCTGCCGGAGGGCATGCGACCGGCCGAGATTCGGAGACCGGTCGGGGATGAGGCGGAAATCATCACCACAATGGAGCCGCTGTTTCCCGCCTGGACAGCCATGGAATTCGATCCCGGGACTGCGCGAGAGATAGTGCGTGTCGATCGCGATGACACGAGGATAAGCATCGAGACGCGGACGGATTCCCCGTGCTGGGTGGTGATCAGGGAGAGCTACATGCCGGGTTGGGAGGCGAGGGTGGACGAATCTCCGGTCGCCATAGTCCCTGCGGATTATCTCTTCATGGCTGTGCCGGTTCCGGCCGGAGAGCACACGATAGAGCTCGAATATGCGACACCGGGTCTGAAGACGGGTGCGCTGATATCCGGAATCGGCTGGAGCGCAATGCTTCTGGTGATCATCCTCGGAGTTGTTGTCGCGTTGAGACCGGGGACTGGCACACCGATTTCGTCCCGTGATCCTGTGCCAACTGAGTGACTGGGCTCGGGGCGAAATCGGGGTGCCTGTCCCCAGTCCCGCTAAGGAGGGCGGCGATCGGTCTCACCGCAAAGGCTGTCAGGATCAATCCCACAAGCGCAAGCAGCCATCCCAGCTTGTACGAACCGGGATCATAAAGGAACCTGATCTCGTGCGTTCCCTGTGGAACCACGATCCCCTTGACGATTCCATCCGTTCGGTAGATTTCGACTTCCTTCTTGTCCACCCATGCGCGCCAGCCGTGGAAATATGTGTCGGAGAAAACCATGAAGCAATCTCGCGAGCAGTCCGCGCCGACACGGAGCTCATCCGCGCCATAATGTCTGAGCTCCAGGGAGCCTGGGGTTTCGGCTTCCGACGGCGATTCCAGGAGCGCAGGGGGGATGTCGATGTGATCGATGCCCACGACGACAGCCTCGCGCGAGGGATCGATCGCCTGGGACGCGTGATAGCCGTCCTCGACCGATTCCACGGGGATTATGGAAGGAACGAGGAACCATCGCGGCAGCCATTCGGTGTTTTCGTAAATGTATAAATCCCCTTCGAAGGCAGGTTCCCACGGCGGCGGGAGCGCGGGCATGGGTCCGGGCGACAGAAGATACCTTATGCCGAGGAAGCTCCAGAACGGCTGGCGGTAATTGACATAGTCGCCCGGCAGGTCGAGCGTGCGGGAGTTGCGGCTCATCGCCGGATCGATCGATCGGAAAAAGTGAGCATAATCCGCCGAGACGAAGCTGTCGAATCCGCCGGGCTCGTCGAGATCGTAGAGCATCGGAGTGTTCGGCGCGAGAACGATAGTTCGGTCGCGGAAAATCCTGAACGGGCCCTCTGTCTGCATCTTCTCTTCGAGGAACCTGATGCTCTCGGTGCGGAAGCAGGTGCGTCCACGGGTCACCAGCGGCATGAAATGATCGTGGTAGGGGACAAGATCGACGACCGCCAGAATGATTATCCCTGCCATCGCAACCGCCGCCTTCATTTTCCCTCGGGTGCAAAAATACAGAAGCGCGCACGCAAGCCAGACGAAAACGAGATGTCCGAACACGATCATCAGGCGTCCGGCTCCCTCGATCGCGAAAAATCCGGGGACCACTCTCCACAGGATGATCACGAATCCCATCCCGACAACAGCCCCGAGAAGCCAGCCGTATACCCGCGTGTAGTTTCGCGTAAGACTTTCATTTGCCCTGAGATTCCTCACGAGGTGGTCGAGCACAAACGACGCCACGATGATCATCGACGTGAGAGTGAGGAAATCGGGTTTCACGGTGCTGATCCGAAATCCGGGGAGGATCCTCACGATCATCATGTAGAAACTGTCCCAGGCGAGGAAGACAAGTCCGAGCAGCGAGAGGACGGTGAAGAATCGGGCATGACGGTTGCGCCAAACGATCGGCGCGAAGAGGAATCCGAATCCTGCGAGAATGCCGATATAGGCGTGGTTGTAGATTCTCAGGACGAACTGAGGCAGAGGGCTGTACGGATCGGTCAGGTAATCTCCCCACAGCGTGGGGAAGAAGATTGCGAGAAGGCTCAGGGGGGAGTCGTATCGCTCCAGCCCGGTTTTCGACGCAAGCTCGATGCCGAACTCGGGATACGCTCTCAGCGACTTGAAGTAGAACTCGAGCATGGGAAGATGCTGCATCGCGCCGAGGAGGGAGATGAGGAAAAGCATCAGCACCAGAGCCAGGATGCGTCGAAACGCTGACCTGAAACCTGGTCCGCATGTGAATAATACCCATGCAATGAAAATGTAGACCGCGAACACCACCATCTGCGGGTAGCTGTTCACCGTAAGCAGGAAGAACGATGCGATGAAACCGACAATGCCGACCCTGTCCTTCCTGTCGCAGCATCTCTGGAGGTAGTACATCGACATGGGGAAGTAGGCCTTGTCGGCGACGATGAATCCCATCCAGGGCACGTAGGCGCCCTGAAAGATGTAACCGATCGTGCCAAACGCCGCGACCGGTCTCGAGATGCCGAGGCTCTTGAGGAAAAGATACATAAACCATGCGGCAAGGAGGTAATGAACGAAGTAGAACACACTCAGGCCTGTGATCGGGTTGAGGAGCGCCACCGGCAGGAGCGTGAGAGGATCGAACAGGCCGGTGAGGCGGTTCGCGATGAACGGCGTGCCCGAGAACATCCTGGTGTTCCAGAGGGGGAAATCGCCCTTCGTCAGGTTCTCATGAGCGTAGACCGCCCAGGGGTACGTCTGCGTGGTGGGATCGTCGGCGAAACTCTCCGGCCGGGACGCATCGACCCTCGTGAGATCGCTCTTCCAGGGCTCGAAGTTCCTGAGGGAGCTCATGAAAGGGTCGCTCGTGCCGACGATCACGCCGCGGAAGGTCCACAGCACGAGAAGCAGAAAAAGAAGCAGGAACCCGAGATCAGAACGGGCGAGCTTTGTCCTGTCATCGCTGGACATCCGCGTGAATTCTAACCCATAACGGGCGATTAGAGTAGGCTCGGACACGGTGGGGGGAAAATGTGACGAATTCGGTAGAAAATCCATCTGTCTGACCTTGTATTTTCCGGAGATTTGGAGTATTAACAACGTTGATGACGACTGTTGGAGGGATGGGTATAAGTGACGGTTCCTGAGTGTCCACTGAAACAGCGATCAGAACTGGAAAATCGAGATGTGGGGATTTTTGAGAGCCACGGATGGAATATCTGCGCTTCGGTTTCGGCAACCCTGACACACAATTCTGAGAGGTTTTTCATCGGCTTCGGTGAACGCCGCGGAGGAGGCCCGACATCCGGCTTTCTCGCTCAGGCCTTCATATAGGCCGCGAGGTCCTGACTCGCGTCCGCAGAAATCATCGAAAGGACGGAATTGACAGAGGCTACGGGGAACAAGAAATGGGCAAGAAGAAGACGGTCAAACAACCGGCAGCGAGGACACTAGGTCCTGTGCATGATCTGGAGCGCCACCTCCCATCGGACTGGTGGCGCACACTTTTCAACTCCGTGTATCTGAAGACCGACGGCGATGTCGTCGAGAACGAGCTGAACACAAGCAGGGACATCGACCTCCTCATACACACGGTCGGTCTTGAGCCCAACGACAGAATACTCGACTTGTGCTGCGGGCAGGGGAGGCACTCCCTGGAATTGGCAAAACGGGGATACAGACATGTGACCGGCCTCGATCGGTCGCGGTACCTGATCCGCCTGGCGAAGAAGCGCGCGCGAAGCCTCGGTCTGCAGGCCGCGTTCCACGAGGGCGACGCGCGAAGGATTCGACTTCCGGAGAGCTCGTTCCATTGCGTGTTCCTTTTCGGCAACTCGTTCGGATATTTCGAGCGCGAGGACGACGACCTGGCGGTCCTGGAAGCGGTCAAGGGCGTTCTCATCACCGAGGGTGAGATCGCGATGGACCTGGTCGACGGCGAATGGATGAAAAGCAACTTCGATCCCAGATCATGGGAGTGGATCGACCAGGATCAATTCGTGTGCCGCGAAAGGTCTTTGGCCTCGGATGGTGTGCGGCTGGTTTCGCGAGAAGTGGTCGTGCATGCCGAAAAGGGCGTCATCGCCGACCAGTTCTATGCTGAACGCCTTTACACCCGTGAGTCGATCAGCCAGCTTCTGGAGCAGGCTGGATTCACCTCGATCAAGCATCACGGAAAACTGTCGACGGAGTCCGACAGGGGGCAGGATCTGGGCATGATGGCGCACAGGATTTATCTCACCGCCGAAGCGCCACGCAAGACCGTCAGTGTGCCGGGATTTACGCCTCTCTATCGCAATGTGGCAGTGGTCATGGGCGACCCCAAGCTGCCTGACGCCGTCAAGCGCGAGGGGCAGTTCAATCCCGAGGACTACGAGACTATCGAGAGAATGCAGGACGCCCTCGAGGAGCTTCAGGACTACAACTTCACCTACCTCGATAACCACTCATCGCTCATGATGGAGCTTCGCGCCAATCCTCCGGACCTGGTGTTCAATCTTTGCGACGAGGGGTTCAAGAACGACCCGTTCCTTGAGCTACATGTCCCGGCCCTTCTCGAGATGCTGGGCATACCGTTCACGGGGTGCAGCCCGGCATGCCTGGGCCTCTGCTACAACAAGTCGATAGTGCGCGCCATAGCCGCCTCGCTCGACATCCCCGTGCCCGCTGAAACCTACTTCAGCCCCGCCGACCAGTCGGCGACGATCCCGTCGATCCTGCCCGCAATCCTGAAGCCGAATTTCGGCGACAGCAGCATAGGGATCACCAAGGATGCGGTCGTGCATACCCCACAAGACCTTATCGCTTACCTCCAGGCCCTTCGCGACCAGCTTCCCGGTGTGCCTGTGCTCATCCAGGAATACCTTACCGGAAACGAATACAGCGTCGGGATAATCGGAAACCCGGGCTTGACCATTCACGTGCTGCCGGTCCTGGAAGTTGACTACAGTCAGCTTGATCCGGACCTGCCGAAGATACTGGGTTACGAATCGAAATGGATACCGGGTTCGCAGTACTGGGAACAGATAAAGTACAAGGAGGCGGATCTCGACGAGGAGACCAGACGCAAGCTGGGTGACTACTCCAACCTGCTCTTCGAGCGGCTCGGGTGTCGGGACTACGCCAGGTTCGATTTTCGGACCGATGCCGAAGGAGTGATCAAGTTTCTGGAGGTCAATCCGAACCCGGGATGGTGCTGGGACGGAAAGATGAACTACATGGCTGGATACGACGGCCTGAGGTACGCGGAGTTCCTTCGGATGATTCTGGAGGCGGCCCAGGAGCGTATCGGCCCAAGGGTCCAGGAACCATCCGCCCCTCTGACTGAACAGGAAATCGTCCTGGCCTCCCTGACGGAGTCCGTATAGACCGCCGGGACGGAACCCGATTCGACAAGATGTAACCGGCGATCCCAATCGCCGGTTTTTCGTTTGCCCATGCCAATCGCCGTTTGCACTTGACGTTTGCGCCTGTCAGGGTCACAATCGCGTTTCGCGACAGGGGTACTGAGATGCCTGAAGAGTTTCTCATAAAAGAATACCGAGACGAGGATCTGGAGGCGTTCGCGACTCACTGGAAGGAGTCGGTGCGAGGCTGGCCTCCGGGGTTCGAGGTCGGGAGCGATTTTTCGCCCGGCGCAGTGCGGGACTGGATAATGCGCACGGCTTATATCGCGCTCTGGCTAGGCTGGCTCGGCGACAAGATCGTGAGTTTCGTCAAGTACGCGAAACGGTACGAGGATCCCGACGTGACTTTCGTCGACCTCTTCAACGCCCACCCGGACTTCCACGGCAGGGGGTACGGAAGGCGAGTGCTCACTTTCACCATCGACAGGGCGATAAGAGACGGGGTCAAGAGAGTCGACCTTTTCACCTGGGCCGCCAACACTAAGGCCGTTCCGCTCTATAGAAAATCCGGATTCTTCTGGCGACCCAGGACATCCTGGGTCCACATGTACAACTTCCTTCCCGCGGTCCTGGCGAACCCGCTCGTGAAGGAGTTCCTCGGCGATTCGTGGTGGTACGATGCGCTCAGGCAGCCGCTGGAGCTGAAAGAGGACGACGACCTCTTCAACGGCTGCTCGTATCACAAGTACACGTTCGAAAAAGATTCCCGCAGAATGGAGGTGCTTGTCGATCCCTCCACGTCCGGCGTGGTCGGGATCGAGACCGATGACCTGACTGTCCGTTGCGACGTCCGCGGTCTTACGCATGTCGCCGGGCTTCCGCAGAAAATTTCCTGGACCTTCGCCTCCCGTCGTGACAAACCTGTCCGCATCAAAGTCAGGTGCAAACCCGCGGACGGCCTTCAGTATTCGTTCGAGAAAGAGTTCGAGCTCAAGGGCGAGAAGACATTCGAGACCGAGGTCATCCCTTCGGCGGACCTTCGCCCGGAGAAAATCGACTGGTACGGAAAACCTCTCGAATGCTCTGTTGAGATCGACGGGATCGGGTTTTCCATCAGGCCGGGAGTCAGGGTGGTCCGGCCGTTCGAGATAACGTCTTCCCCGTACCCGGTTCGGCTTGTCCCCGGCGAAGAGAGAAGCTTCGTACTCCTCGTCAGGTCGCGGATTGGATCCCCATCTGAGTTTGTCCCGGAGTTCAGAATTGCCGGCGATGTCGAGTTCGTCGACAGGCCATCCACAGATCCGATCCGAATCGCGGCGGAGGACACTGTCGGGATTCCATTGAAGCTGAGGGCGGCCGAATGCGCGGGAGCCGGTCTTATCGAGCTTTCTGGAGCTCTGTTGGTCGGCTCGAGCGAGACCCGGATTCATCCTGTGAAGGTGAATGTCGGAATTGCGCCGCTCGGGCAACCCGTTGAGCTGCCCGACGATGATCCCGAGTTTACCGCGGTGAGCAACGGGGTGATTACGCTCCAGGCGACGAGACGAGGCGGCACGGTCGAGGTCTTTCTCTTCGAGACCGGCCAGGAAATCCTCTACAGCATGAACATGGAGGTCGGCGAGCCCATCTCCAGAGACCTGGCAGGCAAAGACCACTCGGTGAATGTGATCGAATCGGCCAACTCGGCCGACGTGATTTTCAAAGTGGAGAGCGGCGAGTTTCCGGGGATAGGTCTTGAGCGAAGGTTCAGGATCGGGTCGGGATATGCGGTAGATATTTCCATGACGGTTCGCAACGGCACCGGGAAGCCGTTCAACGGGCTGGTTCGCTACAGAAACTGGGCCGGCGAGCTCCATAGGTTGGTCCTTCCTCTTGGGGACCGCATCGTCACCGGTTCAACAGAAGGCTGGCTTGACGGGAATTTCCCGCTGCCGACCGATGCGTCCCGGTATCCTGAGCCCTGGACCGCATGGATACAGAGCGCCGTGTCGACCGCCGAAGACATCGTGACCGGAATTCTGTTCGAGGGCGCGTCGCGGCTGGAATGGTTTCGATGGGGGTCTCTGTACATCGAGAATGCCGTGGACGGGCTTGCGCCTGGAGAGACAACGACATTGCCGACGGCCCGGTTCATCTTGAAGGCAGGATGCTGGCGCGATGTGCAGGCCGCCGCGCTCAAAGGCAAGCCGTCCGTCCTGCCCACGGAGCCGGTGGAATGTGTCCATCCCGAAAATCCGCTTTTCATTGACCACCCGGCTTGCGCGATTGACTTCAACGTCATGCGGTCCGCGCCGATCGGAGGGGCTGTCACGATCAGGCTCCCCGACGGGACGGTCGTGGAACGGTCCAGGGACGACTGGAACATGGACAACCCAATTCAGTTGCCGCTGCCTTCCCTCGAGGCCTGCGGGCCGGGGATCATTCCGGTCGAATATTCCGTGACGCGGAATTGGGTCGAGCGGTCCGGACGTCTTGCTTTGATCACGCCGATGAAAGACTGCTCAATAAGCATCACTCAGGAGCGCGAGGGAGATTACGATTTCTTCCGCGTCGACAACGGCTGCATCGAGTATGACGTGTCGCCGAAATTCTCTGGGGCGCTCGTACGGCTTCGCGAGAAATCGTCCGACGTGAAAAATCTTCTCCAGACGCCGTTCCCGAAGACCGGCATGTGGACCTGGTTCAACCCGTGGTTCGGCGGCGTGATGCTGCGCCCGTGGTTCGGCGTGCAGTTCCATCAGTCGGAATTCTCAGGCGATCAAGTTCGGATCGAATGGTCGGGCCGCGAATGGGAAGGTGTGAGGGTCGCCGCCACGCTCGTCAGGGAGCTGCAGAGCATGAAGCTCGACGTTCTTTATCTCACGAGGCCGGGATGTCCCGTGGTTCTGAACCTGTTTCGTTTCACTGAGACATGCGGCTGTGAGCGTATCGCCCCTATGGAATGCATCGCGTTTCCGAATCCGACCGGCGGCAATCCGAAAGACGCAGCCGGCCTGACAGAGGAGTCGGGTCGGATTGTGAAGGTGGGCCCGAACACCTCCGGGACGAGCGCGGGGGACGGTCGATGGGCCGCGGTCTATGATCCCGAAACCGGAAAGACTCTCGGGTTCATGATGAATCAGGGCTTCGTGTCGATCTGGGACGCGGCGGAGTGCGGCAAGGGCGTGTGGCTCGTAAACCATCTGAAGACCGTCCCCCACAGAACGGTCGAGGTCGCGGCGATGTACGCTGTGGCCGACGATCCTGAGCACATCGCCCTCATCTCCGAGGCATTCGTCCACTGGGGCACGACCGTGCCGACTGAGGCCGGCGTTGGTGCCCTTCGCACATTCTCCTGAGAACATCGTTCCGAAGCGCGCGCGTGAGCAAGCGCGTACCCGACGGCGTCAGCCATCGGTCCCACCGGCGAGTCAGTCCAGAACGCAAAGCCGGGCTACATGAGAGGCATAACCATCTGTGCTCATAGCGAGCAGTAGCGGTCGATGCGCTCGGCGATTATCTTCAGGCTGTCGTCCCAGAACTCCCTCGTTTTCACGTTGATGCCGAACCGTCCGGCGAGATCGGCTACCTTGCCCTCGCCGGTGCTTCTCAGGAGGTCCTTGTACCTGGGGATGAACTCGTCGCCCTCGTTCTTGTAGAGCGCGTACATCCCGAGCCCGAACAGAAGTCCGAACGCGTAGGGGTAATTGTAGAAATGCGCGTCGGAATAGTAATAGTGCGGCTTGAGGAGCCACATGTACGGGTGCAAATGATTTTCGTCGAGACCGTCGCCGTACGTCTGCTTCTGAGCGTCGATCATGATCTCGCTCATCTCGTCCGCGCTCAGGTCGGACTTCTCCCGACGCTTGATGACCTCCGATTCGAAGAGGTAGCGGGAATAGATGTCGACGATTACCTGGGTCGTGCCGATAAGCTGGCTTTCGAGGATGGACACCTGCTGATCGGGCCGCGCCTGGGTTATGGCGGCGTTGAAGACGATCGTCTCGGAGAAGATCGATGCGGTCTCGGCAAGCGTCATTGGCGCACCGCGCCTGAGGTGCGGAAGGCCCTTCTGACAGAAATTGTGGTAGCCGTGACCGAGCTCGTGCGCGAGCGTGGTGAGCTGCTCGAAGCTGCCGTCGTAATTCGCGAGGATTCTGGATTCCTCGACCGCCGGGACGCTCATGCAGAATGCGCCTCCGCGTTTCCCGTCGCGCGGACCCGCATCGATCCAGTTCCGGTCGAAAGCGGTCCGGGCGAAATCGGCAAGCTCGCCCGTGAACGTGCCGAACTGCTCGACGATGTAATCGGCGGCGTCCCTGTATGGATGCCTCATGTCGATCTTGCCGATGGGGGCGAAGATGTCCCACCAGGGGAGCTTATCCTTGCCGAGCCTCTTTGCCTTCACCTTGAGGTACTTACGAAATGCCGGGAATGAGTCTTTCATTGCGGCCAGGAGCGCTTCGAGCGTGCCGCGATCGATGCGATTATTGTCGAGCGCCTCGTGAAGTACATCGTCGCGACCTTTCCATTTCGCCAGAGTAACGGCGGCGCCCTTGACCCCGTTCAGAGAAAACGCGACCGGTTCCTTGATCGACGCCCACGCCTTGAGCTCGGTCTCGTATGCTCTCCTCCGCACGTCCTCATTCGGATCCATCGCAAGATTTCTGATCACCGTCATCGGAAGCTCTTCCGTCTTTCCCTCACGCTCGAACGGCATCTTGAGCTGCGACGTCACCGTGCCCTGGAGCTTCCACATCACGGCTCCGCCGGAGAGGCCGAGCTCGGCTGCGAGGTCCTCGAGCTTCGTGTCCATCAGGTACTTCGCCTGCTCGATGAATTCCAGCAGGCCCAGCCTGTGTTCGCGAGCGATCGGAGCGTGCTTGAGGGTTTCCTCGAAAATCGTCCCGAGGGATCCGACCCATGCCTGGAACCGCACGAATTGCTTGCTGAAGCGAAGTCCGACCTGCTCGAGCTCGCTCAGTTTCCTGGCGGCCTCCTTGTTGTAGGAATCGGTCGTGACGAAGCCGTAAATGTAGGCCTCCATGGTCTTGAAGGTCGTGAGGGACTCGTTGAGACGGCTGATGATGTCGTCGAGAACCTTCGATGTCTTCTCGATGTCCTTCGGAGGCTCGGCCAGCCGCTGGATTCCGTTGGCCTCGATGATCGAGTCGATTCCATCGAGCTGCTTCAGAACCTTGTCGAGGTCCTTCCTGAAATCGTCTCCGTCGAGGGCGGAATAGATGTTCGAAAGGTCCCATTTCGGGAGCTGGTCGGTCGTTACTGTCATGGTTTCACTCCGAGGTCATTTCGTGATGACTGAGTCAGCGATAATAGCATGTCGGGAGGCGAACCTCACGCCGGAAACGGGTCGCAGAGAGGGTCGAAACGTGCTTTAATGTGCGACATTAATGGAGATTAACAGGCCCGCGACGGGAGTGAATCGCTTCCGGACAGGCGCCGATGATGGAGAGAGCGCATGACACGCATTGATGAGATCCTTGGATACTACACCTCCGATTGCCCGGGCACGATCGGGAAACTCGACTGGATGTTCCACCAGGGGAAGCTTGCGGGGACCGGCAAGATGATCATTCTCCCGGTGGACCAGGGGATGGAGCACGGTCCCGCGAGGAGTTTCGCGCCGAACCCGCCCGCCTATGACCCGGAATATCACGTGAAGCTCGCGCTTGATGCGGGATTGAACGCGTACGCGGCCCCTCTCGGATTCATCGAGGCGATCGCTCGCGATTACTGCGGGAAAATCCCCCTGATATTGAAGCTGAACAGTCACGATGCCCTTATGGAGGAGGAGAATCCTGTGCCGGCTGTCACCGCGAGCGTGAATCATGCGATTCGCCTGGGATGCGCTGCGATCGGTTTCACGATTTACCCTGGTTCGGCGTTCCGGACGGAGATGTACCAGCAGATCAATGAGATCGGGGAGGAAGCCAAGGCCGCCGGATTGGCAGTTGTGATATGGAGCTATCCAAGAGGGCAGGACCTCTCCAAGGAAGGCGAGACGGCGATCGACGTCGGGGCGTACGCAGCTCAGATCGGTTGCCAGCTCGGAGCGCACATAGTCAAGGTCAAGCTGCCGACCGACCATATCGAGCAGGAGGCCGCGAAAAAGACATATGAGGGCGAGAAGGTCCCGATTGCGAATCTCGCCGACCGCGTGAGACATGTCGTTCAGGCTGCGTTCGATGGAAAGAGGATAGTGATTTTCTCCGGCGGCGCGAAGGCATCGAGGGAGAAGGTGCTCGACGAGGTGCGCGCGGTCAAGGCCGGCGGCGGGTTCGGCTCGATTATCGGGCGGAATGTCTTCCAGCGTCCGAGAGAGGAAGCGCTCAAGCTCCTTGGTGAGTTGATAGAAATCTACAGGAACTAGTGTCGCCGTTTGTGCATTCCTTGACAGCCAATCGACATTCGGATATCGTTCGGCAAGATCAGGCGGTCCCCGAGGTCGGGATGCGGCCGGGCCCTCGGTAGTCGGGCAGCAGGGCAATGATCCTGTGGGACTATGAAGCGAGTCGGTATTCCGTTAAACGCCCTAAGGCAGGCTGTCTTGTCGGCCTGCAATGGCTTGAAGACGCGCATCATATGGACCCGAGTGTTCACAAGCGGAAAGCGTCGGTGGCATTACTCTCGGTCGTCTCGAATACCATCCTGGTAATCCTGAAGCTTGTCGTCGGAGTGGCAATCCAATCGGTGTCGGTTATCTCGGAATCGATTCACTCCGGAGTCGACCTTCTTGCGGCCGTGATCGCTTTCATCGCTGTGAGGGTGTCGGGGAAGCCCGCGGACAAGGACCATCCGTTCGGTCACGGTAAAGCCGAGAACATATCGGGCACGGTCGAAGCGATACTGATATTCCTTGCTGCGGCCTGGATAGTCTTCGAGGCGTACAGGAAGCTGAAGAGCGGCGAACCGGTGGAAGCCCCGATGTGGGGCGTGATCGTGATGTTTGTCTCCGCGGTCGCGAACATAATCGTGTCTTCTCGGCTTTTCAAGATCGGGAACGAGACGGAGTCGGCCGCGCTGCTTGCGGACGCATGGCACCTTCGCACGGATGTATGGACATCGGTCGGCGTAATGTTCGGCCTCGCATTGATCTGGATCGGCGAAATGGTCTTCCCAGGCTACCATTTTCACTGGATCGACCCGGTCGCTGCGATGCTGGTCGCCATGCTGATCGTCCGCGCCGCCTATCATCTTACCGTCCAGTCGTCGCGCGATCTCATGGACGTGAGTCTTCCCGAGGAAGAGGAGAACTGGATACGGGACTACATAGCGAGCGTCCGTCCGACCGTGCGTTCCTTTCACCAGTTGCGGACCAGAAAGGCTGGCGCCAACCGCTTCATTGAGTTCCATCTTCTTGTTGATGCGGCCATGTCGGTCGACGAATCTCACCGCATAACCGATATCATGTCGAATGAGATCCGGCAGCATTTCCCCAACTCGAGCGTCACCATCCACATCGAGCCCTGCAAAGGTGACTGCACCCCGCCTTGCGAGGAGGCTTGTCTCCTGAACGAAAAGGAGCGGGAGCAAGTGAGCCGGGAAGCCACGCTCGCCTCGCAATCCTCCCCCGCGGACCTGGAGTGACCCCTCGCGTTCAGGCTGTGCCCAGAGCGATCTTCAGCTCGTCCCGAGTAAGGAAGTTCCGATACTCCTCGCATTCGGCGATAAGCTGCGCATGGGTGCCTTTGCCCACGATTTTTCCCTCATGGAGGACATAGATGATGTCGGCCTGGCGCGCGGTTGCGAGTCGATGCGTGACGATCAGGCACGCGGCGTCGGGGAATCGCCGGGAGAACACGTTCCAGAATTTCCGCTCGTTCTCGGCGTCCAGGCTGGCGGTGACATCGTCCATCAGGAGAAGGTCCGGGGCGTGCGCAAGGGCGCGGGCGATTGCAAGCCTCTGCTTCTGTCCGCCCGACACGGTAAGGCCCTTCTGCCCCAGAACCTGGTTGAGCCCGTTCGGCATGGCCTCCATCTCGTCGATAACCTGCGCCATCTCCAGCGACTCCCGCACGGCGTCATACTCGATGTCCCGGCCGAACCTGATGTTGTCCGCCACGCTCTCCGAGAAGAGAGTGGCTTCCTGCGGGATGTAGCCCACGCGCGACCTGTATGAGCGGATGTCCCACGATGAGATCGGCTCGCCGTTTATCAGAACCTCGCCTTCGGTGGGGGGGAGAAGTCCCGAGACGACCTTGATGAGAGTCGTTTTGCCGCTGCCGACTGCGCCGACAACGGCGGCACGCTCGCCCCGATGAAGGGTCAGGTTCAATTCGCTCAGCGCCCAGGGCAGATCGGGTCCGAACCTGAAGCTCGCGTTCCTGAGCTCGATGGAGTTGACCGACTTCAGGGGCTGGACTCCGATGAAGACGGTCTCGGTGCCGCCTTTGGTCTCTTCGATCTCGATCTCTCGATCGATGCATGCGAAGGCCTGGCGGCTCGAAACGAAAAGCTGGGGTATGTCGATAAGCGGCTGCATGAGGAGCGAGAGATAAATGTAGAAAGCATAGAACTCGCCCGGCGTAAGCGATCCGCGGATGACCATGAATCCGCCCGCGACGACGACGATCATCTGGCCGACAAACTCGATGCCCCAGTACAACTGCATTATGCCCATCCAGAGTTTCACCAGGTTGACTTCCACGCCGATGCGCTCATCGAGAAGCTTCCGGAACTCCCTCGACTGGTTGTCTTCCGCCGTGAAAGCCTTCAGAATTCTCACTCCGCTGAATGCGGCCTCGAGCGCGTCGTTCGTCCTCGAAATTATCTTCTGCTGCTGTTGCGCTCTAAGCGTCAGCGCCGACCGCAGGCGGTAGAAGATGTAGAGCATCAGAGGGAGCATCGTGATGCTCAGCAGTGCGAGCTTCCAGTTCATGCTGAGCATGACCGCCATGCAGAAGATGAACTTGCTGGACGACTCGATCGCCCTGAAGATTCCGGAGCAGCAGAACCAGGCGATTTTCGGAAAGCCCTCGATGTCATCCGTCAGCCTGGTGACCAGGTCGCCGGTGCGCAGCTTCTGGAAGAACGCGTAGCCTTTCTGGATGATGCGGGCGAAATAGTAGCGACGAATGTCCATCCCGAGCTTTGCGTTGATCATCGCGCGGACGCCGGGATATAGATGCGTGAGGGACCGTGCGAGACCGATGACCGCGAACAGCCAGACGAGCCGCCATGTCGTGCTGCTCGCGAGCGCCGGGTCGCCCGCAGAAAGGCTTCTCTCGAGATTATCAATCAGGAATTTAAAAATGAGGGGATATCCGATCGCAACCGCGCTCGACAGCAGCGTCAGGAACGCGAGCAGAACCAGCCATCCCCTGTGCGGCTTCCAGAAGCTCCAGATCCACCGGGCGTGCTTCATTGCACATCACCTCCGGTGGGGGAGAGAGACAGATCGGCGAACTGGAGCCGGAAAAGTTTCGCGTAGACGCCGTCCAGCTCGAGAAGCTCGTCATGGTTGCCGCTCTCCGCGACCTCCCCGTCGTGGATGAGCATGATGCGGTCTGCGTTCAGGATGGTCGAGAGGCGGTGCGCGACGATGACGGCGGTGCGACCGGCGAGAAGCCTGTCGATGGCCTCCTGCACGAGTCTCTCCGTGTGAGGGTCGACCGAGCTTGTCGCCTCGTCCAGCACAAGGATCGGCGGATCGTAGACAAGCGCACGGGCGAAGCTGACCAGTTGTCGCTCTCCGACCGAAAGGTTCCCGCCTCTCTCGGCAAGCTCGCCGGAGTACTTGCCCGGCAGTTTCTCGATGATCCCGTTGGCCCTTACGATGTGAGCGATCTCCTCCACCCGCTCGATCGCCACCGATTTGTCGAATACCTTAAGGTTGTTCTCCACGCTTCCGGGGAAGAGAAAAATGTCCTGCAGGACCAGCCCGATGAGACTCCGCCACGATTTCACCGGGTAGTCTCTTATGTCGCGCCCGTCGACAGTGATCCTCCCTTTCTGAGGATCGTAAAATCTCAGGAGCAGGTTGATAATAGTGCTCTTGCCGCCGCCGGACGTTCCCACGAAAGCCACCTTCTGGCCCTTCGGGATCGTGAAGCTGACGTCGCGAAGAATCCAGTGCTCGCCCTCGTAGGCGAACCAGACATTTTCGAAGGCGATCTCGCGACTGAAGCCGGGTATCGGCTGCGCGGGGCCGTCAACGATCGAGGGCTTGGTTTCGAGAATCCCGAAAATCCGCTCAACCGAGATCAGGCCTCGCTGGGCGAAGCTGAGCTGTTCGCTGAGCTGCATAATGGGCACGAACATCTGTCGAAGGAACTCGATGAACATCAACAGCGTTCCGATCATCAGGGAGCCTGTAAACACCCTCGGGACGCCGATGACCAGCACGATAATGATCGCGACAATCTCGGAGTAGACGAAAAGCCCCCAGAATCCGTACTCGAAAAACATCGCAGGTACTTCAATCCTGAACTTCCCCAGGTTGACCTCGCGGAGGCGCTCCCGTGCGCGGTCCTGGTAGTTGAACTGCTGGATGATGTCGACCCCCTGCACGTATTCGGTGACATACCCCAGCACGATAGCCCACTGCGCACGCCATTCACGCCAGTATTTCCGCATGAACGTCACGAAGACCAGGGTCAGGCCGAACTGGACCGGGACGAGAATCAGAATCCAGGCGGTGATGACCGGATCCCTGATGAACATCACGACGAGGATGCCTATGAAGAACATGACGTTCCTCAGCATGTTGACCGCCACGTCGCCGACCATGTTTCTCAGCGTTTCCGTGTCGCTCTCGACCCTGCTCAGAAGCTTGCCGGGCGGGTATTTCTCGTGGAAATCCAGGCCGAGATGCAGAACATGGTTGAAGAGCTTCGACTTGAGGTCGGTGATTATGTTCACGCCCAGCCTGAAAGGGGCGATGGCCTGGAAGTAGGCTACGCCGGCGCCGCCTGCTGCGACGCCGATGTACAGCAGGGCGGCCAGCAGAAGACGCCTGACCGATCCCTCCGCTCCACCCGGCAGGTCGGCGAAGGTCTTCCCGGGCGCCGGGAAAACATGGTTGAACACGTACTCGATGATCAGCGGACCGATGAGCTGGCTGGCCGTGATGAGCAGCAGCAGGCCGAGAGCGATGTACATGTACTTCGCATGGGGACGGAAAAGGGGCAGGACCTTCCTCAGAAGCTCTATTACCGACTGACGCCGTATACCCTCGTCGCTTTCGTCAATATGCCACCACATGGCGAGTCTCTGACCTCAGTACCGCGTCTCCCGGCACGCTAGACAAACATGGCGCAGAAGATTATACCCCGGTGTCGGGGGAAATAGTTGAAAATGGACACTAAATTTTGCTGAAAATCCGGGGTTTTGCGCTATTTTCGCTCCTCAGAACCTGTCTCGCGAGAAAACAGGCACGCGTACACGTGCCTGCAGTGTGCCTGGTATTTCTCAGCCCCCAGTTTAGCTTTCCCAGATCTTTTTTTCAATCATGTGATCCTCCAGCGGGGCGATCATTCTGAGATAGAACTCCGCGCATTGCAGGAATGCCTCCGTCGGGGCCGCCCCGACAAGCTCGCACCCCGCTATCTCAACCCCGTACCTCGACGCCTCGCTCCTGATCGTCTCGATCACGCGATAGATCGGCGTCTTCTTGTAGTCGAGGAAATTCATGCTGACCTGTGCGACCCCCTGGTCCTCCAGCATGAATCCCGCTCCCTGGATCGTGTTGTAACCCCCCGAGCTTCCTCTGACCGCCTTGGCTATCTCCTTCGCGATCTCGACATCCGTGGTGCTCAGGTTGACGTTGAACGCGATCAGGAACGGGCGCACCCCTATGGCGGTCACGCCCGCCGTCTCGTGGACAACCTCCGGTCCGAAGTCCGGCTTCCATTCCGGCAGCTTGATTTTCTCCGGGAAACCCTCGAACTCTCCCTCGCGGATGTCCGGAAGCTTCTCCCGGTTCGGTTGCGCCGCCGATTCGTAGTAGAGATAGACCGGGATATTGAAAGTGCTCGCGAATTCCTTCGCGAAGTCCTCGACCTTCTTCTTGAGGTCCTTCTTCTTGATCCCGCTCACCGGGACGAACGGGGCGACATCCACAGCGCCCATGCGTTTGTGCTCGCCCTTGTGGTGTCTCAGGTCGATCTGCTGAATCGCGACCCTGGACGCCTCCAGGACGCCCTTCATCACCGGATCGACATCTCCCGCCAGCGTGAGCACCATGCGGTTGTGGTCCGTGTCGGACTGAACGTCCAGAACCTTCACCCCCGCAACCGCCGCGGCCGCGTCCCGGATCGCCTTGATGACTTCCTGGTCGCGTCCTTCAGAGAAATTCGGTACTGCTTCCACAACTGCCATGTTTCAGCCTCCAATAAGCCCGCCCTGGCGGGTCGGATTGGGGGTTGGAGTATAACACATTCGGCTCGTTTTGTGGCCGGGGCATCGCTCGCGTCGCCCGGAAAAACTGAAACGGACGGTGTACCCGATCCGTCCGCTTCATGTTGACCACATCGTGAGGAGGTTTCCGCAAACTGAGACTGGTCTGGGGCTCCGGAGGTTCACTCGGAGGTTGCGTTCAGCGTTTTTTTCTGATAGGAGTAGGGGCACGGCATGCCGTGCCAGTACTTAATCGTCCCCACTGGTCGCGGACAGCCGGTGCCCTCCACAAACGAGTCCGCGAGTTTGTGGAGGTGTCCAACTGTCTCTTCTTCGTTATGAGACCTCCACAAGCTCCGAAGACTCCGCTTGTAGAGGGCACCGCGACATCATGGAGCGATGACTATGACTGACAGACAGCCGCCGAAACATCAGCTTGGGGAATGGACGCTTTACGCGATCTCCGACGGGCTCTACCGCCTGGACGGTGGCGCGATGTTCGGGGTGGTGCCCAAGGTAATGTGGGAAAAGGTGAAACCGGCCGATGAACGCAACCGGATCGACATGTGCCTGTCCTGTCTTCTCGCCGTCAGGCACAATGCGACGGTGCTGATAGAGGCCGGCATCGGCAGCAAGAACGGCGAGAAGTTCGAGTTCATCTACGGAGTCGACCACATAACCTCGATAGACGAGGAGCTCGCCAGGCTCGGAATGAAAGCCGCCGACATCGATCACGTGATTCTGTCGCACCTGCACTTCGATCACGCCGGGTCGCTCACGTATCTCGACGAAAACAGGAAGCCGGCCGTGCATTTCCCGAACGCCAGGCATCATGTCCATGCCCTGGAATGGGAGACCGCGCTGCATCCGAGCCCGCGCAACCGCGCCAGCTACTTGAGCGGGGACTGGATGCCCGTCTACGAAGCGGGTCTTCTCGACATTCATGATGAGGAGGAATTCGAGGTGCTTCCGGGCATCCATGCCGAAAATGTCGGCGGGCACACTCCGGGCCAGCTCGTCGTAAGGATCGACCCGTTCGAAAGCGACAAGCCGGCGGTGTTCGTGGGGGACGTGATCCCGACCGGCGCGCACGTACCGGTGCCGTGGATCATGGGCTACGACCTGGATCCTGCGCGCCAGGTCGATCTGAAGGAATTGATGCTGTCGCAATGGATGGATGAGGGAGCGCTGATCGTTTTCCCGCATGAAACGCGCTACCCGTGGGCGCACATCGCGAAGGACGAAAAGGGCAATTTCAAGGCTCTGCCGCTTGACGAAGGATGGCTGGAACCTCTCAGGCGAGTCCCGTGGCCCCGGTTGCCGACATCGGCCGCCTGAAGGGGCGAGACATGGAAGCCTCCGCGATCCGATCTAATACTGATAAGGAAAGCCCCGCCGGCGTCGGCGGGGCGTTTTGTTGATCTCAAAAAGAACGCTGGGACTTATCTCACGAGGTTGACGACCTCTTGCAGGATATTGTCCTGAGCTGTGATCGTTCGCGAATTGGCCTGGAAGGACCTCTGCGCGATGATCAGCTCCGTGAACTCGGTGGCCGGATCGACATTGGATTGCTCCAGTGAACCGCCGAGAATCTCGCCGGCGCCGCCCTCCCGAGCGGCCGAGTACCTTCCCAGGCCCGAGTTGCCGGTCGAGGCCCAGTTGTTGTTGCCGATTCTCTGAAGGCCCGCCGGGTTGGAGAAGATGGCAAGTGCGAGTTTTGCAATCGGCTTGGTGAGGCCGTTCGAATACACGCCCTGCAGAGTTCCGAACGGATCGAACGCGAAGGCCTGCAGTGTTCCCATTGCGAAACCGTCCTGGCTCTCCGCTGCGGTTGTGGACGCAGACGCGAACTGCGTGATGCCGTCGATCGGCGACCCGGTTCCGTTGAAGACCGGGAAAGCTCGAATAGTATTGGCGCCGGCGGGTGTGAAGGTGATGGGCAGCATTGGATTCGCCGACACAATCAAGCCGGAAGCGCTGAAGGTGACGGTCCCGCTGCCGTTGGTGATCTCGTACTGAGGCTCATCCGGAAGCGTCGCGGTCCATTCCCATTCGTTCAGACCCGTGTGCTGGAAAGTGACGGTAAGCTGGTGGGGCGTACCCATCGAGTCGTACACGTTGATGCTTGTCTGATGCTGAAAAGCATCATGAGTCACCACGGTAGCCTGACCGGGGGAGAGGGCCTCGGCGGTGAGGGTTACGCCAGGGATCAAAGGCAGGGGGGGATTGTCCCCAAGGATCAATGGCTCGAGGTTAGTGAGGGCGCTGGCGACACCGAAATTGGTGGCGTCGCTGAACGTGCGGGTCCACGTGACCGTGTTGTCGTTGGAGACAAACGTGTTGGATGCCGTCGCGTCCGCCCCGTTGTCGACTACGTAGTTGACCCCGTCGAAAGTGCCGATT
>Ga0315294_10000953_pt1 | contig 31421 bp, 22 predicted proteins | sample YL17G13_40_MG_FD_203626 | JGI IMG/M metagenome (GOLD analysis project Ga0315294, IMG submission 203626) | Sediment microbial communities from Yellowstone Lake, YNP, Wyoming, USA - YL17G13_40 | ecosystem: Environmental > Aquatic > Freshwater > Lake > Sediment | place: USA: Wyoming | collected...
GATTTGTCACGGCCGGCCTCGCGATCTACGACACCATGCAGATAGTGAAGTGTGATATCGCCACCATCTGCGTGGGCCAGGCTGCGAGCATGGCCGCGATGCTGCTTACGGGCGGAGCGAAGGGCAAAAGGCTGGCCCTTCCGAATGCACGCATGATGATTCACCAGGGCAGCGCAGGCTTCCAGGGTAGCCCTTCCGACATAGATATCCAGGCAAAGGAAGTCCTCAGGTACAAGGCCCTGCTGAACGAGCTGATCGCGAAGCACACCGGCCAGCCGGTCGAGAAAGTCGAGCGGGACACCGATCGGGATTATTATATGTCGGCCAAGGAGGCGTTGGAATACGGACTGATAGATGAAATCCTGGAGAAGGCCAATAGGTAATCGCAAATACTGGGGGGACTTTCATTGGCGAGGGTCGGTCTAGACCGCGGCGAACGCCGTTGTGCCTTGTGCGGCCGCAGCCGGGAGCAGGTCAGGAGGCTTATAGTCGGCGTCTACGGCGGAATCTGCCTGGAATGTCTGCAGGTGTGCAACGAGACTATCCGGGGCGAGCTGGGACAGGTTGAGGAGCAGCCCGCCTTCGGCACGATCCCGAAGCCGAAGGACATTTACAGGACTCTCAGCCAGTACGTCATCGGGCAGGAAAAGGCCAAGCGTGCGCTGAGCGTCGCCGTATACAACCACTTCAAGCGAATCAATAACCCTTCGAGCGAAGTTGAGCTTCAGAAGAGCAATATCCTCCTGATCGGCCCGACCGGATCCGGGAAGACTCTGCTCGCTCAGACTCTGGCGCGGATACTGAATGTACCGTTCGCACTCGCGGACGCGACGTCGCTGACCGAGGCAGGATATGTGGGCGAGGACGTCGAAAACATCCTCCTGAAACTGCTTCATGCGGCGGACAACGGCGAGAGCCTGCAGAGCACCATCCGAAGCGCGGAACGCGGCATCGTCTACATAGACGAGATAGATAAGATAACCCGCAAGGCGGAGAACCCGTCCATCACGAGGGACGTATCAGGCGAAGGCGTGCAGCAGGCTCTGCTGAAGATCCTCGAGGGCACGGTTGCGAACGTTCCGCCCCAGGGCGGGAGGAAACACCCTCAGCAGGAGTATGTTCAGATAGACACAACGAACGTGTTGTTCATCTGCGGAGGGGCGTTCGAGGGGTTGGATCGCCTCATCGAGAGTCGCTTGAGCGACCAGTCTTTGGGCTTCCGCGCGCGGGTGGAGAGCAAGAAAGGTAAGCAGATCGGCGATACTCTATCTCACGTGCTTCCTGAGGATCTGCTGAGATACGGTTTCATCCCCGAGTTCGTCGGAAGGCTGCCCGTCATCGGCACTTTGGACGCGCTCGACAAGGATGCCCTGGTCAGAATCCTGATCGAGCCTAAGAACGCGCTCGTGAAGCAGTATATGAAGTTCTTCGAGTACGACGGCGTCAAGTTGGATCTCACTGACGACGCTCTGGATGCAATCGCCGCCGAGGCCATGAGTCGCGGCATGGGCGCGCGCGCACTCAGGGCGATTATCGAAGAAGTCATGATGAACATAATGTACGAGATTCCATCGACGCCGGGTGTGAAGGAGTGCATCATTGACCGTGACGTGGTTCTGCGCAAGAAGGAGCCGACCCTCGTCACGGGCGATGAACTGAAGGCCGCCTCCTGAGCCCGGGGCCCATTTTGCTCCCAGAGCCCGATGCCGATTTGCTTCGCGGAAAGGTGACTTGCACGGATGCCGAAATCTGACACGAAGACGCCCAAGGCCGAGACGAAGAAGCCCAAGGCTGCCGCCAAGAAAACCAGGGTTCGAAGGAAACCCAGGCCTCAGCGCGATTTGATGGTGGAAGAGGTTGTCAAGATTCCCGACGAGCTGCCTTTGCTGCCCATACGGGACGCCGTCTACTTCCCCCACATGATCTTCCCGCTGTTTGCTGGCCGCGAGAAGTCTGTCAAAGCGCTGGACGAAGCCACGGCTCGGGACAGACTCATCCTGCTCGTAGCGCAGAAGGAAGTGGGAACCGACGACCCCGGGCCCGAGGACATCTACGGCGTCGGGCTGGTCGCCGGCATAATGCAGATCACCAAGGTTCCGGACGGCACGGTGCGCCTCGTCCTGGAGGGCATCGAGCGCGTCAGCATAACGGAATACCTGCAGACGGATCCCTACTTCCTCGTGCGCATCGAGCCGATCCCTTCCATCGCGGAATCCAGCCTGGAAGTCGAAGCCCTGATGCGAAGCGTGATCTCGCAGTTCGAGCAGATGGTTAATATCGGACGCTCAATCCCGCCCGAAGCCCTCGTCAACATCGTGAATATCACCGAGGCGGACAGGCTTGCGGACAGCGTCACTCCTTACCTGCCTCTCCGGGTCGAATCGAAGCAGGACATCCTGGAGACCCTGTCGGCCAAGGAGAAGCTGGAGAAGCTGAACGTTCTCCTGAAGAAGGAGCTGGAGATCCTCGAGATCCAGAGGAGCATCCGCAACCGGGTCGAGAAGGAGATGGGCGACACCCAGCGCGAGTTCATCCTCCGCGAGCAGCTCAAGGCCATTCAGCAGGAGCTGGGCGAGCGCGACGAGCGGTATGGCGAGATCGAGGATTACAAGGCCAAGATCGAAGAAGCCGCCATGCCCGACGAGGTCGCCGAGCGCGCGATGAAGGAGCTCGACAGGCTGGAGAAGATGCCCTACGCGGCTCCCGAAGGTGTCGTGATTCGGACTTACCTGGATTGGCTTGCGTCGCTCCCGTGGGCCAAGCGGACGGACGAGACTCTGGATATCGTTGAAGCTGCCACGGTGCTCGACGAGGATCACTACGGCTTGACCAAGGCGAAAGAGAGAATTCTCGAATTCCTCGCCGTGAAGCAGCTCTCAGGAGCGATGAAGGGCCCCATCTTGTGTTTCGTCGGCCCGCCTGGAGTCGGCAAGACCTCTATCGGAAAGTCAATCGCCAGAGCGCTCGGTAGGAAGTTCATCCGTGTGTCGCTCGGCGGAACCCACGATGAGGCGGAGATCCGCGGTCATCGGAGAACCTACATCGGCTCGATGCCCGGACGCATCATCCAGGGAATCAAGCAGTCCGGGTCCAGAAACCCTGTCTTTATGCTCGATGAGATAGACAAGGTAGGAGCCGACTTCCGCGGCGATCCGTCGGCGGCTCTTCTCGAGGCGCTCGATCCGGAGCAGAACTCGAACTTCAGCGACCACTACCTGGAAGTCCCGTTCGACCTTTCGGACGTGATGTTCATCACCACGGCGAACATCCTCGATACAATTCCACCTGCGCTGAAAGACCGCATGGAGGTCATTCCGTTCGCAGGCTACATCGAGGACGAGAAGGTCTGCATCGCCGAGCAGTTCCTCGTGCCCAAGCAGATCAGGGAGCACGGCCTCCGCCCGAAGCAGCTAACCATAAAGCAGGAAGCCCTTAGGCACATCATACAGGAGTACACGCGTGAGGCCGGAGTGCGCAGCCTTGAGCGTGAGATCGCCAGCATCTGCCGCAAGGTCGCGCGAGAAGTTGTCCAGGGCAAGAGGAAGCGGACTGTGGTGACCGCGCCCAGTGTGAAGAACTACCTGGGTCAGCCCAAGTATCGCTACGGCATGGCGGAGGAGAAGGACGAGATCGGCGCCGCCACGGGCCTCGTATACACGGAGTTCGGCGGCGATATCGTGAGCATCGAAGTCGGCCTGATGAAGGCCGAGGAGGGCAAGCTCCTCCTTACCGGGCAGCTCGGCGATGTCATGAAGGAGTCTGCACAGGCGGCGTTGAGCTATGTCCGGTCGAAAGCCGGCATGCTCCACATACAGGAGGACTTCTCGAACAACATGGACATCCACGTCCACGTTCCCGCGGGCGCTGTTCCGAAGGATGGGCCGTCCGCCGGCATCACCATTGCGGCGGCCTTGGCATCCGCTCTCACGAAGCGTCCGGTTCGGCGCGACGTAGCGATGACAGGGGAGATCACCCTCCGGGGGAAGGTTCTGCCCATCGGCGGCCTCAAGGAGAAAGTCCTGGCCGCGCATCGCGCGGGCATCCGCACAATCGTGATCCCGAGGGACAACCTCAAGGATCTCGAGGAAATCCCCGACTACGTTCGCAAGGAATTGACGTTCAAGCCGGTAGAGCACATGGACGAGGTCCTGCACATAGCCTTGCTCGGCGGGAACAGGCAGAGCAAAGCGGCCTAGAAGAGCTGGTCGCGCCGCCTGAGGGCGGTCCATTTCCTGTCCAGGCGCAGCTAGCCCTGCGTGATCATCGGCCGTTCCTGACGCGGCCGCCTACCCGGGCGCCGCTGGAATCTTCTGCCGGCCGCCCGCTCCGGGAACCGCGGGAATCTCCAGCTTCTTGTAGCCTGCCGGGAGCTCGAACAGCGAGTCGGCGACTCCGCCCTCCTTCAAGTTCTTGAGCTCCATGGTTATCGGGAAGCCGGAACTCTTGTACTCCAGTTTGATCATGACTCCCAGCTTCCGCGACATCCACTGGGTCTGCGTTCCCATGGACTTATCGTGGTAGACGAAATCATATTTGTCGCAGGCGTAGCCGTTGACGGTCTCCTTCCCGACGAGCTTTCGCTCGCCGAGCTCCTCTAGCTTCTTCTCCGCCTCAGGGCTCGCCTGAAAGGCGGAACCGAGGTTCGCCATTTCCATGTAGGTCTTTCGAGTCGGGTCCAGCACCCACACGACTTTCTTGTCGCCGCGGACAATGGTTATGCGCTTCTGGGACCCCTCCGTTATCTCCGTCCTGGACTTGTTCCCCTTGACATACGTCTTGCCCGTTGATCTCTGGGTGCCCTGCACGTGAACGACATCGGCTGCGAACTCGGCCGCCGGACTCATCCGGATCGGCTTCTCCTTTGCTGTCACGGCAGGCGCCTTCGCTGATGGTTTTGCCCCGGTCACGGTGGTATCGGACTTTTTCGCGCATCCTCCACACAGGACCAGGAAGCTCACGAGGGCAATCGCCGCCGCCCTTGCCATGCCTGGAAACACTCTCTTCTTCATTCTCGCTACACTCCTCCATTCGGTCTGCTTGTCTCAGTCTTTCCTCTTGCTGCGGATCATGATGCGTGTCCTCTACCTGCTGGGTGCAAACCGCATCCATGAGGCGCATATCGCAAACGCTGATTGGGTGGTACGTGCTCATCTGCGCGGGAACCTGGGAAAGCGCCCCGCGCCCGCTCGGATTCGACGGATCCGCGAACGGTGCGACGAGTGCTTCACCAGGGCCACAGCGTCTGCATAGACCTCCCCGGCCTTCACGACCGTTGGCAGTTTCCTGCCTCCTCGCGAGATGCTTTGCGAGATCGGGCGCTAGCTCCATTATACTCCGCCCGGAAGCTAGGTCAAGGCAGGTGACCCGGCGTAACAGTTCACGGCCGTTGATAGGAATGTTGGTCGAACCTCTCCCCTGGCCCCTCTCCGAAGCGGCGAGGGGAACTTGTTCCCCCCTTCCCGTTTCGGGAAGGGGGCCAGGGGGTTAGGTCAGGAAAACAGCAGTCTATCAGGAGTCGTGAACTCTTACGACCCGGCGATCGCCGAATGGCGCGTCGAGCAAATGCGAAGTGACCCGAATCGGCCGGGTTGACGCGAAACCCGTTTCGGGCTAGAATAGCCCAGGTCGGGAGAGCCCGCTGCAGCCTGCGAGAACAGGCCGAAGCCTCGGCGAAGAAGGCTGAACCAAGGTAATGCCGCGAATGAGGCTCCTTTCGTCCTGAGGGGTGGAAGGAGCTTGTTGTTCGGGTTTTGGGTGTTGGGTGACGGGTGCTAGGGATCCCGAACACCAAACACCGAACACCCAACACCGGGAGGAAGTTCATGCATCAATATGACGCACTGCCCAAGACCTACGATCCACAGGCCGTGGAGCCGAAGTGGTACGAATACTGGACGGAGAAGGGCTACTTCCGCGCGGAGGTTGATCCCTCGCGGGAGATGTACTGCATCACGATACCGCCGCCGAATATCACCGGCGCGCTGCACATCGGCCACGCGCTCTGCTACACCATACAGGACGTTCTCGGCCGCTGGAAGCGCATGCAGGGCTTCAACACCCTCATCCTCCCCGGCACGGACCATGCCGGCATCGCCACCCAGAACAAGGTCGAGCAGCAGCTCGCCTCCGAGGGACTCACCAGACACGACCTCGGCCGCGAGAAGTTCGTCGAGCGCGTCTGGCAGTGGCGCGAGGAATACGGCGGGATCATCATCGAGCAATTCAAGCGCATGGGCTACGCGTTCGATTGGGATCGCATGCGGTTCACGTTGGATGAGGATTATGCAGACGCCGTGCTCGAGGAGTTCATCCGCTGGTTCGACGAGGGCTTGATCTACCGGGGCGTGCGGGTCATCAACTGGTGCCCGCGATGCCATACCGCGATCTCCGACATCGAGATCGAGTATGAGGAGGTCGCCGGCCATCTCTGGCACATTGACTACCCGCTCGAAGACGGCTCCGGGGTCATCACCGTGGCGACAACCCGGCCCGAAACCATGCTCGGCGATACGGCGGTGGCGGTTCATCCCGAGGATCGGCGGTACATGGGCATGATCGGCAAGAACGCGATCCTCCCGATCATGAACCGCCCTATACCCATCATTGACGACACGCATGTGGATCCTGACTTCGGCACCGGCGCGGTGAAGGTAACACCTGCTCACGATCCGAACGACTTCGAGATCGGGCTGCGCCATAACCTGCCGAGCGTCGTCGTCATCGGTCCTGAGGGCAAGATGACCGACGAGGCAGGTCAGTATGCAGGGATGGACCGCTACGTGGCCCGTGAGGGGATCGTGGAGGAGCTCAGGAGCCAGGGCCTCCTCGTGCGTGAAGAGGAATACATGCACTCGGTGGGCACCTGCGAGCGGTGTGGGTCTACCATCGAGCCTCTGCTTTCCGAGCAGTGGTTCGCGCGAATGAAGGAGATCGCTCAGCCCGCTACCGAAGTCGTCAGGCAGGGCAAGATCAGGTTCATCCCGGATCGCTATGCCCGCATCTACGTAGACTGGATGGAGAACATCAAGGACTGGTGCATCTCTCGCCAGCTCTGGTGGGGTCACCGGATACCGGTCTGGAAGTGCCTCGACTGCGGCGAGTACACGGCATCCAAGACCGAAGTGGAGGCGTGCAAGAAGTGCGGGAGCCGGAACCTGGAGCAGGATCCTGACGTGCTCGATACCTGGTTCTCATCGGCGCTCTGGCCGTTTGCCACGATGGGCTGGCCGAAGGACACTCCGGAGCTTCACTACTTCTACCCAACTTCGGTCCTGACGACCGCCCGCGACATTATCTACCGCTGGGTCTCCAGGATGATCATGACCAGCCTCTACTTCCTGGACGAGATTCCGTTCAAGGATGTGTACATCCACGCGACCGTGCTGAACGAAGAGGGCCGCCGCATGAGCAAGTCGCTCGGCACCGGCGTGGACCCCCTCGAAATGATCGAAAAGTATGGGGCCGACGCGCTCAGATTCGCACTCATCCAGCAGGCGGGCAAGGGTCAGGACATCCGGTTTTCCGAAGGGCGCGTGGAGGCCATCCGGAACTTCTCGAACAAGATATGGAACATCTCCAGGTTCGTGCTTCTCAACCTGGACGTGCGGCCGGGCAAGCTGCCTCGATCTCCCGCAAAGGATCGCCTGCGGGATGAGGACAGATGGATTCTCAGCCGCCTGCAGAGGACCATCGAGGCAGTGAACGTCGGCCTTGAGGGCTACGACATGGACAACGCGGCGCGTGCCCTGTATGACTTCCTGTGGAGCGAGTACGCGGACTGGTATATCGAGATCGCCAAGCCTCGCCTGAGCCGGGAGGGCGAGGCTCCTGCCGAGCCGGAAGTCGTCCGGTATGTGCTCTGGCGCGTGCTGGAGACCTCCATGCGCCTGCTTCACCCGATCATGCCGTTCATAACCGAGCAGATATGGCAGTCCATCCCGCATGAGGGCGAGAGCATCATGATCGCTCCGTTCCCGGAGACGGATGCGGGCTTGCTGGATGAGGATGCCGAACGCCGCATGGAGGCGGTCATGGAAGTCACCCGAACTATCCGCAATCTCCGCGCGGAAGTGGGCGTCGCCCCCGGAAAGGCGGTCGAGAGCGTCGTTGTTCCCGCTTCCGCCGAGGTCGCGTCGGCTCTGGAAGCCGGCCATGCGAGCATCAGATCCCTGGCCAGGGCGAGCAAGCTCGACATTGCGACGGAGCCGCCGTCCGCCGAGCATGCGCGCTTCGTCTCGGCGCACCTTCCGATCGCCGACGTCTACATACCGCTGGCCGGGCTTATAGACGTGGACCGGGAGATCGCCCGCGTGACGAATGAGCTCGCGGAGGTTGAACGCGAGCTTGCACGGAGCACGGGTAAGCTGTCCAGCGAGCAGTTCCTGTCCCGGGCGCCCGCTCATGTGGTGGAGAAGGAACAGCGCATCGCCCAGGAGCTGACCGACAAGCGCGCGAAGCTCCAGGAGAGGCTGGAGATGTTGACCACGCGCTAGCGGGTGGCGATGAGACAATCGCCGTCTGGAGACGCCTCCCACAACACGATGCTCCTCCCACAACACGACGCTGGATGTGGGAGGGCTCTCCAGAGCGCGATGAACCGAAGCCCTAATGGTAGCTAGATGCAAGACGAGCGCGATTTCGAAGAAGCCGTCGCCTACGTACATGGCCTCGGCGAGCTGGGCTGGAAGCTGGGGCTCGAGAGGTTCACGGCCCTCTGCGAGCGTCTCGGCAGTCCCCACGAGAGGATCAGGGCGATCCACATAGCCGGCACGAACGGCAAGGGCTCTGCCGCCGCGATGGTCGCCAGCATCCTGAAGTCGGCAGGGTACCGGGTCGGCAGCTACTATTCCCCGTACCTGTACGACATCAGGGAGCGCGTCCAGCTCAATGGCAGCATGATCGGCAAGTCCGACTTCGCCCGCCTCGTGAACGTCATCCGTCCGCACGCCGCCGCGCTCGCCGAAACGGAGCTGGGCCACCCGACGGAATTCGAGGTGAAGACCGCGCTCGGCCTCCTCTACTTCGCGGAACAGGAGGTTGACTTCGCGGTGCTGGAGGTGGGCCTCGGCGGCCGCCTGGATGCCACCAATATCGTGAACCCTCTTGTGAGCGTGATCACCAACGTCGGCCTCGACCACATGGATCACCTGGGCAACACGATCACCGAGATAGCCGCGGAGAAGGCCGGCATCATCAAGCAGAACGGCCATCTGGTGACCGCCGTTTCCGACGCCGAGGCGCTGGAGGTAATTCGCCGCACCTGCGAAGAGCGCAGTTCCACCCTCTGGCACGTTCATCGTCAGGACGGCATCTTTGCGATTGCGCCCGTTACCGGCGGGGACGACCCCCTCTTCCCCTTGCGGGAGAGGGTTGGGGTGAGGGGGCTGCGAACACTGACGGTCCAGGGCGTCAACGCGACCTACCCGGACCTGCAGTTACGCATGCAAGGCGATTTCCAACACATCAACGCCGCCACTGCCATAGGCGCTGTGGAGGCCCTTCAGAACAAGGGCGTCGCCGTCCCTGAGTCCGCGATCCGGTCCGGCCTGGAGTTCGCATACATCCCCGGCAGGCTGGAAGTCCTGCGCGAGAAGCCGACCTTGCTCATTGACGGCGCGCATAACCTGGATGCCGCACGTAACCTGGCTCGGGCGCTGAAGAGCCTGTTCACCTACGACAAGCTCATCCTGGTCATGGGCATGGTAATCGGGCACTCGGTGGAGGATGTGGTCGGAACGCTGGCTCCGCTGGCGCATCGGTTTTACGCGACCGCGCCGGATAGTCCGCGAGCCGCTCCTGCCTCGGCCATCGCGGAGGCAGCCGGCCACCACTGCTCCGAGGTCGCGCAGGTAGTCCCCGTATCGGAAGCCGTGCGTCGGGCGCTCCGGGATGCCGGGCAGAACGGCCTCGTGTGCGTGACCGGATCATTCTACACCATCGGCGAAGTCCCCCGCTCGACGGATTGATGGTCAGTTTCGGCGGGCACGCGATCTGGGTACACCCCCGACATGGCCCATCTCTTTGCTCTTACTCTTACTCCTACTCTCCGTTGCTTCGGTAGCCTGCTGCCGAAGCAACGGGCAGCCGAAGCCCCGGCCGGTTGAGATGGCCCGGCTCCAGGTGTATAATGGAGAACGGTTGTCTTACTGGAAGGAGTTCGAAACAGTGGAATACAGGAAACTGGGCCGAACCGGGAAGCGCGTCTCGCTCCTGAGCCTGGGATGCATGCGCCTGCCCGATGACGATGAGGAGGGCGCTCAGATCGTCAGCCGGGCGGTGGACCTGGGCATAAACTACTTCGAGACCTCGAACTGGTACTGCGAGGGCCGGAGCGAGATCAAGGTCGCCATGGGGATAAAGGGCCGCCGGGACAGCGTGTGCATCTCGACTAAGTGCAAGATGGCGCCTGGGACCACCGGCGACGACGTGAAGCGCAATTTCGAGGAGTCCCTGAAGCGCCTGGAGGTTGACCGCGTGGACTTCTACCAGGTCTGGGACTTCAGGTGGGCAGACTATGACGCGGTGATGCAGAACGGCGGCGGCCTCGATACGCTCGAAAAGCTCCGGGACCAGGGCCTAATCCAGCACATCGGCATGACCAGCCACGAGACCAACGAGCGCGTCATCGAGCTGCTCGATACGGGTCGCCTCGAGAGCGTCACGCTCAGCTACCACCTGCTGAGCCGCGAGAAAGAGCCCGTGATCGAGTACGCCGCGAAGCGTGGCATCGGCGTCGTGATAATGAACCCGCTTGGTGGCGGCCTGCTTGCCACCCCGTCTGAGATAATCGCCGAGCTCGTGCCGGGACGGCACACCAGCAATGCCGCCGCCGCGCTCCGGTTCGTCATGTCGAACCCGCACGTCAGCACCATGCCGTCCGGCATGACCGCAATCTCCGAGGTCGAGGAGAACGTGCGCACCTGGGCCGAGTTCAAGCCCCTCACCTCGCAGGAACTCGCGGAACTGGTGTACGCGCTCGATGAATACAAGACACTCGGAGATCAGTTCTGCACCACCTGCAACTACTGCATGCCCTGCCCGAACGGCGTGAAGATCCCCAGGCTGTTCCGCATCAGAAACTACTGCAAGGTATTCGGCCTGCGCGACTGGGCGTTGCGGCTCTACAGGCGCATGGACGCCGACGCGCTGCCCGACAACTGCAACGAGTGCGGCGAGTGCGAGGCCAAGTGTCCGAACAACATCCCCATCATCAGCCAGCTCAAGGAAGTGGCGGCGATGTTCGAAGGGGTGCGCGATTGAAGCTCTACGCCGTCTCCTGCGAGGTCTTCGCGCGGGAATGCGCTCGTGCGGCCGCCGTTTCACCGCACGTGGTCACGCTGTCCTTCCAGTCGTTCGGGCTTCACGATCGGCCGGACGAGCTGAGGAACATGCTTCAGGAGGTGATTGACGGCATCCCCAACGGAAAGTTCGACTACATCGTTCTTGCCTACGGGTTGTGCAGCCGCGGTACCGCCGATCTGGTCGCCCGCGACACGCCGATCGTGATCCCCCGCGCTCACGACTGCATCACCCTGCTCCTGGGATCGCGCGAGCGTTACCAGTGCGAGTTCGAGCAGCACCCCGGCACGTATTACTACAGCCCCGGTTGGATCGAGCGCAAGGAAGGCGAGGTCCGGCAGGGGACGATCGAGGTCGTGAAGGACCGCCAGGCGGAAGATCGGTTTCGGCAGTACGTCGAAAAGTACGGGGAGGACAACGCGCGGTATCTCCTGGAGCAGGAAAGCCTCTGGCTCGCCCACTACAATCGCGCGGTCCTCCTGAACATGGGTCTCGGCGACAACGACTACTACCGGCGCTTCACTCGGCAGGTCGCCGAAAGCCGCGGCTGGTCATATGAGGAGATTCCCGGCGACACCCGGCTGATAGATAAGCTCCTGGCCGGCGATTGGAATCCCTCGGAGTTGCTGATCGTCCAACCCGGCCGACGAACCGTCGAGGACGTCAACGCCGGCATTATCTCTGCTGTCTAGCTCCCGGTCGGTGCTCATGGTTCTTGACTTTGCCCTGCCGGTATGGTACATTCAGTGAACGAGGCATGCCTTTGCTTTGCCCTCAATCGCAAGTCGAACGGCAGGGATGCGCATATGCGAAAGGACATTCATCTCATCGTAACGATCCTGCTGGCTCTCTCGCTGCCGGCAGCGGTCGGCGCGGCTCCAACGGATGAGCCGGCCGGGCCAAGAGTGCAAATCGCCGCTCCTCCCAACGAAGCCACCATCATGGGCAACCAGGTGGAGATACTCGTGGATTTCAACTCCGGCGAGAGGCAGCCTGTCTCGAAGGTTCAGGTCTTCCTCGACGGAAAGGCCGTGACGGAGCGCGTCTACGAAGCTCCCGCGGCGCGCGGCACGTGTATATTCAAGTGGGATACCGTGCGCAGCTCCAACGGCCAGCACAAGCTCGATGTCCAGGTGTTCTCCGGCGACGCGTATCTCGGCATGGCGAGCTGCACGGTCACCGTCTCGAACAAGGTTCCCGATCTCACCCCGCCGAGGGTTCTGATCACCAGCCCCAGGGAAGGCGAGGTCGTATCGGGCGTCACGCCGATCGCGATAGAGGCGTCGGACAACAGCGGCCGCGAGCCGTTCGTGAATATCTACGTGGACAAATCCCTTCGATGCGTGAAGAACTTCGGCCCGTACGCTCACAAATGGGATACGACAGGACATGAGAACGGCCCGCACGTCATTCAGGCGACCGCGGTGGATGAGTCCGGCAATACCTCGGATGCGAAGCCGGTTCGCGTGATCGTGCGGAATGCCGTAAAGATGATGCCGCTCGCGACGCAGCCGGCGCCTGAAAAGCCCGCGGTGCCGGAAGCCGCGGCCGAGCCTTTGCCGACGCTGCCCGCCCTGCTCGAACGCTCCTCCAGCGCGACTCCCACCGAGGATGTGCGCGAGTCCGACACCATGAAGCAGGAGCACGCGAGGGCGCTGCAGGAAGACTTCGGGACGCCTGCCGAAAGCTTCGAGGTTGGGCAGACCGCGCTTACCCGGGTGAATCCGCCGTCTGTTCCTTCTACCCGCATCCGGCAGGAGCGCGTGCCCGAGCACATTCCGGCGCCCGCGGAGCCTTCGATTCCGGCGCAGGACACCGCCCCGGCGACACCGAAGCCTGCCGCGGAGACTCCGAAGGCAGAGCCGGCTCAGCCGGTCGTGAAAGCAGACGCCAGGGTCGCATCGGCACTGGCTGCGGTGAAGAGCCACTACACCGAAGTCTCCGGCCCTTCGCCTGAGAACGTTTACATCGTCCGGGCCGGCGACAGCGTTATCAGGCTGGCGAAGAAGTTTCTGGTTCCCGCGCAGTTGATCGTGGAGCTCAACGGCATCGAGGACCCCAATCTCATCAGGATCGGCGACAAGCTGCGAATCCCCACTGCCGATGTGACGATGGTTCCGATCAGGCCGGTCTTCGAGCAGGCGGGCGGCGTGATGACGTGGGACCAGGAGGCGAGGACAGTCCGCGCGGTCTGTCCGGAGAACGACGTCGAACTCGAAATCGGGAGTACGCGGGCAATCGTGAACTGCGAGCAGGTGACCATGGACGCGGCGGCGGCCGTCCGCGCCGGCCGAACTGTGGTCTCGAAGTCGTTCGTGACCGGTACTCTGGGCATGACCTGCGCGGGGGAGTAGCCGCTGAGCATGGAAGTCGAATAGCCAGGCTCTCGTCCGTTCGGGCGGGCCTGGCTATTGATTCGGGGAGTTCGAGGCCGGACTACTTGGGGGCCTCGGCGGGTCCTTTGGATGGCTTGGGCTCGGATTTCGGCTCCTTGTGGCCGTCGCCGTCCTTCTTCCCGGGCTTGCGGTAATCGTTCACATGGAATCCCGAGCCCTTGAACACGATGCCGACAGGGTAGAGCAATCTCCGCACCTCGCCCTTGCACTTCTCGCACTCCCTGATCGGCTGGTCCGTGATCCTTTGGAAAACTTCAAACGTATGGTTACAAGCAGTGCATTGGTAACCGTATGTGGGCATAGCACCACCTCTTCAATCGTGATCCGAGCTTGTCGGCACGTGAATTATAGCAGAAACTCGCGTTCGTTCGCAAGCGGAGGCGCACTTCGAAATGGAAAACTCAGCCACTCTGAAAGTCGTCGGCCTGATGCCCGGCACTTCGGCTGACGGCATTGACGCCGCCCTGGTGGAAATCCAGGGGGCCGGCCCGAAGGCGCAGGTTCGCCTGTCCGCCTACAGGCGCTATCCGTATCCGTCGAAGATGCGGGATGCCATATTCAGCGCCTTCAATCCCGAGGAGAGCCGCGTGAACCTCCTCTCCGCGCTGAACTTCGCGCTCGGAGAACTGTTCGCCGCGGCGGCCGTGGACCTGGTGCGGAGCACAGGGCTCAGTATGTCGGAGGTAGATCTGATCGGCTCCCACGGCCAGACCGTATGGCAATCGCCCGAGCAGGTGGAGATCGGCGGCATGTGGACCGTCTCCACCCTCCAGATCGGAGAGCCTGCCGTGATTGCCGAGCGCACGGGCGTGACGGTGGTCGCGGATTTCCGGACGGCGGACGTGGCGGCGGGAGGCCGGGGAGCGCCGTTGGTCCCGTACGCGGACTTCGTGCTCTTCAGGAGCGAGAACCGGAGCCGCGCGGTCCAGAATATAGGCGGCATCGGCAGCGTTACCTACATGCCGGCGGGCGCGGACTTGAGCCAGGTCATCGCATTCGACACCGGCCCCGGCAGCACGCTCATAGATGCGGTCGTCACTCGTCTCACCGAAGGCAAGCTCACCTACGATGCAGAGGGGAAGCTGGCATCGGCGGGCAGACCCGATCGCGTCGTCCTCGGGCGCTTGATGAGGCATCCGTACCTGGAGAAGCGTCCGCCGAAGTCAACCGGCCATGAGGAGTTCGGAGTGCAGTTCGCCGACCGGCTTCTGGCCGAGTCTCCGGAGATCCCGCTGGAGGACATGGTCGCCACGGTGACGGCGTTCACGGCGCAGAGCATCAGCCGGAGCTATGAGCGGTGGCTCCCGAAGAAGCCGGACGATGTTATCATCGGCGGCGGTGGCGCCAGGAACCCCGCGCTGATACGGATGCTGGCAGAGGCGCTTCCCCGCACGAAGCTGTACACGTACGAAGACTTCGGCATCAAGAGCGACGCGAAGGAGGCGCTCGCGTTCGCACTCCTCGCCAGCGAGGCGATTCGCATGCAGCCGTCCAATGTTCCTGCCGCGACCGGAGCCGAGCGCCAGGTTATCCTCGGCAAGATCGTCCCCGGTCGGAACTTCCGCGACTTGATGAGCAAACTCGAGCATGGAGAGGAGAGGGCTTCGGAGTGAAGATCGAACGGATTGACGTATTCCCGCTCAAACTCCCTTTCCTGAGCGAGTTCAAGATATCGCGCGGGTCGGTCGGCGGCCCGAAGGCGGGCGCGCCGCACGTCTATCTGCGCGTCACGACCGACGCCGGCTCTGTGGCATGGGGAGAAGCGCGTCCGAGCCCCAGGTGGAGCTATGAAACCCTTGAATCCGTGGTGACGACGATCGGCATCTACCTCGCGCCGGCGCTCGTCGGCGTGGACGCGGAGGACCTGGAGGCTGTGCACGCGGTCATGGATCGCGAGATCGCGCCGGGCATCACCGTCGGCCAGCCGGTCGCCAAGTCCGGCATAGACATGGCGCTGCACGATCTGGCGGCAAGGCGGCGCGGCCTGCCTCTGTATCGGCATTTCGGCGCGGAGCAGGCAGCCGCAGTTCCTCTGAGCTATCTCGTGAGCGTGGATTCGCCCGCGAAGGCAGAGGAGGTCACAGCGGCCGCCGTCTCCGCAGGCTTTACCGGCTTCAAGGTCAAGATCGGGATGGACCCGTCGCTCGACCTGGAGCTCATTCGCGCGGTCAAGCGCGTCGCGGCGGACTGCTATCTGTGGGCTGACGCAAACCAGGCCTACTCGGTGGATACGGCGGTCGAGCGCAGCCGCGACATGGCGAAGATAGGCGTGAATGTACTGGAGCAGCCGGTTCCGGCCAATGATCTCCTCGGCCTTCGGGAGCTGGTCGCGAAGTCGGCGGTCCCGATCGCGGTGGACGAGAGCGTTTTCTCGGTGGGCGATCTCGATCAGCTAGTCAGGCTGAAGGCGCTTCACATGCTGGTGATCAAGGTTTCGAAGATGGCCGGGCTTTCCGGCGCGCGGAAGTGCATCGAGCGTGCGCTGGACGCGGGGATAGAGCTTCTCGGAAGCGGCCTGACTGAGACGAAGCTGGGACTGGCCGCCAGCGCGCACCTTTACTCGGCATACAGCTTCAAGTACCCCGTTGATCTCAACGGGCCGCAGTTCCTCGCCGACGACCCGGTTCGGGCCGGCGTCACCATAGACCGCGCGGTCGTGAAGCTGTCCGACGGCCCGGGCATTGGAGTTGACATTGACGAGGAGAAGCTGGCGCGATATGCGGCGGAATGCTGTGCCCAAGAAGCCTAACGGCGTCATCCAAACCCCGTCCCAAATCTTCCTTCTCGCGGCAGCCGCACTTTGCCGGAGTGCCGGGGCAGTGGCCGGAATCGGCTTGAACAGGGGGATGTTCGGTGAGCCTGCAAACGCCGGATGAGTGGCGCAGCCATATAGACCAAGTCCTTTCGTCCCCCGGCGTGACGGTCGTAGTGGGCGCTGTTGACACCGGCAAGACGTCGCTCTGCGCCCTGCTCGCCAGCCGGGGACTCGAAGCAGGCATCCCGACCGCCGTGGTGGACGGCGACATGGGGCAGTCGGAGATCGGCCCGCCCACAACGGTCGGCCTCGGACTCGTCGAATCGCACATCCAGTCGCTCGGTGACCTGGAGCCCAGAGCCCTGTACTTCATCGGTTCAACGTCGCCGGTCGGACATCTGCTCGCATCCGCCGCAGGCGTGAAGAGGCTGGTAGAGAAGGCCGAATCGCTCGGCAGGCGGCTGATTGTCGTTGACACCACCGGCCTGGTGCAAGGCGCCATCGCACGAAGGCTGAAAACCCATAAGATCGAGCTTCTGGCGGCGCGTCACGTCCTGGCGCTGCAAAGGAGCGGTGAGTGCGAGCATTTCCTGCGGTTGTTGGACACGTGGGAGGACTGCACCGTCCACCGCCTTCCGGTCGCAGCGGCCGCCAGGCCGAAGTCTCAGGTTCTGCGCGTGCAGCGCAGAGCCGTCCGCTTCCACGAGTATTTCTGGGAAGGCCGGGTTCACGAGCTGCCGCTGGAGAAGCTCGCGACCGGCGGAACATGGCTCCGCACCGGAGATCGGTTGGAGCCCAAGTATCTGAAGTTCGCCGAGAGCGCGCTGAAAACCGGCGTTCCGCACGGCGAGATGGTGGGCCGCGCGGTTTACCTCGTGACCGCCGGGGATTATAATAGGCGGGGAGTAGAGGAGCTCCAGGAGTACTTCCGGACCAAAAGCATCGTGATAGTCCCGGCGAGCAGGTACTCGAACCTGATAGCCGGTGTGCTCGACAGCCATCTGGAGCTTCTCTCGCTTGCCATCGTGCGCGGGATAGACTTTCGGGCGCAGACCGTTTCCCTTTTCTCCCCGATCCGATCGGTCGCGCCCGTGCGTTCGATTTGCTTCGGCGTCTTGAAGCTGCGGCCGGACGGCACCGAAATCGGCCGACTGCGCCCGGGGGAAGTGTAGTGAGGATAATCTTCGTCCGCCACGGAGAAACCGTGTACAACACCGAGGCCAGGTATCAGGGCCATACCGACTCGGAACTGAGCGAGCTGGGGCGGAAGCAGGCGGCGGCCGCCGGGGAGCGTCTCAAGGGTGAAAAGATCGCCGCCGTATACTCAAGCGATCTCTCTCGCGCCAGCGACACCGCCCGCGCCATCGCCGCGCACCACAATCTGCCGGTTCAGACCGACGACGGACTGCGCGAGTGTGCCTTCGGGGATTGGGAAGGGCTGAGCGTGAGCGAGATTGCGGATTCCTTCCCCGATCTCTACGAGAAGTACCGCCGGAACTCCGTCGCTCACCGTGCCCCGAATGGCGAGCGGCTGGAGGAACTGCAGCAGAGAGTAGTTCTCGCGGTCAAGCGCATCGCCGAGCGCCATCCGGACGATACCGTTCTCATCGTCACGCACGGCGGCCCCATACGGGCGTTCTTCTGTCATGCCCTCGGCGCGGGACTCCAGACATTCAGGAAGATGGGCCTGGACAACGGCGGCATCACGACGCTCTCGCTCGATTCAGACGGCCGATGGTTCCTGGAGGTCCTGAACGACACGTGCCACCTGGACTTGTAGCGCCCGCCTCAGGCGGGCATCCGGAGAATGGGAGACTGGGAGAGGAGCGACGCGGCGACGCGAAGATGGGGTGACGAAGGACACCCGGCCCGTATGGACTGCGGCGCGTGAGCGCCGCTTTGAGGTAGCGCCGGCAGCTCGCCGGCATCCCGAGAATGGGGGAAACAGAGAGAACGTCCACCATCCGACATCGAACTTCAAACGTCGAACCACCAACCCCTAACCACTGAGGGCCATCGCGCATCCCGGTAGAATTACCGGTTTTCCGGGAATTCCCGCGGTGGGGATTGACGGTCTTGAAAACCGGGGTTACAATGTGCACAAGTAATCAAGCGATTTACTGCGCCCGCCTCAGAACTGCATTGACAGAAAAGAGCCCCGGCAGAGGGCTCTCGGCTTAAGGGAGGAGAAAAGGATGAGAAACGTGAGGACAGTCTTGTTCGTCTGCGTGATTGCGCTGGTTGGGTTATCCGTCGGCGCTGAAGGACAGACCCTCGTCGGCTGGGGATACAACGACTATGGTCAGACGAACGTCCCGAGCGGCACGTTCAACGCCATTGCGGCGTGCGGCTACCACAACCTCGGCCTCAGGACGGACGGCACGCTCGTTGGCTGGGGGTACAATGAGTACGGCCAGACGAACGTCCCGAGCGGCACGTTCACGGCCGTCGCGGGAGGCAGGTATCACAGCCTCGCCATCAGGACTGACGGCACGCTTGTCGGCTGGGGGGCGAATTGGTGGGGTGAGACCACGGTCCCGAGCGGCACTTTCTCGGCAGTCGCAGCGGGCGTGGAGCATAGCCTTGGCATCAGGACGGACGGCACGCTCGTCGGCTGGGGATACAATGCTGAAGGCCAGACGAACGTCCCGAGCGGCACGTTTACGGCAGTCGCTGGGGGCTGGGATCACAGCCTTGGCATCAGGACGGACGGCACGCTCGTCGGCTGGGGAAGCAGTTGGTATGGCCAGGCGACCGTGCCGAGCGGCACGTTTAAGGCAGTCGCGGGTGGGGTCTACCACAGCCTCGGCCTCAGGACGGACGGCACGCTCGTCGGCTGGGGATACAATGGTTATGGCCAGACGAACGTCCCGAGCGGCACGTTCACCGCCATCGCCGCCGGGTTCGTGTACAGCCTCGGCCTCAGGACTGACGGCACGCTTGTCGGCTGGGGGGATAACGCCCACGGCCAGACGAACGTCCCGAGCGGCACGTACGCCGCTATCGCCGCTGGAGGCGAGCACAGCCTCGCCATGACCCCCATCCCCGAACCGTCGAGCCTCCTCGCGCTGGGAGCGGGACTCCTCGGCCTGGCGGGATTCACCCGCCGCAGACGGTAGCTGCTGTAGCGCCGGCAGCTTGCCGGCATAACAGCAGCGGGATCCAAAGCGCCCGCCTCAGAAGCGCATTGGCAGAAAAGAGCCCCGGCAGAGGGCTCTCAGCTTAAGGGAGGAGAAAGAGATGAAAAACGCAACAGCAGTTTTGGTCGTCTGTGTCATCGCGCTGGTTGGGTTATCCGTCGGCGCTGAAGGACAGACCCTCGTCGGCTGGGGATACAACGGCTACGGCCAGACGAACGTCCCGAGCGGCACGTTCCAAGCGATCGCGGCGGGTACCGGGCACAGCCTCGGCCTCAGGACGGACGGCACGCTTGTCGGCTGGGGAGACAATCGCTCTGGCCAGACAAACATGAGCGGCACGTTCAAGGCTATCGCAGCGGGCTATGATCAAAGCTTCGCCATCAGGCCGGACGGCACGCTTGTCGGCTGGGGCTGGGGATCGAACAACGGCGGCCAGACGAACGTCCCGAGCGGCACGTTTACGGCAGTCGCCGCGGGCTGTGTGCACACCCTCGCTATCAGGACGGACCGCACGCTTGTCGGCTGGGGGTACAACTACTATGGCGAGACGAACGTCCCCAGCGGAATTTTTACGGCTATTGCGGCAGGCATGTTCCACAGCCTCGCCATCAGGAGGGACGGCACGCTTGTCGGCTGGGGGTACAACGAGCATGGCGAGACGAACGTCCCCAGCGGAACTTTTACGGCTATCGCGGCAGGCGAGTATCACAGCCTCGCCCTCAGAACTGACGGCACCCTTCTCGGCTGGGGATACAATGGTTATGGCCAGACGAACGTCCCGAGCGGCACGTTCACCGCCATCGCCGCCGGGACCGTGCACAGCCTCGGCCTCAGGACTGACGGCACGCTTGTCGGCTGGGGGGATAACGCCCACGGCCAGACCAACGTCCCGGGCGGCACGTACGTGGCGGTGGCGGCGGGCGGTTCGCACAGCCTCGCCATGACACCCATCCCCGAGCCATCGAGTTTCCTGGCGCTGGGAGCGGGACTCCTCGGCCTGGCGGGATTCACCCGCCGCAGACGGTAGCTGCTGTAGCGCCGGCAGCTTGCCGGCATAACAGCAGCGGGATCCAAAGCGCCCGCCTGAGGCGGGCGCACTCCAGGAGACCGGGCGCTCAGCCGTGCCCGACATCCTGTCTACTTGTCCTTGCCTTTGCCCTTTGCCTTGCCCTTGTCGTCGTTCTTGTCTTGCCCCGCGACCTTCACGCGCTCCCGGTGTTCCTTTCGCTCCCTGACCCACTCCTGCCAGCGCTTTTCGAGAACGTCCGGCTTGTCCTTGTGGCGCGCGTTCCACCAGATCACGAAGGCTGCCTGATCACTGCTGCCCAGTGCCCGATACCGGTCAATCCAGACTCCAGTGAGCATCTTCCTCTGATTGCCCTTGCCGATGTACCAGCCCTTGTGCAGCCCCTGGTCATGCCTGACGATATCGCCCCTGAACCTATCGCCTAGGACGATGTCTATGGGGTGGTAGGCGGTTCTGTAGGTGCGCCAGTACCTCTCGCGCTCGCGAATCCTCTCCTGATCGGCGAGGCTCGTGTCAATCAGCGCGGTGATCCCGATGCCGGACACGCGCTTGATCTTCAGAGGACTTGTCGAGTTCGAGGGCACGAACGCCTTGATCCTGAACTTCCCGCCGTCGAAGGTCTCCTCGTACTGGAATACCGCTTTCACCGACTTGACTCCCGATGCCGATCCTGAGACCTGCGCGCCGCCGATGTACGCCTTGTCTCCGATGGTTGCAATCGGCACCACCTTCGTGCTCGAACTGGAGCCCTTGGTGATGCTGTTGACGGCCTTGTTCAGCGGCTCCGCGGCCGTGTTTATGGCGACGGCGATGACCCCGGCCTTGATGATATCGCCAACACGCACGCTGTGGCTGTAGGTCTGGCCCTTCCATCGGCCGTCCAGCGCAACGTCAATGATGGCGGAAACGCCCACTTTCTGCACGCGCTTCAGCTCCAGCGGGTTCAGGCTGCCGCTCGGTACCAGGACCTTCAGGCGGAACTCGTTCTGGCTGAAGTTATCCTCATAGAGCCAGACCGCCTTCACGGACTTGACGTAGGAGTCAGGCCCTGCGACCTGGGCCGCGCCCACGTACCCCTTTTCGCCCACGCTCAGTATCGGCACCACCTTCGTGGACATGCCGATCGGCACCTTGTTCTGGAACGTGAAGGTGTTGATGAACTTGTTCAGTGCCGGCGAGGTTTCCTTCACTGCCAGGCCGATGGCCGCGGCTCGGAAGATCTTGGTGTCGAAATCGGCGGCCATCGCGCGATCCGGTGCCAGCGCACCGCATGCGATTGAGACTACGAATACCAGCAGAGCGACGATAGTAATCCTTCGCCTCATCTAAGCTTACCCCCTATCCTTTTGCCGTCCAACCACCAAGCGTATTATACCCTATGCGCCTTGGAGAGCACATACCTGATCTTCACCCGGCGAGTGTCCATGTCTGCCCGCGACGGTTGACTTGCCCCTGTCGGGCTGCTAGAATGCCAGTCACTGCACACAAATGTCCACGGCGAGGAGGCCCTGAAGACCATACTCTCATGACTGCGCAATCTCACGTCCGCATTCTCTTCCGGTTTCTAATGCTCTCAGTCATTATTACGACGCTGACTCGAGGAAGTTTCGCCTCACATGATGGTCTGGCCCCTCAATGGATCTGGGATGCTGTGAGGCCCTTCGGCCCGGACGGCTTCTTTCGACGCGAATTCAATGTCGAGGGGAAGGTTCGCGGCGCCTGGATTCAAATGAGCGGCGATGACGGGTACTCGCTCTACCTGAACGGCGAGAAGATAGCGGCGGGAGGCTTCAGATGGTATGAGGTAGATACGTACGAGATCACCGAAAAGCTCATTCAGGCGCGGAATGTGATTGCCGCTGAGTGTCGCAGCCCCGTGGAACCGGCAGGCTTCATCCTCCGCTGCACCGTCAACTACGAGGATAGGCCGTCTCAGGTGTTTGTCAGCGATTCCTCGTGGAAGATGTCCCGAGCCGCCTCCGAGGGCTGGGAGCGTCCGAGCTTCGACGACTCGGGATGGGGCTCAGCCGTTCCCATCGGCGAGCCTCCGGTCGGGCCGTGGGGAATGCTGCCGTTCATTGACCTGATCGAGGATGGCGTGAGGCTCTCGCTGGAGAGTGTGTCGGTTGCCGATGAAGTGGCCGCTGGCGATCCTCTGAGTCTGACAATCATCGTGAAGCCGGATGGGAGACCGAGGGCCGACTATCCCGTATACCTGAGCCTGCGCCGGGAAAAGACCGAGCTGGTTCCGGAGGACTTCAGCCTCTCGGTTCCGTCATCCACCTGGTCCCCCGGACAATCGGTGACCATCGGCCCGATAGACATCCTCATTTCGAAGTACGCGCCGACCGGCGAGTATGAGCTCCGGTTCGGCGTGCGACGCCTTCCGTACTCGAATCTCGCCGGAATCGAGCCTGTGGTCGGGAAGGTCAAAGTGAAGGGCAGGGAGGGCACGGTGAAGCCGCCAAAGGCTGAAGTCAAGGATCACAACGGCTCGCCCGCCGTCTGGATCAACGGAAAGCCGGTGTTCGCAGTGGTGTACTCGGACGTCGGCTCGCCCTCGATCAAGCACGCGCGCCGGTTCCGCGCGGCCGGTGTTCATCTCTACGAACAGTGCAGCGCAGGCTCGCTCGGCTGGCTCGAATCGGGTGAGCAGGACTTCAGCTCGGTGGACCACAGCATAATGACTCTGCTCGAGGGCGACCCGGACGCCTACTTCTTCCCCAGGGTTTGGCTCGAACCCCCGGACTGGTGGCTGAACTCACATCCCGACGAACTGGCGAAGTACGCGGCGACCTCTGAGGACAAGATTGACGATTTCGGTGGCACGCGATGGCCTTCCATGGCCTCCGAGGCATGGAAGAAGGAGGCAGGAGAAGCCTTCCGGAGCTATATCCGCCACATTCAGGATTCATCGTACGGCGACCGGGTGATCGGCTACCACATTTGTGCGGGCATATACGGCGAATGGCACTATCTGGGCTCGCAGTATCTCCCGGACACCGGCCGTCCGATGACCGAAGCCTTCCGCCGTTGGTTGAGGCGCGAGTACAGGGGTGACGTCTCCGCCCTTCGAAAGGTCTGGAACGACCCGGCGGTGAGCTTCGAGAATGCCCAGGTGCCGGGCCAGGAGGCCAGGTTCGAGACGGACTTCGGCATCTTCCGCGATCCTTCGAAAGACAGGCGCGTGATAGACTACTACCGCTGCCACCACGAAGTCCTGACCGACGCGATCCTCCATTTCGCCAGGATTGTGAAGGAGGAATCGGAGGGGCGGTCGCTCGTGGGAGCTTTCTACGGCTACACGTCGAATGTCCTCTGGCCGCAGGAAGGCGGGCACTGGAACCTCGATGCGATCCTCGATTCGCCCTGCGTGGACTTCCTCTGCAGCCCGCACTCCTACGTGGGCAGGCACATGGGAGAAGACGGTGGCCTGCGAGCACTGCCGGCCTCCATCCGCCTGCACGGGAAGTTCTTCATGGACGAGTCCGATGACCGCTCCTATCTCGCCCCTGGGACCAGGGGCTTCACCATCGCCACGGACCACGACGAGACGGTCGCGGTCATGCGCCGGGAGTTCGCAAATGTGCTGACGCAGAACTTCGGGCACTGGTGGTTCGACATGGATAGCTGCTGGTTCGACGACGACCGGCTGATGGCGGAGGTCGCCGCGATGCAGAAGGCCGGCGAGCGCAGTATGGGACTTCCGAGAAAGAGCGCCGCCCAGATCGCGGTGTTCGTGAGTGAGGACAGCATATTCTACGTGAGCAACTGGAAGTCCGGCCGGGACAAAGTCACAGATCCGCTGCTGAACGAGCAGTGGCGCGAGTTATTTAAGATGGGCGCTCCGTTCGACCTCTATGAGCTGAAGGACATCGCGAACCCGAAGTTCCCCGAATACAAGTGCTATGTCTTCCTGAACTGCTTCTACGTCCCGAAGGCAGTGCGCGAGGCCATCGAGGGGCAGGTCAAGCGGGACGGCAGGGTCGCCGTATGGATATACGCGCCGGGTTTGATGGACGAGGACGGCCTGGGCGCGCAGAAGATGATGGCGCTGACCGGAATCAAGTTGATGGCCGAGGACAGGGAAACCGCGCCGGTTCAGGATCCGAAGGTTCCGATCGAATGTCGGTGCCCGATGGCGCAGGATGTTCCGGCACTTTATCACTTTGTTGGCCTCATGCGCGGCTCAGGCGCGAAGGAATGGGGCCTGGAGATGCCTGTGTCCCCGGCAATCTGGTGCGATGATCCGACGGCGATCTTCCTGGGGGCGAGCCCCGCCACGTTGAACCCGAACTTCTGCGTGAAGAGCTTCCCGGACTGGACCTCGGTATACGCTCCCGGCCCGGTGATCCCGTCGTCGGTCCTGCGTGAGATCGCGCGCCTCGCCGGGTGCCATATCTACTCCGAATCGGACGATCCCCTCTTCTGCAGTTGGAGCTATCTGGCGATGCACGCTCGCACCGCGGGCACGAAGACCTTCCGTCTTCCGCGGAAATGCGTTGTGAAGGATGCCCTCACGGGCAAGACTCTGGCGTCCGATGCGGACGGGTTCTCGGTAGAGATGAAGCAGCACGAGACGAGGATATTCGAGATGGGACGCGCGCTGAAGCACGAGTCTGAGCATTCGGAAAAAGCCCCGTAAACGGGGCTCCCTTTTCAAATACGGAGCCCGGTTTACCGGGCTTCTGACGGTATTGATCGCAGACCGGTCGTTTACGGCCGGGCGTCGTCTACCCGCGCTGGTTGTCGGCCTCGCGGAACGACCCCGCGCTCAAGCACGAGTCTGAGCATTCGGAAAAAGCCCCGTAAACGGGGCTCGCTTTTCAGATACGGAGCCCGGTTTACCGGGCTTTCCCATACCCGCCAGACCGGTCCTTGAGGGCCGGGCTTGAGGGCCGGGCGCGCATCGGCCCCATACCACACCAGACCGGTCGTCTACGGCCGGGCGCCTCCTGCCAGTGCTCTATTCCGTTTCCCAATCCCCTATCGCCGGGAGGTCTTCCACATCGCCGGATGCAACCTTTCCCTGCTCGCAGATGCCTTTGAAGCTGCACCTCACGCAGCGCAGGAGGTTGCCGGTCATCGTGAAGTCGTCCATCACGGCCAGATTGCGCGCCGGGCTGCGGAGGCACTTCACCATCCCGTTGAAGCTCTGCTTCACGTAGGCGCGGACTTCCTCGATGCCGGCCTGGTCCACCAGCCGCTCGTTCACATCGAGCTCCGGCTGGAGATGGACCGCGCACACCTTCGTGTTCTCGATGGGAACCTCCCACTTGCTCGAGGCGTACATCGCGTAGCACGTCAACTGCTGCACCTCATCCGGCGTGGGATTGCCTGTCTTCCAGTCGTACACGGTGAGCTGCTTGCCGTCCTTCAGGGCGAAGTCGAACTTCACGTACATGAGCAGCCCGTCCATTCGGAAGCTGGCGAACTTGTCAATGGGAAGCCAGCGATCCGCGGGCGCGGCCGCGATCTGCTTGAAGATGTCGGAGTCCACGAAGTTCCCGATGCTGAGGAAAGCCTTGTTCTTCAACCGATCGGTGACCGCCGCGCCGACCTGGATGCTGTAGTAGTGCTCGAACAGGTTCGGATAGAGCTCCTCCGGGTGCGCGCGCCAGAGCTGCCTGAGCGAGCCCTGCCACCCTTCGCTCAGCCTGCGCCTGGTCTCGGCTTTCACGTCCTGCTGCGATGGAACCGCCCCGGCCTTCGCCTGCTCCAGCGCCCACTGGATCGTCTGGTGCACTACCTCGCCGATCCACATATCCAGGCCCTTGATGCGCTTCATCTCGAGCGCGAGCTTCGCCTCCTCGGGGGCGTCCGGCGCATAACCCGCCTGCGAGAAGTAGTAGTGGAAATAAAAGCGCCTCGGACACTCGTCGAACATGCGCGCCCGGCTCAACGACCAGCTCAGTTCACGAACCCTGCCTGCCAACCCAGCTCACCGCCAATCCCCTCACGCTCGGAGCAGCAAAGTAACGGAACCCAATACTCCAATACTCCAATACTCCAGTACTCCATTACTTTGCCATTCGGCGCAATGCAATATGTGGGGGATTTACTTGCTGTCAATACTTCCCTGCAGCCGCCGTCAAATCCTTCATTCGTGCTTGCACTCGGTCAAAGGAGGTGCGCCTCACCATGGCGAAACACTGGCTTGAGTCGCGCAACGTGTGCTGCCGGCGGGTATAAGTGTGAAAGAGCTGAGGTCGGGCGGACGGTCATGCTTTCTCGAATCTTCGACATAGCCCGGAAGGAGGTGCTCCAGCTCCGGCGGGATCGGCGGATGCTCCCGATGGTTATCATCGCGCCGGTCCTCCAGCTCACTATCTACGGCTATGCCATCAGCACGACCGTCTCGCACATCACCGCCGCCGTCTACGACGCCGACCGAAGCCCCGCCAGCCGAGAGCTTGTCCGGATGATCCGGGCCTCCAAGTATTTCAATGTGAACTACTACCCGTCCGATCTCAGGCGTCTCGATCACCTTATTGACGAAGGTTCGGCGACCGTTGCGGTCGTGATCCCCCCGGATTTCAGCGAGAATCTGCGCCGCGAGACAACTGTTCCGGTGCAGGCCATAGTGGACGGCAGCGACCCGAATACCGCCACCATAGCGCTCGGCTACCTGCAGGCGATATTCCGCAGATACTCGCAGGGCATCGTAATCCAGCGGCTCGGCGGGCTTCCCGAGGCCGGAGTGAACGCGGAGATACGCACCTGGTACAACCCTACGCTCGAAAGCCGGAACTACATGATACCCGGCATTATCGCCATCATCATGCTTCAGGTCACCATGAACCTGACCGCCATCTCGATTGTCCGGGAGCGTGAGCGCGGTACCATAGAGCAGTTGATCGTCACGCCGATCCGTCGGTATGAGCTCATAATCGGCAAAGTCCTGCCCTATGCGGCGGTCGGCTATCTGGACGTGTTCCTCGTGCTGCTGGTCGGCACTCAGGTGTTCGGCGTGCCCGTCCGGGGGAGTGTGCTGCTTCTGCTCGCCCTCTCCGGGGTGTTTCTGCTCGCGGCGCTTGGCACCGGCCTGTTCATCTCCAGCGTTTCGAGGAACCAGCAGCAGGCGACGATGGCGATCGCCTTTATCATGCTGCCCAGCTTCCTTCTCTCGGGCTTCTTCTACCCGATTGCCAACATGCCGGAGTTCATTCAGCCGATCACCTATCTTATCCCGCTCCGCTACTACCTGGTGATCGTGCGAAGCATCTTTCTCAAAGGTACGGGGATCGGTCTGCTGTGGGATCAGGTGCTTCCGATGTTCGCGCTCGGAGTCGTCATCCTGGTCGGCAGCGTGCTTGCCTTCAGAAAGAAGCTGGAGTAGGGGCGAGGCACGCCTCGCCCGAGGCCGACGGCCGGACTCGGTGATGCCCCAAGATAAGCCGATGGGTGGCGATTTCCGAATCGCCACCCATCCCTCTTACTGTCCACTGTCAACTGTCAACTGTGAACTCTCCACCATGTCCTTGCCAGCCGGCTATCTGCTCACTCCCGCCATCGCCCTGGCTTTCGCCTCCGCCAGCCGCTCCGCCACATCGTCCCAGTTGACCAGGTGATCCATGAAGGCCTTCGTCCACTCCGGCCTCTTGTTCTGATACGTGAGGTAGTACGCGTGCTCCCAGACGTCCAGCACGAGGATCGGAATCACGCCCCACTGGGTCAGGTTTTCGTGCTTCTCAGCGCCCAGGATCACCAGCAAGTCGTCCATCTTGCGATAGGCGAGTATCCCCCAGCCTGATCCCTGCACCGCATTGGCGGTCGCGAGGAACAGGCCCTTGAAGGCGTCCACGCCGCCGAAACCCTTGTTGATCGCGTCAGCCAGTTCGCCGGTCGGATCGCCTCCCCCGCCGGGCTTCATGTTCGTCCAGAAAATCGAATGCAGGATGTGCCCGGAGCCGTGGAATGCCAGGTCCCCGGCGACGCCTCGGGCGCTCGCGTAGTCGCCGGACTTCAGCATAGCCTGGACCTTCTCCTCGGCGGCGTTCAATCCGGCCACGTAGGCGGCGTGATGCTTGTCGTGGTGCAGACGGAGTGTCTGCTCGTCGTAGTACGGCTCCAGCGCGTCGTACGCGTACGGAAGCGGCGGCAGTTCATGTGCCATTGTGTAACCTCCCGTGGCTTTGCCTGGACTGACCTTACCCGGATTGCGGTCGAGCCAAACCAGCTCAGCATTTATCCGGCGGGGTCCCGCGACCGGAATGCTGTCAATCCACGTAAAAAGCGTACACCCGGACTTTCTCCGCGCCCCAGGTAGAGTCGAAAGTCGCCCTGACGCCGGCTGCCGGGATGCCGATCCCGATCTTCGCCAGGCGCTGGTGGTTACCCCTGACGTTCTTCCAGAGCTTCCATCCGTCCGGGGTGCTTACTTCAATGCGGAAGTTCTTCGCTATCTCCTCTGGGACATGAGTGAGCTGATTGTCGCGCTGGTGATAGCTCATGGCGATCAGCTTTGACAGCGCGCTGTCGAAGATAAGGGTCGCGCTCGATACGATCCGAGGAGTGGGCCATGTGTACTCCACGCTGTCGCCGACGCGGCCTTCCCAGGCGTGTTGATCCTCGCCGACCGGCCGGTTGATTCCATCGCGCAGAGGCTCCGGATCGCCGGTCGAGGCTCGGAGATCCGCGCGCTCGTTCATCTCGGACAACTTCTGCCTGACCCACGGCAGGTAGCAGTCCTGCCTCACCAACGATTGCTGCAGATCGCCCACATGCCGTTCGCCGACCTGCCTGGGAAGCAGGCCGTTCTTGACGGCGATCGCCGCCGCCGTCCCGACGGCCTGCCCCATGACCGAAGCCGTTCCCATCACGCGGGTCGAGCTCATCGCGGCGTGCGACATGCTCGCGCACTTGCCGGCGAACATCAGGTTTTCGACATTCCTTGAGTACAGACACCGATACGGAATGCCGTACGGTGAAGGCGCCGGGTGGAAGATGGTGGGCGGCCCCTTATAGCGAAATCCGCCGGGATGATGGTCGTCCATCGTCCATCCGCCGTATGCGACGATGTCGGGGAACCGGCCCTCAGATTCGACGTCGTTCTGTGTCAGCACGTGGTCGCCGATGTAACGCCGGCTCTCCCGCTTGCCCGGCAGAAACCCTATCCAATCGAGCGCCCAATTCTCCGCGCCGTGGTCGCCGTGGTTCTTCAGGTGATCCCACATGCCGAACACGATCCTGAGAAGCTCGTCCCTGATCTTCTCCGTGTCGTGGATGCTGTCGTCCTCGCCGCCGAGCTCGATCCACCAGTAGCCCATCTCCAGCCATCCGTGATGGCGATGGGGCAGATCATCCTCGGATGGGAAGTCGTAGGCCCATGAGGGCGGCTCGAACGGCTGCGGCGTGCCGGTATCCCTTGCCTGGAAGAGGCACGTCATCCCCATGGTCTTGCTGTCGGCCACCTCCGGCTCGATGGACTCCCCGTACTCGCTTCTGGCCTCTCTCCCGACGCGGAACTCCGCTCCCGTCAGCGGCGCGAGAATCGCGTCGCCCGAGCAGTCGGCGAATACCTTCGCCTCGATTGTGTGGTACGTCTGCGTCGTGAGCTGCCAGCCGGTGATCGAGCGGATCCGCGGGCCATCCATCTTCGCGTCCAGGCAGGAGCAGTTCAGGAAGTACGTCAGGTTCGGCTCCTCTGCCACCTTCTCGTACAGGACCGTGTCCCAGATGGAGAAGCTCCTCTGCGGGTTCCGGCGCAGGTTCTCCAGGCGCAGCTCTTCCAGGATGCCGGTTTCACGCACGTTGGGGATCTTCCCGTGCCGATCTGCCCCGCAGATGTGCACCCTGATCTCGCTCGAGGAGTTGCCGCCGAAGACGGGCCTGTCGTGCACGAGCGCGACCTTCGCGCCCTCTCGCGCCGCCGAGATCGCCGCGCACAGCCCGGCCATCCCTCCGCCGACGACGCAGAAATCGAATTCGTGAGAGAGTTTCACGTTCATCTCTTCCTCCCAGCAATCTCCAGATGTCCGCCGAGTGGGACGAAGTCCGGATGATCGCAGTATCTCAACTCAAGCTGATACAGCCTTTCCTGGATCTCGGGGTCTTGGGACTCATGGAGGCCGATCCTGCGTAGAACCGTTTTGCCGATGATCCGCTCGACGGTCACGCCGTTTGACTCGAAAAGCTCACCGAGCTCCGTCGGGGTGAACGTATGGCATGCATAGCGCTGATCCTCCGGTCGATCCGGGGGAATCATCGTGTCTCCGGTCTCCAGATACCGCTCGACCGCGTCGGCATCGGCATCCTTGAGCCACGACAGTGCCGATACCCTGTTATCCACCGAGACAATGAGCGTTCCGCCGGGTCTGAGGACACGGACCATCTCCCTCATCGCCTGTTCATGGTCTCCGCAGTACGAGAGTGGATCGCCCTCGCAGACAACCATGGCGAACGAGCCGCGGGCAAACTCAGGCATGTTAAGTATGTTCGAATTCCTTATCTCGATCAGATGTTGCAGGCCCAGTGACAACACCTTTTCCCTGGCCTTTGCCAGCATGCCTTTGGAGATGTCGGTAAGGACGACGTGATATCCCATCTTCGCCAGCTCCACGCTCCAGACGCCGGTCCCGCCGCCCGCGTCGAGAATGCGAGCCCCCGGTTCGTGGGGTACGAACCGCCGGATGTTGTCGAGGGTGATGCGGTTGTACAGCGACATCCTCGCTATATCACAATCATACGTCTCCGCCCACTCGTCGTGGTGCGCCGCCACTTTCTTGAGCTGCTCATCCATACCCTAGCCTCCGATGCTTGCTTTGCCTCTTTCGCAGAGTATCTCCTCCAGCGGGTCCGGAATG
>Ga0315294_10000954_pt1 | contig 31384 bp, 24 predicted proteins | sample YL17G13_40_MG_FD_203626 | JGI IMG/M metagenome (GOLD analysis project Ga0315294, IMG submission 203626) | Sediment microbial communities from Yellowstone Lake, YNP, Wyoming, USA - YL17G13_40 | ecosystem: Environmental > Aquatic > Freshwater > Lake > Sediment | place: USA: Wyoming | collected...
TTTGTCTTTGAGATTTGCATTGTAATTCAACATAGCTCGGCCCCCACTGAAATCCCCCCTTCCCCCCTTTTTCAAAGGGGGGATTAAGTTAGCGCTTATGCCCCCGGCGGGAGGGGATCAAGGGGAGGGGGATTAAGATCATTCACCCCCACCCTACCCCTCCCCCATCCAGGGGGAGGGGATTATTTTTATTTTCGGATGAAGAGGGATGGTCTTGGGGGATCCGGCGGTGAAGAAAAAAGTTTATTAGGATTTCGAGAGGTCGTTAATTCCGCATTGGGATTATTTATTGGTCTTCTCCCCCACCGTTCCCAGCACCCAGTCCAGCGTCACCCGCGCCACGGAGTAGTCCCTCCGGGCCCGGGCCAGGTTTCCTTTGGCCTGGATGACGCTCAGCTGGGCATCGTCTACCTCGAGCTTGGTTTTCACTCCGTATTCGTAACCCCGTTCCGCCATGTAGAGAAGTTTCTCGGCCTGCCTGACGGTCCCTGAAATGGCTTTTACGATCTCCTCCGCCTCCCGGCAGGCGTTGACCGCATCCCGCACCTGGAGGGCGATGGAGTCTTTCAGCTTGGCTTCATCGATCTTCAATGAACTGAGGTCACTCTTGGCCTGGGCTGTTTTTCCCCGGCTGCGCATCCCATCGAAGAAGGGGAAAGTCAGAAACACTCCCGCGCTCCAGACCTGACCGTCTCCCCTGGACGCATCGATATAGTTGATATCCCGATAGCCGTAAGAACCTTTCAGGTCCACGCGGGGTTTATCTCCCCCGTCATAAATCTTGACCAGCTCCACGGCAATGCCGATTCGTTTCTGCAGGTCGGAAAGGTCGGGACGGCTCTTCCAGGCCGTATCCACCCCCTTTTCATAGGAAGGATAGGGGGTGATGGTTTCTTCGAAGGTTCCTTTGGCATCCATCTCTTCCCCCTCCAGCCCCAGGAGAAAGCGGAGCTTTTCCCGGGTAAGGCGGATCTGGTTTTCCCTGCGGATGACCTCCGGCCGGGCATTTTCCACGGCCACATCCGCGGCCAGGACGTCATAGTCCGTGGCTACCCCGGCGGCATGCTTGCGGCGGGTCTCATCCTGAATCCGCGCCTTTTGATCGTAATTCTGTACCGCGAGGGCATGGATTTCTTTAGCCAGCAGCACATCGTCGAAGGCCGAGGAGACATCCCGCAAAGCGGCTTGCTGGAAAATGCGCAGTTGGTCCTCCGCGGTTGCCAGACCAATCTTGGCGGCGCGGATCGCCGCGCCCACCCTTCCAAAGCTGTAGATGACCTGGGAAACTCCCACCTCCGCCGCCCAGGTCTCCTTTTCCGCCGGAAAGAGGCCGCCAAAAACTTTATTCGTGGCATCGTCCCGATCCCGGATGTATCCTCCGGAAATCTGGAGTTGGGGCAGGGCGGCGGAACGCTCCTCCACATAACGCCCCATCACGCTGTTCCGGTATTCCTGGGCTTTCTGGATGTCTTTATTCTTCTCCAGGGCGATTCGCAGGGCCTCTTCCCGGGTCAAGACTCTTACTCCCTTTTCTTCTCCCAGGCCTGAAGGGGGAGATAGAATTCCCAAACCTAGGAACCCAAAAAACCCGATAAACAAAACCTGCCTTAACCCAAAAACATTCAGTGGCGATAGTCGCTTCATCCCTCAGACTCCTTTTTTCCTTCCCATCTGCGGCGGATCCATCCACCCATATCATCCAAAACGGTGTACACCACCGGAACGACCAGCAGGGTCAGCAGCGTCGAAGTAATCAATCCCCCGATGACCGCCCGGGCCATGGGAGCCCGCATCTCCGCCCCCTGCCCGAGGGCCAGGGCCAGCGGCAGCATGCCGAACATCATGGCCAGGGTGGTCATCAGAATCGGCCGCAGCCTCGTCCGGCCGGCGGTGATCAGGGCTTCCCGCCGATTCATTCCCCGCGCCCTTAGGGTCTTGGTGAAGTCCACCAAGAGGATGGCGTTCTTGGTGACCAGGCCCATGAGCATGATGAGCCCGATCAGGGACATCATGTTGATGGTGCCCCGGGTGAGCCATAACATGCCGGCCATCCCCACGATCGACAAGGGAAGAGAAAACATGATTCCCAGCGGGTCGATGAAGGATTCGAACTGGGCGGCCAGGATGAGGTAAACGAAGATGATCGCCAGGATCAGGGCTTCGGCCATGTAGCCGAAGGACTCGGCCATGTCCTCGGCCTCGCCGGAAAAGACAATCCGGTACCCCGGAGCCAGGGTGAGTTTCTTCCCCGCTTCCTCCACCTTTTTTACCGCCGTCCCCAGGGGAAGCCCGTCAAGATTGGCCGTGATCACCACCTGGCGGGTCAAATCCTGCCGGTTGATTTCCGAGGGAGTCGTGCTCATTCCGTAACTCGCCAGGTTGTTCAACGGGACCAGGGCCGGCAGGGCGCCGGGTTTCTGCACGGCGATCTTCAGCCTTCCCACCTGGCCGGGGTTTTCCCGGAGGTCCTGGGGCAGCCTCACCCGTACATTCACCGCGTCCCCGTCCTCATCCTCATAGGTGGAGACCGCTTGCCCGCCGACCAGGGCCCCCACGGTCCGCACGATATCGGCGGTCATCACTCCCGCATCCATGGCCTTCTCCCGGTCCACGGTCAGGCGAAACTCGGGAACATCCTGCTCCAGGGTGACTTCCAGGTCCACGATTCCGGGGATCTTGTAGACCTCTTTCTTCAATTGCGCGGCATATTGCTTCAGGAGAGTGATGTCCTCTCCCCGGATGTTGACCACCAGGGGTTTTTCACTGCTCCCGCCCGCCCATTCCAGAATGGCCGGCAGCACTCCGGGGATCTTCTCGATCCGGGCTCTGAGGTCCCGCTGGATCTCTCCCTGATTGCGCTTCCGCTCTTTTCGTTCCTTAAGCTTTATGAATACTCGGGCATCGCGCACCGTTCCCGTGTCTCCGGCCCCGATGGTCGAGTAGGAATGTTTCACCTCGGGTATCTCTTTCAATGCCGCCTCGATTGCCGCCAGACGGCTCCGGGTCTCTTCCAGGGAGGCATCCGGTGCGCTCTTGAAATTGAGCTGGAATTCCCCCTTGTCGAAATTGGAGAAAAACTCCGTTTGCAGAACGAAAAACACGCCCAGTCCCCCGAAGAAGGCCGCCGTGGCCAGGAAGAGGACGGTCTTGCGGTGATCGAGGGCCCACCCGATCACCGACCGGTATCCGTCCGCTGTCCGGTCAAACCAGTGATTGAAGGAATCGAGGATGCGGGCGATGAAGTGCCGCTTCCCGGCACGCTGAATATCCGGGTCCACCCAGCGGGAGGAGAGCATGGGGTCCAGGGTGAAGGAAACGAAAAGGGAGACCAGGACTGCAAAGGCCACGGTAATTCCGAACTGAAAGAAGAACCTCCCGATGATTCCTTTCATGTAGGCCACGGGGACAAACACAGCCACGACGGACATCGTGGTGGCCAGGACCGCCAGCCCGATTTCACTGGTCCCTTCCCGGGCCGCGGTAAAGTGGTCCTCCCCCCGCTCCAGGTGGCGCACGATGTTTTCCCGCACCACGATGGCGTCGTCGATGAGGAGTCCGATGGCCAGGGAGAGGGCCATCAGGGTCATCACGTTCAGGGTCATGCCCAGGAAGTTCATGACCGTGAAGGCGGAGATGACCGAAATGGGCAGGGTCAGGCCGGTGATCACCGTGGAACGCCAGGAGTTGAGGAAGCAGAAGACGATGAGAATGGTCAGCAGTCCGCCGAGGATCAGGGTCTCTTCCACGTCGCGCACGGAATCCCGGATCATGATGGAGGCGTCCCGGACCATTTCAATCGTGGTGCCGGGAGGGAGTTCCTTCTGCAAAACTTCGATCTCCTTCTTGACCCGTTCCACCACGCCCACCGTGTTCGCTCCGGACTGTTTCAGGATGTCCATCCCGATGGCGGGAATGCCGTTCACCAGGGCCAGGGACCGCTGCTCCTCGATGCCGTCGCTGACTTGCGCGACTTCCGCCAAGGGGATCGGGCGTCCTCCCCTCCGGGCGATCACCATGGTTTTGAACTGCTCCACCGCATCGGGTTTTCCCGAAATGCGCAAAGTGTATTCGGTGCCGCCCCGGTTCAGCCGCCCGAGCGGGGTGTTCACGTTCTCCGACTGCAACCCGGCGATGACTTCATCCACCCCCATGCCCAGAGCTTCCAGGCGGAGGGGATCGATGTTCACCTTGACCTCGCGTTTTGACTGGCCCACCAGGTCAATCTTTCCCACTCCGGAAATGTTCTCAAAGCGCTTTTTGATCTTCTTTTCCACCAGGGTCGTCAGGTCCCGCGGGGAGAGTCTCTCCGACCGCAGGGCCAGGGAAGCAATCGGGAAGGCGGCAAAATCCAGTTTCTGGATGATCGGCTCCTCGATGCCCCGGGGCAAATCCCCCCGGATGGCGCTCACCTTGGCCCGCACTTCCTGGGCCGCATCGTTGACTCTCACTTCCAGATGGAACAGGATCACCACGGTGGAGACGCTCTCCCGGGAAGTGGACATGACGTGTTTGACTCCCGAGATGGGGTTGACCGCCTCCTCGATGCGCTTGCTTACTTCCTTCTCCACCGTCTCCGGGGAAGATCCGGGGAATTTGGTCACCACGGAGACAACGGGAATTTCCACGTCGGGGAACATGTCGACGGCCAGCCTGCGGTAGGAAAAAATTCCCAGGGTGACCAGGGCCAGCATCATGACCGTGGCAAATATGGGCCTCTTGATGGATAGATTGGAAAGAAACATCCTATTTCTCCCCGTTGATCCGGGTCACGTTCACCTTGTCCCCTTCTTTCACGTTGAACCCTCCCCGGGTAATGACCAGGTCTCCCGCAGCGATGCCCGAGGTGATTTCCACCTGGTCAACGAAGCTGCCCCCGGTGCGGACTTCCCTCCGCTGGGCCGCATTTTGGTTCACCACAAATACCTCGGCCTTTTTCCCCGCTACATCCCAGCTGAGAAGGGCGGCCCGGGGGACTTTCAGGACCCCGGTCCGTTTTCCGGTCAGGATCCGGCCTTGGACGAAAAGTCCGCCCTTCAGTTGATCCTGCCGATTTTCCACCTCGGCCACTACCTTGATGGAACGATCGATCTCGTTCACTACCGGATTGATGAACATTACCTTGCCGACGAAATTCTTGCCCGGAAAAGCATCGGTGGAGAAATGGAGAGGCTGTCCGATCCGGATGGCTCCCATTTCGCTGGAGGGCGCCGTCACGGTCAGCTCCAGAATCCGGGTATCCACGATGCGGAACATGGGCTTGGCTCCCATCTCCCCCACAAAGTCTCCCACGTTCACATTCCGTAAGGAAACCATCCCCTCGAGGGGGGACCGGATCATGGATTTGGAAAGGCGGGTTTGGGCGTAGAGCACATCCTCCTCGCCCACTTTCAGCTGGGCTTTGGCGGCTTCGATCCGGGCCTTGGCGGCTTCCGTTTCCGTGCGGGCATCGTCGAAGTTCTGCTGGGTGATCAAACCCGTCTCCTTCAACTTCTGGGCCCGCTCAAACTCCCGGTTGGCCCGGTTCTGGGAGACCTCGGCCTGGAGGATATTGGCCCTGGCCACCTCCACGGCAGCCTTGGTCTTCTGCAGGACCACTTCCGCCTCCCGGGTGTCCAGCTTGGCCAGGGGATCGCTCTTCTTGACTCTGACCCACTCGTTTACATAAACGTCGGTGACGATCCCGGTGTATTCAGACTTCACCTCGGCCCCAAATTTATAGGATAGAGACCCGGTCACTTCGATCGCTCCGGTGACCTCTGAAGCCCTGACCATCGTCACCTCCACGGCTACCGGAGGGCGTTCGGCGGCCTTGGCGGCCTGCTTTTTATCCTCGGCCTGGGTGGAGCATCCACCGGCCACCATCCCCAGGAAAATGATGAGGGCGGTCCAAGCGCAATTTCTGATTCTTCGTCTCACTTCCGTCTCCCTTTCTCCGCTGATATTCCTTGAAAGATGAGTTTTAGAACCCGGGAGAGTCCCTCTCGCCCTAACTCTAACTCTATGTGGCCCAGGTGCACTTGCATGGCCACATTAATTGCCCCGAGAATGGCCCAGGTCATATCCTCAGGGTTTCCCTTCCTGAACTCTCCTTTTCCGATTCCTTCCTGAATGAGCCCCCGGACGGCTTCCTGGAATTTCAGATGGTAGGAATCGAAGTCAAAGAAAGGCGCTCCCTGGTGGGGTCCATAATAGATGGAATACATCACCCGTGCGACTTTGACATTTTCCATGAAGAGGGTGTAAGCCCGGTCGCAGAGGCGGAGAAGTTTCTGGGTCGCGCTTCCCCGATCCCCTACCGAGCCGGCAATCAGTTCGTCCAGCCTGAAAAAGGCCTCTCGCATGAGTTCCAGGTAAATCCCTTCCTTATTTCGAAAGTAGTAATACAAAACCGGTTTGGTCACGCCGGCTGCGCCTACGATCTCCCGGACGGTGGTGGCGGCGTACCCCTTCCGGGTAAAGAGATCGGTGGCCGAGGCCAGCAGGCGCTGCCGCATCGAGCCGTTTCCCGGCTCCGGGGGGCCGTTTCTTCCAGCCGTTCTTTTATCCCTGTTCATGGTCCTTGCGCTATCCTCTGGACAAATAAATTCCCCCTCACCCCGGCCGCCCCGAACCCGGGGGCGACAGCGGAATGAGGGGGGTATGAATTTTTGGGATTCTTATTTACCTACCGGTAAGTATAATAAATGAAGGGCAGGGGGTCAAGGAAAATTTTTTCTTTCTTTGGATACCGCTTCAGGCATGGAAAACGGGGAGAAGACCTTCGTGCTGAATATGCTTCAATCCGCAGATACCATCAATGCACGTTCTGCACGAACGTCCCGGACCCATTTAGGAGGGACTATCCGCTTTGAGAAGCTAGTTGATGCGCTTGGTGCGACCATACTTCTCATACTTAATGTGATATGTGTCTAGCCCTCCTTCTAGGTATTTCATCACTTCAGGTCCCACCGGGGGATGGTCCATTGCTCCAATGTGGACGACACGCCCGCGTAAAGCATCACCTTCGAATATGAGATAGCAATCTGTGTCTGACGCAACAGCCAGACTGGAATTATGGGTGGTGAACACAAATTGGCGAGATTCCTTGCCGGATCTGAGCTTCTTGCAGACATCTTCCCAGATGGAGCGGATATCGAGGGAGTCCTCTGGTTGGTCGATCACGATTGGCATGATGCCATCACTCAGAGCCATTATGAGTAAGGCCGTGCACTTCTGCCCAACAGAGATCTGAGAGAGCGGCTGGAATTGGCCGGCCCCTGTTTCGTATAGAATTTCTGGCCTATCCTGGGGTTGAGCCCGATACTGGAGAGCCAGTAACTCTTCGTATGGAATTGCGCTCAGCAGGAAATCTGCAAGCGTCTTCATTCTTTTCAATTCAATATCGGAGTCTTGTGATATTTTTATTAGATGCTTGGATTCTTTTGTCGCATCATACCTCAACAGCGCCATAACGAAATCTCGTGGCTTTATCTTTGTGGTGATTGTTATGATTTCATCATCTCTGAGATATGAGCCCCTCTTAAGGGAAAGAAGGCTATTCATGAAGCTCTCGACATTGGATTGGTCGATTATACGGAGCTTGAGCTTACCTTTCGAGTCGCGCATGAATTTCTCGCATTTTCCTTTACGTTCAGCGGTGTAGGCAGCGTACTCTGCTTGGAGTGCATCAAGCAGTTCGTCTCGACTTTTCGAGGTTGACTTTACCCCTTCTTTCTTCGTATTAACTGTGTCCAACCTGATCTGCAACTGGGCCCGCTGTTTCACGAGTCTTTCGCGAGATAGAGCAATGGCTTTGTAGTCTCCTCCTATCTTCTGCACATAGTCCTCGTACTCCTTCTTCCCACCTTCATATGTTGTATGCCAAGTTTTGTATTCCTGGTCTGCCCTCTGGTGTGTTTTCTCGAGGTCGCGGCTGAGAGTAGCGAGTGCTTCTGCTATAGTTTCTTGCGCCTTGCCTATTAGGCTTGTGTTTCTGAGCAAGGCAGGATCTTGCTTCAAATTTTCGGGGATCTGTGGTGCCGAACGGTTTAAAATCGCTTGCCGCGCATTGGCGACACCCTCGGCTATGCTTACAAGGTAATCACGCTGATCGCGCAGAGCTCCTTCCTTCCTTTCTAGCTGCTGAAACCGCTCGAAGATAGGATTCTTCAATGCTTCGTCAAGCTTAGATACCTCCTTGTCTATGGTGCCAAGCTTAGAGGCAATATCGTCGTGTTCGGAAAATGCTTTCAGACCTTCTGCCATGATTTTATCGAGACGTTCGAGCTCCTTCTCATGAACGGTAATTCTTGAGCGAAAGGCATGGAAGTCAAAGAAATGGTCGATAAACTGTAGCTGCTCTGTTTCATTCTCAGCGATAGCAATGATTTCGTTTTGGCTGAGGAATAGAACGGGAAACACTTGCGCGGGGTCGTAAGGGACTGATTCTGCGTAGGGGCTTTCATCGAGTTCTCGGAAAGCTCGCTCGATTGTGCTTTCCTTTCCATTCTCATCAACAAAGGTGACTTCAACGACACCGAACTCGCCAAGCCTGGATCTAAGCTTGGAGATATGGTCCTTAGCGATCGAAGGGTGCTGTGGCTCCTGGTTGAGCGCAAATCTCATGAACTCAATGAGAAGGGACTTGCCGGCACCCTTTGCACCTAGAATAGATGTTAATCCGGGATGAAATACGGCCTCCTGTCCTTCCAAGAAGCCTGAGTTGACCCGGACGCGGTTGATTCTGGGGTATTCAGGGATAGGCGCCTCGGTGTTGATCCTTATTCTCACGTCAGGGTCGACGAAGCACTGTCGGAGTGCCAGAATGTTTATCTTTTCCATCTTAAAATAGGAGTACTTTGCACCGATGCCATCGATTGAATGTCGGCCTGAACCGTCGGATGCAGGGTTATCCGATGCTTGATAGACAGCGAGCTTCCTTCCATAAGTTGGGTCGGAGCCGTCTAGCAGATCAACGACACGCTTGCGGGTCTCTTTCTTATCTGGATCATCGAAATCCGTGGCCTCGGTGGCCAAGAGGAGGGGCGACGTGATGATTCGAGTCCGTTGCTGACCCACCATGTCTGATAACACGCCGTTGCTCGAGTTGGCATGAGCCAGCACGGCGAGGCCACCGTTATCGTGAATTATTTGAATAGCTTCAAAAGCTCCTTTGTCAGTCATTGCTTCCTGTCGACCGTAGTCCTTTGGAGTGATGCCCAGGATATTCAAAATTACTTCGACATCCCTTGCCGTGGCCGATGGGTCCAAGAGTGCAATGACATGGACATTCTTTTTGCCACCGGCACATGATATTTCGACGCCGGGAAAAACGACCAGGGGCTTGCCCTTTGCGGCAGCCTTGATGGGATCAATCCATTGGGCAGTGTTGTGATCAGTAACAGCAATCGCATCTAAATTCTTCTGAATAGCAGCCTCTACAACTTGCTCGGAGGTGCATTCACCAAGGAAGCATTTAGATGCTGGCGTGTGGATATGAAGGTCTAGCCTTTTATAGCAGAGACCCCCAAATGCGACTTCGTTTGACATGATTAGGACCTCCTAGATCTGTCTAGAAAGCCGGGCATTGTCTACTTTACAAGCATTCCTGCTTATGATTAATTGAATAGTTTCCGCATAATTCGCCGACTCTCGCCCACTATTGGAATATAAAAAGGGGGCAAATCTGTATCCTTGACAATCATTCCGGAAAAGTGTTTGCTTGGTCCGACCCGGTACCCCGGGCATTGTTAGGCAAACAATTTGCGTACTTTTTTATTCCCAATCAGGCCGCTGAAGACTTTGTAATCCCCCTTTTCTTTTCTGATACGACCGGCAGGGATCGCAGGACTGATTCTCAGATTCGCCGCGAAAGCGAGCACTTTGCGGGCGGTTGGAGTCCCTTCCATTTTTGCTGTAAGCCATTGGTCATGAGGGATCAGTCCTTCCGTCGCCCATTGATCGGCATCCTTTTCATACGTATCGATCTCAGCTTGGTCTAGGTCGTCGAAAAATGCCGTTGATTCTTCACCTTCAAAGTGAAGTGCTACATGCGCCAGTTCATGGCAGAGGGTAAACCAAAAGTTGTCCAAACGATCGTGACGCAGAGTAATGGCAATGAGCGGGGCGCCATCCGGCAGCTTGATGGCCGCTCCGTCTAAGTGGGTATGTGGGAGATGTGTTTCCACAACGAAGTGGATCCCGCTCTTGAGGAGATATTCCCGGGCCAAGAGGGGGCCTTTGTCCAGATAACTCAGTCCGACCAGATCACGCACAAATTGGGGGGTCACTGTACCAGTTGGATACTTCGGCACATCTTGCTCCAGAGCCAACAAAGAAACCCGAATCCTCCAGGCCGCCAAGGCATAGCTATCCGCCTCGCTTCCCGCCCGTACATGCTGGCGTAAAAGGGCGGGCTGCAAAGCATCGGCTCCGAGCCGCGCAGCCCATGCGCTGATCAGGTTAGCAGCCTGCTTCCTTGCTTCCGAAGAAGTCCCCTGGAAATTCAGCCATTTCCTCTTGAGCATTTCCGACAGCGGAAAGCGTTCCCAGTCTACACCTTCCAGTGGCTGCGCAAGCTTGGCTCCGGGCTCTCGCAGAAGTATCTCTGCCGGAAGGCCCAACCCGGCATTAAGCTTGCGGATCATGGCGATGCTCAGCGGCCTCTGCCGGGACAGTACCTCGGAAACTTTGCTCCGGCTGCCGATAAAGGGGATCAAGTCCTTCTGTCTCAGCCCAAGCTGCTCCATACGGAACTTGATGGCTTCCACCGGGTCGGGCAGGTCGATCGGGTACTTTGCCTTCTCGTACAACTCGACCAGAGTGACCAGAAGCTCCAACTCTTCTCCCTCGGGCGTGCCTGGATCGGCTTCCATCAGATCGTTAATCCGGGCCAGAGCACTTTTGTAGTCTTTTTCCATTTTGATAACCTTAGGGATCATTACACTTCCTCAGCATTGATCGCGTCATATTCTCTGTGTGTTCCAAGGAACCGGATCAGAACAATGCCATTCTTGTAGTTGATCTTCGCAATGAGTCGGTACTTGTTGCCACAGATGTTAAACACCACCCGGCTGTTCTTGAGGATACTGGCACTACGGTACTGGGCCTTGATTTCTCCAGGGTTCGCCCAGGTAGCCCTCTCCGCCTCGGCGAACCAGGTTTTCAGGGCATCCTCGGCATCGGGGAATCTCTCCCAAAACTCGCGCAGCGCTCTCTTAGCAATTACTCTCATTCTTTTATAACAGTTCCCATATTTGATGTCAAGAGAAAAGTTCCCAATTTGGGAATCTTCTTTGCTCGATAAAGCCGGTCAGGGGCTCCATAACCTACCCCTTTCTATCTCATCATAGTGCTATGGCTTCACTAAGGGTGGCTTCAAGGAATTGTCGGCGGGTGGTTGCGGTGGATGTTAGGTGGGATTCCAGGTCATCGCTTATCGCCAGCAATTCGTCCACCTTCGCCACGATCCTGTGTTGTTCGGCAAGAGGTGGGACTGCAATCGGCAGCCGCTTCAGTTTGGCGGCCTTGATGCCCTTCGCTGTGAGACCAGTACCGGTCTTGTCGAGAATCTCTTGGAACGGCGCTGATAGGAGCTGCAACACTAGGAAGTCGGAATCTACGCCCCCATACAGTCGAAAATTGATTACTCGCTGGGCCAAGCCGAACTTCTCACGAAGGCGAACAACAGCTGCATTACCCATTGGCGCTTCCGTTGAAAAAAGGATGTCACCATCTTGTGGAAGACCACGTGTCATCCAACTGTCGTAAGTGGCTTTGGTGATAAACTCCTCAGGTTCCAGGTTTATAAATCCCCGCCGGACATTTTTCGCCGTGATTAAGCGGATTCCTGAGCTGGTTTTGCTCGGAGTCTTGCCTCGATAGTCGATAAAGAGCGCAAGATCAGCAAGACTCCTCCACCCCCAAGTCGGTGGTACCCCCCAGCAAAGATCGCCGGCAAAAAGCTGCTGCATGCCCGCCTCGGCGCGTCGATCTGTCTTAGCTGTGATTACACGTTCTTGGTCGATTCGTTCAAGGAGAGCCGCAACAGGCTCTTCTTTAGGATCCTGTGGGACGAGTTTGCCACGGACGGCGAGGTTGAGGATGGTCTGGCGGAGCTGTTGGATGTGTTCGGGGCGGGTGGTGAGGCGCGGGAGGTGCTTGAAATAGAAGCGGGCGCTCTCTTCGAAGGTGGGATGGCTACCGGTTGCCGGGCCAACTTCACCGTTGTTAAGCGCATTCAGCGCCGCGGCCACCAGGCGATCTCGGCGTCGCTCCCGCTTCTGTTGCGCCGCCTCCAACTCGTCGCACAGCGCCATCAGTTCGTCCACCTTGGCGACGATCCGATGTTGTTCGGGGAGGGGTGGGATTGGCGTGATTTGATTGTTCGCGATACCTGCGGTCAGTTCGACTTGATTCGTTGCGCCTGCCGCTCGCTCTTCGATTGTTCCATACACGTGGTCGGATCGAAGCCATATGCAGATGAACCGCTCATCGACACGAAGGCATCGCACGACCGTCACATGGCTATCACACACTAGCCCCTCATCTGATTGACCAACTCGAACCACGCGACCAATGGTGCCAGTGCCTGTAGAGTTCCACAGCAAGTCGCCGTCCCGTAGAAACCGGATCGCTTCGTAACTCTCGAGAGATTCTGGTGTTATTGCTTTTGCCCATTCCAAATGAAGTCCATCCCATTGGACGCATTTCTGCGAAATGACTGGTCGCCCTTCTCCTCCTGCATATTGGGGAGACTTCCCCCGCTGGATATAGCTCGCGACGTTACGCAGCCTTGTCCAGCTCCAGTTTTGCGGTGTATCGAATGGAATCTCCGCCTCTTCGATAGGCGACAGCGGCTTCTCTTTCAAGATTTTGTTGACCTTAACGAGTTGCTTCTTCTCCGCCTCAATCCGCCTAAGCTGCTCCGATGCGGGCTCATCCGCCGGATTTTGCTCCACAAGCTTCCCCCGCACGGCCAAATCCAGAATGAACCGCCGCAAACGTGGCACAGCGTCGGAAGCCTCGGCGATCTGGTCAAAATGTTGAAGCAGCCGTTTCGGGCTCATCTTAACAGCGCCTCCTCCAGAATGGCCTTCAACCGGTCCCTAAGTCTGGCCGTTTCCGCCTCACTCTTTTCCAGCTTCGCGAGCAGTTCTGCGGGGTCGCCGTGGTCTTCCTCGACTGTGTGAGGGTTTTTGAAGTCGAGATTGTAGTTGCGGGCCTTGATTTCCTCGATACTCACTTTCCAGGCTACTTCATTTTCCTCACGCCTCTCCCACCAGTCTATACAGGGCTTCAGATGATCGAAGCGGATGGGTTTGGTCATGGAGTAGGCTTTTTGGCCCTCGGGGACGCGGTGCTCGTAGAACCAGATCTCCTGGGTCGGCGTGCCTTTCTCGAAGAAGAGCAAATTGGTGCCGATGGAGGCGTAGGGCTTGAAGACGCTGTTCGGCAGGCGGACGATCGTGTGGAGATTGCACTCCTCCAGGAGGTGTTCCTTCAGCCGAGTCTTGACGCCTTCGCCAAAGAGGGTGCCGTCGGGCAGGACCACGGCGGCACGGCCAGCGGATTTGAGCAGGCGCACGATGAGGACAAGGAAGAGGTCCGCCGTTTCGCGGGTCTGGAAATGTTTCGGGAAGTTGGTCTCGATACCGTCTTCCTCGCGCCCGCCAAAGGGGGGATTGGTGAGGACGATGTCCACCCGGTCGGACTGGGTGTAGCTGATGTATGGGCGGGCAAGTGTGTTGTCATGGTGGACGAATGACGGGTCGTCAATACCGTGGAGCAGCATATTCGTGACGCAGAGCATGTGCGGGAGCTGCTTTTTCTCAGTGGCGCGCAAGCCCTTCTGCATCTTCTGTTCGTCTTTCGGGGTTTTCACGTAGCGCTCGCGCATGTGGCGGATGGCGCAGGTTAGGAAGCCGCCGGTGCCGCAGGCCGGGTCGAAGAGGATCTCGCCGGGCTTCGGGTCGATGCGGTTGGCCATGAAGGAGGTGACGGCGCGGGGAGTGTAGTATTCGCCCGCGTTGCCTGCGCTCTGGAGATCATTGAGGATCTGTTCGTAAATGTCGCCGAAGTGCTGTCTCTCGGCTGAAATCGACGGCGGTAATCTTGTTGATCACCTGGCGCATGAGCTGGCCCGATTTCATGTAGTTGTAGGCGTCCTCGAAGACCTCCCGCACCACGCGGCGGCGGCCGTTCTGGCCGGCACCGGGCAGTTCCTTGAGCTTGGGGAAAAGCTCATCATTGATGAAGGCCATGAGCGCGTCGCCGGTCAGGCCTTCAGGGTCGGCGGCCCAGGATCGCCATTGGAGCTTTTTGGGGATGGGCGAGCGGTAGCCGTCCTGCATCGCCTCCAGTTCCCGGTCCTGGTCATCGATGATTTTGAGGAAGAACATCCAGCAGAGTTGGGAGATGCGCTGGGCGTCGCCATCGACGCCCACATCCTGTCGCATAATGTCTTGAATGGATTTGACGGTGGTTCGTACATTCATAAGGAATCAGGCTGCCTTTTCGTAGATTGCGGTTTGGAGTTCATAGACGGCCTTTTCGAAGCCGGGGCGTCCGCCAAATTGGTTCAATAGCTCGATCGGAGTGCCCATGGCTGCAAAAGGCGCAACTCTCAGGATTTGCGGATCAGCGAGGCTGGTGACCCCTTCATCCTGGTATTTCTGCAGCAGGGCTTCGAGCACGGCCCGGGCCTGGGCGCCGTACTTGGTAAAGACGTCGCGCTTGCGCACCTTGTCGGCCCGCTCCCGCCGGGTGAGCGGCGGCTGATCGAAGGCCACATGGCAAATGAGGTCGAAGGGGTCGAGATCCTTTCCCACCTCCTCGGCCAAGGGATTGAGCAGCAGGCCTTCTTTCTCCAGTTCCTCGATAATGGTCTGCTTGCGAATTTCGCCGTCCCAGCATTTGAGGAACTGATCGAGGCTGGCGAATCGCTTCCGGAGTGTCTTCCTCGAGTAGTCCCGAAGGCTCTCGGTGACCAACTTGCCGTTTTCATCGAGGTATTCGATACGCTCGGCCAGGATGCTGACCGGTCTGCCGCGAATGTAGTATTTCGCCGGTGACTCCCCGATCTCCGGCGGGATGGTGATATCGGGTCGCTGTGGGTCAACGATTATTTCTTCGTCATCCCCGGGTTTCGGGGGTATGGCTTCTTCCCCGTCGTTGGTCGGGGGGACGTCGTCCGGGGGCGTCATCGACTGATCCTCCCCCGGCTCGTAGATCTGCACCGGCTCGCCGTCGAAATCGGGGTCGGCAAAGTGGTTCGTGGCCTTCCGGAAATCGATCAGGGTGAAGTAGTACTTCTTCGTGTCCTCGTGGACACGTGTGCCCCGGCCCACGATCTGTTTGAACTCGGTCATCGATCCCACTTCGCGCTCGAGGACGATGAGGCGGCAGGTCTGGGCGTCGACGCCGGTGGAAAGCAGGCGCGAGGTCGTGACGATAGCCGGGTATCTGGCCTCCGGATCGATAAAGTTTCCGATCTGGGCGCAGCCTTCGGCATCGTCTCCGGTGATACGCATCACGTAGCGCCCATTCTGCTGGACCAGGTCCGGGTTTTCGTTGATGAGGGCCTGCCGCATCCGCGCGGCGTGTTCGGTATCCACGCAAAAGACGATGGTTTTCTGGAAACGATCGCCGCTTTCTTTCAGGAACTCGGATACCTTCCGGGCAACCCGCTTGGTGCGCTCGTCAATGACGAGATTACGGTCAAAGTCCTTCTGGTTGTAGATGCGGTCCTCGATCTCATAGCCGTACATGTCAGTCTCGCCCTGCGCCGGGCGGTATCCCTCGATATCGACATCGAGGTGAATCTTCACCACCTTGTAGGGCGCGAGGAAACCGTCGCGGATGCCTTCCTTCAGGGAGTAGGTATACACGGGTTTGCCGAAGTAGTGGATATTGGAGACGTATTCCGTCTCCTTCGGTGTGGCGGTGAGGCCGATCTGGGTGGCGGCGGAGAAATAATCGAGAATCTCCCGCCAGGCGGAATCCTCCGCCGCGCTGCCGCGGTGACACTCGTCGATCACGATGAGGTCGAAAAAATCCGGGGATAGCTCACGGTAGAGCTTCTGGCGCTCCTCCGGGCCGGTGATGGCCTGGTAGAGCGCCAGATAGATCTCGTAGGCGGTATCGATGCGCCGGTACTTCTGGTGGACGGCGGTCGGCAGGTGCACTTCGGTGCCGTCCTCGCGCTCGATGGTCTTTGAGCTGGTGCTGAGCTTCGCCATGGCGGCCCCGAAGGGCCGGAAGTCGTTCACCATGGTCTGGTCGACCAGGACATTGCGGTCGGCCAGAAAAAGGATGCGCTTCTTGCGCCCTGCTTTCCATAGGCGCCAGATGATCTGAAAGGCGGTATAGGTCTTGCCGGTGCCGGTGGCCATGACGAGCAGGATGCGATTCTGGCCCTTGGCAATGGCTTCGATGGCCTTGTTGATGGCGATGCGCTGGTAGTAGCGCGGCTCCTTGCCGCCGCTATCCTCGAAGTAGTCCTGGAGGAAAACTTCTTCCTGCTCCGGGACCAGGCCTTTCCACGAACGGTATTTCGCCCATAGGTTATCGGGAGCGGGAAATGCAGCGAGCGATAGCTCGGTTTCCGTCTGACCGCTCTGGCCGGTGCGGTCGTGGAAAAGGAAGGCGTCGCCGTTTGATGAGAAGACGAAGGGAATGTCGAGGGTCACGGCGTACTCGAGCGCCTGCTGCATCCCGTCGCCGACGGCGTAATTGTTGTCTTTGGCCTCGATGAGGGCGATGGGGATGTTCGGCTTGTAGTAAAGGATGTAGTCGGCGCGCTTGGCCTTGCCGCGGGTGACCAGCCTGCCGCGGACGATGATCCGGCCCTTCGTGAACGAAACCTCTTCGCGAATCTGCGAGAGAACGTCCCAACCCGCCTGCTTGACCGCGGGGGTGATGAACTTGGTGCAGATGTCGCGTTCAGAGAGAGATTTCTTCATATTAAAGCGTTATCCCGGAGTCGGATCGAGACAAGTTGGCGGGTTATAAGGAAATAATGCTTGACATTTGAACGGGTTTTATACATCATATTATTAATCCGGTTATCCGGAGGTGGATGGCTTAGCCATCGGGCCCACAAGGGCCTTTTTTTTATTCCTTTACAGAAATTTCTTACCAAAGCAACGCCCTCCCTGCCGATCATATTTTGCCTGAAGGATCTTAATCACCTCTCTACCAAACGGTGATATTTTCCCTGATAGAAAACCATGCTCCTCTAAAATTTCATTTCGGCTCGGATGAGCAATTAGATCGGCAAGTTGTAGGCCGGCGATATTATTTGCTTTTGTTTTCACCTTTAGCTGACGGCTGGTTAAGCTTGTATTGAATTCTTCTGGAGCCAAATAATCCGTTCCATAACTCCATAGACGTTCAAAGGAATCTTTCAATCGTCTATCTTCCTTGCCGCCCCGCGATTCTGCCAAAGCATCCCCCTGTACATTTCTTCGGCTTAAATAAAAAACAAACCGCTCAAGCAACACCGCCAGGCAATAATGGTAGGGATCATACCTCCAGGTGGTGTAGGTTTCTTTATGCTTTTTCTTATCAAGGCACACCGAGATCACAGTGTATTCCCAATCCGTCATCAGCCGGAGAAGGTCACGATCAAAGTCCGCTCTGGTTTGTGGATTTTTCAACCCCTCAAAAGGCGGGTATGCACTTATCATCTCCTTCCGATGAAAAATGATCGGTTCATCTGGATGTGCCCGGAAATACTTATGCTTAATCTCCTCCATCTGCGGATGCACGACAGCAGCAACATACCCAAGTTCGAGGATGACACCGGTAAGGCTCAGAAACTGATGGTTTGGATTATCTGAACTCTCAAGGTCCGGATTTCCAACTTCATCGATGTAAATGCGATACTTCATCCCTTTACTCTTTATGTGCTCGGGGTCAAGCCTTTCTTTTACGTGTAGAAGGGAACGTATTTGAAATCTTTCACCTTATTCCCCTCTCCTATCAGGCCCGGCCATTCAAAAAAGTATTAGACAAACTATTGGCTTCGGCCCCCCATAACAAAAAAGCCCATTCCAGTTTTTGGAACAGGCTTTTGATGGGGTTTTCATTTGTAGGGCCCCCTGTGCCCTATCACGCGTGGCAATCTCGGCCACGATCAGTCCTTTGGGGCTGGCCTCCATTGCCCGGATGATTCGCCACTGCCGAACTAACTGATCACCCCGCATTCTAATTCCCCGCTTCTTGGAATAAACAGCCCGGATTCCAGAATCCAGGGATAAGGTTTTTAGGGGGGGAGAGATTTTAAGGCATCATAACAAAAGGCCATGGAAATGTCAAAAAAACTACCTAACTTCTCATTTTTCTTTGAGAAAATCTCTGAGGTGATAAAATTGTAGGGGCCATCACGGGAAGCGCGTGATGGTTGCCCATCTTGCGGGCGACCATCACGGCTTGGGCGTGACCGCTCCTAGAATATCTTGTTAGGTTCCGTCTTTGCCGGGTTAGATACTTCCGGAAATCTTTCATCCATCCTACAACGGATGAGCTCCGTCTACCTTCACCCTGGTTTGAGCCAGAATCCCCAGTACCTCTCCTTTTTTCTCCCAGGGAATACGCAGGCAGACCCCGCAGTCGGAGCTGAGGTGGCGGGGGACGGGGATCAGCTTATAGGATATCCCTTTGGCTTTCACCAATTTCTCAGCCCGGAGGGCGAAATGGATGGAGGGAAAGAGAATAACGCCCTGGGCCATCTTCAAGCCTCCCTCCGGGCTATGCGGCCCGCCGCCTGAAGAGCTTCCTCGACTTCTTCTTCCCGGTTGAAATAGCTCAAGCCGAAGCGCACGGTTCCCTGCGGGAAAGTCCCGATGGTCCGGTGGGAGGCCGGAGAGCAGTGAAGTCCCACCCGGCAGAGAATTCCAAATTCCTCATCCAGCTTCAGGCCCACTTCCGAGGGCTCGATTCCCTGGATATTGAAAGAAACCGTGCTCAGCTGCTTCCGGGCGTCCCGGGGACCGTACAGAACGACCCCAGGAATCGCCTGCAGGCCCTGCAGGAGTTCTTGGGTAAGCCTCATCTCATGGACCCGGATCTTCTCCACCCCTTCCCGCAGCACAAAATCCAGCCCCGCCAGGAGCCCGGCGATTCCCACTGCGTTGGGGGTGCCGCTCTCGCAAAGATCGGGGAGAAAATCCGGCTGTTCCTCCAATTCCGAACGGCTTCCCGTTCCCCCCTGCTTCACGGGGGTCAATTCCTTCTCCTCCACTCTTTCCCCCAGGACCAGCCCCCCTGTTCCCTGGGGTCCGAAGAGGGCCTTGTGGCCGGTAAAGGCCAGAAGATCGATTTTCTCCCGCTCCAGGTCGATGGGAATGGCTCCCGCAGACTGGGCGGCATCCACAAAGAAGAGAACCCCCTGCTGGCGGCAGACCTCTCCGACCTCGGCCAGAGGCTGAAGGGTCCCCACAACGTTGGACGCATGGTTGAGCACAACCATCTTCGTGTTCTTCCGGAGGGCTTTCTTCACGCCCTGGGGGTCCAGGAACCCTTCCGGGGAGCAAGGGAGAATCGTGACCTCCAACCCCTCTTTCATCATGGCCCTCAGCGGGCGCATGACGGAATTGTGTTCCATGGACGAACTGATCACGTGATCCCCGGGCCGGAGCAGCCCCTTTAACCCCTGGTTGATCCCCTCGGTGGCGTTCAATCCGAAGACCACCCGGGAGGAGTCTTTCCCCCCGAAGAGCTGGGAAATCCTCTCCCGGGCCTCAAAGACGATCCGGCCGGCCTCGATGGCCAGCCGGTGCCCGGAACGTCCCGGGCTGCCCCCGATCATCCGAGAAAAATGGACCATGGCCTGAATAACTTCTTCGGGCTTGGGATAGGAAGTCGCCGCGTTATCAAAATAAATGATGTTGTCTTTCATGGAAAAAACCTAGGGCGTCAAGAGCTATTGCCGAGACTCTCCTTCGTTCTCTTCTCCGGCCGCATGATGCTCCACAGCCAGGATAATTTTGAGTCACCTGGTTCGGATAGAATAATCGAAGGAAAAAAGAGGGGCGGAAGGGGGTCTTAAAGGAAGGACCTTCCAAGGATCATGGGGTATGCCTCCCTTCCCTCTTCCCTCGATTCTGCGTGAGACCTAACCTAGGCCCCTGTGGGCTTCCCCGAAGCCCTCATCGAATTGAAAGGGGGGTTTGGAGCTTCCCCATAGTCTCACCTCCTTTGACTAATCATATTTTAAAATCACCGCTCGAATTTGTAAACAATCAAATTCTTTGCCCCATTCTTTATTCCCCAATCCGCAATTAAATTTTTTTCCGCTTTTCTCTTTCTTCATCATTTCGCATTCCGAATTCCGTATTCCGCATTCAGGGGTACTGGTTTCCCCTTCCCCGGGTACCACCCTCCGGCAGGTCTTCACGGCCCGGTCCAGGGCCGGCGCCAGTCAATGACTCATGGCGGCGCCGCTAACCCTTGAGGGCGCCGAAGGTCAGGCCGCGGACGATGTGTTTCTGGATGAACAGGGACAGGACCAGCACCGGCAGGGTGATGATGGTGGCCGCCGCGGTGAGCCCTCCCCAGTTGATCTCCTCGTAGGAGAGGAAGTTGTAGACCGCGATGGGCAGGGTGCGGGTCTTGAAGCCCGCGATGATGAGGGAGAAGAGGAAGTTGTTCCACGAGAAAATGAAGCTGAGGATGGCGGTGGCCACGATGCCCGGTTTGACCAGGGGGAGGGCCACCTTTATGAAGGCCCCGAAGTGCGAGCAGCCGTCGATGCGCGACGCCTCGATCAGCTCCCCGGGAACGTCCTCAAAGAATCCGATCATGACCCAGAGCACCAGGGGTAGCGCTACGATGAGGTGGGTCAAGATGAGCGCCGTGTAGGTGTCGATCATCTTCAGTTTGGTGAAGAGGATGAACCAGGGAATGAGATAGGAAATCCCGGGGGCCATCCGGGCCGTGAGAATGGCCAGGGCGATGCCGGTCCGCTTGAACCGGGCGATGGCGTAGGCGCCTGGGAGGCCCAGGAGGAGGGCGAGCCCCGTCGACCCGGCCGCCACCACGAGGCTATTCCAGGTGAACTGAAAGAAGGGGTTCTTGACGAAGACCTCGCGGTAGTTGTTCAGGGTCGGCTGGAAAATCCAGACCGGCGGGTAGGCGGTGTTCTCGACCTGGGTCTTGAACGACGACAGGAGCATCCAGAACAGGGGGAACAGGAACGGGACGAGGATCAGGATCAGCTGAAGGTAGGTCCAGGGGCTCTCGCCCGAACGACGAACAGAACGCATAAAACCTCTCATTCCTTCCTCGAAAACCGCCGATATAAAAAATTACAGATGAACCGTAGAGACCACAGCGCGGCTACGCCGCAACCAAATCGTAGGGGCAACCCCCAGTGGTTGCCCATCCTGCGGGCGGCCACAGGGGGCCGCCCCTACATACCTAAAAAACTTTACAAAATTTAGAGACTTTGAAGATTAGTAGTGCAGAGGGCGCAGAGATAAGGAAATATTCAAAATCTTTTCTGTGCTTATGCCTTTTCATAAGAAAAATCTCTGCGGTCTCGGCGTGCTCTGCGGTGTTTCCTTTTCCTCTTTGCGGCTCATAAGGAGCCGCGCCGCACCTTGATCAGGATCAGGCTCACCCCTAGCACCAGCGCGAACAGGATCACCAGGAGCGAGCTGGCGTACCCGATATGGAAATAGAACAAACCCACGTGGAAGGTGTACACATTCAGGGTCTCCGAGGCGAACCCCGGCCCGCCCGCGGTCATGACGTAGATGATGTCGAAGGTCTTCAGGCAGTCGATCGAGCGAAAGAGCAGCGCCACCATGATCGTGGGGCGCAGGAGCGGGAGGGTGATGCGCCAGAACATCTGGGCGGGGGTCGCGCCGTCGATGAGCGCCGATTCGTACGGTTCCAGGGGGAGCGTCGCCAGGCCCGCCAGGGTGATCAGGGTGATGAGCGGCGTCCACTCCCAGGTGTCCACGAGGGCCAGGGCGGGGATCACGATCCGGGCGTCGCTCACCCACTTGTAAGGCCCCAGGCCCACCAGGCCGGTCAGGTAATTCATGACCCCGAGCGTGGGGTTGTACATCATCATCCACACCAGGGCGATGGCCACGGGGGTGGCCACCATGGGGAGGAGAAAGATCGACCGGAAGAGGCCCTTGCCGCGGAAGGACCGGTTGAGCAGGAGAGCCAGGGCCACGCCGAGGACCAGCTGCATGGCCGTGGCCAGGACGGTGAAGTAGAGGGTGAGGACGATGGAATTTCGGAACCGTTCGTCCTGGAGGAAGGCCCGCTTGAAGTTCTGCAGCCCGATGAACTCCGGCGCCGTCACGCTGCTGGCAAACCAGGAGTGCAGGCTCATGTAAAGCGTGTAAAAGACCGGAAAGACCATCAAGACAAAAACGACAATCCCGGCGGGAAGGGTGAAGAGCAGGACGGGGTGCTTTTCCGCCAGGTGTGACCACCACGAAGCGGGCTTTTCCTCGCCCACCGAGGCCGGCCCTGGTGCGGTTTGAATCTCCTGGGTCATGATTTCGGGGCAAAAATGGAGGAGGTCCCTGCGGACCTCCTCCCCATCCTTCCTGGATAAATCTTCCGCCTACTTCTTTTCCGTCTCTGCCATGATCCGCTTGACATCCGCCGCGGCCTTGTTTACCGCGGCCCGCACGTCTCCGCCCTGGATCGAGGTCACGATGGCGGCCCCGACGGCGTCCCGCACCTCCGCCACAGCCACGACCGGGGGGTTCCAGAAGGGAGTTCCCATCTTGGAGCCCAGCATCAGCGAGTCTGCCAGGTCGGGCGGGACTTTTGCTTTGCCCTTCGCGTCCTTCCAGACCGACTCGCGGCAGCCTAAGATGCCTCGCTCGCTCTGGACCTTCAGGACTTGCTCTTTGGCGGTAGCCCATTGCATGAACAGCCAGGCAGCTTTTTGGTTCTTGCTGCTCTTGGGCATGGCCAGGCCCCAGACCGCCACGGTGGACCCGTACTGGCCCTTCGGGCCGCGCGGGTACAAAACATACCCCACCTTCCCGACCACCTTGGATTTCTGCGGGTCCTCAATCACCGGGAAGAGGGAGTTGGCATCCAGGTACATGGCGGCCTTGCCCTGGGAGAAGATCGATGACGCCTCGTACCAGTGGTTGTTCTCCGATCCGGGCGGTCCGTACAGGCGAAGCAGCCGCCCCCACATATCGAACGCTTTGATCCCCTCTTCACTGGTGAAGGCCGGCTCCCGGTTCGGGGTGAGCCAGGTGGAGCCCATGGCATGGAGCATCCCCGCGAACATCGAGGTGGCGGCGGCCCGCTTTCCGCGGAGGGTAATCCCGAACCCGGGCTGTCCGTCGTCGGTCATGGCCTTGCCGTTCAACGCCTTGGCTGCGGCTTCGAGTTCGTCCAGGGTGGTGGGCACTTTCACGTTGTATTTCGTAAAGACGTCCTTCCGGTACATCAGGGCCGCGTTCTCCACCTGGATGGGCGGGCCCACCAGCTTGCCCTCGATGGTCATGGCGTCCCGGGTCTTGTCCAGGAAGTCGCTCCAGTTGTAATCGGGAGCGGTCAGAGAGGCGCTTTTCAGGAACTCGTCCACGGGCTGGAGCCACCCGGCCCGCATGTACTTGAGTCCCTCCTGGGCCGGCATGCTCATGAACACGTCGATGCTGCTGGCGCCGGAGGTAAGCTCGACCAGCACCTTGGCGCGGAACTGATCCTCGGGGTAGACTTCGGTGATCAGTTTGATGCCGGTCTTCTGCTCGAACTCCTTCAGGGAGGGTTCGATGGCCGCCTGGAAGGGATGTTTGTTCAGGAGGACCCGCATTTGCGTCCCCTTGAACTGCTGCCAGTTGAACTGCTGGGCCTGTGCGGTGGCGGCGAACACCAGCCCCAGGACCAGGCTGAAGACAACCAGGATGCGGATAAGCTTCATGTTCTTGTTCCTCCTTCTCTATGGGTTTTTGGCAGGAACTCGCTTGATAGGTGTGGGAATTATAAGAAAGCCTTCCCCGTGTGTCAACTTCTTTTCCCTCTTCACTTTTGAGATATCCTTTTTCGTGGCCCGGGGGCAAGGTCGGGGTTCGCGGGCAGGATCGGCGGGAGTTGCAGAACCGATGAGAGCTTCCTTCCCTTCCGCAGAGAGAGGCGGGAAAGAGAGTTCATCTGCGCGCCACAGGTCCGTCTCCGCCCGTACCGATGAAAGAATTTGTGCCTCATCCTGCCTGCGAGCTCCGCCCTTGCCCCCGGGCCTGGGAAGGCCAGGCCTTGCCTTTCATCTGATTTACCGAAAGTGAAGGGGGGCTTTCCCCCTCGATATTTCTTGCTCCCTCAGGGACCGATGCTGACTTTTTGCCCCTCCCCGTAAATAAGCATCCGGTAGGTCTTCTCGATCCGGTCCCAGTTCTCCTCCCGGTCCAGGGACCAGTAGCGGCCGATGACGGAGACGATCCTTCCCAGATGAAGATTTTCCAACTCTTTTTCAATTGTCTCCAGGTACCTTGCCCCGCTTTCCTTCCGCTCGCCTCTGCGCCCTAGCATGGCGTGGTGATATAGGTTTTCAACGGATTCCTGTTTGGCCAATTTGAAAAAAGCCATGAGATGGTCCAAAGAACCGTGGGAGCTGAAGAAAGAGACAATTCCCATGAGGTGCAGGTTTTTTCCGTCTCTTTTGGCCCCCCTCATGGCCCAGAGGAAGGCTTCGTTGCGGAAGAAGGTTCCGTCCTGGATGGCCCGGTCGATCAAAAGCCGGTCCGAATAGATTCTCCGGCCAGCGCCGATGTGGAGATGCCCGGCCTCGGAGTTCCCTACGGTCCCCCTGGGAAGGCCCACCGCTTCTCCCGAGGCTTCCAGGGTGGTGAAAGGATATCCCTTCTGCAAATCGTCCATCACCGGCGTACGTGCCCTAGCGATGAGGTTGCCATAAGTCTCTGGCCGGTATCCCCATCCATCCAGGAGGACGATGAGGACCCGATTCCTCCCTTCCCCCTTCTTCGCAGGTTTCTTGAGCAAAAGACTCCGGCCGGTCATGGCTGAAGGTTTGGAAATTTCTAAGATATCCAACACGGTCGGGGCGACATCGGTCAATTCACCGCCGTTCCGCAGACTCCAGGAGGATGCTTCTTCGGGCCGGGGGGGCACGAGGATAAAAGGGACCGGGCTGTCAGTGTGCCCTGTGTCTATGGTCCCATCCGGGTAGAGCCATTTCTCGGCGGTCCCGTGATCGGCGGTGACGATGGTTACCACCCCTGCCTCGCGGGCTGCCTTCAGACAGCGGCCCAGGTTGCTGTCCACGGCCTCCACCGCTTTCCGGATGGCGCCTTCGTTTTCGATATGCCCCACCACATCAATATTGGCAAAGTTGGCGAACCAGAATTTCGCCCGCCGGTCCTGCAAGCTCTGGATCACGGCATCGGCTACGCCGGAGGCATTCATCTCCGGCTTTTGGTCAAATCGAGGAACGTCCTTGGGGGTAGGGACGGCGATTCTCTCTTCCCCCGGGAAAGGTTCACGGATCTTACCGTTCAGGAAAAAGCTCACATGGACGGCTTTCTCCGACTCGGAGATTTTAGCCTGCCTCAAGCCTTGCTTACTCAGGGTTTCGCTCAAGGTGTCCCGCATTTCCTCTTCGGGAGAAAAGGCCACCCGGACGTTGAGCTTCTGATGGTAGGGAATCATGGTGACCATGTTCAGGCGCAGATTTTTTTCCACCGGGAAATGAGAGAACCCCCTATCCAGAAGGCTCTCGCAAAGCTCCACCTCGCGCTCCCCCCGGAGGTTGTAGAAAATCACATAATCCCCATCCCGGAATCGGCCGATGGGATTTCCCTGGAGGTCCACCAGGAGCCGGGGCTCCAAAGTCTCGTCATCCTCCCCCAAGCGGTAGGCCTCTCGCACCGCCTCGGCCATCGGATATTTACCCGGCTCCTTCTGCAAAGGTCCTCCCCATTAAAATTCCTGTTCCGCTTCATATTCTCCCATGGAGCCTGCCTTGTCAACTCCTCTCCTCTGGGCAGAGGTAATGGAAACTATTTGTCTTTTATTCACAAATGATATACTATGGGCTACCGATTTCTGATCCACAAGATATGCAGTAGATGCACCCTCCATTTGTATTTCCTAAGGTTTCTACCCATCGACCCAAGAGGAGGGTAACCTATCGACACGAATATTTTGATCTTGCAGCTGCCCATACCGAAAAAATCTCCGACGAATTCATGGCAGATGCTGAGTTGGTCGAAAAACTTCCCCTTTCCTGTCAAATTATCAGGGACCAAAAAGGTTCCAAAGAAAGCCTTGATAAGCTGGCTGAGATATGACGGCTAAACAAGAGAGACTGGACTTCGTGGCGCTCGTTGACGCCATCCGGCAGGTGCACGAACACCTAACCGCGCAGGCGGGCAGGGCGGTGAATGTAAGTCTGACCTTGCGGAACTGGCTAATCGGTTTCTATATCGCCGAATTCGAGCTGCACGGCGCCGACCGGGCAATCTATGGGGAGCGGCTGCTCGAAGAACTCTCCTCGGCACTGCGGAAGGTCCATGTCAGCAGTTCTGGACGCCGCCAACTTTACGGGTTTCTTGCTTTCTATCGCGCCTATCCTCAGATTGTGCGGTCGCTGCCTGCACAATTCCGACATCTGCTTCCTACTGCCGCGAGGCCTGAACGAAAAATGCGGACAGTGTCCGCACAATTGAAAATCCCGGCGAAAGACCTCGTGAGCAGATTCTCCTACAGCCACTTGGAGCAACTGGTCGTCATTGAAGACCCCCTCAAGCGCGCCTTCTACGAGATCGGGTGCATGCGGGGCAACTGGTCGGTCCGCGAGCTCAAGCGGCAAATCGGCAGCCTCTACTTCGAACGCTCCGGCCTGTCTCAAAACAAAGAGAAGCTGGCCGAACTGGAGCAGGCGGGGGCTGAGCAAGCGGAGACCAAACTGGCCATCCGCGATCCGTATATTTTCGAGTTTCTCGGAATCAAGTCCCGCGAGGTCATGAGAGAGTCGGACCTTGAGGACGCACTTTTAGATAAGCTCCAGGACTTTCTCCTCGAACTCGGCCACGGCTTCTGCTTCGAAGCGCGGCAGAAGCGCATCCTGATCGGCGACACCCACGGGTTCGTGGACCTGGTCTTCTACCACCGCGTCCTCAAATGCCACGTGCTGGTGGAACTGAAGATCGAGGCCTTCACCCACGAGAACCTCGGCCAGCTCAACACTTACGTGAGCTGGTACCGCAAGCACATAATGACCGATGACGATAACCCGCCGGTCGGAATTCTGCTCTGCACCCAAAAGGACCACGCTCTGGTCGAATACGCCCTGGCTGGTATGGACAACCGGCTGTTCGTTTCCAAGTACCAGCTCGAACTGCCCAGAAAAGAAGAGATCCAGCGCTTCCTCGAAGCAAAAATGCGGGAGGTGGGCGATACACGCTGACATTCGGACCAATTTGAAGGAGCCGGGGTATGGCGCGAAATAGGCGCACGCCGGAAACCGGCGCAAAGGTGCACCGAGTCCGGGACATGAAAACCCGTCCCCGAACGCGGATCATGGGCGCGCCGCCAGAGGCCATCGCCACTCACGAAACTCCGACACGCCAGCCGAAATCGGGACCAAAGATAGCAAACGTGTTGCCGCAGTACCTGCATCGGGAGATTGCCCGTGTTCACCGGCTTGCCCAAGCGGCAGGCTTGTTCATGGAGGACCGGGACTTGCTGCATTGTTCCCACTGCGGACTGTTTGAAGATGTTGGCTGTTACGGGCTGTTGATGACCTACTTCTCGGGTAAACCCCCTGTAGATTCAGGGTTGCGGTTCACAAAGGACAAGCGGGGGCGCCATATCTGCCCCAATTGCGGCGCCGTGGCGGGAATGGAGAAAGAAGGCAGGGCAACGACCTAATGGGAAGCCTCCTCTGCCCCTGGGGGAGAGGAGTCCGAGCGGAGGACAATCTAAATGCCCCGTATTTTCGACAACATCGAAGATAGACTCCTCCCGGTCCTCCAAGAAACCCTTTCCCTTTCTGATCGCGCCGACTTTTGCGTGGGTTACTTCAACCTCCGCGGCTGGAAGGCCCTTGATTCCTACATCGAAAAATGGTCCGGGGGACCAGGGCAGTGCTGCCGGTTGCTTGTCGGAATGCAAAGAGTCCCTCAGGAAGAGGTACACGCTCTTCTCGGGCTAATGATGAGATAATGGCCCTGTTATCTAAACCGATCATCGATGAAATTGACCGAGTTCCAGCAAAGCATTGCGGCTTCACCGACGAAGAACTCGACTTCATCATCAATTACGACATCAAGTACCGCATGGGCCAGAATGCAGGAGAGGACGAGGCAGAATGAATTCTCTCGATTGGGTTCTCCGCCGGCAGGAAGGCCAGTTTTTCGAGCGGAAGAGCTGTTTTGACCGTTTGAAGGGGAAGCTCCGCCCGGTGCGCGCGGTGGCGCGGGATGTGGCCGAGACACTTGCGGCCATGGCAAATGCCGACGGAGGCGTTCTTGTCATCGGCATCGAGAACGACGGAACGATCTCCGGTGTGGATTATCCGGAAGACCGCACGAAAGTCCTCCGCGCCGCCCTCAAGACTCACATTCGCCCTCCTTTACGCGCCCGTATCCAGGAGGGTAGTCTCGAGGGTATGCCGATCATACTCTTCGAAGTGGACTGGAGCATGGATGTCCACCAGCTCAGCGACGGCCGATATCTACTCCGGATCGATGACAAGAACGTTCCCTTCCCCGCCCGAGATATCGAGGCCATGAAAGAGGGCAAGCGCCGCCGCGTCACGGAGACGCGCTTCATCCCCGAGGCAAGTCTTGCGGACTTTGATATTCAACTCCTAAACAGGCTTGCCGAACGGCAGGGAATAGCAGCTTCCCCGGAGAAAATTCTAACCCGTTACCGCCTCGCAGAAGGCCGCAACGGCAAGACAGTTTTCACCATGGCAGCTCTTTTGCTTTTCGGCAAGGACCCGGGGCGCTGGCATCCAAGGTGCGGCATAGATTTCGTGAAGTATGAGGGCGTCCAGCGGCGGGTGGGGGCGGAACTCAATATTATTAAACGGGAGCGTTTGGAAGCACCCCTTGTATTGCTCATCGAGAAGGCTTACGAAACCATCAAGCCGCATTTGCGCGAGCGCCAGCGTCTCGTTGACCTCTTTTTTGAAGAAAGGCTGGAATACCCGACCTTCGCCTGGCAGGAAGCCATCATTAATGCCGTCGCACACCGTGATTACCGTTACGAAGGATTGGGCATAGAGGTATGGATGTTTGAAGACCGGCTTGAAATCCGCAGCCCCGGGGAGCTCGTGGAGCCGGTGACGCTGGAGCGACTGCTCAGGCGTGAGCGTATCCACGCCTCTCGGAATCCCCGAATCGTGCGGGTGCTGACTGATTTCGGCTATATGCGGGATCAGGGCGAGGGCATCCCTCGCATCTTTCAGGCGATGGAGCGAGAGGGCCTTTACCCACCCGAAATCCGTCTGGAGGCGGAAGCCGTTTTCACCATCATATTAAAGAATACAGTGGCTTACCGCCCTGAGACATTACGCTGGCTGGCACAGTTCGAAACGTGGGGATTGAGCGGTAATCAAAAACGAATCTTGGCCTCCGCAAAGGAACATAGCGGCGCCTTCACAAGCCATCATTACCAGGAGTTGGTCGGAATTGACATATATACGGCATCGCGAGATATCAAAGAGCTGATCCGTAAAAACGTCGTGAAGTTACCCAAGAAAGGTGGCCGGGTTTACGAAATTGTGTCGAGCCCAAGCACCCAAACCAAAGCTCAAAAGCCGCCGGAATTTACCGCGATAGAGCCAGTGCTAAAGGAAAAAGGTTATGTCAAGAACGAAGATATCCGCAAGGCACTGCGGGTATCGGTTAAGCAGGCAACCCGTATTGCCGCCCTGCTGGTTTCCACTGGCTGGTTGCGCCCTGAAGGAAGACTGAAAGCAAGGCGATATATTCAGGCGAAATAAGTTATTGGACACCCTCAAGTCGTTATTGGACACCCTCAAGTTGGACGTGTCCAATATTAGGGTGTCCAATAAACATGGCCGAGGGCGGTGCAACAACCGGCTCGAACGAAGACCTTCCGAATAGGCTATTGAGCTGCTTCGGAAGAATATCGAGCAATGTCGATGAATTCGCGCTGGAAATGAAGGTGCTCGATAAATGCCTACCCAGTGGGATAACAGGCTCGGGCAAGAAGGGGGACACACGGCAGACCCGCAGCAAGCCGACGACAAAGTTCAAAATGACTGTTGCCAGAATTGACCAGACCGATGCGAGATATCCCTCCGTTTTGAGGAAATATTTAGGGGACCAGGCACCGGAATCCATCTTTGCGCTCGGCGCCCTGAGCATCCTACGCCAGAAGACGACCGCCCTCTTTTGCTCTGTCAAGTGTCCCGGCGACCTGATCCTCCAGACCTATGACCTCGCCCGGCAATTGCGCGACGCCGGAATCGTAGTTATCCGCGGTTTCCACTCCCCGATGGAAAAGGAATGCCTTTCCTTGCTTTTACGGGGAAAGCAGCCGGTTATCTGGTGTCCGGCTAAGCGGCTGACCGTCAATCGTTTGCCGAAGGAATATGCCGAGCCGATTTCGGAGCGCCGGCTCCTCCTGCTGTCTCCCTTCGGGGAAAGGATCAAGAGGGCCAGGCAGGATATCGCCCGCTTCCGCAATGAGTTCGTGGCGGCATTGGCAGACCAGGTATTTGTCGCGTATGCCGCCCCAGGAGGTAAGACCGAAAGCTTTTGTAAAAAGGTTCTTGGCTGGGGCAAGTCGCTTTTGACCTTTAACTGCCATAAAAATGCCTCTCTGATTGTCTCCGGCGGCCGCCCCTACATCAGCCTTGATGCCTTGTAACGCATTAGCGTTTTAAAAAGGGCTTTCCAGAAATCCCTCCCAACCTCCCTTTTTCAAAGGGAGGTGTTTGTTTCCCTTGAGATTCTGCAACCATTGCCGCAGTATTTGTAAATCCTGCCAAAAGGCCCTTCGCCCGTCCCAGGAACTGTCTAATTCTATTTACGCACCCGTCCAAAATATGCATAATAAGGCATGTGTATTAAAGGGGTCATCAAGCCTAAAATCTCCAAGAACCGCAGAAGGATCATAGATCACCCCTTCTTTAACATGCTTCCATCAAAAAAAAAGACGGTACATGAGGTGATGGCTGAGCTCAGGGAAGATCGATACCGTTTCTTCCCCTGAGCGAGAAAATTGGGCTCCGGGCCAGCGCCGCTATCATCGCAGCCACCGCTACCGAAAATGGACTTACTCTCTGCACAGCCAACACTAGCCTGGATTCCCATGCGAGATGAAAAGCCTAACGGATTCCGAGTTCAAAATAGTTAAAAGGCCTCTTTTGCTCGCTTATAGGTTAATGTTAGCTGAAACTTATAAACATACATCCACTCAGTCA
>Ga0315294_10000958_pt1 | contig 31352 bp, 25 predicted proteins | sample YL17G13_40_MG_FD_203626 | JGI IMG/M metagenome (GOLD analysis project Ga0315294, IMG submission 203626) | Sediment microbial communities from Yellowstone Lake, YNP, Wyoming, USA - YL17G13_40 | ecosystem: Environmental > Aquatic > Freshwater > Lake > Sediment | place: USA: Wyoming | collected...
CAGAACGGCGAGCTCGGTCCCGGCCAATTATTTAGACCCATTGATTTCCCGGATCGGCTCCAAATCCTTGGCCATAACCGAAACCGGCTGGCCAGCGGAGAACCTTGGCAATTTAAACCCCTCTTGGGAAACGAACGAGACGGCACAAGTCACTTACCTATCCCGCCTCTCCGGAGTGCTTGCCGGCAAAAACCCCAAAATGGTCAACTGGCTCTTCCTTTACCCGATGGTAGACCCAGGCGACAGCCCATCGTCCTGGAAGCTTTTCGGAAGTGTCTCCCTTCGCGAGAGCTCAGGAAACAAAAGAGCCGTTTACGATCCCTGGGTCTCCTTTGTCCCCTGAAAAGAATCTTTCACCGCCAAGAGAACTCCATCTTTTCCTTGGATCCATTGCCTAACGTTTCAGCAGGGCGGCCATTTTCCGCATGGCTGTGGAGATGGGATAGCGGGAAAAACCGGAGGGTTTCACCCAGCGGGCCGACTTGGGGGGGGGCGGTAAGTTCAGCGGATCGATAAGAATGCAAAGGTAGGGTTTCATGCGGGCATGAATGTGGGTGAAGAAGTACTCCTGCTCGGGCAGGCGGCTTTTCATCTTTACCTCTACACCGAAGTTTTCCAGAAGATATTTTTTAAGCAATTTCCCGGAGTCCTTGCGGGTTGTATCCTCTCCCCGTTTTTTCTCCACCACCACCTTGGGAAATTGCCAGAGTCCCGCCAGGAGACCCTTGGCCTCGTTCCGGTGAAGCAGATACCGGCCCTCTCTTTCCACCAGGGCAATCGCCCATGTTTCTTGCCGGAATTTTCTGATCGCCGGTTTCTTATCCGGAAGTTCCCCCTTCGTGGCGCAGAACTTCAGGACCGGGCAGGCTGAGCATTTGGGCCTGGAAGGGATGCAGACCGTGGCACCCAGGTCCATCAGGGCTTGATTGAAATCGGAAGCCCTGCCCATGGGAATCCACCCTTCCAGGAATTCTTCCAGGTTCTTTTTGGCCGGGGCGCGACGGGGATCGTTGAACACCGGAAAGAGGCGCGCCAGGACGCGCTTCACGTTTCCGTCGAGGGCGGCAACCGGCTGGTTGAAGGCCAGGCTGGCCACGGCCCCGGCGGTGTAAGGCCCGAAACCCGGGAGCCGGAGAAGTTCTTCCTTCGTCCCGGGGATTTTTCCGCCCAGCTCCCGGCAGATGGTTTTGGCCGCCCGGTGAAGATTCCGCGCCCGCGCGTAATAGCCCAGTCCGGCCCAGGCTTTGAGAACCTTCTGCAGCGGGGCACGGGCCAAATCTCTCAGCGTGGGAAAGAGGGCCAGGAAACGTTGGTAATAGGGAATGACCGTCTCCACCCGGGTCTGCTGGAGCATGAACTCCGAGACCAGGATACGATACGGGTCCGCATTCCTGCGCCAGGGAAGGTTTCGTTGATGGGTCGCATACCACCGGAGAAGAGCCCGCTGGAAAGCGGGCTTCTCCGGCGGCGAGTTTCCAGATAAGGCAGGCAAGGGGCCTAAGAGATTTTGGTGAACTTGGAGGCCGGCACGCCGCAGATGGGGCACTTGTCCGGGGCTTTTCCTTCCACCGTATTGCCGCATACGGAGCAGACGTAATATTCCACTTCCGCGTTTTTCCCCAGGCTGTCCAGAGCCTTCTGATAGAGGGCCGCGTGGATCTTTTCCACCTGATTGGCGTAATCGAAGCTCATCTCCGCCGGTTTGATGGCTTCCCCTTTGGCCTTGGCGATAAATTCGGGGTACATGCTTTTGAACTCATGGGTTTCCCCGGCAATCGCCTCCTGGATGTTTTCCTTGGTGGACTTCACCCCGCCTAAAACCCGCAGATGGGCGTGGGCATGGACGGTTTCCGCCTCGGCCGCGGCCCGGAAGAGCTTGGCCACCTGCTTGTACCCTTCTTCCTCGGCTTTCCTGGCAAAGGCCAGATACCTGCGGTTCGCCTGGGATTCACCCGCAAAGGCCTCTTTCAAATTCTTTTCTGTCTGAGAACCGGGCAATGCCATTTTGCAGACCTCCTCGATAAATTCTCCCCCAGGGTTAAAAAAACCTTCTCCGCTTCATCAGGGAGAAAAGCGGAGAAGGTCGATTCTGCCTTTATTCCTTCTGGTATTTCTTTACTTCTTCTCGGGTACGATGTCAGGAATATCCTTGGTGATGGGGTCTACTTCCGCATAGACATACCGATATCTCTGCACCGTATTGTCTTTGAGAAATACTTCCAGTCTCTGCTGGTCTTTGGGGTCGGCATGCCACCACAGGTTGCTTTTCTCCCGGTAATAATAGATGTACTTGGTTTCGCCGGAGGGCAGCTGTTCCTTTTGCTGGGGTTCGCCGAACATCTGGACGACTTTACTCTCATCGGTTCCCGGAGCCAGCAGATCCTTGGTCTTGGCGCCATCGATCTTTTTGCCCTCGATGGTTTTCGCACAACCCACGCCCACGGCCAATGCTAAGAGAAGAACCAAAGCAATGCTCAAATACCTCATTTTTATCTCCTTTCTCGGGTTTTTGGGATCATGTATCCCTATTATTCTCCACCCTTATTTTTCGAAATAAAATAAGGTGAATCCTGTATTTTCGCCCGAAAGACACCCTATTTTGGGGTAAGCAAAAAAGCTAACCCATGGCCGGGATTTCGGGCTTTGTCGCCTTCCGTGCCCTTTTCCCCGTTTTTCTGCCTCCGCCGGGCGGCTTTCTTTGGACCTTGGCGGCCTGCTTTGCTTCGGAGGGCTTTACGCCCCCTCCGCGCCCGAATCAAAAGAACCCCATTGGAATAAAAAAATATCAAGGAATGCGAAAAGAATCAAGGAAATTCGGAGGATGACAGGATCTCCTCAAAGGAGAGTGGGGGTTGAAGAGTTTTATGCTTCGAACTCCTCAAGGGCGCGCGCCGCGCGCCCCTACATCCCGCACTCTGCATTCCGCTTCAGCAAATCCTGGGGAGGGGTTCGCCCACCATCATGTCCAGGAGGCGCGTGGACCCGATGGGGGTGCGCAGGATTACCTTCCCCGGGGGATCTTCCTTCACCTCTCCGATCATCGCCGCATCCCGCCCCAGGGGGTGGTCTTTCATCCCCCGGAGAATCGCTTCGGCAGCCTCCGCCGCCACGATGGCGACCAGCTTGCCTTCATTGGCCAGATTCCAGGGCTCAAACCCCAGGAGCTCGCAGGCCCCCCGCACTTCCTCTTTCACCGGAATCCGGTTTTCCTCCACCCAGATTCCCACTCCCGACTGACGGGCCAATTCATTCAGCGTGCTGGACAACCCTCCCCGGGTGGGATCGCGAAGGCTGTGAATTTGAGGAGATAGGGTAACCAGCTTTTTCACCAGCTGGTTCAAGGGGGCACAGTCGCTCACCAGAGCCGTGGAGAATTCCAGGCCTTCCCGGGCGCTCAGGATGGCCACTTCATGATCCCCCATGGTCCCGCTGATCAACACCTTATCCCCGGGGCGGGCGTTATGGCCCGAAATGAGGATCCCCGGGGGAATGCGGCCGATCCCGGCGGTGTTGATAAAAACTCTGTCCGCTGCCCCCCGGTTAACCACTTTGGTATCGCCGGTTACGATCTGGACTCCAGCCTCGGCGGCGGTCTTCTGCATGGATTGGACGATTCTTTTTAAATCCGAAAAAAGGAATCCTTCTTCGATGATGAAACCGGCGCTCAAAAAAAGGGGCTGGGCTCCGCTCATGGCGAGGTCGTTGACCGTGCCACAGACCGCCAGTTTTCCGATGTCTCCCCCGGGGAAGAAGATGGGGGTGACTACATAACTGTCGGTGGTGAATGCCCACCTTTCCCCCTCGACGGAGATCACCGCCGAATCATCGAGGGGTTGAAGAATCGGATTATGGAAACTTTGGGCGAAGAGCGAGGAGACCAGCTGATGGCTGAGCTCCCCTCCGCTGCCATGGGCCAAAAGAATTCGGTCCTCGGATGAATCCATATTTGCGTCCTGCTTCATGAACCGTATTTATAGGCCGCGGCGCACGACCCTTCGAAAGAGACCATACACGGGCCCACGGGGTTCTGGGGCGTGCAGACTTCAGCGAACAATCGACATTCCCGCGGCCGGATTACCCCCCGCAGAACCTCCCCGCAGCGGCATCCCGGATTTTCCCGGGCCTGGATCCGGGGCAGGTCAAAGATGCGCGCGGCATCAAGCCCGGCCAGTTCCTCCCGAAAAGACAGCCCCGTTCCGGGAATGCACCCGATGCCGCGCCATTCCACATCCGATGGTTGAAACGCCCGGGCCATCACTTCTTGCGCCTTCCGGTTCCCTTCCTCGTGCACCCCGCGGCGGTATTGGATCTCTACCCGCGGGTTCCGCATCTTCACCTGCCGGACCAGCATGAACACGGACTGGAGGATATCCAGCGGTTCAAATCCCGAAATCACGCAGGGGAGGGCGTAGTCCCTGGCCAGAAACTCATAGGGGCGGCTGCCGATGATGGCGCTCACATGGCCCGGCAGGAGGAAACCGTTCAGCTTGACTTCTCCCAGCTCAAGAAGGGCCTTCAGCGCCCGCGGCACCGTTTTGTGGGCTGAAAAGACGAAGAAATTCTTGAGCCCTTGCTTCCTGGCCTCCAGGGCCGTGGCCGCGATCGTTGGGGCGGTGGTTTCAAACCCGACTCCGAGGAAGATGACCTTCTTTTGCGGTTCTGCGGCGGCTATTTTCATTCCATCCAGCGGGGAGTACACCACCCGGATATCCCGGCCCTGGGCTCTTTCCCGGTCGAGGGAGGAGTCGGACCCGGGAACCCGGACCATATCGCCAAAGGTGGCGATGATTACCCCCGGGACCCTGGACAGGGAAATCATAAGGTCCACATCATTTTGCGAGGTAACACACACCGGACATCCCGGCCCGGAAATAAGCTCGATCGTGGGGGGAAGGACCTTCCGCAAACCATACCGGGCAATGGCCACGGTGTGAGTCCCGCAAACCTCCATGAGCCGGATCGGTTGGCCTGCCAGGCGGCGGATTTCCTCGATGATGGGCCGGGCCTTCTCCCCGTCCCGGTATTCGTCGATGTATTTCATAAATTTTTTGCCACCGAGGTCACATAGAACACAGAGTAAAAACGCTGGAAAATTGGAACGATGGAAGGTTGGAATATTGGAAAAACCAATTGTTTGTCCACCATTCCATTATTCCATTCTTTTTCTTCCTAAACCTCCGTGCTCTCTGTGTCTCTGTGGTGAATCTATATGGTGACAAAATTGGCGATCACCGCCTGGCCCAGGGAGAGGCCGCCGTCGTTGCAGGGCACCCGGCGATGGACCAGGACTTTGAACCCGGCCCCTTCCAGGGCATCCGTCATCCGTTCCAGAAGGAGCCGGTTTTGAAAGACGCCCCCGCTCAGGGCGACTTTTTCCGGCCCTCCCTCAGCGCGGATCTTGCGGCACAGGGTGACTCCGATTCCCGCCAGGGTGTTGTGAAATTTCCCCGAAATCCGGGAGGGAGGGACTCCCCTTTCCAAGTCCTGGAGAACCCCTTCCATCAGGGGGCGGAGGCGGATGATCTCCTTCTCCCCTTCCCGCTCGGTGAAGAATTCATACTCTCCATTTTCCTCCGAGTCGGCCATCATTTCAAGTTCCATGGCCGCCTGCCCCTCGAAAGAAATGGAAGGGCACAGCCCCAAAAGGGCCGAGACCCCGTCGAAGAGGCGGCCGCAGGAAGAGGTAAGGGGGCAGTTCATCTTCCGGTCGATCTGCTGGAGGATGACCCGGACTTTCTCTTCCCCCGGTCCGCTCGCCTGGACGGCCCGGGTGAAGAGCGGGAGGACCTTCAATAAACGTTCTTTCCCCAAAAGGCAATAGACATAGCTCAAGGCCATCCTCCAGGGATGGCGGATGGCGGCTTCTCCTCCGGGCACGGGCAGGTACTCGAAGTGAGCCTTCCGACGGAAGGAACGAAAATCGCCCACCAGAAACTCCCCTCCCCAAAGAGCCCCGTCGGTTCCAAACCCCAGGCCGTCGAAAGAGAGACCGATGGCCGGGCCATCCTCGCCGTTCTCGGCCAGGCAGCCGGCCAGGTGGGCAAAGTGGTGCTGGATTCCAACCTTCTTTCCGGGGAACTCCAGGGCATATTTGGTGGAGAGGTATTCGGGATGGAGATCGTAGGCCACGACTTCGGGTTGAATGCGGAAGAGCTTCTTATAAATCTCCACGGTGCGTTGAAAATGTTCCAGGGTCTCCAGATTCTCCATGTCCCCGACATGCTGGCTCACGAAGGCATAGTCATCCCGGGTCAGGCAGAAGGTGTTCTTCAACTCCCCCCCGCAGGCCAGAATCGGCCGGGTGGAGAAGGGGAGGCGGATGGGGAAAGGCGCGTAACCCCGGGCGCGGCGAAGCACGTAAGCCTGGCCCTTGATCACCGCTGTAACGCTGTCGTCGTACTGCACGAAGATGCCCCGGTCGTGAAGGAGGAAAGCATCGGCAAGGCCCCCCAGCCGGGCCAGCGCTTCCTGGTTTTCTTTGGCGATAGGCTCTTCGCTCAAGTTCCCGCTGGTCATGACCAAAGCCATCCCCGACTCTTTCATCAGGAGGTGATGCAGGGGGGTGTAGGGAAGCATAACCCCCAAATATCTTTGCCCGGGCGCCACGGCCCGGACGATCGAAGAATTCTTCTCCCAGGAGAGAAGGACGATGGGGCTTTCCGGGGATTGGAGGAGCTTTTTCTCTTCCTCGTTCACCCGGCAGTGTTCTTCCACCGCGGTGAGGTCCGGCAGCATGACGGCGAAGGGCTTGTCCGGCCGATGTTTCCGCTGGCGAAGGGTCTCCACCGCGGAGAGGTTCCGCGCATCGCAGGCCAGCAGAAACCCGCCCAGGCCCTTGATGGCCAGGATTTTTCCCTCTTGCAAGAGACGAATAGCGGACAGAATTGGGTCCTGCGCGGGAATCGGGTTTCCCCCGCCGTCGGCCAGCTGAAGTTTGGGGCCGCACGCCGGGCAGGCATTGGGCTGGGCGTGAAACCGCCGGTCCGCGGGATCCTCGTATTCCCGCCGGCACTCCGGACACATGCGGAACCGGGCCATGGTGGTCTTGGGCCGGTCGTAGGGAATGTCTTCGATGATGGTGAAGCGGGGGCCGCAGTTCGTGCAGTTGGTGAAGGAATAGCGGTGGCGCCGATCCTGGGGGTCGAAGATCTCCTCCCGGCAGGCCGCACAGGTTGCGATGTCGGGCGAAATCAGCTGATAACGGCCCTCCTCTTCCAGGCTCTCCTGAATTTCAAACCCGCAAAAACCAGCGGGGGGAAGGTCCACGAACTTCAGGGATTCAATGCGCGACCGCGGGGGAGCCTCCAGAGGAAGCTGCTCGGTGAATTGTTCAAGCGCTTTTTTGGGGCCCTCGACTTCGATATAAACCCCGGAAGACGAGTTTTTCACCCAGCCCTGCAAGGAATACTTCTTGGCTAGGCTGTAAACAAAGGGTCGAAACCCAACTCCTTGGACGACCCCTTTCAGCTCGAAGGCCCGGCGCAGCTTTGAATTTCCCGAGGAAGAGCTTTTCAAACGCGACCCTGTTTCCTTTTTCAATTCTTCCAAAATTTTATCTTATCATAGCCATTTTTCCGGGAAAGCGTCAATGATCCATCTTCCTTGCTGTTCTTCAGTTTCGCCAAACTTGATAAAAAACAGGAGAATACCATCTGTGCCATGGCCTCCCAGCAGGAACGGATCTTTCGGCATAATGAGGCGGGGTCCATTCCATAGGATCGGGCGGGCTGTCCTTCCGAAGCTTCGCTGGCTACTCTTCATTCTCCCGCCTCTCATTGCGGAATCGCGGTGGTTCCTTGGGCACCAACCTTCTTCCCGCCGATTCTGCCTTCAAGATCCGTTCCTGCAGGGAGGCCAACAACTCGGGCGTTTAGCGCCAAACGAATACAAACGAAGTAAGAGCTTATCCTTAAATAAGTTGTGGGGTTTAAATCCCCCTTTGAAAAAGGGGGAAATAGGGGGATTTGCTTTGAGATCCCTCGGGGAAATCCCCCCTGCCCCCCTTTTACAAAGGGGGGAATGCTATTTACGGACAAGCTCTAAATATTGTTACAGTCATTGCGAGCCCCGAGGGCGTAGGGGCACGATGCATCGTGCCCCTACGAGCTTCTATGCAGAACGCCCCGGCCGATGAACCTTGGGCGCAGAGGCGATTCATGAATCGCCCCTACAAACAGGATCGTGAGCAACGATGTTACTTATCGTCGAGCAATCGCAGGATATATTCCACCGCCGGCCCCACCAGATCCTCCGTCTCCACGGAAAGGTCGCGGTGAAAGTCAAAGTCGTAGCCGCGGATCGACACGAGGTGTCCGGAGGGTTCGAGATGGTAAAGGGCCTTGAGCAGCGCGAGAAGGGCCGAGGGGGTCAAGTGGTGGGTGAAGGTAGAGGCGGTGTGCTCGGGAGATATCGGCACGCAGTGGAGGGCATCCAAGTTCTCATATACGTGGGCGTCCACAAAGATGACCTGCTGGTAGTCGGCCAGGATTTCCATCAGCTCGGGGGTAAGCTGAGACAAAAAGACGGAATCGACCTCCGCGCCCAGTCCTTCCAAGCCGGTTTCGTCCTCGTTCAAAGGCTTTTGGCCCAGGCGCCGGCGCAGAGCGTTGACCACGAAAAAAGCCACCCCGTCGTCCGCACGGTCGATATTGCCGAAACCGATGATCAGGGTGCGGGGCATGGAACCCTCCTGAATCCCAACGATCCGGGTTTAAAAAATAGACCTTGTTCGAAAAGTACCTGATGAATCACTTTTCAAAGGTTCTTCGTGATTGGAAGGGCCGCAACCAGTAATCAGGATTTTCCCTCGGACCACGGCCTTGCCGGAAATCCCCCCTGCCCCCCTTTATTAAAGGGGGGTTGGGGGGGATTTCAGAGGCGATACGGCCAAACACAATTTCTTGGCAATTTTCAAGGTTTTTCTTTTTGACCGGCCATGCGACAAATCACGTACTTTTCGCACAAAGCCTAAAAAATAACCGGCGGGTGAAACTTCAGGCTCACCCGCCGGCGGTCGAGGGATACGGGATTTCATCAGGAACGGGAAATGCGGTCCAGGACGGTGCCGTCCGCCGCCACCAGGGTGATCTCCAGGGGCATTTGGCCCATGGCATGGGTGGCGCAGGACAGGCAGGGGTCGTAGCAGCGGATCGCCGCCTCCACGCGGTTCAACACCCCTTCGGTGAGCTTGTTTCCGTCCACGAAGGCCCTGGCGACCAGCCCCGAGGCGGTGTGCATGGCCCAATTGTTGTTCCCCGTGGCCACGATGAGGTTGACCCGGGTCAGCTGCCCGTTTTCATCCGTGCTGTAATCGTGGAAAAGGGTTCCACGGGGGGCCTCGATCACGCCCACCCCCTGGCCGGGGACTCTCGTGGAGGGCGGGTAGACGCGAATGTCGGTGGAGAGGATATCTCGATCGTCCAGAAGCTGGCCGATGCGCTCCAGGGCATAGACGAGTTCGATCAGCCGCGCGTAGTGATAAAAAAGGGAGCCTTCCACCGGCTTGCCGCCGTTGACCTGCCTGAAGAGCTTGAACTCCTCATTGGCCATGGGCGTGCCGATCTTGTCCGCCACATTCATCCGCCCCAGGGGGCCGACCCGGTACATCCCTCCCGGCCAGCCGAGCTTGCGATAGTAGGGAAACTTGAGGAAAGACCAGGATTCCACATGCTCGGCCACGTGGGACAGGTAATGCTCCGGCTTGAACTGGGCCACGAATTTCCCGTGGGCATCCTTCACCCGGATCTCCCCGTCGTAGAGCTGCAGGCCGCCTTCCATGTCCACCAGCCCCATGTAATTGGAGGGAAAGGAGGCGAAGGAAGAGGCCAGGTCCTTGTTGGCCTCCAGCCAGCCCTTGCCGATGCCCACCGCCACCTTGGCGATTTCGATCATGGCCTTCAATTCCCCGGCGATGGACTCGCGATCCTTCGGGGAGAGGGGCGCGTTGACTCCGCCCGGGACGGCAAAATTGGGATGGACCCGCTTCCCGCCCAGCTTCTCGATGATCTGCTGCCCGTAGCGGCGCAGGTTCACGGCCTTCAACGCCAGCTGCGGATTGGCCTTAATGATCCCGAACACATTCCGCTCGGCCGGGTCGGCATCGAAGCCCAGCACCAGGTCGGGCGCCGCCAGGTGGAAAAAGTGCATCCCGTGGGACTGCACCATCTGGCCCATGTGCATGAGCTCGCGCAGCAGCTTGGCCGGCCGGGTCGGTACCACCCGGGCGACCCCGTCGCAGGCCTTGGCCGCGGCCAGGTGGTGGCTTACCGGACAAATCCCGCAGATCCGCTGGGTGATCTGGGTCATCTCGAAATAGGGACGCCCTTCGCTGAATTTCTCCAGGCCGCGAAATTCGTCCACGTGGAAGAAGGTTTGATCCACCTTGCCCTGTTCGTTCAGATGGATCGTGACCCGCCCGTGGCCTTCGATGCGCGTAATCGGTTCGATGGTTATCTTTCGAGCCGCCATAATCTTTCTCCTTTAATCATAGACGAAATATTCGGGTGGCAGAATCACCGGGGTGCGCCCGGCGAGCAGCTCCGACAAAGCGTAGAAAAAGGCGTCCGCCCGCGGAGGGCAGCCGGGGATGAAGAGGTCCACTTTCACCACTTTATCCACGCCCACCACCGTGTCCAGCGGTTTTCCCAACTCCGGGGAATCGGGAATGAGGCCGCCGACCGTGGTCTCGGTGTCCAGATAAGCCCGCTTCAGGGCTTCTTTGGTGCCCACCAGGTTGCGCATGGCCACGATGCCGCCGAAGGTGGCGCAGTCGCCCACGGCGATCAGGATCTGGCATCGCTCGCGCATCTGCTTGGCCACTTCCACGTTGTGGGTGTTGCTGATGGCCCCTTCCAGGATGCCCACCGTCACCCCTTCTTTGGGGGGATGTTTCAGGTCCGTCACCGGACTCGAGGTAAATTCCACCTTTTCCAGCAGCTGGACGATCCGTTCATCGATGTCCAAAAAGGACATGTGGCATCCCGCGCATCCAGCCAGCCAGTCAGTGGCGATCTTGACTTTGGCCATCTTTGATTCTCCTTTCACTTGAGTTCCTGGGCCGCGCGAGCTGAAATGTCGTCCAGCGAAGCCGCGAGCTTCTTTCCCAGTTTGTTCGCCAGCAGGGAGATGATCTCCAGGTCCGGCTTGGCTTCTCCCCGGGGTTCCAGCACCCGGTTGATTTTCAGCAGCCGGCCCTCCGTATTGGTCAGGCTGCCGGCCTGCTCCGACCAGATCGCCGCCGGCAACACCACATCCGCCCGCAGGGTCAGGGGGGATTCATAGCCGGCCTGGACGATGAGAAAGGCATCCTTGCCCGCTCCCTTCAAAAGTTCCTCCCCCTCCCAGCGCTGCTCTCCCAGCAGAAGATACAGAACTTTGGCCGCCGGGGGCTTGAACCCGTTATGGAACCCGAAGGCCGCCGCCGCGCGGGTATTGACTCCCGGTTCCAGGGCCACGAAAGCGGCCTTGGGGGAGAGCTTTTTCAGGGCATTCACCGCCTTCTCCGGGACTCCCGCCCCGTACAGCACGACCGGATGCGTTGCCCGCTGGGCCATGTCCAGGGCCTTGTCGATGTCGGCCATCTCCAGGCGCTGGTAGGCGAAGGGGGCAAGTCCGTTCTCCTTCCCGTCCACCACGATCAACCGCGCTCCCTTGTCGACGGACCCTTTCACCAGGAAGGAGGCCACCGGCTGGTCCTTGACCGGGTCCACGCCGACGACCAGGATGAGATCGCTCTTCAGGATGTCGGCCATCGAACCCTGGGTTTTTCCGAAGGCCTTTAGGGCCATTCCGTTGAGGAGGCCCACGTTGGTCGTTTTCATTTCCTGGCGGAACAACTTGCCGAGCTGGTAGAGGGCCTCATTGGTGAGGTGGCTGGAGGTCAGCACCCCGATGTCCTGGGCCCGGGCGGCGCCCAGGCGCTCGGCCACGGCCTGCAGGGCTTCCTCCCAGCTTGCCGGCTCCAGGCCCCCTCTTCGCCGGAGCAGGGGACGGGTCACCCGCTTCCGCTCTTCGTTCAGGGGATCGAAACGGCCCTTTTTGCAGAGCCGCCCCCCGTTCACCGCCGCATCCCAGTCTCCCTCCACGCGTACCACGATCTCCCCGCGGGTGAAGACCTTCATGCCGCATCCCAGGCTGCACTGGCCGCAGGTGCTCTGGACGTGGTCCATCTTTTTATCCGGCCCCATATAAGCGCCTCGTTTGTCGAAGATGGCCCCGGTGGGGCACACCTGGGCGCAGCCGCCGCAGGAAATGCAGGACGAATCCCCGAAGGGAACATTCGTATCCGCCTGGACCATGGACTCAATGCCGCGTTCCCGCAGGTCCAGGGTATGATTGGCGGTGAGGTCGCTGCAGGAGCGGATGCACCGGCGGCAGAGGACGCACCGGTTGTGCTCCAGGAGGAGCTGCTGGTGGGTGGCGTCGATCGGGAAGGGCTTGGTGTAGGTGGGGTACACCCAGTGGTCCAAGCGATACCGGTAGCCCAGGTTCTGCAATTCGCAGTTGCCGCTCATCTCGCAGTACATGCAGAAGTGGTTTCTCTCGGAAAAGAGCATGTCCAGGACGAACTTCCGGGCTTCCACCAGCGGGGGAGTCTCGGTCTGGACTTCCATCCCCTCGGCGACGAGGGAAGTACAGGCCGGTTGAAACGCGGGCATTCCTTTCACTTCCACGAGACAGATCCGGCAAACGCCGATGGGAGCCAACGCCGGGTGGTTGCAAAGCGTGGGAATGTCGATCCCCGCCTCCTGCGCCGCCCGGAGGACGGTGCTCCCGGCCGGTGCGCTGATCTTTCGGCCGTTGATGGTGATATTAACCTTCTCCATCGTGACTCTCGCCTCCTTTATTAAAAGTAACATATTTCTTGGTAAAAACAACTATCCCGGAGCGCAGGTTCACCCCGGCGTCTTTCCCGCGGGATTCCCATTCTTCAGGAAATCGCCGCGGAAATTGTCCACCGCGCTCTTCACCGGCATGATCAGGGACTGCCCGAGGGGACACAGGGAGGTGGCCACCATGGCTTGGCTCATATTGACCATCCGCTCCAGGTCGGCCTCCGACCCCCGTCCCTGGCGGAACTGATCGGCCAGGTCCAACAGCTGATGCGTGCCCACCCGGCAGGGGGTGCATTGCCCGCACGATTCATGGGCGAAGAATTTCAGGATGGAAAGAAGCATGTCCAGAATCGAGGCGTCTTCATCCATGACCAGGACGGCCCCGGACCCGAGGACCGCTTTGTTGTCCTTCAGGCTTTCAAAGTCCATGCGCACGTCGAGGAGGGCCTCCGACAGGAAGACGCCGGCCGCCCCCCCCAGGAGGGCGGCTTTGAAACGTTTTCCTCCCCTCACTCCGCCCCCGAAGGAAAAAACAATCTCCCGCAAGGGGGTCCCCATTTCCACCTCGATGAGCCCGGGGGTCTCCACATGGCCCAGGATGGTGAAGACCTTGGTGCCGGGGCACTTTTCCGTCCCGAACTTGCGGAACCAGTCGCTCCCGTGGAAGAGGATCTCCGGAACGTTGGCCAGGGTTTCCACGTTGTTCACCAGGGTGGGTTTCTGCCAGAGCCCGTGGGTGACGGGGTAGGGGGGCTTGAGGCGGGGATTGCCCCGCTTTCCCTCCAGGGATTCGATGAGCGCCGTCTCCTCGCCGCAGATGTAAGCCCCGGCCCCCTTCTTGATCTCCAGGTCGAAGGAGAACCCGGTTTCCAGGATGTTCTTCCCCAGGAGATTGGATTCCCGCGCCTGATCGATCGCTTTCTGCATCCTGCGGATGGAAAGGTCATATTCGCCGCGGATGTAGATGTATCCTTTCTGGCTGCCGATGGCGTACCCGGCGATTTGCATGCCCTCGATCAGCTTGTGGGGGTCCCCCTCCAGGATCAGCCGGTCCTTGAAGGTCCCGGGCTCGCCCTCGTCGGCGTTGCAGATCACGTATTTTTCCTCCCCGGGTGCTTTGCGGGTAAACTCCCACTTCATTCCCGTGGGGAAGCCGGCGCCGCCCCGCCCGCGGAGGCCGGATTTCTTGACCTCTTCGATGACCGCTGGGGGAGAGAGACGGGAAGAGAGAATTTTTTCGAGTCCCCGGTATCCCCCGGAGGCCAGCACCTCTTCGAGATTTTCGGGGTCGATTTTCCAGGCCTTATCCAGAACGATGCGCTTCTGTTCCCGAGCCAGCCCCAGCTGATAAGGTTCTCTGACGCCGGGTTTAATGTCCAGGGTGAAGTGTTCTACGCTTCGCACCACCCGCCCTTTGACCAGGTGCTCCTCCACGATGCGGGGGAGGTCCTCGACTTTCACGCGGGTGTAGCAAACCCGTTCCGGGAAAACGACCAGAATGACTCCCTGGCCCACCACCCCGAGGGTTCCCGTCTCCAGGACCTTGATCTCCTGGTCGAGTTTGCGGGCCTGCAGTTGGTTCTCCAGGTGCCGTTTGACCTCGAAGACCCCGGCCTGGACCGTGTTCTGGTCCACCGGGATCAGAACGTGGGTGCGAAAGATGCTCATGCTCCCCTCCTCTTCTCCTCCAGGATTTCCCGGATCCGTTGCGGAGTCAGGTTGCCGTAGACTTCGTCGTTGACCATCATGGCCGGGGCGACCCCGCAGACTCCCAGACAGGAAGACATTTCCAGGGTGAAAAGTTCATCCCCGGTGGTCTCGCCGAACTGGATGCTCAGCAGTTTCATCAGCTCCTGGGCGATGGTGGTGGACCCCAGGAGGTGGCAAGGGGGAGACTCGCAGATCCGGATGATGAATTTCCCCCGCGGCGTCAGGCTGAACATGGTGTAGAACGTGGCCACTCCCTGGACGAAACTGAAAGGGAGCCGCAGGTGACCGGCGGCAAGCTGCAGGTCCTGCTCGGTCAGGTAGTGGCGTTGGTTGGCATCCTGAAGGTCGTGGAGGATGCTCAGGAGGTTTTCCGGCAAAGGATCATACTGCTGGATGATCTTCTGGGGAGTCATGGTTCACCTCTTCCTAAAATTATACGGCTTCCGCATGGCCGATGTCGGTTCCCTCCCCGGCGGCGACCGCGGGCTGGTTCCGGTCGCAGTGCATGCACCGCCGGGCCTCTTCCATCACCTCTTCGCGCAGGAACCCCAGATTGACCTCCAGGGCCAGGCTGCGGATTCTCTTTTCCACCTCTTCCAGCCGGGGCGTCTTCCGGGGGATATTCTTCAGGTAAGCCTCTTCGTCGTAGCTCACCGCCACGGGCTGGCGTTCCCTGGCGAAGAGGTTGCCCTCGTAGCCGAAGTGCCGGTCGATCTCCATGGCCGCTTTCCTTCCCTGGGCCACGGACTCGATGATGGTCGAGGGGTTGACCGAGTCGCCGCCGGCAAAGACCCCCGGCAGGTTGGTGGCCAGCGTGCGGGCATTCACTGCGATCTGTCCCCGTTTGTCCAGCTTGAGTTTGGTTCCGTTCAAACCGCCGCTCAGCTTCTGGCCGAGGCAGAGGATGATCGTGTCCACGGGGATGGTGAACTCGCTTCCCTGGATGGGAACGGGTTTCCTCCGGCCCGATTCGTCGAACTCTCCCAACTGGGTCCGGATGCAGATGAGGCCGGTCACGATTCCGTTTTTTCCCTCCACCTTTACCGGGTTCACCAGGAAATCCATCTGGATTTTTTCTTCGTCGGCTTCCTCAATTTCCTCCGGCCAGGCGGGCATCTCGGCCCGGGTGCGGCGGTAGACCACCTGGACCGACTGGGCTCCCAGACGTTTGGAAACGCGGGCGGCATCCATGGCCGTGGACCCGCCGCCGATGACCACCGCTCTCTGCCCCACATCCACCTTTTTCCCCAGGTTCACCTCGCGAAGGAAATCGATCCCCGAGAGGACGCCTTGCAGGTCGATTCCGGGAATGTTCAGGGGTTGGGAGGTCCAGGCTCCGGTTCCCAGGAATACGGCCTGGAATCCCTGCTTCTGCAGGTCCTCGACGGATTTCACCGGGCTGTTCAGGCGGATCTCCACCCCGGCCCGCTCGATCACCCCGATCTCCGCCGCCAGCTTTTCCTTGGGCAGGCGGAAGTCGGGGATGCCCAGCTTCATCATCCCCCCGGCCACGGGCATGGCCTCGAAGACCACGGGTTTGTATCCCATCCGGGACAGGTAAAAACCGCAGGCCAGTCCGGCGGGACCCGCACCGATGATGGCCACCCGCTCTTTCTTGGGGCTCTTGGGCGGCAGGAATCCAATGTCCTGCTCCACCGCCCAGTCGGCGAAGAGCCGTTTGATCTCCCGGATGGCGATAGCCTGGTCGTATTTGCCCCGGGAACACTTCTTTTCGCAGAAAGCCGGGCAGACCCGGGAACAGGCGATGGGGAAGGGGTTGTTTTCCATGTGCCGCAGGTAGGCCTCCTGCAGGCGGCCTTCGGCCATGTAGGAGACGTAGGAGGCGGCGTCCACATTGGCCGGACAGGCGTTTTCGCAGGGGGCGTAAAAGAGGGCCGCGCAGACCCCCGCCCGGCAGGCCTGGTCCTGAATGTGCTCCAGGTACTCATGGCGGAAGTACTGGAGGGTGGAGATGACCGGGTTGGGCGCCGTCTGGCCCAGGCCGCAGAGGGAGGTGTTCTTTACCCAGTGGGCCAGCTTTTCCAGCTTCTCCAGGTCTTCCAGGGTCCCCAGCCCCAGGGTGATTTTTTCCAGCAGGTCGCGCATCTGCTTCAGGCCGACCCGGCAGGGGACGCACTGGCCGCAGGACTCTTCCAGGGTGAAATCCAGGAAGTACAAGGCCATGTTCACCATGCAGCTGTCTTCGTCGAGGACGATGACCCCGCCGGACCCCATGATGGAGCCGATCTGCTTCAGCGATTCATAGTCGATGGCCGTGTTCAGATATTTGGGGGGGATGCATCCTCCGGAGGGGCCGCCGGTCTGGACCGCCTTGAAGGCCTTTCCGTCCGGGATTCCGCCGCCGATGTCGAAGACCAGCTCCCCCAGGGTGGTGCCCATGGGGACCTCGACCAGTCCGGTGTTGTTTACTTTTCCGGAGAGGGCGAAAACCTTGGTCCCCTTGCTGGTGGCCGTGCCGATGGAGGCAAACCATTCCCAGCCGTTGAGGAAGATGTGGCGGATGTTGGCCAGGGTTTCCACGTTGTTGATGATGGTGGGCTTTTGCCAGAGGCCCTTGCTGGCCGGGAAGGGGGGCTTCGGGCGGGGCAATCCCCGCTGGCCTTCGATGGAGGCAATGAGCGCGGTCTCCTCCCCGCACACAAAGGCTCCCGCCCCCATGCGCATCTCCAGGTCGAATTCGAAGCCGGTTTCGAAGATGTTCTTTCCCAGGAGCCCCATCCGGCGGGCTTGCTCTATGGCGATGTTCAGCCGGTCGATGGCCAGGGGGTACTCGGCGCGCACGTAAATGTATCCCCGGGTTGCGCCGATGGCATACCCGGCGATGGCCATCCCTTCCAGCACCGCGTGGGGGTCGCCTTCGCAGACCGCCCGGTCCATGAAGGCCCCCGGGTCTCCCTCGTCGGCATTGCAGATGACGAACTTCTGGGGGGTCGGGTTCTGCCGGGCGAATTTCCACTTGAGCCCGGTGGGGAAACCGGCTCCTCCCCGGCCCCGGAGCCCGGACTTGGCCATGATGTCGATGACCTCTTCCGGTTTCATCGTAACGAGGATCGTCCCCAGGGCCTCGTAGCCCCGCTGGGCGATGTACTCCTCGATGTTTTCCGGGTCGATCCGGCCGCAGAGGGCCAGGACGATCTTCTTCTGCTTCTCGAAAAAGGGGACCTGCTTCTGTTCCTCGACGAGCTTGCGGGCCTCGGGGGTAACCCAGAGGAGGGACTGAACGGGCCGGCCCTTGAGGAAGTGTTCCAGGACGATTTGTTCGGCATGCTCTTCCTTCAGGTTGATGTAGAACGACCCGTCGGGGTAGACCACCATGACCGGCCCGAGCTGGCAGGGGCCCATGCATCCCGTTTCGATGAGGTTGACCTCTTCGGGCAAGCCTTTTTCGTTGATCTCCTCGGTCAGTTTATTCTTGAACTCGCGGCTGTGGGAGGAGATGCAGGCACCTCCCCCGCAGATGAGAATGTCCAATCTCGGTCTCATGCCATCCTCGCAGTCTATTTTTGGGTTTCGATCACGTAATCGGAGACCGGGTTACCGTTGACCAGGTGTTCGGCCACGATCTTCCGGGCGATATCGGATGAAACGTCACCGTAGACGACCGAAGGCTTCCCTTCCACCGTGACCATGACGATGGGTTCTTTGGACGAGAGCCCCCGTTCCCCCGACTGGGTCACGATCACGTCCTTCAGCCCTCTCCTCTCGATCTCCTCCAGAAAGGCCTTCATGGTCTGCCGGGCGCCGGCGGCGATGCCACTCGTTCCCATGCTGACCGCGACTTTCACCCGGGCCTTCCCGTCCCGCAGAAGCATATCTTTTTCTCTTTTTTCCCTGAGTTTCTTCAGGTCTTCGAGGTTCATTCTCTCCTCCTTTGATCGAATTATGCCGTATGGATGTCGCTCTTGATTTCCTGGACGATCTGGTTCGCCTTGGTGGGGTTCAACCTCCCGTACACCTCGTTGTCGATCATCATGCAGGGGGCCAGCCCGCAGGCGCCGAAACAGCGCGCGGATGATAGGGTAAAGAGGCGGTCCACGGTGGTTCCCCCCATCCGGATGGCCAGGGATTTCTCCATGGACTTGATGATTTCCGAGGCGCCCTTCACGTGGCAGGCGGTCCCCAGGCACACGTTGATCAGATGATCGCCCATGGGTTCGGTACGGAAAAAGTTGTAGAACGTGACCACCCCGTGCACTTTGGAAAGGGGCAGGCGGAGTTCCCGGGCCACGCACTTCTGCACGTCCTCCGGCAGGTAGCCGAAAATTTTCTGCGCCCGGTGGAGCACCTGAATCAGAGGACCGGCGACCTGCCGGTTGGCGTCGATGAACTGCTGCAGTTCCCGGTATCGGGCGCTGTCCGGGTGTTGAACCTGTTGCGTCTCCATGTAGGCCTCCTGTAGGGATGAAATCCGCGCGATTCGCCGGGATCCTCGGGAGGAGTCCGGGTCCTTCGTGGCTTCGGGTCGACCGCGGGAAACGGCTTTGCCGACTCCGGCTTCGCCCTTTCCGCAAGGAAGAAACGGAATCCCACAGGAAAGGGAAAGGGGGCTTTTCTCGTGAGGAAAAGCGCGGAAGAATCGAAATCGTCGAGGAAAATTCTTCGCCGGGACGGGGTGATGGTTGGGATCATTTCAACGGCCAGGTGCCTCTACGACGATCGGCGGTCTCCGTCCGCTTCAACATCCTTATTTTTTCCCGAAGCGGGCCATTCTCCTGCCGGCGGACCAGTCCCGGCGAACCAAGCTTTCCTTAACCATTTTAATTCTTAAGCTTTTCTTTCCTCGGTCGGTTTAAAAAAGCGATATATATATATCAAGAAAGAATTCATTTTGTAAAGAAAAAATTGTTCGGATTCGAACTTTTTTTGAGTGAATTTTGATGATCTCCTAACCCGGACGACCCGGAACCAAAAAGGCCTTTTGTACGGGCGACCCGGCGGGTCGCCCCTACGGGCTTTTTCCCCGGCTGGGCGCGGGAAAAGGGGCTCCTCCGGCGATCCCGGTGCGCTTGTAGGGGCACGATGCATCGTGCCCCTACGCCCCGTTGAAGCATATTCCGTTCTTACAAACATGTTTGTATGAATGAGACGCTAAGCGCCTACGCCTCTTCCGGGACTCCGCCCGGAAGGGGTGGCCCCTGCGGGGCAGCGAAAAGTCCAGAAATCCCCCCAACCCCCCTTTGTAAAAGGGGGGGGAAGGGGGGATTTATCGCGAAGGCACAACATATTTCCTTCTTACCAACATGTTGGCGTTAGTTGCGCAGTAAGCGCCTAAGCAGTCTGAAAATACGTTTTGCTTTCATCCCGGGGAAGAATCGGGGAAAATCAGATTAACCACCCTTCTTCCTTCCTTCCCCTGCAAAGCCAGCCGCAACTCACCCAGAGTCGGTTCAGCCAATAAAAAAACCGTGCGAGCCCGGCCGATGTCCTCGGCCTGGTGGGCGTCGGAACAGATAACCCGGGGAATCGCGGCCGAGGGATCCCGGGGATTTGCCGCCTGAGCGGCCTGATTTTTCCGGCCCATCTCCAGAGCATCCGGCTCCAGATCAACGGGCACGAACCCCAATTGGCTGACGAGGCTAAAGGATTCTTTGTCAAAATGGGCGGGAATGAAGAGCCCTCCCCGCTGGAGGACCTGGCTGCGAATCTCATCCAGGGAATAATCGATGGAATTGATCAGCAGCCGCTCTTCGAATTCCAGGATATTGCCTTCTTCATCCACCACCGGCTGGTCGCCGAAGAAGTCCGGGTTGTTGGGAATCTCCGGGAGATGCTCACGAACCACGACCTCCCAGGCATTCAGGGAGGGCCAGTCGGGAAACAGGGTGAGAATATGAATTTCTTCCCGGGACTGGACCTCCATGCCGGGTATGATTTTCAAACCGAATTTTTCGGCCTGATGCATCACCGCGGGAACGTTCCTGGCGATGTTGTGATCGGTGATGGCGATGAGGTCCAGCCGTTCCTCCAGGGCCCGCTCGATGATCCTGCGGGGAGAAAGATCCAGGCTGGCGCATGGAGAAAGGCAGGTGTGGATGTGCAGGTCGGCGTGATACTCCTTTAGCATCTCTCCCGAATCCCGAAAAGGACAAGGTTTTTTGCCTCTCCCCCATCCTCCCGCCGGGGCAGCGATCCCCGCGGCTTCTCAAGAGGGGTCGGCCGCCCGGATCTGGCCGGCTCCATCCTTATCATGGCCGCAAAGACCGGACCCGGGAATGACTCACATCAGGGAGAGGATCGATTGCCTGGCCAGCTTCAGGTAATCCGCCGGGAAGATGCCCATCTGAAGGGTGAAGAAGACGGCGATCAGAAGAGCAATGACCATTCCGGGAGAAAAGTCTAAGCCCCCGGCCTGCTCCTTGTCGGGGCTGCGCATGTACATCATGACCGTCACGCGCAGATAGAAGTAAACCGACAGGGCGCTGTTCAGAACCCCGATAATGGCCAGACCCACGTACCCGGCCTTGACCGCCGCGCTGAAGATGTAGAACTTCCCCACGAAGCCGGCGGTGGGAGGAATGCCCGCCAGGGAGAACATGAAAATGGCCATGCCCGCCGCCAGGAGGGGATAGCGGGAGGCCATCCCGCTGTAATCGCTGACCAGAATATTCTCCTCGCCCTTCCGGCCGTACAGGATCACCACCGCAAAGGCGCCCAGGTTCATGAAAGCGTAGGCCAGGAGATAGTAGAGGATGCTGGCCGTGCTGAGCTCGCTGGCGGCCACCATGGCCACCAGGATGTAGCCGGCATGGGCGATGCTGGAATAGGCCAGCATGCGCTTGATGTTCTTCTGGGCGATGGCCACGATGTTCCCCAGGGTCATGGTCAGGACGGCGAGGACCCACAGAATCCAGACCCAGTCGGTCTGCAGGGAGGAGAGGGAGTACAGGAAAACCCGCAGGAAAGCGGCAAACCCGGCGGTTTTCGGCCCAACGGCCATGAAGGCGGTGACCGCCGTGGGGGCCCCCTCGTACACATCGGGGGTCCACATGTGGAAGGGCACGGAGGCGACCTTGAAACCGAAACCCACGATCAGGAGTCCCATGCCGATGAGCAGCAGGGGGTCGGTGAAAAGGTCCGCCCGGCGGAGGAAATCATGGATCCCCTTCAGGTTGGTGGTTCCCGTGGCCCCGTAGATCAGGGCGATCCCGTAGAGCAGAAAACCCGTGGAGAAGGCGCCCAGCAGAAAATACTTCAAGGAGGATTCATTGGATTTGGGGTTCGTGCGGAAGAAGCCGGCCAGGACGTAGATGGCCAGGGAGAAGGTTTCCAGGCCCAGGAATACGATGATCAGGTCGGCGGCGGAGGCCATGAACATCATACCCACGGTGGCGAAGAGAAGCAGGACGTAATATTCGCCGTGCTCGAACCCCTCCACTTTCAAGAACCGGATGGACATGAGGATGGTGAGGCCGGCGGTGACCAGGAAGATGGCCTTGAGGAAGAGCGAGTAGTTGTCCAGGACCACCATGCGGTTGAAAGCATATTGGGATTGTCCCCAGAGGCTGAAGCAGAGAATCAGGGAAACGACCACCCCCGCCAGGCTCAGGTAAGGAATGACCCTCTGGCCTTCCTTTTTGACCAGGACCGTCAGCAGGAGAAGAACCATGGCCGTCAGGCTGAGGATCAATTCCGGCCCGATTACATTCCAGTTGATTGCGGGGATGACCACCTTCATTTATTTCCTCCGGATGAAAATGCCTTCCTAGATATAACGACAAAAATAAGGTGACCTCGCGAGGTGTCCGACATCTCCAGAAATCCCCCCTTGCCCCCCTTTAATAAAGGGGGGATGGGGGGATTTCTGGCTCGTATGGGCTTGATTCAAAATGCTGCTTTTGGTCATGTCAACTTATTTTGGCCGTTCCCTAAAGACAGAAATTGGAATCTTCGTTGTGGAGTCAAGAAAAGTCCGAAATTCTCCAATTATTTCTTGCCCGGCAGTTGCTCCGCCTGGGCCAACTTTATCTTTTCCCCTTCCTCCATCTGCAGGCCCGCCTGGTGCTTCTGCTGGACCTGGACCAGGTAGGCCTTGACCGTGGGCTCCATCCGGCTGAGGAAGGTCTGGGGATAGATCCCGATCCAGAAGATGAAGAGAGTCACGCAGGAGAGGACGAAGATCTCCCGCCCGGAGAGATCCTTCAGGACCCGGTTCTCCGGCTTGGTCAATTCTCCGAACATGACCCGCTGGAACATCCAGAGCATGTAGGCCGCCGCCAGGATGATTCCCGTGGCCGCGACAACCGCGTAGAGCCCGTTGGCTTTGAAGGTCCCCACCAGGATCAGGAACTCGCCCACGAACCCGTTCAGCCCCGGAAGGCCGATGGAGGAGAGGGTGACGATCATGAAGAAAGCGGAAAAGACGGGCATCTGCTTCCAGAGCCCGCCGAAATCTTCGATCATCCGGGTATGCCGGCGTTCATAGATCATTCCCACCAGGAGGAAGAGGGCCCCGGTGGAGAACCCGTGGTTGAGCATCTGCAGGATCCCGCCCTCAATCCCCTGGAGGTTCAGGGCAAAGAGACCGAGCATGACGAATCCCAGGTGGGAGACCGAAGAGAAGGCGATGAGGCGTTTCAAATCCTTTTGCACCAGGCATACCAGAGCCCCGTACACGATCCCGATCAGGGCCAGGACGGAGACGAGGGGAATCAGCTGGAAGGAGGCCTGGGGAAAGAGGGGGATGCTGAAGCGCAGGAACCCGTAGGTCCCCATTTTCAGCAGAACCGCCGCCAGGAGCACGGACCCCACGGTGGGAGCCTCGGTGTGGGCGTCGGCCAGCCAGGTGTGGAAGGGGAACATGGGAACCTTGATGGCGAAGGCCAGGCCGAAAGCCAGGAAGAGCCAGACCTGAATGTCCCGGGCCACCTGGAGGTTGTAGAGCTGCAGCAGGTCAAAGGTGTACTTTCCGGTGACCGCCCCGTTGTGAAAGTACAGAACCAGGATGGCCACCAGCATGAGAACGCTCCCCACCATGGTGTAGATGAAGAACTTGACCGCGGCGTAGATGCGCCGTTTGGGGTTGCCCCACACGCCGATCAGGAGGTACATGGGGATGAGCATGACTTCCCAGAACACATAGAAGAGGAAGAGGTCCAGGGAGACGAAGACCCCGATCATTCCCGTCTCCAGGAAGAGAATGCAGATCATGAACCCTTTCAACTTGTCCTGGATGTCCGCCCAGCAGGCCGCGACGGAGACAAAGGTGAGGAAGGTGGTGAGCAGGACCAGAAAGAGGCTGATCCCGTCGATGCCCAGGTAGTAGGTGATCCCGTATTCCGGGATCCAGGGGACCTTTTCCACGAACTGCATGGCCGCCGTGTCCAGCCGGAATTTGAAGAAGAGGGGAAGGGAGAAAAGAAACTCCAGCAGGGACACGATGAGAGTGACCCAGCGGATCGTGTCTTTCTTCTCCTTGTCCAGGAAGAGGAGGACTACGATTCCCAGCATGGGAAAGAAGGTAATCAACGTGAGAAGGGGAATTCCCGCCAGGCTGCTCATGAAAACGGCTCCTTCCAAATGAGCGATCCGCTGTCAGCGGTCAGCTTTCAGCCAAGAATAAGGAAGTCTTAGCTGACCGCTGATCGCTGCAAGCTTATTTGCTGTTTACTAAAAGATACCCGACCAGGAATACCACCCCCACCAGAATGGAGAGGGCGTAACCCTGGATGTTGCCGGTCTGCAACCGTTTGAAAACCTCGCTGCCCCCCCGGGCCACGGCGGCTACGCCATTGACCGCGCCGTCCACCAGGAGGTCGTCGATGATCCTCCACAGGAAGACGGAAAACCGAATCAGAGGACCCACGAAGACCCAGTCGTAGATCTCATCCACCCAGTATTTGTTGGCGATCAGGGAATAAGACGCGGGGTACCGCTCGGCCAGCTGGTCCGGGAGCCGGGGATTCTTAATGTACATTTTGTAGGCCAGGAGGATCCCCAGGCCGGCGATGGCCATGGAGACGAGCATCATGGCCACTTCGAAGCTGACCGCATGGTGGGCCGCTTCGGCAGGCCCGCCCTGGGCCAAGACCGGCGCCAGGAATTCGCTGAACTTGTTCCCGCCTTCCACGATGGGGAAACCGATGAATCCCCCCACCACGGAAAGGACAGCCAGGATCATCAGGGGAACGGTCATCATCCCCGGGGATTCGTGGAGGTGGTGGGCCACGTGGGGGTCCACCCGGGAGCTCCCGTGGAAGGTCAGGTATACGGCACGGAACATGTAGGTAGCGGTCATGAAGGCGGCCACCGCCCCGATGAGCCAGAAGACCAGGCCGCCCTGGGTCAGAGCCTTCCAGAGGATCTCGTCCTTGGAGAAGAAGCCGGCAAAGGGAAAGATCCCGGCGATGGCCAGGGTGGCGATGAGGAAGGTCCAGTAGGTGCGGGGCAGGTGGGGCTTGAGGGCCCCCATCCGGCGCATGTCCAGTTCCCCGGCCATGGCGTGCATCACGCTGCCCGCTCCCAGGAAGAGGAGAGCCTTGAAGAAGGCGTGGGTCACGAGGTGGAAGATCCCGGCCGTAAACGCGCCCACGCCGCAGGCCAGGAACATATACCCCAGCTGGCTGATGGTGGAGTAGGCCAGCACCCGCTTGATGTCGTTCTGGGCCAGGCCGATGGAGGCGGCGAAGATGGCCGTGGCCGCTCCGATGACCGCCACGACCAGAAGCGAAGCAGGAGCCAGGATGAAGAGCACGTTGCACCGGGCCACCATGTAAACCCCGGCGGTCACCATGGTGGCGGCGTGGATCAGGGCGCTGACCGGGGTGGGGCCTTCCATGGCGTCGGGAAGCCAGGTGAAGAGGGGGATCTGGGCCGATTTCCCGGTGGCTCCCATGAAGAGGAGGAGGGTGATCAGGGTAACGACCGTGCTTCCCACCTCCAGCTTGCCCGGAGCCGCGGCAAAGACCCGGGTGAAGTCGACGGTTCCGAAGGTCACAAAGATCAGGAAGATGGCCAGGAGGAAGCCGAAGTCTCCGATCCGGTTGACGATAAAGGCCTTCTTGCCCGCGTCCGAGGCCGATTTCTTCTCATACCAGAACCCGATGAGGAAGTAAGAACAGAGCCCCACCCCTTCCCATCCGACGAACATGAGGAGGAAGTTGTTGGCCGCCACCAGGATGAGCATGAAGAAGACGAAGAGGTTGAGGTAGGTGAAATACCGGGGAAAGTCGGGATCGTCATGCATGTAGCCCACGGAATAGACATGGATAATGAAGGAGACCCCGGAAACCACCAGCATCATGACCAGGGACAGGGGGTCCGCCAGGAAACCGATGTTCGCCTGGAATTCGCCGGAGAGGATCCAGGGGTAGAGAATCTTCTCCACCGAGCGGCCGGCCGCGGGCAGCTTCAGGAGGGCCGAGAAGACCAGGAGGGAAACGACGAAAGAAAGGCCGATGGCCGCGCAGGCGATGAAACCCACCACCCTCTTGGACATCCGCCTCCCGAAGAAGAGATTCACGGCGAACCCGATGGCCGGAAATAAAGGGATCAAACCCACATAGTCCAACATTCGAATATCTCCTTGGAATCGGAATCTCTTGTTACTCGTTATTGGTTACGCGTTATACGTTATTAGTTTAAATAATAAGAAAAGGTAACGAGGGACCAAGAACGAGTAACGAGTATCGAATAACGAATAACGTATAACGTATAACGATTTACCTGCGTTACCATTTCATGAGGTTCATCTCGTCCGCGTTGACCGTCTTCTGGGTGCGGTACATGGCCATGATGATGGCCAGGCCCACCGCCGCCTCCGCCGCGGCGACCGACATGACGAAGACCACGATGACCTGGCCGTCCATGGAGTTCAGGAAACGGGAGAAGGCCACGAAGGCCAGGTTGGCCGCATTGAGCATGAGCTCGATGGACATGAAGATCACGATGGTGTTGCGCCGCAGCAGGAAACCCACCACGCCGATGCTGAAGAGGATCGCGCTGAGAATCAAATAACTGGAAAGAGAGACCATTTCCGCTCCTTCTCTAGATTTCGCGTTTGGCCAGAACGATCGCCCCGATGATGGCCACCAGGAGCAGCACCGAGGTGATCTCGAAAGGAAGTAGAAAATCGGTAAAGAGAAGCTGGGCCACCACCTGGGTATTTCCCAGGGCGGCGACCTTTTCCGGGGGGAACTTCCCCTTGGCCCCCTCTAGGATGACGTGCTGGAAGACCATCCCGATCTGAATCAGCAGGGCCACGCCCAGAAAGATACCCACCCCCTTCATCAGCCGGTTCCGGGCCACGAGCCGCTTTTCCTTTTCCAGGTTCAGGAGCATGATCACGAAGAGGAAGAGGACCATGATGGCCCCGGCGTAGACGATGACCTGGACGGCGGCGATGAACTCCGCGTGGAGCAGGAGATAAATCCCGGCCAGGGAGAAGAAGGTCAGGATGAGAAAGATGGCGCTGCTTACGGGATTGCGCTGAACGATGACCAGGATGGCGGTCACCACGGTGAACACGGCCAAGATGACGAAGAGGGCAGTTTCCAGCATGAGTACGGGCCTCCCTATTTCGGGTCGTAAGCGTGGATAAGCTGGTCCCGGTTGTAGATCAGGTCCTTCCGGGTGTAGTTGGCGGTCTCATAGTTGCCCCGCAGGAGGATGGCCCCGTAAGGGCAGGCTTCCTGGCAGAAACCGCAGAAGATGCACCGTCCCAGGTCGATCTCGTAGACCTTGGGGAAACGCCGGTGGGTGGGGCCTTCGGCCGGCTCCACCCGGATGCAATTGGCCGGGCACACGGCGGCGCAGAGTTCGCAGGCCACACAGAGGATCTTCCCCTCCGGGTCCCGGGCCAGCTCGTGCAGCCCCCGGAACCGGGGGTACATGACCATCTTCTGTTCCGGGTACTGGAGGGTGATGGGCCGGGTGAAAAAAGTCCGGAAGGTTAATCTCAGTCCTTTCAGCAGCGGAAGTATCATAGGGGTCCTCGCAAAAAATTCTTCCCGCCTCTATTTGGAGAGGAGGATGATGCCCACGGCGGTGAGCAGGATGTTCACCAGGGCCAGGGGGAAGAGAACTTTCCATCCGAATTTCATCAACTGGTCATACCGGAACCGGGGGAAGGTGGCCCGAATCCAGATGAAGAAAAAGATGAAGATGAAGACCTTGATCAAAAACCAGATCACCGGGGGCAGGAAAGGCCCCTGCCATCCCCCGAAGAAGAGGGATACGGCCAGGGAACTCACCACCAGGATATGGGCGTATTCGGCCAGGTAGTACAGGCCGAACTTCATGGAGCTGTACTCGGTCTGATAGCCGGCCACGAGCTCGTTCTCGCATTCGGTCAGGTCGAAGGGGGTCCGGCTGCACTCGGCCACGGCGGAGATCAGATAAATGATGAATCCCAGGGGCTGGTAGAGGATGAACCAGACCGGAGACTGGGCCTCCACGATCTTGTTGAGGGAAAGAGACCCGGCGATCATCAGCACACCCACGATGGAGAGGCCGAGGGAGAGCTCGTAGCTGATCATCTGGGCCGAAGAGCGGATGGCCCCCAGGAGGGAATACTTGTTGTTCGAAGCCCATCCCCCCATGACCACGCCGTACACTCCCAGGGAGGAGACGGCGAAGAGGTAGAGCAGGCCCACGTTCACGTCCGCTACCACCAGGTCGATGCTCTGTCCCAGGATCTTGACGGAGTCTCCGAAGGGAATGACCGCGTAACTCACCAGGGCCGTGGTGACGATCACCCCCGGGGCCAGGATGTAAATGATCCGGTTGGCATGGGGGACGATGATGTCCTCTTTGAAGAAGAGTTTGATCCCGTCGGCCACGGGCTGGAGCAGGCCGAAGGGCCCGACGCGGTTGGGGCCGAAACGGACCTGCATGCGGGCCAGGACCTTTCTTTCCAGGAGGGTCATGTAAGCCACGATGAGAAGCATGGCCGTAAAGACGATCAGGACCTTCACCAGCGAAATCAGAAGATAAATGAGCATACCTTTTCCTCTTTCCCCGGAAGGGGAGCTACCTTTTCTCCAGTTTCACGCGGGTCATCTTTAAATCCCATCCGGTCAGCCGGTTCCCGCCGTTCTCCGCGAAATGGAAGGGAACGAAAAGGACGCCAGGGGCCGTTTTGTGGGAAACGGAGACTTTCACCGCGACCTTTCCCCGCGGGGACTCCAGGGTGACGTTTTGGCCTTCGGTCAGGCCGAGATTCTTGGCATCGGTGGGATGGACGAGGACGAACCCGTCCCCCTGCAGCCGGGCCAGCCCCGGGCTCAGGACGGAAAGAGAGCCGGAGTGGAACATGGTGGGACCGGTGGCCAGAATGAAGGAGGAGTCCACTTCCCTCGATCCCTCTTCATATTCCGTGAAAATCAAGCGGGCCTTACCCCGGGGGAATTCCTTTTCGTACAGCATGGGTGTTCCCGCATGATCGGCGGAAGGGCAGGGCCACTGGATTCCTGCAGGATAATCGCTTGAATCCAGGCGGGCATAGGTGATTCCCCCGTACAGGGGTACCAGGTTCCGAATTTCGTCGTTCATCTCTTGGGCCGTTGCCGGCCCTAAATCGGCGCCCATCTCCCGAGCCAGATTCTGGAAAATCCAAGAGTCGGGCCGGGCTTCTCCCAGAGGCCGCAGAGCGGGCCGGACCCGCTGAACCCTCCGGTCCACGTTGGTGAAGGTCCCTTCTTTCTCCGCGAAGGTCGCGGCCGGGAGCACCACGTGGGCCAGGGCGGCGGTCTCGGTTAAAAAACAGTCCTGGACGACCAGGAAATCCAACGAGGCCAGGGCTTCCTTCGTCCGCCCCGAGTCCGGGTAGGTAACCACGGGGTTTTCGCCGGCCAGGTAGAGCCCCTTGATCTTTCCCTCTTCGATCCCCTGAAGAATGGCCAGGGCCCCCATCCCTTCCTGATCGGGGAGGGTCAGGTTCCAGGCTTTCTCGAAACGGGACCGCGCGGCCGGGTCCCGCAAATCGGCATAGCCCGGGAGCAGGCCCGGGGCCACGCCCATATCCAGCGCGCCCTGGGCATTGTTCTTTTCCCCCAGCACGAAGATGCCGCAGCTTTCCCTCCCGATCTTCCCGGTGAGAAGGGCCAGGTTGGCGGCGGCCTGGGCCAGGGCCGGGTCTTCCTTCCCCGAATTCTGTCCGACGGAGATCAGGATGACTCCATTCCCGGCCTTGGCAAATAGACGGGCGGCTTCGGCCAGGTTTTCCGCGGGAACCCCGGTCTGGGCCTCTACCTTCTGGGGAGAGATCGATTCCAGGGCCTGTTTCAGGGCCTCCATCCCTCCGGTGCGGGTTTGAATGAACTCTCCCTGGGCCAGGCCTTCCTTGAGAATCACGGCCATCAGGCCGTCGACCAAGGTCACCTCGCTTCCCGGTTTCACCCTCAGGCTCAGGGCGGAGAACTTTTTGAGGTAGATGTCCCGGCTGTTCACGACGATGAGTTTGGCCTTCCGGCGTTTCACCGCCAGGACCACCTCGGACTTGATCACCGGGTGGGTTTCCGAGAGGTCGGAGCGCAGGGCCAGGATGACGTCGGCCTTGCGGATCTCGTTGATCGAGTTGGTGGAAGCGGCATACCCCAGGGAATCCCGCAAGGCCAGGTGGGCGGCATAACTGTATCCACCGGCATGGTCGATGTGGTTCGTCCCCAGGACCCCCCGGCAGAATTTCTGGAAAAGGTAGAGCTCTTCATTGGTGAGACGGGGGGAGGCCAGGCCGGCGAGGGTCGATCCCCCCATTTCCGTCTGGATCTCTTTCAACCGGCGGGCCACCAGGGCCAAAGCCTCCTCCCAGGTGGCTTGGACCAGCTCTCCGTTTTTGCGGATGAGGGGAGAGGCCAGGCGCTTGGGGCTGTGGATGTACTCCCAGCCGAAGCGTCCCTTCACGCAGAGGTTCCCCTGGTTCAGGCCCAGGTCCTCATCGGCCCGGACACGCATGACCTTATTGTTCTTCGTCCCCACCAGCAGGGTGCAACCGACTCCGCAATAGGCGCATACCGTGGGGGTCTCCTTCAGCTCCCAGACCCGGCCCTTGTGGAGGAAGATCCGGTCGTTCAGGGCGCCCACGGGGCAGACGGAGACGCACTGGCCGCAGAATTCGCAGTTTAGGGGCCGGTCGAGGTCGGTGGTGATCCGGGTTTTCACCCCCCGGTTGACGAAGGAAAGCTCGCTCGCCCCCACCACTTCGTCGCAGATCCGCACGCACATGCCGCAGAGCATGCAGCGGTTCGGGTACCGCTCGATAAAGGGGGAAACGTGATCCACCGGCAGGTCGGTCTTCTCCCCTTTAAAGGGATTGTCCGCCACCCCGTACTCATACACCAGGTTCTGCAGGTCGCACCATCCGCCGGCATCGCAGACCGGGCAGTCCAGGGGATGGGAGATGAGGATGAGCTGGAGCTGGGTCCGGCGGGCCTTGATGATCTCCGGGGTGTTGGTCAGGATGTCCATCCCGTTGCGGACGGGGGTGAAACAGGCCATGAGGAATCCCCGGCGCCCCTTCTGCTGGACCACGCACATGCGGCAGGCGCCAAAGGGCATAAGGCGCTTATTGTTGCAGAGGGTGGGGATCTTGATCCCCGCTTTGGCCGCGGCGTCCAAGATCATCTTTCCCGGGGGAACGGAGACCTGGACTCCGTCAATGGTCAGCGTTACCATCTTTTCTTCTTTAGCCATTCCTAACCCGCTTTTAATTTTTTTAGCCACAGAGATCTTAGCGCGGCTGCGCCGCAACCAAAAAAATTTTATTGGACACAGATGAACACAGATAAACACAGAAAAGGATTCATGAAAAACGCTTAACAAAATTTAAAGATTTTACACTACAGTAGTACAGAG
>Ga0315294_10000959_pt1 | contig 31314 bp, 46 predicted proteins | sample YL17G13_40_MG_FD_203626 | JGI IMG/M metagenome (GOLD analysis project Ga0315294, IMG submission 203626) | Sediment microbial communities from Yellowstone Lake, YNP, Wyoming, USA - YL17G13_40 | ecosystem: Environmental > Aquatic > Freshwater > Lake > Sediment | place: USA: Wyoming | collected...
TCAGAGGCAGAGGAAGTTGAGGTTGAAGAAAAAACGGAGAAAGAGATTGAGGCAGAGACTGAACCGAAAGTAGAAAGTTTGTATCTGGATGAGAATGAGCAGGCAAATCTTCACGCAAAATGCCAGGAGATGGGGATAAACTGGACCCAGTTTCTCAGTTATATCGCCTGGCTGAAACCACCCGGTTATGAAGGACTCCAGCAAATTAAATCGTTTGCGAATATCAAAAAAGAATCACTGCCAAAGATTTGTGAAGGAATTATGGAGTTCGCGGAAAACTTAAAAACTCAAAAAAAGAAAAGTTAATCCAAGACTGAATGCACCCGAATAATCACCACACCTGTTGTCATCGTGTCCTGCAACTATTGATCGACTCCAAAAGAAAAGGACTGAGATTTAATCTCCAGAATGATCCCGCTCGAACTCCAGAGTGGGCACCGCCGGGATTTCTGCCAGTCTATGATCTAAGGGGTCCAGTCAGCCAACAAAAGGGTGGAGATTCTGGCGACCGCAGATTGAGAGAACTCCGGAATGATTTTGGGATTCCCATAAAAAAAATCCTTCATCAATGGGAAACCAATCCCAAAAAACACACTTGGCTTTATGGCTTGGCTTGCGAACCAGAACAGATAGATCTTGAAAATCGATGCCTGAAAAACATTAGGATTGATTCAAAGACAGGGCAGGTCGCCTTGGTTTTATCATGACGAAAAAGGGTAAAGTCGTAGCTGGCACCAAAAGGGAACTGAGAAAGTTTTGTAGAAAACAACACCTTGCCGACAGGTGGATAAAAAACGACGGGCAAGGTAAATTTTATCTCCTGCTGGGTGACAGATGCAGGGGAATGAATTAGGAATAGGAAGGAGAAGTAAGATGAAATTACAAGGATGGATCGAAAAGATCACGGTCAAAGAAAAAGCCGACAAAGACGACACATTTTTAAAACCTCAACTCGAACTGACGATCATCATTCCCTTGCATAATGAGGTTGATATAAATGAACTCTATCGTAGGCATTTGAAACAGACCACTATCTTCGAACTCGAACCCCTGCAAACTAAGGTTGTCATTTAGAGGAGAAGAAGTGACAGACAATACAGGCGGGTTCATATATCGCACGCCTAGGTTTGATTTTATCAGTAAGTTTAAAAACAAATATCCGGCCATAATCTGTCCGGGATTTTATATCCTTCACTGGGCGGCTGGATGTTTGGGGGAATGTTCCTATTGCTGGCTCAAAGGAACGATGACCAGATATTTTAGTGTCCTGAAAAATCACAGACATTTGCAGGAAAAACCGAAATTAGTTCTTTGTACGAATATCGGTTTAATGGAAAAGCAAATCGAGCGGATGGTGCTCAACAAAAAAACTCCTTTTGTCCTTAATGCCGGGGAACTTGCTGATTCTTTTTGTGGGATGGATAAAAAAACACTGGATTCGATACTTCGACCCTTCAATCTTCTTAAGGATACGCCACACAAGATTTTGTTCGTCACAAAATTTGATCCCTTCGTTGCCCTGCAAATTGAACCGACCCTCCTGGATAATGCGATATTTAGTTTTTCTCTCTCCCCTTTCAGTAAATACGAAAGGGGAACGGAACCTTGGAAGGAGAGAATCCAATCGGCAAAGGCATTGGATCGGCCCGTGAGGTTAAGACTGGACCCACTCATTCCTGAATTTGGCTGGATGCCCGGGTACAGGGAGCTGGTTGAGGAGATCCTGAAACCTCCTACATTGCAGATAGAAAGGGTAACTCTGGGACGATTGAGATTTTTCCCGGTCGTTAAAAGCACGATGACCGACAAAGCAAAACTTTTGGAGTTCGCGCCAAAACGCAGACCTGAAGATAAAAGATTTGTTCTTCCAGACGAGGACTTCTTAAAAATGGCGGGTTACATTATTACCTTGTTCCCACTGGGAACTCAGTTTGCATTATGCAAAGAACCTGAATATATCTGGAAGAAATTCCAGGTCTATGGACTTGATTACAAAAACCCTAAATGTAACTGTGTCCTATGAAAGAACCGAAAATACATTTTACCGTTCAGCCGAGGAAGGGAACTCCCTTTCAGTTTGTCATAGATAAGGCAGAGTTGGTTACTTGGCTGGAGAAACCAGGAAAGCCAATATACCTCGAGCATAAACTGGCGATCAAAGATAAGAAGGGTTGCTTTATGACCATCTTCGAGCTAAGGGATGAGACGCTATAAGAGGCTATAAGAGGCTATAAGATGTTATAGCCAGATTCTGGGTATCCCAAACTTGGTGCGGTCACCCCAGACTTGACTTGCCAAAGGTAACAGCCCAGAATCTGGTCTTGAAAAAATAGAGGGCGGGATGAGGCAGAAAGGCTAAGGAGAAGTGGCAAAACTACCCTACTTTCCGTTGGATCCAGTGGAATATCTTCTGGATGAAAAAATTGAGTCTTTGGAATTAGAAGAAGAAGGAGCTCTTTTAAGACTTTGGTGTTATATGTGGGTGAATAAAATTAAAAGAGGACATCTATTTTACAGCCCAAAAATTCCGATTTCTGATGAACAAATTGCTAAACGACTTCGAATTTCTCCTGAAAGATGGCAAAAAATAAAAGAAAAGTTTGTGGACATAAAGTTAATACGAATTGGAAAATTTGGAGAATATTATTCGAGGCGACAGTCCAAGTATAAGACTAAATATGAGTTATATGATAAGGAAGATTATGAAATTCGGAAAAAGTTTAGAAAAGATTCGGAAAATATTCAGAAACATTCGGAAAATATTCAGAATGGAATTAGAATTAGAATTAAAGGGGAAGGGAAGGGAAAGGAATGTTTAGATGAATTAGAAGTAAAGAGAAGTAAAGACACTCTTGTCGAATTATGGAATTCGACCTGTGTGGATTTGCCGAAAGTAAAATTCCTTTCTAACTCAAGGGAAAAGAAAATCAAGGATCGGCTAAAGGAACATCCGGAGATTGAATTTTGGACTGAGGTTTTTGAAAAATGCCAGAATACGGCATTTCTTAGGGGTGAGAATAAAAGCGGGTGGAAGGTTACTTTTAATTGGCTTTTTCTAAACGACAATAACGCACTGAAGGTGATTGAGGGAAATTACGAAAAAGAAAGATTTGCCGGGATAAAGCAATGGCTGATTGAAGCAAAAAAGGAAGCAATGGAGGAGGGAAATGAATAAATCGGACTTTCATAAATTTGCGGGGTTGATGGCAATGTTGGACGAGACCTTCGGGAAAGAAAGTTCAAACCTTAAAGTTAAGGTTTACTTTGATTGTCTGGAAGATTTCGATATTGAGACGGTTCAAAAGTCATTTTTTCTTTCCATCAAAACCCTAAAGTTTTATCCCAAAGTAGCGGAGTTAAGGGAAATAATCGAAGGGGATAAAGATTCTCAGGCTCTTTGGGCTTGGCTAACAGTCATGGAAGCTTTAAGAACAGTGGACAATTATGAATCGATCCGTTTTGCAGATGATCCGAATATTCATTTTGTAATCGAAAATATGGATGGCTGGGAAGGATTTGGAAGATGGTTCTTAAAAGAAGAACCTTTTATTCAGAAAGAGTTTGAAAGATTATATAAACTGGCACTTGCGAGAGGAATTACCTGGAAGGATGTTCCCGATTACCTTATTGGCATTTTTGATGCGGACAACACATTTAAAGGATTAACGGAATTTATTTCAGGACCAGTTGATTTTCATTCGCTTTTACCAGCAAGGGAAACTAAAAAATTAGAGGCCGAGAAAAAGAAGGAATTGAAGAACTAAAGTCCAGGAGAATTGCAAAGGAGGTGATGACTAATGGTCAAAACCAGAAGTCCCACTTAGGCGAAGACCATAAGTTACAGGTCATAGAATTTAAGTTCTAACTGGTGAAAATAACTTTTTACGCAAGAAAGACTAGGGGCGACTCGGAGGAGGGTCGCTCCTGAGAGAGAAAGCAGAAAATTATGGCAATCAACGAAAATTTGCTAGTGAGGAAGGTCGGCGAAAAACAACGACTAAAAAAACGTATCCCCTTTGTTCAGATCAAAGAAACAATGAGGATTCTTTTTGAAGAACTATATCCACACCGTGCCGAGGATATTCTGGACTTAATCAAAGAACACAAACCGAAATGAGAAGAATCCAAGCCGAAGAAATAGTCGCAGAACATCTGGAACTGATCTGTCCGAAATGTAAGGGAATTTATATTCCCAAGACGGTGAACGAAATAGAACTCTGCCCAGGATGCAGAACTTATTTGGATTCTATTAACCCAGGTGCACGCAGAGAAGAATTGACATTGAGTCCAAAGACAAAAATTTCGCCTTACAGTCATCATCACCGGGGATGGAGGAACATTGGTGGAAAAAGAATCTGGTTTCCGAATCGGATGGAGGCGAACTATTATCGAATGCACCTCTGGCAGAAAGAAAAAAAGATTATCGCTAATTTTGAATACCAGCCCGAACCTTTCGATTTTAGACCCTATGGCTACACCAAGGGAATCGTTACCTACAGGCCTGATTTCTTGGTCGTTCCCAAAGATGGTCCGGCATTCTATGAGGAACTGAAGGGACATATCGGCCGGGACCATAAAACCAAGATGAACCGGATGAGAAAATGTTTCGCTTCGGTTCTTGTAAAACTTATAACCTATCAAGACTACAAGGAAACCGAGAGGCAAACTTCAATGATAATTAAAGGATGGGAAAAATGAACTATGAAAATTTTACTTGTTGACCTTGACTCAAAAATTCCAAATCTCGCACTGATGAAAATTTCTGCTTATCACAAATCAATAGGTGATGAGATAAGTTTCAACTCTGGGCAAAAAGCATATTTGTCTTGTATCTTTGAAAAGTCAAAATGTAGGATAGATTCCTTTTATAGTTTGGGAATCCCCATGCAAATAGGTGGTGTGGCACTTGACCCCAAATTGGTTTTACCAGATCGAATTGAAAAGATGAAACCAGATTATAGTCTATATCCCAACTATGACTACAGCCTCGGCTATACATACCGTGCGTGTCCCCGAAGATGTTCCTTTTGTGTCGTTCCCCAAATGCCTCAAGATCAAACCCATCATTCGATTTATGAGTTCTGGGACAGGAACCATAAAAAGATTCGCTTGCTCAATAACAACACCTTCGCAGATCCACTATGGAAAGAGACATTTTCGGAGATTATAGAAAACGATTTGATTTTAATCGAAGAGGGTTTTGACATAAGGTTACTTGATGATGAAAAAGCTTTTTGGTTATCCAAAGTCAAGTTCCTTAAACAAATTCATTTTGCCTTTGATAATTTGGTAGATGAGCCAGTAGCCAAGAGTGGAATTGCTTTGTTAAAAAGACATGGTATCCGCCCCAAAAGGTTGATGTTTTATGTCCTGTGCGGATATAACACAGACTTTGAGGAGGATGTTTACCGAATTAAACTACTGAAATCTCTTGGTGTTGATCCCTTCGTAATGCTCTATCATAAAAGGTCTGTCCTATTGAATGAATTCGCCAGGTGGGTCAACAGGTTTTATTTTAGATTATCCTTTCAGGAATTTTTAAGATTCAGAAATAGGCATTACTTATTAGGAGGGATTCCGAATGAACTATGAACATTTTATGGGATTGGCCCTTATGGTCTGTGAGATTATGGATGGCGTGAAAACGAAGGCAGAGACATCGAAAGATCTTTCCAAGGAAGATTTAGAGCAGGCCCGAGCAGAACTAAAAGACGATATAGCCTTGGCTGGCATGATACTTTTGGTTTTGAAGGAAAGCATATAGAGGCCTAAAAACTGATGATCAAGAACATTTTAGCAAATTTAGCCCTGGCTCTTTTCTTTTTCTGCGTTTTATTGGGCTTAATGATTTTTTGGCTGAGCAAAGAAAATGAGAAAAAAGATATGGAGATGGCCATTTTAACGTTCACAAACAAGCAACTATGCCAACGGTTCGACAGTTTAGGCGTAGTAGATTTCGAGAATATGATTAAGGAAAAGAGGAAAAAAGATGGAAGATAAAATGCACCCCACTTTCAAAAAACTGGATTTTGAAGATTTAGATCTTTCAGTCAGGCGACTGACGATGTTTATTATTTATTTTGGGAAGACAGTTTGGGAAGTTATTCCCAGTGTAATAGAGGCGACGGACGCACTTAGGCAAGCCTTCTCTACTCTCCCACCACTTTCCTCAAATCCTCCACCGCAAGATGAGTGTAAATCTGGGTCGGACCAACTGAAGAATGACCCATCGCCAAAGAAACCGCTTTGAGATCTCCAGTGCGCTTTAATGCTTCGGTACCGAAACCATGCCTCAATGCGTGAGGGTTATATTTTAGCCCGCATTTTTTCATCAATGTTTTCCACACCGTATAAAAACAATCCCGGGTGAACGGATTCCCCCTGCCTGTCAGAAAAATATAATCATCAGATCCGGCAAAAGTCCTTTCGGTTTTCAGATAGATCGAGAGCATTGTCGACAACTCCGAGCACAGGGGAATCCATCTTTCCTTTGATCCTTTCCCCTTTTTGACTACAAGAACCCTCTGGTCCGGAACAAAATCCCCAACCTTTAAATTCAAAATCTCCGATAGCCTCAGTCCCGCACGAAAGCCTACAGTTATCATCAGCCTGATTTTTGGCTTTGCCTTTTGATACATCTTTGCAAAATCTTCCTCAGTAACATATCGGGGAAAACTCTTTCCAAGTTCGACCCTTTCCAGATTCACTGCCGGATTGGTCTTTCTATACTCAAATCTGACCATCCATTTGAAAAAGGATTTTATGCAAGCAATGATCAGATTCCGAGAATTGGCAGCCAAATCCCTTTTCCCACTAGTATAACTATAAAGGTCGTGGATGGTGCAGAGGTTGGGATTCACTTGCCCCAAAAAATTGGACAAGACCCGATTATACGCCTCAACTGTCCGGGCAGAGTGCCCCCTGTCAAGATGATAATTCAAAAATTCCTCTAATAGATTTACTTTTTCCATTTTAATCCTTTCCTTCTCTTAACATCCTCAATCTCTCAAGCATGGCGTCCCTCTCTTCTTCTAAACCTTTTTCTTTCAACTTTTCTAAACTTATCCCAAATCTTACCCTTCTGGCTATGCGGTTGAGTTTATGTCGGGACTTCCGACTGAGTTGATGTCCAGACTTTTTGTTTTTGGGATGGCTTATTCCCAAGCACCAATTTTTAACGGTGTTATCGGAAAAACCTCCCATCGTTGCTAATATATCTCGACCGCCCACAAGTTCCGCTAAATCACAGATATTCTTTTGATTCCAGAGGATAAATTTCATAGTTCCTCCTCTCTAAAATAGTTCCATCTGCTCAATCCAGACTGACTCTTTGAGAAAACTTTCAATGGATTGAACGGATGGAGCGGATAAATTTGAAGCCTTAATAGGCTTGGTTTTTGGGTTTACTTTTAACTTCTTGATGTCATTGATAACCGTTATTTTTGGCTCAATCTTTTGAAAGATCAAAAGGGATTGGAATTTCTGTTTTGCCTTTTCCCTTTCCTTTTCGGTTGCCCAGTAGTTAGTTTTATAAAACTCCTTTAAGAATGTCTCTGAGTCAAATAACCACACTGGCGGGGAATTTCCTATAAGATCATCTAGTTTGGAGATTCCAGAAAAACTATTAAAGGTGGTTGGATCGATTGAGTCCAGTTTGGGAATCCCCTCATCATTGTGATAAGTGCCCATATTGTAGATCTTCGCCCAGCACTCTTGAATCAAACTTTGAGTGTCGAAAAATATCTTCCCGTTTGTGCAAAAATGATCTTTTTCTAAAAGTGCCACTCCTCCATCAACTGCTATCCCATCCAGATTCTCCCCGGACCCCTTATAATCCCCGACCTTTCCGATATTGCCCTGGACTAATGCTTGGAGATGAATCAGTTCTCCACATCTGCATTTATGGGCGGAGATTATCTGCCCTACAATAACCGGCTGGCTTTCATCCTCTTGAATTCTTTGGCTGTAATAATCCCTTTCTTTTTTGACTTTTCTAAAATATACCTGTTTGGCTTCAAGGTCAATGTCAATCATCCTTTTTCCTCATCTTTTAAATATACCGTTCTTTTCGGCGGGACAAAATGCCCATCCTCGACGATTGCCTTTACATACTGCCTGATGTCCGGGATGTCCTCAGTTTTCAAATCATACTCTTGGTGATCCACTCCTTCATCGATCGACTTCTGTTTCAACTGCGTGATCATCTTCATATAATCGTAAATTGTGCCCCGTAAAGTCAAGAAGTATCCGATCACCTGCTTTTTCTGGTCTGGTCTAACCATTCTATGAAGCGCCTGAAACATTATCGAGGGGGTCCAGTCGTAATCGGCGAAAATACCTACATTCGCCTCCGGGATATTCAGGCCTTCACATAGGCAACCCATCCCGGCGATCAAAACATTCTGTCCGTTCCATCTAAAATTTTCGATTATGCCCTGGCGCTTTGATTTTCCCGTCCTCTTTTTTCTGTGTAGCGAAACATCCCCAGTCACTACGGCCGGATTCAAATAGCCAAGTCTTTGCTTCAAAAATTCTACACTGTCCAAAAACCGGGTGAATATAATTACCTTATTGCCCTTCTTCACCTCCTCATCTGTCTTTAAAATAATCCACTTCTGCACACTGCTTAATCCATCTCCAAAGGCTGGGATGAGAGAACTTTCATCTTTTAAGTGCGAGGACTGAGGCACACAAGCTACCTGAATCAAATACCCCAACTTGGCCAAGAGCTCCATCTGTCCTAATCTTTTGCCCCCCAATCTTTCCTCCGCCCGCCTTTCCTCATACCAAGCTGTGAAATTATCAAGCCAGAGCTGATAAAATCTTCTATGCTCCGGCGTCAATTCCAAATCAACATACTTTACTTCCGGCTCTTTGGTCTTTATAACTTCTCTAACATCCGGTTCATCCATGAGTCGCCTGATCATCTTAGCCTTTAAAAGTTCATAGAATTTCTTAATATTCTTGATTTTCGGTATCTGCTTTTTCTTTCCTTTATCGGCCGTGGCCTCATGTTGCCGGTCGTAATAAATATAAGTGCCGAAAGTATCAATAAACTTCTTGGGTCCGCCCTCTTTCCAATATGAATATTCGGGCAACAAAGCAGACCCACACCCGAAAAGCCAGTTTAAGATTGCCAAGATATTTTGAGGATAGCCCTTTATCGGAGTGCCGGTCAACGCTAATTTATGCTTTGCCCGTAAATTGAAAACCGCCTTAGCCCGTCTCGACTGGGGATTTTTGATGTTATAGGCTTCGTCTATGCAGACAAACGGAAACTCTTTTTTGAGAATATCGGAAAAGGAATATTTCAAAGGTTCCCGGCTTTTCAGATCTTCTCCGATTCTTTGATAACCGTAATGTTCCGAATCTGGCGGGATCCTCCAGAGCTTTTCGTAACTTATAAGATTAAATCTTTTCAGTCTCCGGCAGTCTAAAAGGGATTCTATAACCCGATATTCTCCGGCCAACCCTATCTTTTTTAACTCCGTTTCCCATTCACCAATCAGTTTAGATGAGCAAACATAAAGTCCTTTTTTCGACCCATAAAGCATTTGCAAGGCTATGGCTACCCTGGTCTTACCTAAACCCATATCGTAGGCTAAAAGGTTTGAATCCTTTAAACTCATCCGGCACGTATCCGAAAACTGAAAGGGGAAAAGCCACCTATTCAGTCCTAATTTCTGTGCCGATCCCGTCTTTTGGTCTAAGAGCCGTCCATAAGTCTCGTCAAGCGAACTTTCAAAGTTAATCCTCTCCCATTCCTGCCCCTTCTTAATAACTCGTGCGTAGGGGGAGCCCTGCCGCTTTAGCCAATTTGAAAAGTTATCCTGGCGGTCAATCTCCGACTGGTTAAAAATAACCTCTATTCCTTCCTTGGTTAAAGTCTCTATGATTTTGTCTTTGCTCTGGGCAAAAGGCGAATCTAAAAGTTCAGTCCAGGCATTTGTTGTCTCGTCGGTCTTGCGGTCGTAAATTTTCTTGGCTTGGAGTTCCAACTTTTTCAATTTCAGTTCAGCACCCAAACTTAAAGGCTTTAAAATAGTCTTTTTCGGATAAGCAAACAGCATTACTTGGTCAACATCAGAAAGAGGCAATTTGGCGGATGAAAACCTTCTTAATTCCTTTTCTGGTTCAACATATTTTTCGAGTTCAATGGGTTTATCTTTGGGTTTAATCCTTTCCGCATATGCCCTTATATGCTCAAAATTTTCAAAGTTATGAAACTCTGAAAGTAATGCCTCAACCTGCCCGAAATCCTTTAAATCATATTCAAAACATCCTTTCAAACTATCCCAATATTCATGCCTCTTTTGAAAAATAAAGAGCGAGGTATCCCAATCAGTGGCTGAAAATGTATCCTTTGGCAACCCTATTTTAGCCACCATATCCGCCTTCTCATTCAACCATCTATGAAAAGTTACCGTCTCGGAATTGCCTAAAAAATCTGTTGGCATTATCAAAGCCACAAATCCCCCCGGCTTTACCGCCTCTATGCTCAGTTCCAAGCAAGCCAAATGCGAAAGGATATGCCCTTCCCAGTTTTTGTTATAATAAAGCCCCTGTCTATCAGTTAAGGTCATACTAAAGGGCGGGTTTCCGATCACATAATCGAAAAGCGCTTTTGGTTTATAGTTTATAAAATCATCTTGAACCAAGAAAGCTTTCGGTAAACATGTCCGGCAAACCACAAAGGCTTTTTCTTCAAGTTCAATCCCGGTTATGTTAATCTCATCCTGAATATCGAAAAGCAAAGAGCCGGATCCGATTGATGGCTCAAAGACCGTTGCCCCATTTGGAATTTGTAGAAAGTCTTTTATGATCCCTCCCAGTTCCGGCGGACTAAAGAATTGACAGAATCCCTCCTCCCTTGCCTCATGAAGCCCAGCCAAGCCCTTACCCTCTGCCGATGTTATACCCCCCAAGCCTGAATATAAGTTTATAATCTTTCCCCTTAAATCTTTGTCAATCACGGAGCCCTCCGTGATATTGGTAAGTCCTTGTGCCTCTTGACAAAGCCTCAAAGCCTCTTGATTTCTTTCAATCCTTTCCTGCAAAATTTCTTCTCCTCTTTTTCAGAAAAATCTAATGTTTTTTGACTGCTCGCAGTTATCCCCTTGTCAACCTCATCAGCCCCTTTGTGTTTACATTTTTTCATGTTATCCCGAACATATTGACAAGTAACTCTTTCCACTTTTAACCCTTCCTTAATCCACCTTGCTATTTCATTCCCTAAGTCTTTTTTATGTTCTGGATTATCTACGAAAGCTGTAACTATACACCCACAAGTCTTTCGACCGATGTAACTATAGCTATCATTTTCTGCCAACTTCATCACCTCCTTTATCAGGGGCAAAATTCACAAATTTGTAAATCTGTATATTTCTTACCCGAGAAAACTCGTGGATGGCTCAAGTCTCCGCTTTTTCATTATTTGGAGTGTCTTTATCTGTTCCGTTTTTAAATTCTGCCAATCCCGGACCAGACAGGTCAAAGAACAAATATACATCTCCGACCCAAACTCATTAAAAACAATTTGCCCTTTCTCTAAAGACTTTCCGCAAATTTTGCAATAAGTTTTAAACAATTTTAGATCACCTCCCAGTTTATTATTCCCTTCGTCAAAGACCAGGGAATTGATTTGCCGTTATCTAAAAAGCCCAAAACTGTCCCAGTCCGTGTCTTTGTGACCCTTATAATAGTCCCCTCAACCGTCTTTCTCGTCCCATTCTGCCCATAGGTTATCCGCACTGGTCGACCCATCGGCGGATAATCACTGCCCCCATTTTCCAAGTCAAACCGATTTAATGTTGACATTTTTTCCCTTCTCCTCTCTTAAAGTGATTAAATGATGTTCCCAAACTGGATCATTGCCTCCCGTTGGTGTATCAACTGGTGATGGATCAAAATCCGTTTCTTGAAGCATTTTCCAAAAGTGTTGTCGGGCTTGATTAAAATCATTTAAAACCGAAGGAGCAAACTTTTCGCACATAATTTGCCACGTTAAATCAAGAACCTTTTGGCTATATCTCCGCTCAGCAAAAACATAATCCACTAAATAGGGATTGTCTTTTGAATATTTTAGGTCTTGCATTCCGTCAAATCCGCTCCCGCTATACTCTTTAATTTCTTTTTCTACTTTTTCTGTAGCTACACCATCAACCCACCGGACATCAATAGAGGATCCCCCAGAATATTTTCTGCTTATTACAGAAAAATCTTGCTTAGGGAAAAGACTCCTTAATTTTTTCCTGATGATTTTAGCTACGTCTGTAGTGCCAATCAGCTTTTCCATTTATTGCTCCTCTCTTTGCCCCTTTTGGTTAAACTGGATTATATATATCCGTGCTTTGGCACTCCGTCAAAATTCCTTTCAGTTGAAAATCCTCAATCGTTGCCGGTTGCATTAAGGGGATAGAATGATAAGTTTCCGGGTTCATCCAAAAGGCTTTTTCCGTTTTATTCCCCCTGAATATTACCTTGACTTTTTCTCCATGTGAAAGTGCCGCCACCCGGAGAAGTTTCCCTGAATTTATCAATTCCCTTTCTTCTTCTTCTCTTTTGTGAGAAAGCTCGGACCAAGTTGCTTTCAATTTATTCCAACAGTTATCACAAAGGTAATATCTCTGGCACCAACCATGAGGGCAGTGATGCGCCTTGCAAGGATAATCTAAACATCCCTCAAGTTCAGCCTCACAAGCATAAACTTCTTTCCCTGTTATCCGATTTTTCGTTGTTATAAATCCCATTTTCTCCACCTCTTTCCTTTCAAAATTTTAAAAGTATGATTATCACCGCCACCACCAATAACACCCAAGCCAACTTATCATTCAAAATAAATTTCATTTAACCCCCTTTTCCTTTACCGTCTTTTTAGGCGGATTTTCTAAGAAATCACTTAAAGTCCTCGCACCAAAGTTATCAGCAATCAGAATTTTCCCCGCCAACTCCTTGGGAATTATTACAGAAAAAGATAAGGAGCTATTATTATCAATGTCCGATGTTTTGCTCTGTTTTACATCCAAATCTGTCCAAACATAAATGACGATTTTCATTTCTTACTCACCTCCTCAAGAAAGGTTTCCATTGCCGAAAATATACTCTAAGGCAAGGTCGCCTTTAATTTTATTATCCCTTACCTTACCATCATTAAAATCATACTTTAACCCTTTTTCTTCTTTATATCCCCGGAGATATAAAGCGTCGTGTTCCTTGAAGTATTCTTCCCGTCTCCAAAACATTACATTTCCATCACTCAAAGCGTCTATTTCCTCTTGTTTCGGATCCTGTGGTTGATTTATAAGGCAATCAAGTTCCTGAAGGGTTAAATCCCTTTTACCCGGATAATAGATTTTAAAACCTTTTTCTGTTATTTCTATTAGGCTACTTGGCGGAAAATATAACCTGGATTCCTTTCCCGATCCCGGAAGTTTTTCAATAACTATCGCATTACTTTGCACCTTGATTATTTTCCGTGGCTGTGGATTTTCTATGCGTTGCCCGAAACGTTCAACCAAAATTAACTCTTTCCCAACTTGAAGGTTTCTCTTTAAATCTGCAAATGTTTTCATTTTCCTTACCTCTTTCCTTTCCTCTAAAGTTCAACACTTTCACCGCTTGCCCAATCAAAACCCCCATCATCAACCAAACTTTCACTTGGGCTATTGACCTTAAAATATTCCTCATATTCGGTCATCTGGTCTTTATACCAATCATCCGAAAACTCCGCATGTTTACCCAAAAAGCCAAGATTGAAGCCCGAAAACCTTAGAGGGTTCAAATGCCGTTCCAAGTCCTCTTTTGAATTGTTTTTTCTCTTAATAAGGTCTTTCAGCTTAAAGGCTAAACTGCTTTCAACTACTCTTTCTAAATAGGTCTTCCCTTGACTTTCAAAAAACCCGATCTCTTTTGACTTTTGGATTTTAACTTTCCCGTCCGCTATTTTGTCAACAAAAAGATCGTAAATGCTCTTATCGTCCCCCTCTATCAAGTCTATGTTTTCGCCTATAAAAGCCCGCACCAAGTTAGGCACATGGTTATAATAGAAGTGCCCTTCATTTGAAAAAAGCCTATCAGTCTTTGCCCTCTGACGGTAAACCCGGACAAATTCCCCCGCCCCTTCTTTTTCTTCTATTGCCGGATACAAAACCCAGGGAGTATTAAAACCCGAACCTATAACCAAATCCCTCTTTTTGGGAATATAAATATAAGGATCGTAATGAATAAAACTAAACTCTTTAGTCCCCTCTTGAATGAGGGGGGGAGATAATAGAGGGGGGGATAATAACTTTCTCTTTAGCTTTGGTTTTATTAAAGCTAATTCCTCAAGTCCCAAATCTATCCCCTGAATGATTGAAGCTAAGTTTTGACCTAACATTTTGCACCTCGACCTGAGCCAGTCAAACTCAGGTTTCGCCCTCTTGGGCTCCTCAGGAGGCGTGTGTATATTCTTTTATGATTTGGCTGGCCGGAGTTTCATCAAAATATAAATCCCTCTCGATCCCCAAGCCGAACATTCCCCGGAAACTCTCCAACTCATTCAAACTGAAATATCCCCATTCGTCGCACTGATCCCCATAAAGAGAGACATAGCCAAAAAATCTTCTCTCTTTTGGATTATACTCCGTAGCGAACCAAGTTCCCCGGGCAGTCGGGGAGTATCTGAGGCCATAGTTAAAACTACAGTTGGGCTTTTGTATTCAAGTCTTGTGCGGTAAACCTTAAAGCCTATCTGTTCGATCTCTCTTTTTTTTAGTGTTGATTTCCTCATTATTGACTTTCTCCTCTCTTTATCTCCTTATTATCTTGGTTCATATATTTATAACTTCGTTCAAAGTCTTTTTCTGCTTCCTCATAATTCTTGCCAGTATAAGAAAAGACCTGAGTGTGAAATGGTTCAAAGATTGTGATTTTAAGCCAGCGTTTAGGTACAGAGCTAAAGTCCGATTTATATCCTAAACTGCTGTAGCTTGACCATAATTCAACCCTGGCTTTCCTTCCAACAATCTTTGAGGGAGGAATACAAATCCCCTCAATCTTTCTTTCGAGCGTTGCACTTACGGGAATCTTTTGGCTCATCTCTTTCCTCTTTCCTAAAACTAAAAGGTTACGACTTAACTTCTGCTTTACAGGTCGAACAAGCCACAGAAAACTCTTCTTTTGTTAGCATACCATTAAGGTATGCTTGAATCCACGACACTGACCTGGTATGCTTGTTTGGTTTTTCACTCTCTCCTCCTATTTGTTTTTACTCAATAATAATATCGGATATTAACATAAAATGTCAATAATAATCAAAAATTCTTTTTGGCAATCTACCCTTATGTATCAACAACTTACAAGGAAAATGAAAAAAAGATTTAAGAATGAGTCTTAAATTGAACAGGTAAAGATAAGTGCTTGAAAATCAATAACTTGACTGAAAATTCGTTTGGCTGTAAGGTCAGGAAATACAAGAAGTTAGGGAAACCACCATATGTAGTATGCATATGTCTATTAGTGGTGGTCGATAAGATGTTGAAATGAATAGAGTTAAGAGAAAAAGAAAATGGGGACTGGGGAGTTGAGTGGAAAGAGGATAAAATTTGTTTGGTTTTGGCACAGATTTGTCCGTTATAGAAAACTGGCATTTTGACAAACCGATATGTCATTTTGCCAGTATGAGATTAAAGGGAGTAGGGGGAGATTAAAATGAGCCAAAGCCAGCCAGGGGTATAGGATTACCCACCTAATAGGTAGTTAGGTGGGTAATCCATCCTTGACCAACGCCCAAAAAAAAATAGTAAAGTTGGAGATTTAGCACCAGTGACGGATACTGCACTTTTTTTATTCTACTTGCAGATTTTCCTTGACAAGCTGGGAAGCTATTGAGTATATACATCAAAAGGTGAGAAAAAACCCAGGGGCTCGTAGGGAATATAATAGAAATTATATGCGGGAATGGAGAAAAACGCATCCCTTGACTTTAGGGCAGAGAAGAAAAGATAATTGTCGATCTTATCTTGGAGTTTACCTCAGAAGGGGTAAGATAATAAAATTGCCCTGTGAAATTTGTGGTGGGATAGAAACGCAAGCCCATCATGATAATTACAACAAACCATTAGACGTTAGATGGTTTTGCATAAAGCATCATCAAGAGTATCATAGGGACAAGATAAAATGTGGCACGTGAAACATTTGATGGGTTTAAGGGTTAGATGGGACAGAAACAGAAAACCATAGTCGACATTAGCAGTCACAGAAGTCGACTACGGGTAAAAATAGGCAAGAAGACGGTGGCAGACATAGAAAGATTATTAGATTTAGGGGATAAGCAATTCTGCGAAAACAGAGTAGGGAAACTGATTCGGGACAATTTTAGGCGTAGGGGATGGTTAAAGGGAAAAGTGCGTGGGAAGCCGGGGGGCGGTTTCTATGGAGAAGGATCTGATTGAATTTTTTTTAGGAGGTAGGTATGACGAAAGAGGAACTGATTAAAGCGGTAGCGGGACAGTTTAGCACGCTATTGCAGAGGAAGGCTGTTCTTTTGAGGCGGGGTGATGTAGATGCGGCGGTAGATATTTTTTTGAAGACGATAATGGTTGCTGTGGGGGAAGGAGAGAAGGTTAAGATTAAGGGTTTTGGGACATTTGAACTCAAGGATATGAAGGCGAGGTGGGGGATAAATCTGCGAACCATGGGACCCATTAGGATACCGGAACGGAAGCTATTGGTTTTCAGACCTTCTCGTCAGTTTAAGGATTTGATTAGGAAAAAGAAGGGGGAGCATCCAGTGGGGATACAGTCAGAGGAGATACAGCAGGGGAGATACAGCCAGGGGTAGAAAGTGATAATTGAGAGGGAGCCGGGATTTATACTTTTCCAGTTTGAGGGTAAGGACTGGAAATATGATGTTTATGGATTTCTGGATGAACTCAAGGAAATGATTCCAAAAGAAGCCAGAGAATACGATCCAGAAAACAAGACTTGGCACATTTGCTCCACATACTCCTCCGAGTTGTCGAGGCTGAGGAAGGAATTTTTCACCGACAAAAACCAGATAGAGATTGAGATATGATTGAAGATTTTAAAACCAAATTGGAAAAGATATATCTGGAAATCCCGGAACATACCTGTAAACAATGCGGGGAATGTTGTGGACCGATATTCTGGTCTTATGCGGAGGATGTTGTAATTAGAGAATATCTTAAGGAGCACAATATCCCATATAGAAAAGTAACATCCCTTGATTGCCCTTATCTTTTACCAGACAAAAAATGCGAAATTTATCCTGCCCGTCCGGCTATATGCAGATTACAGGGAGTAACGGAAGGAATGGCGTGTCCAAACAATACAAATCAGAAATTAAAGAAAACACAAGGATTTGATATTTTATCGGAAGTTGGGGGTTGGTTGAAAAATGAAAGAGAGTAAATGTAAGAAATGTGCGGGACTGACTGGCAACAGCAGGAGGGATTACTGTCTTAAATGCTCGGCTGAACGGAACAAGGAAAATACCCAGAAAAGTTATTGGCGCAACATAGAAAAGAATAGGACTGAGGCACGGAAACGATGGAGAGAGAAACACAGGAAGGGGCAAAAGTGCAGTCCCAAGAAGAGAACCGTTCTACTTGATGGACCTACAGTTCTTGCTCCTATCCAAACGCAAAGTTTACCGGTAGGCGGGAAGTTTGAGCGGGCAGTGAATAAGATATTGGGGGGTTAGAGTGATAAAATCCATGATGGCAGGGTTGCCCGTATCTGCGCGAACTGGTTCGTTGACGATACGCCGGTGAATGACACTGGTGCCATCGCCAAATTTTAAAAAGAGGAAAAAGGAAGGAGGTGAGATTTATGACGAAGCGAGGATATTCAAGGATCAATGTGAGCCGGGTCTTTGACCTGAATGTGGAGGAGGATGAGCAGGCTATCCAGAATTTTATGACCAGCACTCTATGTTTCTTTAAGGGAAAGAGAGTAGCGGTCAAATTGGAGATCCGGGAGGCGGAAATCGAGGAAGGGGAAATCGAGAAGAAGATAAAGAAGGGTGCCTCTCAGATTTCTTAAGAGGCAAAGGAGGAAGTTGGGAAAAAGGGAAAGTAAGACGAACAAGGAGGATTTATGGAAATGATGAATGGTATACTTCTCTGGCTAATTGCCTTTCTTCTATTTTTGATTTTCATCGTTTTGTTAGCCAGAAAGAAAGTTGAGTTCGAGCCTGTCTCAGATATTCGAGAGATAGTTTTTGCTTTCTTTGATCAGGTGATAAATCACCTCACTGACATTCAAAGTGAGATTAGGAAAGAAACGGGGGCAATAGGAAGTGAGATCCAAAAGGTTGCTATGTCGAACCTACAGGTGAATTCCAAAATCAGCGAGGAACTAAACCGTATCGAAGTTCTCTTGGCAAAGAATTTAAGGGCTTTAGATGGCAGGCATTTTGAGGAGAAGAAAGAGAAACGGAAAGTTGCCCAGATTACTCATCCGTGGAAAGTGGAGAAGAGATGATGGAAAAGGTTTCGATTATAGTTCCGTTCTATCTGGATGGGAAGTCGCATCTGAATGCTTACCTGATGATGTGTGTGGAATCCATATTTCTCCATACACCTGATTATGAACTAATTCTGCTGGATAATGCGAGTCCAGTCGCGAGAGAAGATGATCTCGTTGTAAAACTTTTTTTGGAACAGGTGAACTGTGGGAATCTTCATAGAATACCCCCACCCATGCTTAACTTTTCGGCCATCTGTAATCTGGGTGCCGAGAAGTCGAGTCCGGATTCTGAATTCTTGGTTTTTCTGAATAACGATACCGTTGTCGGTCCCGGATGGCTGGAGACGATGATAGAGACATATCATCATTCTCCCAAGACTGGTGTAGTGGGAGTTTGGTCGAATGAGATCGGCGGGGCACAGTCAATTAAACTCCAGCGAATGTACGAGGCGCCATACTACAGCAAGCTGATTAAGGGTGTGTGTATGATGGTCAGGAGAGAGGATTTCTTCAAGGTCGGCAAGTTTGACGAGGAATATAAAAAGTGGTATCAGGACGACGACCTATCGATGAAATTTTATTCCTCCGGCTATCACAATGTCATAGCTCCGACTTTTGTAATGCACTTTGGCTCGATGACATTTAAAGCCCTCGGTGTTGACTTGCAGAATGACCCGGAGATAAAGGAGGATGCGGAAAGATTCAAGAAGAAGTGGGGAAATCAATTTAAGGGTTCAATGGCATAAGGAGAAAAGATGAAGATTTCAGTTTTGACTGCAAGAAAAAATGATTCAAGTGCTCTTTTTGAGTTTGATGAAAATAATTGGCAGACATGGCGATGGGACTTTTCGTTTTGGATTCAGTACTGCCACATTGAAAGAAAGATTATCTTTACTGATCTTACTTCTTATCGAGGGAACTCCATCTATGCTGTCTATAATGTCCTTGTGGAAAAATCCGATGGAGAAATCCTCTGTTTCGTTCATGATGACGCAAGGATTCTCTCTAAATCTTGGATATTGAAAATTAGAGATTTCTTCGACGAACATCCAGAAGCGGGGGTGGTGGGATTGGTGGGATCGGATAAAATGGTGCCGAATGACCTTTATCCTTTACTTTATGCCAACGGAGAAGATCATTATTTTGGGAAGCTGGTGCAGGGAAACGTTACCCGCCAATTTCAGCCAGTCAATGGATTCAAAGAAGTGGTGGCGGTGGATGGATTTTGCTTCTTTATCAGAAAAGAGGTTCTGGAAAAGATTGGCGGGTTTAATGAGAAGACCTATGACTGGGATGGACCCTGCTTTCACATGTATGATATTGACCTCTGCTTTGAAGCACGCAAGGCGGGATACAAAAATTATGTCATTGCCGGAATTCTGGCTCAGCATTTGAGCATAGGTAAGATGGACGATGGATGGCATAAAGCACGAAAGATTTTCATCGAAAAGTGGGGAGAAAAAGAAATAATTATTGGGTAATTTTTTATGCACGAACAGACAGGAATTGATCAAAGTTCTAATTTTGTTCCCTTGAAATTTCTCTCTACCTACTATCAAGACCAATATCAGCGAATTTTATCGGAATTAAACAAGAAAAATCCGACAAATAGCCCGTCTTTATCGCTCTTAGCCCATCAAATAGCCCAATTAGTTGTCCTTCAGATGGTAATCAATGACGTGGAATTCAGACAGACAAGACCAAATGCAGAGGGAGAGACTAAACATTTTCCCAGATTGCAGACCCAAGTTGACAACATAAAGAGGACACTTGGGGGACCAAGTTACTCGGGACTAACCCATACCGCCAAAATAAAGGAAATAACCCTCGAATACGCCAAGGCGACCGATTTAAAACAAAGAGAGGTTTCGCGGATGCACAGGTTCGTAACCCGGGGAATAGAGGTCATACTCAAATATCTGCCCAAGGAATTTGATACACCAGGCGGGCCAGTCGAAAAGATAAAGGCAAATTTGGAAAAGTTGATAGAGGAGACATTAAGTTAATGAAACTAAGAGAGGAAGACCTTGCACGAAAAGTTGTTTCTTGGCTGAACGAAAGTGGATGGGTTGTTTATCAGGAAGTGTCAATCGAGGCTTATGGTGGAGTTGCTGATATAGTCGCCGTAATGGACAGGCAACTAAATGGACACGTCCTTCCCCTTGTTTGGATTATCGAGTGTAAGGGGGTGCACGGTCTTAGAGTGATGTCACAGGCTAATAGATGGATTGGGATCGCTAATTTTGTTTCGGTAGCGACATCACTCCATTCTGGAAGTCGAGAATGGAGGATTCTTTCGGAAATACATAAGTGGAAGGGAATCGGCCTATTGAAAGTAGGGGGGTATACTGGAGTCGAAGAATGTATACCTCCAAGATTCTGTCGAAGATCAAAGTCCAGAGACATATTGTCTTTTTTAACCGAAGAACATAAAACCTTTGCATTGGCCGGGAACTCCGATGGTCGCAGGTTCACTCCTTTCCAAACAACGAAGATGAGACTTCTTGAGGTAGTTAGAGATAAACCCGGAATTACTTTGAAAGAAGCCTTAATGGCCATCCCTCACCATTATTGCAACAATAAATCCGCAGTGTGTGCGATCTCAAATTGGATAAGGAACGGAACTATCCCCGAACTTCTAATCCAAAAAAAAGACCGCCATTTATCTTTATTTGTCAGACCAAGTGATGATACCCAAAAAATTGAGGAAATATTGTTATGAAAATCAATTTAGGATGTGGATTCAACAGAATTCCCGGATATGTAAATATTGATAGTTCCGAGGAAGTTAAACCCGACTTAGTCTTGAATCTGGACTCGCCCAACTTTGGGTTTAAACATTCTTTTAAAATCCCGATCTCCAGCGATTCAGTTGATGAGGTAATGGCAATTCATGTCTTGGAACATATTCACAATCTCATTCCCCTAATGAATGAAATCCATAGGGTTTTAAAATCGGGAGGAACTTTAAAAATTAGAGTTCCGCATTCCCATTCATTAGAGGCATTTCAGGACCCTACACATGTTAGATTTTTCAATCAGAATTCTTGGCAGTATTTTACCAAAGAAGTTGCTCAAGCATTTCCAGGGTATGGAATAAAGACGGATTTTGAGATTAAGAAAAATTCAGTTGTCGGTGCAGAAAATATCGTAGAGTTGGAGAAAAGGAAAGTTTAATGCCAAGAGGTGCAAGGACAGGAAGGTTTGACAGGGATAGAAAAATCCCAGATGATGCCATCCCCCACGATAGACTGATAGAATCCACAAAGAATCTTCTCTGGGGCAAAGACAAGGGATTTAAGTTCCCCATAAATAGGCAGGGCTGGGTCAAGTTCACCCGAGACCACTTTCCTATCCCTCTCCCCCAAGCGAAGGTCTGCAAAGACCATGATACACCGTTGGACTTTTTCACCCAATTCGTAACAGGGAAATTTGAATACATGATCAACATCATCCTCTGCTCCCGGGGTTCCTTCAAAACCTACAGCATTGCTCTTGGCTCGGCGGTCAAGATGATCTATCAACCAGGATGCAAAATTCTGTACATGGCCGGTATTAAAGACCAGACCGATCAGGGACACGAATATTTCAGGGAATTCTGGAACCAGTTTGCCTATACCAGCAATTATATGAATCCGCAGAAGGATATCCAGGCGGAGCATAGCTATCTAACAAATGGCAGTCTTATTCACTTTGGCGCTTTCACCGAGGCGATGGCGAACTCAAAACGATATCCGGTAGTAGTTGTGGATGAGGTCGATTCGGTAGAACCATATCTGCGCAGGTCACTTACTGAGGATTTAATTTCAGTGCCGGACAGGATTTTCGGAATTCAGCCAACCATCATCTTCACTTCATCCTTGAGAGAATTCGGCGGAACAATGTCCTGGCTTTTAGAGAAAAATGGGAAAATCCAGGAATGGCTGGAGCGGGGAATCTGTAAACTGTGGATGTGGTGCTATAAAGAGACGACGGAAAAGTGCAACCGTCACGTTGACAGGTGCGAAAAATATTTTGAGAAGGAACAGTATCTGAGGGAACTGGAAGAAATCGGAGAACTCAAAAGTCTCAAGCAAAGTTCGGAACAGAAAACCCTCAAAAGTTGGGTTTACCGAATGGAAAAGGACTGCCCACTCGTGGTAAGTTGCCACGGAGACCTGCATCGAGCACCTGAAGCAATTAAACCGGGAGCACTCAGGGATCTCTGGGGTAAGGGCGGATTGATAGATAAGGTCAAAGCTCTGTCTAAAAAAGCCATAAAAGCCCAATATGACTGTGTGTTGCCGAAGGAAAAGGGAAAACTCTATGATGAGGAACTTATTTTGAAAAGTGTTGTCCTTGGCCTACAGTATGTCGCAGACCCGAAATATGAAAACCACTTGCTTGTTGATTGGGGATTCACCCAGGCTACGGCCGTTATCCTGATCCAGAGGGATTTGGCTACGAGTCTTGACCGGGCAGTCAAATGCTGGAAATGGGTGAGGAGGAATCCCAACTGGAGAGTTGATCAGTTAGAGCAAATCTGGAAAGACCACGCATTCCCTTATGTCCATACCGATGCGGAAAATGCAGACATGAACAATCTAGTGGAACAGAGAGGAGTTGAGTTGGATAAAGTTGCCTTTGGCGGACCTTCGGCCATCAGAGACAAAAGTAAATTAGCCTATGCAATCGGAATCCTCGAAAAAAGGCTGGAGTTGGGACTGATTTTGCTCTCTGAGGAAGAATGTGAGGCACTAATAAGTTGTCTTAGATCACTATTGGATAGACCCAAGGGTGGAAATAAATTTGGTATCGAAGACGACCATTTTCATTCAGCACTTTTGGCTTTGTATGCGAATGAAAGTCCAGAAATGGCACAGGGTCTTGTCCTCCAGATAACTCAAACCGAACCTTCGAAATCAAGTTCGGTCGGTCATTCGGACCCGAAACCGATACTCGTTAGCACGCCTAAGTTGCCAGATTTTTTTGACGGGGGCGAAAAATTATTTTAAAAATTATTTGCTTTTTAAATTCACTCGTATTATATTATAGCAAAATTTTTTTGTCAAAACCATTGGGTTTACTCAATAGATGGCTGAAAATGCAGTAAAATCAAAGGCTGGACGACCAAAAGGGTCGAAAGACAAGAGTGGACTCCCCCGTATCTTAGACAAAGAGATCCTTAAAATTTCGCAAGATTGGGGTTTATACCTTTCCTGGATAGGTGCAAACTACCGATTAGAGTTCTCCCAGCAGTCCGTCCCTTTCAATATCAAATTAAAGATGTTAGACCATCCACAACTGAAAGCGGCAGTGATGATGACTCAGGGTTTGATTGCACAGGCACAATGGGAGTGGGAATGTAAGGATAAACCAGAAATCGCCGAATATGCCAATCTGGTATTTTCCCCTCACTGGTGGGATATAGCCGGGATAATAGTTGGGGCGAAAAACTTCGGATTTGCACCCTGTGAGAAAATATTTGAGGTCAAGACTTGGGATGGTTGGGGTGATGTCGTCACCTATAAGGAAGTCAAATATATCAATCCCTCAACGGTTCAGATGTGGACGGACAGGAACGGAAGGTATGCCGGATTTTCCCAGCAAGTTCTGAACGTCAATGACAGGGTGGGGACAGAGAAGACCTTCTGGTTTGTGCATAACAGCAAACAAGCCATCTTGAAACATAATCCTTATTGGGGATGGCCAGATCTGGACAAGGGATGCTATGACTACTGGTATAGCAACGTGATTTTATGGCAGATGTTTTTGAGATATATGGCCCGGAAGGCACAGCCAATCCTTTTGGGTTTTGCTCCTAATGTGAAATCACGTTTTAAAAAAGCCGATGGCACCTACGAAGACTACAATCTTCTGGAATACCTTCATTTGGTCATGAATGAAATCAAAGAAGGTTCGGTGGTAACAATTCCATATAAGGAGAGCAACACTGGCAAACAGACTGTAGATATAAAATATCTGGAAGGCGAAAAAAGGGTGAGTGAGTTTATGCAGGCATTACAGGCATCTGCGGAGAATCTTCTCTATTCCTATCTGACCCCGCCCGCGATTTTTCAAAAACCCTCGACCACGGCCGGATCTTATGCATTGGTTGATGCACACGTTTCCCTTTACATCCGGTATCTCAACGGATTTATTCTAACCGAGGCCATACCGCAGATTGAAAATAATTTGATTCATCCTCTGGTCAGGATGCAATATGGTGAGAAAGCACCTTTGCCTTCACTCAGACTTTCCCTTCTCTCCGATGCGGAAAAAAAGATGATGGGTGACCAGATAGCATTAGCTATAAGATTAGGACAGTTAAATATAAATGCTGAACAAACCTTAAGAAGGTTAGGTTTGCCTATTCCGGACGAAACAAACCTTCAAGGAAAAAAGTTAAGAGGAGATGGGCATGAACAAAGAATCCCAGGAGAGCAAAGTCCCGACAGAATCACCGAAGGAATTTGACAGCATAGAGACTGGTCTGGTAAAAAATCTGGAGAGCCTTAAAAAGTTTCTCGAATCGATTAAGTTCGATAATCCAGATGTCAAGATCAGGAATCTGGCCATAATCTATACCGTCGATGACCCGCGGATAATTCCGACCATAAAGTTTTTTTCTGACTTTATGAAATTTCAAGATCAGACTGTGGGAGCTACGGAGCCAGACCTATACCAGATGATCTGCACCCTAAAACAGGAATTGGAAGTGAATATGCTCCTGCGGATGATGAAGGGGCCGATGGAGGGATTGGGAGTAAAGATTGTCGAGAATATTCTAAAACATGTTTTAGCCAACGTTCAGATTACCATCAAGAATGAACTGAATCAGTTTTTGACGCAACTACTTTCGCAGGATAAAAATTTGACTGACTTTTTTGCGAAGGCACAACTCGTAGAACCAAAAAAATAGGATAAAGTCGTGGCGATTCACTGCCCACAATGTAAGAAGGATGGCAATATCACAGTCCTGCTCGGAGGAGGATACCTCAAGAATGGCTCAACTGCTGAGCAGGTTTGCCCAGAGTGTAACAGCAAAGTTTACATCGACGTGGATGTCGATGGGATTATAAATACGCACGTGATTAAGCCAAGAGACACAAGGATCTCAAAGTCAGCTTAGTTTCAGGAAACAGGAAATAGATTGTTCTCCCGCAAAATGCGGGTGGATGAAGCCTGACGGATAAATTTAACTCCGTCCAGTCCGGCAAAGGAAATAGTCGGGATGGACGGAGTTTTGTTTTGGAGGTGAAAATGCCAAAGATCGTTGAGGAATGCACTAAGAAGATTTTGGGGAATCCGGACTTCAAGCCAAAGAAGGGTAGAACAAAGAAGGAGTCCGCCTGGGCAATCTGCACGGCCATGTATAAGCGGGGCGATCTGAAAAGTTCGACATCCGAGGAGGAAATAATAACATTCGCCGAGAAAATGACTCTCACCTTCGACACGGATAAACTGACCGAAGGGAAGGCGAAGGATTGGGTGGAGAAACATAAGGAGGAATATCAGAAGATAGTTCAAGTGATGGAGGAATTCACGGAAGGAACTGCCACTGAGATCATTACCGTTGCTGAGGCGGTAGGCAAGAGAGAGGCGATGGATGAAATCTACAAACTTGTGGATGCACTCCAAACCTCAGTCTATTCAATCATGGGGAACGATGAGATAACTGATAAGAAAGCGGAAATTCTTAAACAGATCGCCGAGTTCAAAAAGATTGCGGATGAGAAAATCGAAGCATTGGAGGATTTTAAGGCGAGGGACAAATACGATATAATCACCTTCGGCAAGAAGGTCGATTACACCGTATCCGACAACCAGGATGGAACGGTCAATATCACCCAGCTTCCCATCTTCCAACTCGGGGAACACCGCGACTATAATTACGATCAAGAATGGGCTAACCAGACCATTGCCACACACAATCAATTAAAATCCGATTACGGTTTTAAACCGCCAGTCTTCATTGGACACAAAGAAAAAGAGGGTGAAGAAAAACCTGCTGTCGGATTTTTTGACAACCTTCGACTGGTTGAGGATATTCTCGTGGCGGATTTGATGAAACTACCAAAAGACTTTGTGACCGAGTTTCCCTATCGATCCGTTGAGGTATCTAAATCATCACATGACATAACCGGCTTGGCACTTTTAGGTGCCACCCCGCCACATTTCAAGTTTGAACCAATCTCATTCAAGGAGGGAGACAACGACAAAATTTATCTAATCTTTGCAGATGAAAATATTAACCTAGAAGGAGGTGAAATTATGGGTAACGTAAAATTTGAACTGGCGGATGAGAGCAAGGGGTTTTTCACCGAACTCTTCCATCCACTGAAAGATCTGTTTAAGGGTAAAAAGAAAGAAGACCCGGATCCAGAGAAGGAGGTCTATTCTAAGGATGATGTCGCGGAACTGAAAAAGAAGACCGAGCAAGACATGGTGATTAAGTTCAAGGAGGACGAGAAGAAAAAAGACCTCGACGGTTTTGAAAAAGTTCTTTTCAAAACAGAGAATAAGGACCAGAAGGGGAAAGTCTTCACTCCGGCTCTTAAATCAAAAATTCTGGTTTTGTTCGCGCAGGTGGATAACCACACCACCATCAAGTTCTCCGAGAATGGCAAGGAAAGTGAGACCAATGGCTATCAGCTCGTCAAGGACATTTTCTCTCAGATATTGAATTCCAAAGAAGCCATAATCGAACTCGGGGAAAAATCCGCCTTCCAGATATCGGCTCCCCCGGACAAGAATGAAAAATTCAGCGATGACGATGCGACCCGGATAGGCAAGGAGGCGGCAGCCAAGGTCAATCCAGTGGAAAAGAAATAGGAATAGTGCTGGAAAAATTGTGAGAAGTATGAAAACGATAAAACATTTAAGGAGGTGTTAAGAGATGCAAAATTTAGGTGGAGTAACCATCGACAAGGAACTCCTCTTTGGATCTGGTCATCTGATTCTGCCAGCGACGATCGATTACACGTCGCAAATAAAGAAAATCCTCAAAGGAACTCTTTATGGGCGGCAGACCACAGCCAAAAAGTATGCCCCTGCATTCACTCTAGCAAAGTTGCTTTCAGCCACCAATACCACAAACTTCGTCGGGACTCTGGCTGTAGCCGGTGAAGCGGCGATTTTTACCATCACCACGGATACTGTCAAGTTGTGGGACGTGTCGGCAGGTGCACTTGTGGGTCTACCATCAACTGCCGTGGCTCTTACGGTGGATGCTGTGGATGCTACAGCTAACACAGTAACCTGCACTGCCGAGGTTTTTGATTGCACTCCTGCGGCTGGGGACTATCTGGTTATTATGGACGGAACCCAGGACCCGACAACTTTCGGAGTCTGTCTGGAAGATATCAATTTCCCTCTGCTAACCGAGGACAAGATTACCCATCTGGTGATGATGGGAGCAGTAGATAAGAGCAGGATTTTAAGGCTTTATGACGACTACACCACGCCGAATGCCCTGTTCAACTGGCTAACCTATCTTCAGAGAATATTTTTCTTTGAGAAGTAACTCTAAACTAAATGAGGAGGTGAAAAAAGAATGATCGGACAACAATTAGCAGCGTTTTTTGACCTGCCCATCTTTTACAAAAAGACGATGGATGTGATCCTCCAGGAACTCAAACTCCCGGGGGATCCTTTGCGGTTTACTAATGCCTTTATGCCTTTAAAAAATATAGACGATGACACCCTTTTGGCTTTGGTAATGGCGGCGGTTTCTGGTAAGACAAATCCCTATGAACTGAACTCAGCCGTTCCACTGGTGGACATTACCGGATGGGCATACAGGCAAGTCAAGGGATACGACTGGAGAGAAGGAATAAGATTCGGAGAGAAGGAACTCAGGTTAATCCGAAACCCGCAGATCCCAACGGAAAACTGGGGACAGGGTTTGGTAGCTCATGCCCTACTAACGCTGGATATCAGGCTCAATCGGATGATCGAATTGAATGCTATCGCCACCGTTCTGCAGGGCGGATATAAGGTCAGTGCCAACAACATTACCTACCAATACAAGCCCGGCACGGTTCCCAACTGGTTCTATCTGCAACTGGGAGCGGATGACTTTACATCCTGGGTGAGTTTAGCTTTCACCGATCCCCCGTGGATTGCGACACCAAACAACAACCGAAAGTGGTCGGATACAACCAACTCCAAACCCCTTACGGATATCGCCGAAGCGATACAGATGGCAAGAGAAAGCGGTGTCGAGGTAGATTCGATCTGGATGACCCCCAAAACTGCCCGGTATCTGGAACAGAATGCGGAGTTCATTGCCTACGTAAAAGCCAATCCGGTTCTCGCACTTCAGGCAATCACCATAGAGTCGGCAGTATCAATGCTCTCAGGACTCAAGGGACTTAAAGTGGTTGTGGACGAGAGATTGTATCCAGACATCGCTGTCGGTATAGCCAACATCGCATCGGGTGACAGTACTATTCAGGTGGACAATATCGGACCTTTCAGAGATGGTGGACAGACCATAACTCTGGTTTCCGAAGATATGGGAACTAAGGTGAGAGTAAAAACTCACGCCACCACCGATCCGGCTGGCAACACCGTTACTTTGGCGGCAACGGTCGGAACAGCATTTACGGGCAAGTGGAGAGCGATTGTGATGAAGCCCTATCTTTCGGATGAATATGGCTCAAGAGGTTTTGTCGTTCTGCACGGAACGATGGCTGGACAGGTTCAGTATTTTGCCAGTATGCCCCACGCTTTAGGACCTGGTGGAGACCTTATCAGTCCGAGACCGGGAATTGGAAGCTACAGGGATCTGTCTCCCAAGAGTTCCGAACCCTGGTTAGAGGTCGGAGTGAGTTTCTCTGGTGTGCCGGTGATTTTCGACCAGGGTGGATTTCTGGTGATGTTAGTTGACTATTAGTAGGAAGGAGAGATAGTTGGCGACTGAAATTACCACCGATGCAATCAATAAGGTTAAGTTCAATCTGGGCGATTACGCTACTACGATCCTGGACATTGATAACAAGGTCAACATGGCACTTCTGCAGGTTGGCAATGACCCCAACCTTGCAACTTATCTGATCCTGCGCACCATCGCCACCCAGAAAGCCATCTCCTTCCAGAGGGCAACACTCGGAAATAAGACCATTGTTGAATCCGTTGATGACCTTCTGAAGGTAGCCCAACTGTATAGAGACAGTGCCGGAGAATTTGAAGGAGACCTGCCACCCTTGGTTGCAGTTCATACCGACGGACAAGAAGGAGATAATCGTTCAGAGTTTGATGAGATAGGAATTGAGGACGTGAAAGAGGGTCTAAGAACGGATGAGAATATTAAACCCGGTTATGGAGACGGAGAAACCCTGTGACCCTTTTTAACGAAGGTCAGGTCAAGCAGTTAGCCCTTGGATTTAACCAAATGGTTGAAGGAATGTTCCTTGCGAATATTCTCAGAAAATCATCTTCTGGGTCTGGAATCGAGAAGAATATCGTTGAAACCACGGTCTATGAGAACCTTTGGTGCGATTATCAAAATATATCGGCACAATCTTCGACCGGATACGGTCAGTCTCTCATAGGTTCTGGTGCGGCGATTGAAAGAAAGATATTCTTGCCCAGATTTGGATTTGACTCTGGAGAATGGAAAAAGATACAGATAAAAGTCGATGACCTCATCGTGATATCAGAAGCGGACGGAACAAATATCGGAAAGTTTAAAATCACCAGACTGGATCCCTTTGAGGATCATCAGGAGGCATTAGTAGAAGAAGTTACATAAAAATTTTTTACTCTGAGTTTTGGATAAACTCAATACAGAGGAGGTGAGATATGCTAAAACTTCCGCAAAAACTGGGAAGAGGAATAGCTTTCTGGAGAGAGATTGACCCAAACACCTTTTTGGGCACTTCATTCACCTATGTTCAGGTCGGACGGTTCGAATCAATGGATCAAAGACTGAGACAGACCAACGAAATATACCGGGGCGACACGGCAATGCCCCTGGCTGCCGACGTTTCCGAAGCCAATTATGAGATAACCATAAATGGGATGACATTTACGGTTCCTGATCCAACCCTGATAAGCCAATATCCGCAGGGACTGTGGAACATTTTTGACCTTTTCGCCATCAATTATGTGTATCAATATGGTGCCTACAACTTAACCACATACAATGCCCGAACCTATCATTTCGGTCCCAAGGCGATGAAGGAACAACCACTGGGACAGCTTTTGGTCAGGGCTTTTGGCGGAAACTATGACCGGGTTTATGAGATGGAATTTTACATGGTCAAATCCGGGGATATCGAGATGCCTTTAAGCGGAACCGAATTTCGGAAAACTTCTGTCGTTTTCGTTCCGCTGGTGAATCCTTCCTATACGGGAGTGGATGATCCAGAGGGTCTGTGGTTCTCCTTGAGAGACTTTCCACAGCAGATACCGAATTTAGGAATTGGAATGTAGTTTTGGCTAAAGTTAGCATCGTCATTACGTGCTATAACTATGCAAGATTTTTGGGAACGGCGGTCAAGAGTTGCCTGAACCAGAAGGAATTCGATGATTTTGAGGTCCTGATAATAGATGATGGCTCCGAGGATGGCTCTGTCCAGGTCGGCGAAAGACTGGCAGAGCTATCCTCTGGCCGAGTAAGCTTTTTTCAAATTGAACACGGCGGCAGATCAAAGGCGAGGAATTATGGAATTCAAAAGGCTGAATCTGAATATCTGGTCTTTCTGGATGCTGACGATTTTTTGCACAAGTCTTTCCTTTTGGAGATGGTATGGGCATTAGAATTGATGCCCGAATGCCCCTTTGCTTACAGTTACTATTATCTCTACCGGCCTCCCTATCGAATGCTGGTTGCGTCTCCGTCATTCAACGGCGACA
>Ga0315294_10000960_pt1 | contig 31299 bp, 26 predicted proteins | sample YL17G13_40_MG_FD_203626 | JGI IMG/M metagenome (GOLD analysis project Ga0315294, IMG submission 203626) | Sediment microbial communities from Yellowstone Lake, YNP, Wyoming, USA - YL17G13_40 | ecosystem: Environmental > Aquatic > Freshwater > Lake > Sediment | place: USA: Wyoming | collected...
ATCAGATGTAATCAGAACACGCTCTAAGTGATTCAGAAGCACTCCAAAATACATCAGAGATACGTCAAAATGCATCAGAAAACACCAGTGTTTTTGCTTAAGTATTGTCATAACAAGGACTTAAAGAAAATCAAACCACAGATTTCAGCAAAAAAATCCTAAATCCGAATATCTAAATCCGCCAAAAAGGAGGCGGACAAGTCCTAAGCAAATTCTAATGGCCGAAATTTTAATGACCAAAACAACATTACTATAAAACACTACACTTCCTATACGGGGACGTAGGGAATTGGTGGGGTTATGACCCCACCCTACAAAAACTGGGATATAGAATCTTCCCATAATTGGGCGGAGATGCGTGTTTGGGTTGACCCTACTTCGCCCTGCGGGCTACGAAGGGCAGGCAAAAAAGAGATAAGTTATTATGGAATAAGGAGTAAGGGGATTTGAAAATTTTTTGCGATTTTGGGGTTTTTTAAAAAAGGTACTGTCGAAAATGATTGACCCTTCTTCGCCCTGCGGGCTACGAAGGGCAGGCCCGGCTCGCCTACGGCGAGTAAACTTCGGCTACGCCGCGGCAAGCAGGCTTACCACGAATAGTAAAAATGGCGGGGGCGGGGAAAAGCAAAAATCTTCAGTAAACAAGCAAAAAAATAAAATAAAAAATAGCGGATAAGTGATTGTATTTACTTATCTTGCGAAAAAGCCGCAAAAAAAGCGGGGGGGTAGGTTTCTTCAATTTTGCAATTTCAAGGCATTTACATAATAGAGAACAGCTTTCTGCGCAGAGAAAAGTGCTGTTCGAGTTTTGTGAATGTGTGTTGTGTAAAACTTATTAACCATTTTTTTTCAGAAAGGAAAAGCAAGATGTCAAACGAGAACAATGTTTCAAAAGAATTGACTGATGCAGTCAATAAGGTTTTGTCTCGCAGGGATGCGGTGAAGAAGGCCGGGTCGATAGCTGCGGGAGCAGCGCTGGCGTTTCTGGGTTTGAGTATGCCCGGTGTCTCGCAGCAGAAAGAAGCCAAGGCATGTATTGGCTGTACTGGATGTTGTGGCAGTAATTGCATCTCATCTTGTTGGAGTTCGTGCACGGCCGAGTGCCAGGTTATTTGTGATGCAGGGTGTGTAGGAGGCTGTGGGAGCGCCTGTGAAGGCGTGTGCACGGGAGGCTGTAGTACGGACTGCTCTGGAAGCTGTCTTGGCGGTGAAATGGGCTAAGACCTGACGGTTATGACAATGCGTGGATGAGCATATAAGGTCCAGAAGTTTTTCTGAAGCATAATCTCAAGGAATAAATCCCGTCAAAAAGGCATATAGAGCCGATTCGGGCTGGATGCAAGAAGCGTCCAGCATGAATTCTTTGAGAAAAATCACAAAGAAGAAAATGTTTTTGTGTGAATGAAGAACGATTCAAAGCTCTTTTTTTAGAAGGGAGAAAAAAGATGTCGGACGAAAAGAATGTTTCAAAAGAACTGACGGATGCGGTCAATAAGGTTTTGTCTCGTAGGGATGCGGTGAAGAAGGCTGGGTCGATAGCAGCCGGAGCTGCGCTGGCTTTTCTGGGTCTGGGTATGCCGGGTATTTCACAACAGAAGTCAGCTATAGCCTGTTGCGGTTCCTGCAGCGAATCATGTAGTACGGATTGTTATGGCGGATGTTCTACTGATTGTTACGGCAGTTGTTTAGATAATTGCAGCAATAGCTGTTACGGGGATTGTTACGGTACATGTGAAGGTTGTTGCGGGCCGCCGACGCCGTGCGGAGGGGTTTGCGCTCTTATCTGCGAAGGCGGCTGTGAATACCACTGCGGCGACAGTTGTACCGGGACAAGTGAAGGCGGCTGCACAATCGCTGAAAGTTATTAATGGGATTGATGTCAATTAAATACGTGTTGTGTAAAACTTATTAACCAATTCTTTCAGAAAGGAAAGGCAAAATGTCAAACGAGAAAGATGTTTCAAAAGAACTGGCTGATGTAGCCAGTAAGATTTTGTCGCGCAGGGAAGCGGTGAAGAAGGCTGGGTCGATAGCTGCTGGAGCGGCGCTGGCGTTTCTGGGTCTGAGTCTGCCTGGCATTTCTCAGCAGAAGGAAGCCAGGGCATGCGGCAGTTGCTGTCAGGGAGGCTGTCAGGACACTTGTCAATACTCCTGCGAGGGTAATTGTGAAGGCACTTGTAGTGGGGCTTGTGCAAGTGATTGCTTGGGCACCTGCGCAGGTGGATGTGAGAGCGGCTGTACCGGAAGCTGTGATATGGGCTGCTACGGAAGCTGCTACAGTTCAGCAGAGGCATAAGACTTTATGGCAGGGAGCAAATCTACCGGAGAGATAGTTTGAACCGATTCATGCTGGGCGCAAGAGGCATTCAGCATGAATTCTTTGAGAAAAACGCGGAGCAAGGAATGTTTTTGTGTGAATGAATAACCGTCTAATTCAAAACACCTTTTTGGGGACTGTAACAAAACCAGAGGTTGTTTCAATAAAAATGACGCAGAGCGACTGCCAATTTTGTTACAGGTTTTAAAAACAAGGGCCGGTCGGGATGACCGGCCCTTTAACTATGAGGATGCGGCCTTTGCTGGATGGCTTGCCGCCAAGCGTCATTCTTTGAACTGCGGGAGGTCTTTGATGTATTTTCCCGGGTCTTTATCAAATTCCGGCTTGCACATCGGGCAGCAGAAGTAGACTTTTTTGCCCTTATACATTGTCCAATAGCGTTTTTCCTTGTCGATAGGCTTGCCTGTTACGGGGCAAAATTTCTGCTCGGTCATCTCCTTTGCGGACTGGCTGGTCATAGTTGTTTCTTCGCCCTTTTCTTCCATAGATTCCTCTTTCATCTCCATTTTTTTCATCATCGGCATCATTTCGTGGTGCATTTTCATCATTGTGTTGGGAGTGCCAGCCAGTTTGCGGAGTATGTCTCTCTGGCCAGCGGTCAGGATGGAGTTGGAATCCGTGCGGCTTTTTTCGGCGATAGTTCTGAGCTGGCTGACCTGTTCATCGGTGAGTGCGAGGCGGGTTTTCATAGCAAGCAGGGCCTGCGGGCAATCGGCGTCGATACGCGCATGCATCATCATCCGGCATCGCTCCATCATCCCTTCGGTCATACCCATTTTTTCCAGCATTTCCTTGTTGTTGGGGTCATCGGCCATCATACACGGACATTTGTGATGCCAATGCTTTTCCATTTTCATTTCTTTTTCTTCCGTTAAGGCGTACACAGCGGTGAGGATTGACAGGATTACAACTGCAATAATGCCCAGAAACATAATTCGAGTTTTCATTGGTTTTTCTCCTAAAAATTGACTTTTCGGTCTTAGCAACTCCATACTGCCCGGTGTGAGTTCTAACCTGTTCGGAAGTTTTCTGAAATAGGCAAATTTCTCATTTTGGTGGTCTAAATTGCTTACCGAAAAGCGTAGTTCGCCGCAGAAGGCAGCAATTATTTTGACTTTTAGCCCTGAAAAATTTAGCATAGAGGCAGGTAAGAAAAATGTTTACAGGTCTGATAGAGGCAATTTGCAGAGTTAAGTCGTTTCGCCGGAGCGGCGTGGGGGCGATTTTGACGGTGGATTTGGGCGAAATTGGCGGCGAAATCAAGGTCGGCGAGAGCGTGGCTGTCAATGGTGCGTGTTTGACGGTCGCTAAACTGGCGGGCAGTCTTGCGGACTTCGATATAAGCGCCGAAACGCTGGCGAAAACGACTTTGGGCGGATTAACCTCATCATCGCAGGTGAATATTGAGCGGGCGATGAAGGCGGGCGAGCGGTTCGGCGGGCATTTTGTGCTGGGTCATATAGACGGGGTCGCGACAATAAAAGCAGTTGAACGCCGAGAACAATTCGCTGAAATGAAATTTGTGGTAAGCCCTGAACTGCTCGGCCAAATGGTAGCCAAAGGGTCGGTTGCGGTTGACGGGGTTTCGCTGACGATTGTGGAGATGAAGGAAACGGCTTTCAGCGTTGCGCTGATACCGCAGACGCTCGAAAAGACCACGCTGGGCAGTGCAAAGGTCGGCGGCCTTGTGAATATCGAAACTGATATAATTATAAAGGCGGTAAATAAGAGGCTCAAATCCGCCGGCAGCGGACTGACTATAGAAAAACTAAAAGAATCGGGCTTTTGATAAATATGAATTCTAAAAATGAGCAGCCTGTGATAGGAGTGACGATGGGCGACCCGGCGGGGATAGGGCCGGAGGTGGTGGTGAAGGCGCTGTTTGAGCCGGCACTGCGGAAGGCGGCGAAGTTTATCGTCTTCGGGATGGATGAGCAGCTTCGCTACGCAGCCGACAAGGCTGAGATTGAGCCATACTGGGGCAGGCATCAGCACGAGAAAATCAGCAGGGAGTATCCGCACAAGGTTATGGTGGCGGATTATGACGAATATTCCGTTCCGCCGTGGGTGAAGTCGCCCAACAAGATTGCGGGCGAGGCGTCTGTGAGGTTTTGTTTAGATGCGATTGAGGCGGCGAAGGCGGGGATTGTGGATGCGATTGTGACGGCGCCGATAAACAAGACGAGCTGGAAGCTGGCCGGCGCCAAGTGGCCGGGACATACGGAGATGCTTGCGGACCGCTGCAAGTCGCCGAGAAAGGCGATGATGTTCGTTGCGGGGCCGCTGAAAATGGCTTTGGCGACGATTCACGAGGCGCTGTTCGAGGTGCGGCACAAGTTCACCATCGGGTGTGTTTTTGAGCCGATAGATTTGCTGGATGAGGCGTTGAAGGAATATTTCGACATAGAGAACCCGAAAATCGGCGTTGCTGCGCTGAACCCGCACGCGGGCGAGGAGGGACAGTTCGGGGACGAGGAGCAGCGAATAATATCGCCGGCGATACTGCTTGCGCAGGAGCAGGGGATAAACTGTCTTGGGCCGTTTCCGGCGGACACGCTTTTTTTGCGGGCGGTCAACGGCGAGTTTGACGGGGTGGTGGCGATGTATCACGACCAGGGGATGATACCGGTGAAACTGCTGGCGTTTGAAACGGCGGTCAACGTTACCCTCGGCATACCGATAATAAGGACATCGCCCGCTCACGGGACGGCCTTCGACATCGCGGGCAAAAATATCGCCAACCCGGCCGGGATGAAGGCGGCGATAACAACGGCGATACAAATGGCCGCCACGAAAAAATCTAAAATTAAAATGCAAATATCAAAGTGAAATAATACCTCGTAAGCTATTCGCAATGCAGACCAAGCATCAAATTCAGTCTTTGCTCGCATCGGAGGGGATTTTGCCGGACAAGCGGCTGGGGCAGCATTTTCTTATCGACCTGAATCTTATGCGGCTGCTAATAGAGGCTGCGCAAATCGGCAGCGACGACGTTGTGCTCGAGGTGGGCTGCGGGACAGGGTCTCTTACGCAGGGGCTGTCCGAAAGGGCGGGAGCGGTGATAGCGGTCGAGATTGACGAGAAGCTGGCGGAAATTGCGAAGGGACAGCTTGCGGACAAGAAAAATGTCGAGATTATCACCATTGACATTCTTAAAAATAAAAACACTATCAGTCCGGTTGTGGCGGAGGCGATTGCCTCTGCCCGTAAGAGGTGTCGGGGGCGGTTTCTGCTGGTTGCGAATCTGCCATATAATGCGGCATCGGCGGTGATGATGAACCTGATTACTGGGTCGGTAATTGCGGATGCGATGTATGTTACGGTCCAGAAAGAGATAGCGGAGCGAATGACGGCTTGTCCGGGCGGCAAGCATTACGGGACGCTGAGTATTTTTCTGGGGGCCTGCGGCGATGTGAAGATGATAAGAATTTTGAAACCGACGGTTTTTTGGCCACAGCCGCAGGTCTGGTCGGCGATGGTGGGGTTTGTTCGCAGCGAGGAAAAGGCGAGGCGAATAAAGAATGTGGATATTTTCAGCGACGTGGTTGCGCTTTTTATGCAGCACCGGCGAAAGATGATAAAGGGGTGTGCGAGACTTGCCGAGGGCGAGCTTGCGAAAATCGACGACTGGCAGGGGATTTTCGAGAAATGCTCAATCAATCCCACCGACCGGCCCGAACAAATCCGGCCGGATGACTACATTGCCCTTGAAAATATCTGCAGCCGAGACAGTAAAACCCGCTATAAGTAAACCCGCATATCGCACGCCGAACATTATCGTTGGTGTCGACACAGAGATTGATTTGCCTTTGGTTTATTTTCCATAGAGCCAGTAGTCGGCAAATATCGCAAAATCAAGAAAATCAACATCGTTGTCGTTATCAATGTCCGGTGGCAGCGGATAATCGGTAAAGTAGCCAAGGGCTGAACGGATGTTGCTGTTTACGGCAATTGTGCCGACGGCGACGACCGAATATGTGTCCAGGCCGCCCGCAATACCCGGCGACATTACGAGTTTGAAGCTGCCATTCATATCTGTCGTGACGGTATTCTGTAGAGGGGCAAACTGCGGTGTATTTGCTTCAGAAGTCATCAGGATGGTGACTGTTTCGAAGGACTTGAAACCGCTGCCGAAGACCCAGTGAGCGGAATCGGAAGCGAACGTCGTTGCCGGGATGACTTTAAGTGACGGTCCGGCGGGATTTTCAAGGTTGAAGCTGAAGATATTGGTTTCGTCCATTGCCTGCACCCCGGGAATACGTTCGTCAAAGACGAGTCTTGAGTGTGCGTGGACATTTACATTTGAGACGAGCGGCTCGGGCCGGCTGGCGATTAAACCAAGCGGGGCCTGACATTGGATAATATCATTGTACGGTTTGGGCGCCGGTCCCAAATCAAGAATTACGTTGCGGATAATCTCCGGAGGAGAAAGCGTTGCGATTTGGGTTCCGAGATGGTCGAGCATTTTAGCTTCACGCATTAGCGGCTCACCGGCATTGTTGCGCCAGATGTGAATTTGCAGACTGGTTTCCGGCGCCGGCACCGGCAGCGGGTCTGGCTCGAAATAAACATCGAAGAAGGAATCGACCTTAGAGACATCCGGTAACATACCTCCTGGAAAAATTTCGACATTAACCATCGCACCGGACACGGTTGGATTTTCGCAGGCCAGAATGATATGTTCGACGTCTATGTAACGGAAACTGGGGTCGTCGGGAGCGAACAGGCACGGGTCGCCGGCGGTAACAATCGTATCTTCAAAATCGTCGAATTCGAGCCCCATCCCACGGACCTTTGTTTGCTTGCCGCAGTCCTTGGCCTTTCCGGACGCGTTGGAGTCAGCGGGTTTGACTGAGGAGTCAATGCCCCACTTTGGGGAGCGGTATTTAATCTCATTGATATCGGATGGTCTGAGATTGGTGCCGAAACCATCTTCGCACATCAGGTCGTTGGGGTCCATGCTGTGGTTTCTAACGGTCATGGCGTGGGTAGCCTCATGTGATGCCGTTATGCCGGTTTCGTTTGGGTCCTCAGCATCGGGCTTAACGAAAATAACATTGTCGAAGTCGCAGGCCCAGCCGACGCAGTTTGGGTCTCCCGCATTCGGCTCGTTAGCTATATAAATTTTTATTCCCTTTCCTCCAGAGTGTTCCTCGAGCTCACCGCGCCCTTTTTTTCGTGCTTCGTTGCGCTCATTTATATCAAGATTTCCATCGCCGTTGCCAACATTTACATCCTGATGGACAGGTCCTTTGCGGACAAATTTGACGTCCGTTTTTCCGAGGTTCTTGTTCATATTCTCGACCATTTTGTCTGCGTCCTGCTGCGAGAAGGTTACGCCTTTGAGGACGTTGACCACGACAGGCATCTCGACCACAGCCAGAACGGTCGCAGAGACCAGAAGAACGAATAAGCCGCCTATCAGGGGTAAAGATTTTGAAGTGTTCATTTTTTCTCCTCCGCCCTCATTAACAATTTAATTTGGGATTTCCTGTTTAAGACTTTTCCGAAAAGCATTTATATTCTTCGACTTTACTATTATCTAAAAATTCTCCTCGAATTGCAATACCCTGAGCTCTTTTTTTAAGATTTCTTTACGAGGCGCCCCCTGATTGGACACATTCCATAAGTGCTTTACTATCAAAGCCTTATTCAAAGATGTGCTCTATTTAAAAAGTGCGGGACTATTTATGGTGTCTGTTGTATCTGACTGGATGACAGCCGGCTTGTGGCGGCGACTGTGGCATTCGATATTTATCGCTGCCGGCAGCGAAGGGTTATGGCAAAGGGCTGTGCAAGGTTTAGTTTTGCTACGATTCATCCCGCAGGAGAAATCTGCAGACGTCCTCAGTGGCGTATTTTTCGACGGTTTTGAGGCGGGACTGATTGTCAAACTTTGCGTTTTCCGGCAGCAGTATCGGTTTCGGCCAGAGGAAGAAGGTTTCTATGAACATTTTTTTCGATTCGCGGAAGAAAGATTCTATCTTGATTTCAATCTGAATGGGTTCGGGGTCTTCTTTTACGGGGGGCATAACGAGTCGCAGGCCGCCGCCGAGGACGGGTCTTTTGCCGAGGCAGTGGAAATCTTCCGGTTTTTGGCCGAGGCGGTCTTCCCATAAATATTTGAACGAATGTTCCTGACAGCTATACAGGTGCCGAATCCTTGCGCTGCACTGGAGAACCTGGACTGGTTCGCCGGGCCAGGTGTGGTGATAGGCCTCGCAGGCGACATCGGCTTCTTTACCGAACATCTCAAGGCTGTAAACAGGATTTTCCGCGATTACCCAGACGCCAGAAACCTGCGGGCCGAGCGAGGCGGTTTTGACTTGCAGCGGCGACTGCTCCACGCGGACCAGGGTCATATCGCGCTGTCCTATGGCGACCTGACAAAAATCCAGTTTTTTTTCGGCGAGCGATTTTTGGAACTCCAGGCGCCTTATTGCATCGCCGGGCCATTCGCGCGCTATGACGTAGCTAATATCGAAATAAATGCTTTGCCGAGACTGACGATTAAAGCCTTCCATAAAACACCTCATTTCTTAAATGACCATTGATTTGTGCCTGTGGCTGTGACATTCGATATTTACCGCTACCGGCAGTGAGGCAATATGACAGGGGGCGGTCTCCACCAGACAGGCCAGCGCGGTAGTGTCTCCACCAAGACCAAGCGGCCCGATTCCGAGTTTGTTGACTTCTGAAAGCAAATCGGCCTCAAGGCGAGCGTAAAATTCGTCACTGTTTTTGCTGTCCAGGTTACGCAGCAGGGCTTTTTTGCTCAGGATGCAGCTAAGCTCGAAATTTCCGCCTATACCGACTCCAATGATAAACGGCGGGCAGGCATCGGCACCTGCCTGTTTTGCGACGCCGACAATCCACTGGATTATCTCGTTTCTGTCTGCGGTGGGTCTGAACATTTTGAACTGGCTTCTGTTCTCGCAGCCGCCGCCTTTTGCCATAACGGTAATTTTGAGGCTGTCACCCGGCACAACTGAATGGTGAATTACGGCGGGGGCGTTCGTGCCGGTATTTGTGCGTTTATTCAGAGGTTCGGCGACAACGCTTTTTCGCAAGTATCCTTTTTCGTATCCCGCTGTGACGCCAGCGTTAACCGCATCATACAAGGTCAAATTTGCGGCGGCCTTTACGGCGACATCTGCGCCCTGTTCGATAAAGACGATGGCCAGGCCGGTGTCCTGGCAGAGCGGAATTTTTTCATTCTTTGCGAGGCGGGCGTTTTCAATAAGCTGATTCAATAATACTGCGGCAAGGGGGGTGGTCTCTTTTTGTGCGGCATTTTTGAGGGCGGCCAGGACATCGTCAGGCAATTGGTAGTTAGCTTCTATGCAAAGCGATTCGACCGTTTTGGCGATTTTTTCAAATTCTATATACCGCACGACAATTCAGCTTCCCCCGATATTAACATTGAAAGTCTTGTATGTTGTATTATTCACGTCATCAGCGACTTTAACAGAAATTATATGTTCGCTGGCTTTGAGGTCTTTTATCACGATGGTGAAATCTTCATCGGTGGTATCGTAGACTGAATCATCGGGCAGGGTGCCTATCCAGTCTGCGCTGCTGTCGACGGTGTATTGGAGCCTGCCGATTGCGCTTAGCTCATCGACGGCTTTTAGTTTCAGTGTTACCGTTTTATCTTCGGTTTTAACCGAGTAGTCTTTGATAACAGGCCCTGTGTTGTCGACCACAACGGGGTCGCTTATTCTGCTTGCCGTCAGTTTTGTCGCCGCCGTATTGCTCCGTTCATCGCTTGCGGTAACTCTAATCTCGTATCGGCCATCTTCAACGGTTCTGGCGTCCCATTCGAAACTGTCCGTTTCGATTTTGTCTTTGATTTTAATCCAGTTTGTCCAGCCGAGTTTTCTGAAATCTACCTGGTATATTAACTTGTCATTGTTCTCGTCCTTTGCCTTGTAGGTTATTTTTAACACACCGGCCTTGTCTGCCGCCTCGATACGGGCGGCACTGACCTCCTCGACTATCGGGGCCAAGTTGGGGACGGTGTCCGCAACGGCGATTTCTCTTACAAGCGGGGTTTTGCCGGCCTCGCTGCTTCGCAGGATAAGTTTATACTGGCAGAACCTTCCGAGCGGGCATTGCAGTTGTATCGGCTCTTTGACTTCAAGGGGCTCTGTCCAGGGTGAAAAAGTCGGGTCGTTTACGTCTTTAACATTTCCGCTGCGACAGGCGGCCAAAACGGTGCAGGTCTGCGGGATGTCGGCCTCGACCTGGAGTTTGCCCCATTGAGCGGGCTGGCCGGCATCGACAAGGGCCGAGGTGTATGTCCCCTTAGCGGCAAAGGCGCTGCCAAGTTTTATCAGTTTTGCGGGGTTTGCGGTGCCGACGTATACATCACTGCCGACCACAACTACAGCTGTTATCTGTGAGACATCCATATTTTCATAAATGACCGCATTTTGCTCCGAGGCTATGTCAATACTGAAAAGTCTGCCGTGATTTCCTGTGCCGAGGATGAGCTTGCCCTGTTGCTGAGCGAGGCAGAAGAAGACCGCATTTTCGGTGAATATATCGGTTACGAAACCTTCCGGGGTTATTTTGTATATGAAGCTAGCCTTTTCGGGTTTGGCTTCCCTTGCGGGCGGCGGTTTCGGCGGCGACGGTTTTTCCTCTGAATCTTTTTTGGTATTGGCTACTTTAAGCTGCAGGCCGCCTTTGCCATTGCCTGTTTTTTCATCTTTTTTTCCGGGCGCCGGCTCAGGCCGACCGGGCAGCGATATTTGCGGGGCAATTTCCGCTCCTGCGGTTGTAACCTGTGCCAGGGTCGCGGCGGCATACAAGTTTTCCGCACCACCAGCGCTGTCTTTCAAAAACAGCAGCGATGTAATTTCCTCCTGTTCGCTGTCATACAGAACCGCTGCTGTTTTAGCACCCGGGTCTATCCTGTATACGAGTCCCCTGCTGTCACTGCCGGCATAAATGAAGCCATCCTGTTTGACGGCGAGCGAGAGTATGTTTTTGTCGGCGCTGGTGTAAACAAGCTGCGGCTGTTTGCCGAAGGAATCGAGCATATACACTTTGCCTTTCGGGCCTGTCCCCAGATAGATACTGCCGCTTTTGTCCAGGGTGATGGCGAAGATATATTTGGTGTCGTTGGCATCGTTCGGCTCAAAGATGGTTTCGAGTCTGCCCATTTCCAGGCGGCACAATGCGCATCTTTTACCGCTTATGCCGACAAGAAGTCTTCCTGAAATGTCGGTGGCCATTGCGAAGATATGCTCGTTGGACAAGTGCTGCTCGGCTTTAACGATATTGGGGTCGTTAGGCTCATTCGCATCGTTCGGTTTGCTGCCGCTTTTTTCGGTTTTCTCCTCTTTTTCTGATTTTGGCGGGTAAATTTTAGTCAGTTTACCGAGGCTGTATTCGTAAAGGCCGCCGTTGGGGCTTGTGCCGATGAAAATCGTCCCTCCGTTTGTTATGATGCTGTTTATCGACCAGACATCATCGAATTTGTCGACAAGCACTTCAGAGGCCCTGCCAAGCTCGAGAGTGCCTTTTGAACCGACCACAACATCCTTTGTCTTTCCGGCCGACAATTCTGCGGTGCTGTTGTGGCGTGTTACCTTGCTGGTAACCGCAAGGCAAAGGCGGTCCGGAAGCAAAAAAACGGTAAGCACACAGCAAAATAACGATGTGATAAAAAAGCGTGTCGGACGATTTTTCATAAAAGCTCCCTATTTTTCGACTTTTATACGGGCGGTCTCTCTGTCGGTTACCACCGTGCCTGTTTTCAAACTTTCTTCGAGCCAGTGAGGGTATGACTGCACCGTCAGTATTCTTTTGGGGTCCTGCAGCACTAACGCCTTTGTAGGCGGCAAATCGGGAAGCTCGGCCTTTTCCACTGCAATGCCCCCGCGGGGCAAAACCAGAAGGCAATACAGCCTGCCCCTGTCAATATGCAAGGCATTATTCATCGCTTCAATGAGGGTCGGCAGGCTTTGGGGGATAAACCTGTATGGGGCATTTTGTTTGAGAAATTCCTGATAGCCGGCCCCGCCGCACACAATCAACTCATAAGACCCCGGCGCCAGATTTTCGGGTATATTCAAAGTGAAGCGGTATTTTTTCTTATCGGCCAAAGCCGATTCCAGGACCACCGATACATCGAGTTTTTGGCCGGCTTCGACTTTCGAATCGGACAGGTCTATCGACCATATACGCGAGGCAATATCTTTCGATTTCAGGCATATATCAAATTCCATCGAATTTACATCAACCTTCTTGTAGGGGTTGTTTAACAATAACGCTGTCGAGCCTATGCTTTCCCACATCATTTCGTTCAGGCCGGTATTGGCGGAAATGTTTTCAAAGGAGATTGGTTCGGCACCTTCTATGTTGATGGCTGCCTTGTATTCGACGGTATTATCCGGCGGCAGGTCGCCGCCCCTGAGAGCGGCGCCGGCAACAGCGGCCCCAAGCACCATCGGGGTAAGGACCTGATTGTCGGCAAGTCTGCAATTATACACTCTTTTTTCAACATCATTATAACGCTCGACTCTTATCGTCAGAGGTATCATTCTGGGCTTTGCGCCAATTTGCCCGCAGACCGCCGCAGACTCATCCGTAGTGACAGTACCGACAATATTAAGCGAGGTGCCAAATTTAAAGGAGCGGCTCAGGCTTGAGACGACGGTATGCACATAGCCTGTGGCCATCGGCAGATTTACGGTTCCATAGCCGAGAAAACTATGTCCGAAGGCATAAACTTTATTGCCAGAGACCTCGGTTACGGTGCCAAACACGTCCATAGATATATCGCCTGTTACCAGGGGTATGGCAAGAGCAGCACCGGGTGTCAACCGGACGTTCTCGGCGGTTTTAGCATCTGTTGCGAGTCCTCCGCCACTGACAGCCATAAGTCCGAAAGGTTCGACCGAATCGTTCAGTTGCTCGCAGACGCCGGCGGGCAAACCGGAGGTAATAAGCGGGCTGGGTAAAACCGACGCATTTGCCGAGTTGTGTGTAAAATTTGTTCTTCTGTCATCCGCCGCCTGCCTGGCGTTTCGGGTCATTTCCCTGTTGATTTCAGCAAAATCTATCGGTCTGGAAAAGTCGAAAGCAAATCCTTTGGAATATGCGGTATGTGCGGCATCTGAGCGGTCATCCGCCCGGCCTGTCTGGAGTATTTCTTCGATGGGCGTTACGCCATAAAGGGGGTCTTTGCTGAATGGCCAACCGAAAGCCAATGCCCCTGCGAGGCGTCCTTCGATATAAACTGGCGAGCCGCTACAGCCTGCCACCGGGCCTGTGTGTATAAAACGCTCATCGGTGCTTTGAACCAGGATTGCATTTCTGCCCGGGGCCACTTTTCGGATGACGCTCACCACATAAAGGTCGAATTTTTCAATCTCTGTTCCCTTATAAATAGTGAGGCAATAACCCTTCATTCCCGGCTGAATTTCGTCAATACTGATATATTTGCTCCTGTCAAGCTGTTCGCCGGCAAAGCAGAAAGAGCCTGCAAAAACGAGCAAGCAAAACAAAACCCTCATTCCCGATTTATACGCATTTCTGAGCATTGATAACCTTACTTTGGCTGTTAATTGGAAAAGAGATTTTAGTCGCCATACAGAACGATTGCAAGGCAAAAGAAATTTTGCTATAATCCAAGCTACTTTTGGCGTCTATGTTTGTGCGGGTATGTTTCAGTATTTTTTAAGCAAGAAACGGAGAAAAAGATGAGACCTCAAGAAAGACACGAACTGAAGACCAACGAGTTGGCTGAGTGGCTGTTTAATCTGCCGCAACAGATAAAAGAGAACCTTAGAATAATCATTCCAGCGGCAGGCGGTATTGTTCTGATTATAATTTTGGCGTGGTGGTACTGGTATTACAAGGGCGAGGAATCGGCCCGCAAGCAAATTGAACTGACCAATCTTGTCAGCCAGGTCTCTCAGGACAAGGCTCAAATCGTGCAGAGTCAGGGCAAAGAAGCGGACAGCTCGTATGTTCTTATTACAACCGCCGACAACATCCAGACAGCCGCCCAGAATGCGGGGAGCAATCAGGCGGCGGCCCTTGCGTTAATCAAAAGGGCGGAGGCCCTGCGTGCGGAACTGCATTACCGTCCCGGAACGATAGAACAGCAGGAAATTGCCACCCAGATGGACAAGGCAAAGGCCTCTTACAATCAAGCGATTGAAAAGGCCGCCGGCAATCCTTCGCTGACGGCTGCGGCCAAATTCGGGCTTGGATTGTGCGCAGAAGACCTCGGCAATTTCGAGGATGCCAAAAAGATATACGGCGAAATCACCACAGAGGCGAAATTTGGAGGCACAACTGCTGCCGCACAGGCAAAGGAGCGTCTGGATATGATGGGTGATTATCAGCAAAAGATAGAATTCAAACCGGCGCCAAAACCGGCTGCTGCGCCGGCGCCGCAGAGCAGGGGTCCCGCCGCCGATGCCGGTCTGGCAGGGCCTTATATTGTAGATTTGAATGTGGGAGTCTCGGCGCCGAATGGTCTGCCTTCGCCGGCCAAATAAACTTCCCGTAATTCAATGAAAGCACAGCCAAGCAAACCGGCTCCTGACCTTTCGAATGCAACGCACAATACGCTATATGTGGGGGTTTCGGTGACGGAACGCCGGGTTGACAAATACCTTCAGCGGCGGCTGGGCGACTTCAGCAGGGTGATGATTCAGGAGATAATCAAGGCGGGGGCCGTCAGGGTCAACGACAAGGTCGTAAAGAGAAGCTTCAGACTGAACCCGGGCGACAGGATAGATTTCACGCTTCCGCCGCCGCCAAGCAAAGAGATTGTGCCGGAAGATATTCCGCTGAATATCATTTATGAGGATGACGACATCATCATCCTCAACAAGCAGCCCGGCATAATCATTCACCCGGCACGCAGCAATATGCGAGGCACATTGGTCAACGCACTGGCGCATTATTCAAATAAACTATCCAGCGGTCTGGGCGAGTTCCGGCCTGGCATTGTGCATCGACTGGACAAGAACACCACCGGCGTTATGGTGGTTACGAAAAATGAGACTGCCCAGTGGAAGATAGCGACGCAGTTCGAACACCGCCAGACAAAAAAGACCTACATTACAATCGTTCACGGGGTGCCGGATTTGACAGCCGACCGGATAAACGCACCGATGAACGTTCATCCGAGAATCAGGGAGAAATACGCCATTCGGTCACAGAGCGGCAAAGAGGCGGTAACTTTTTACGAAGTTCTGGAGGAATTTCGCGGGTTTTCGCTGTTGAAGGTTATGCCGAGAACCGGCCGGACACATCAAATACGGGTGCATCTGTCCTATATGAAGCACCCGGTTGTGGCCGATGAACTCTACGGCGGAAAACTCGTTTACCTCTGGCAACTGCAAAATAGCGCCCCTGTTGTGCAGAATCCGATTATAGACCGCGTCGCCCTGCACGCCTGGAAACTCGAATTTAAACATCCGACAACGGAAAAAATGGTGGAATTTGAAGCCCCCCTGCCACAGGATATGCAGACCCTGCTCGATTTGCTGCGAGAGTATCGAAAGGTGTGATTGGCAGTTTATGCCACGTCGGCCAGGCCGAGCGAATCGCCGAACCTGGTCAGCAACGCCTTGCGAATATTTCTGTGTTCGGCCTTTATCAGCATCGGGTCCTGTTGGGCAGTCTCGAAGGCATTTCTTCTGGCCATAACCAGCAGCTCGTAATCGTCGATGATGTTTGCGATTTTCAGGTCGGGCAGGCCGTGCTGCCTGGTGCTGAACAGCTCGCCCGGCCCGCGAAGTCGCAAATCGTGGTCGGCTATTTCAAAGCCGTCATTGCTTCTGGTCATTATCTCAAGGCGGGCTTTGGCTGATTCGCTTTCGGTCTCCGCAAACAAGAGGCAATACGATTTTGCCTCGCCCCGCCCGATGCGTCCCCTCAACTGGTGCAGTTGCGCCAGCCCGAACCTGTCTGCTGTCTCTATGACCATTATCGTTGCGTTCGGCACGTCCACGCCCACCTCTATCACTACGGTCGAGACCAGCACGTTTATCTTTCCTTTGCGGAAATCCGCCATAATCTGCTGCTTTTTCTCGAAAGGCATCCTGCCGTGCAGTAGTTCGACCGTAAATTCCGGGAAAATCTTGTCGCGCAGTTTTTTCCACTCTTCAGTTGCGGCCTTGATGTCATCGTTCTCATCGGTGTTTGTAATTCGCGGGTAGACAAAATAAGCCTGCTTTTTTGCCTTGAGTCGCTGGCGGATAAATTCATAAGCATTTTGCCGGTCTTTTTTGTCGACCCAGCGTGTAATAACTTCGCCTCTGCCCGGCGGGCAGCGCTTAATTATGGAGACATCCAAATCGCCGAAGGCTGTCATCGCCAGCGTGCGTGGTATGGGCGTGGCGGTCATAACGAGACAATGGGGGCAGGCCTGTTTCCGCAACTGCGCTTTCTGCTCAACGCCGAATTTATGCTGCTCGTCGATTACAACCAGGCCGAGTTTCTTAAATTCCACGTCCTTTTCCAGCAGCGCGACCGTCCCCACAACAATGTCGATATGTCCCCTGCTGATTTCGCTCATAACACCAGTTCTGGCTTTGCCCGTTAATCCGCCGGTAAGCAGCACTCTTTTTACGGCGCTATCTTTTAAATATCGTTCAATGCTTGTGAAATGCTGTGCCGCCAGTATTTCGGTCGGCGCCATAATCGCCACCTGCTGTTTATTGGCGACTGCCAGCAAAGCGGCGTAAAGCGCAACCACCGTTTTGCCGGACCCGACGTCACCCTGCAGCAGCCTGTTCATCGGCTCCGGCTTGGCCATATCCGCAACAATCTCCTGTATCACGTTGTTCTGGTCTTCGGTCAGCAGAAAAGGGAATCGCCTCCTGATTCTGTGGTCTATTTTTTCGGTGCAGCTCATCGGCGTTGCCGCTGCGAAGTGCTGCATCCTGTATCTGCGAAGCGCAAGACCCAGTTGCATCAGAAACAGCTCATCGTATTTCAGGCGGCGTTTTGCCGCCGCCAGTTTCTCCTCGTCCGGCGGCAGGTGTATCCATCTGAAGGCATCCCTCCTGCCGACAAGATGATTTTTTTTAAGGAAATCATTGTCGTAAAATTCATTTACAAGGCCATCGAGATTATCGAGCAGCGGCCTGATTATCCGTTTGATTTGCATACTGCTTAATCTGCCGCCGGCAGGATAAACCCCGCCGCCGAAATATTCGTCCGGCTTTGAGACTTTTTCGTCGAGTATGAGGAATTTCGGGTTGGTCAGTTGCAATTGGTGTTTGTACAAAGCGACCTTGCCGGATGCCATAAGTACCTGGCCGGGCTTTAGCTGATTGCGCAGGTAGCTGCCGTTGAACCAGACGACCCTGCACAGGCCTGTATCGTCAGCCATCATAACTTCGAATATCTGTGGTTTGCGAAAGCTCCGAAAATCCGTTGACTCTATCAGGCCGATGATGGTGGCGGTCTGTTCCGGCTCCATCTGATTTATCTTTATGGCCGGCGGCGCAAAATTCCAGTCCCGCGGGAAATACTCCAGCAGGTCACTGACGGTTTTGACCCCTAATTGCTCAAAGACCGCTGCCCTGGCCGGCCCGACCCCTTTTAAGAACTGCACCGGCATCGAATCGCTGAACTTATTCTCCGTCTTTTCGTTTACCGCCTGCATTACCCGTACAATTGTCCTTCCTGCAAACCACGCTATTGTCATTCCTGCGAAAGCAGGAATCCATTAAACCATCAAATCCAGGTATAAATCTTTCCAGTTTGGGTTAGTCTTCTCAATCAATTCAATCTTCCAATTCCTTTTCCACTTCTTTATTTGTTTCTCTCTGGTTATTGCCTTTCCGACCTCGTTATGCTGTTCGTAATATACGAGGTCGTGAACGCCGTATTTTTTAGTAAATCCTTCAATAAGGTTATTTTTGTGGTCGTATACTCTTTTAAGCAAATCGTTTGTTACTCCGATGTAAAGGGTTCCATTTTTCCTGCTTGCCAGTATGTAAACATAGTATTGACTCACTTTAATCCTGGATTCCTGCTTGCGCAGGAATGACATAAGAGAGCTTTTAGTGTCTCAACAACGCTGCGACCCAAGCAGCTATCATGCTCAAAAAAGCTGTTATCGAAGCAACCATCGCTATTATAAAGTTACGAGAGGCTGTTTTGCACATATCAATCATAGTCTCTGTTTGAAGCGCCACCTGAATATTATGCACTATCTCCGTTTCCGTAATCTCATTCGAGAGTTTGGAATGTATGTAGCCGTGTATGTCTTTCTGCGTTTCGACCTTTTCTATCCTCGTTACACTCGCTCCAACTTCTCTTGCAAGCTCTTGCAGCTTTTTCAGCCTGACCTCTGTGTTTTCCTCCCTCAAAATATCGGCTAGACCTTTTTTCTTTCCCTCGATTTCTTTGCGTGTCATCGTTTCACTTTCTCCGAAATGTCCACCACACCTATAGTTATTCCCGCTTACTGCACTATTGTCATTCCTGCGCAAGCAGGAATCCAGTCTTTTTATTCCTCAAAGCCGTATTTGCCAATCAGCCTGACGAACCGCACATCGCACAGCACTTTTTTGGTCAATTTATCTTTTTTCTTTTCATAAACCACAAGCTGCTGAACGCCGGCGGGGCCAATCGGTGCGATAATCAGGCCGCCTTCAGCAAGCTGGTCGAAAATCGGCTGCGGGATTTTAGGCACCGTTGCGGTGATGATAATCCGCTCAAAGGTTCGCTGACCCGGCCAGCCGCAACTGCCGTCGCCGATATAAAATTCAACGTTCTTTATCTCCAGTCTGCCCAGGGCGGCCTGTGTCGCTTCAGAAAGTTCTGCAAATCTCTCGATGGTGCAGACCTTTTTTGCCAATCTGCAAAGGATAGCGGTCTGGTAACCGCTGCCGGTACCAATCTCCAGCACATCGCAATCCGGCTTCAGCCGCAGCTCCTGCGTCATCAGGGCAACTATATACGGTTGGGAAATGGTCTGGCCCATACCGATAGGCAGCGGCCCATCGGCGTAAGCCTGCGACTGATATGCATTCGGCACAAATTCTTCCCGCGGGATTTCGCCCATTACTCTCAATACATCGGGGTCGATTATATCCCGGCCTTTGAGGTTAAATTTGAGCATCCTTTCGCGGACTTTGGCGAATTTGTCCTCTTTTTCCCGGTCGTACATAACCATAATGGTCGCTTATCTCGTTACTGGCAATCCAACCTCTTTGAAAAAAGTTGTTTTTTTGCTTGACTTTTAGTGTTTTTTAGACGATACTTTTTATAGCGACTGCCTGTGGCCGCCTATATGGCGACCCACCCTTAGGGGGCGGCCGCTTTTTTTATTTTATGTTCACGGAACCACTCAAGAACATCCTCGACAATCCGTGGGCGAACATTTGTCGATATAATCTTTTCAATTTTCGCAAAGGTTTGTTTGTCAAAATCACTTACCTTGATTTTCAGCCTATCTTCCTCATACTTGCGAATATAATATGCCGCCAAATCCACCAACTGCAAAGCGGTACTTTTGGATGAATCCACAAAAAACCCTTTTTCTATAATATTGGTTGTTTTGAGAATTGAAGCGGAATCCAGCCGGAGAGTTCGCAGGGATTGCTCTACATCGTCCAAATATTCTTTTTGCTCGTCAAAAATAAGCATCCCCAGCTCATTGTTTTTTTGTCTGAGATAATGATTCACTTCCATACATACAAAAGGCAATGCCATAACATAAGGAGCTACCTTTATGCCCGGCCCGTAGTTCTTTTCACAAAATGCGGCAAATTTGTTTTTGATAATCCTTTGATAAATAATCACGATTCCATTATCAACAAGGAGTTGCAATGCTTCATCGCGCAAAGAAAGCCTTTCTTCAAACGTCAACTGCTTGAAAATACCCTGCCCGCTTTTGAGATAGATTGCGTGGAGTTCAAATGGTTCCGGCAAGCTTTCGCCAAAGTATTTTTTTGCTATATCCAAAAAACTCTTTTCCAGCGAAAACCATTTTGAATCAGGCAATATCATACCGGCTAAAACAAACACGGGCTGTTGAGGATCTTTCAGGTTTACCCCTGTATTGCCGGATTCATCAATGTAAACGAGATTCATCTCTGTTGCCTCCTTATTACGTTGTTCCGATAGGTCATTCCATACACAAAATTTGGGGCGGTTTTTAGCCGATTGTCCATTCTCTTCTGACCGCCAATACCTTAATAATCGCTTTTTGGGGGCGGTTTTGCAAACCAAATTTTAGCCGGCATTATGTTGATTGCTATTGCGGTGTTAAATGATAAAATGCTGAATCAATGCCAAAAAAATCTGTTGTAAGGTTAAAAATTTTATGACTACCCAGCCGGAATTTAGACGCTACCTTGTAAACATAAACTCAATTTCAACGCATCAGCTTTTTACCGACGTTTTGATAATAGGTGCGGGGATTGCGGGTCTTCGTGCGGCCATCGAGGCGGCGCAACGCCGAAACGTTATTATCGTCTGCAAAGGCTCACTGGAAAACAGCAATACCTGGAACGCACAGGGCGGCATTGCCGCGGTGCTGGATAAAACAGACTCATTCGAATCGCACATAGCCGACACGCTCGAAACCGGCTGCGGCCTGAGCGACCCCGGGGTGGCTGAACTGGTTGTCCGGCAGGGGCCGGGGCTTGTCGAACAACTGCTCGACTGGGGCGCAGAGTTCGATATGGATGACGGCAATATCGCCGTCTCTCTTGAGGGCGGCCACACACATCCCCGTGTCGCCCATGCCCACGGCGATGAAACCGGCAGGATAATCGCCGAGACCCTCATAAAAAAAACCAGGCAGAACCCCAATATAAAGGTGATGGAGAACTTTTTCGCAATAGATTTGCTCACCAATCACAACAACGAGTGCGTGGGGATAGTCGGCGCCGACAGTCGGGGCGAACCGCAGATAATCTGGGCGGCAAACACAATCCTTGCGACCGGCGGGACAGGCAGAATATATCGCGAAACCACCAACCCGGAAGTTGCAACCGGCGACGGCCTGGCTATGGCTTACCGGGCGGGGGCGCTGCTGCAGGACCTCGAATTTATGCAGTTTCACCCGACAACGCTTTACATCGCAGGCGCATCACGTGCGCTGATTACCGAAACACTGCGGGGCGAGGGGGCCATTCTGCTCGATAGTGAAGGCCGGCGATTTATGAAGGACTACCACGAGTCCGCCGAGCTGGCGCCAAGGGATATCGTCAGCAGGGCCATCCTCAACCAGATGCTCAAAACCAATGCCACTCACGTATATTTAGACATCCGGCATTTCGACAAGAAGCATTTCGCAAAAAGGTTTCCCCTTATCAATGAGTTATGCGAAAGTTTCGACATAAACATCGGCAAAGACCTGATTCCCGTTCGGCCAAGCGCACATTATATGATTGGAGGAGTAAAGACCGACATTACAGCCCGCACAAACATAGAGAATCTTTACGCCTGCGGCGAGGTCGCCGCCACAGGTCTGCACGGCGCAAACCGGCTCGGTAGCAACTCGCTGCTTGAGGGGCTGGTCTTTGGCAAAATCGTGGGTCAAAGCGCCTCCGCCCGCAAAAAAAGCGGAGCCTCTCATATCAGGCATCCCGCAATGAAATATCAGATTCCGCACTCGAACCGCACACGGCTCGATACTACGGACGTGCGGAACTCGCTGCGGGCTCTTATGTGGCGAAATGTCGGCATTACGAGGACCGCTCAGCCGCTCGCTGAGGCGCAGGAGATAATCAGGTTCTGGCAGAGGTACGTGATGGACAAGACCTTCGATACGCCGGACGGCTGGGAATGTCAGAATATGCTTACCGTTAGTTTGCTAATGGCACGGTCGGCAGCAGCCAGGCAGGAAAGCCGCGGCGTTCACTTCAGAGGCGATTTTCCCGCCGCAGACGATGAACATTTCAAGAACCATATCGAAGTCTCTACTGGAAAATAGCAAAGGTTTTATGAAGACACAAACCAGTTTGGTTTTTCAGCCATCAGGCCATCTGTAGTCCTGATGAGATGATATTTCAGATGGCACAAACTCACATAGGGGAATTATTGTTGCCGTCACTCTTTTTAAGTATCTCTGTTGTTATTTCACCAATTAATAGATTTGGGTATCTCTCCCCAACAAGTTTAAGGTCTCGTTGTCTCATATCGTCATTAATGGTCACAATATTGTGCCCAAAATCCACCTTAATGTTGTGAAAATTCACATTACCAAAATATTTCGCCACACCTGCTTCAACCGTAAACTTCCACGAAAAATATTCTTTGGGTGAATAAGTTACCGTCATATTTGGATAACACGCCGTTGCAATCCATGAGTAAAACTCATAAGAGCCGGCGGGAAGCTCCACAGCATGTAGGTTACCCACGGCTCGCTGGTCCGGTATATTGGGAGCCAACCAGTCCAGCCATAATGGAGCAATGTCTTGGTTTGTATCTATGAACCTCCTATCCCACATGAGAAGTTCTTTTCCATGTTTCTCTCCGATTTTTCGCAAACAAAGATATGGCTTTACAAACAAGTGTTTGCCGGTCTCGGTGGTAGATAAAATGATTACACCCTTCCCGGATTGCTTATTGAGTAGATAGTCTTTTTTTATTTCTATGGTAGAACAACCCGTTATCAGTGCGGCCACTATTAAAATAACAGCAAATAAAAAGCTCCACCGAATCCACATAATACCCTCGTAAAAAAGATGGTTTTTTTATAAAAATTTGATGGTATAATACGGTATAATATTACGTTAACCGAACAAAATAGTCAATTGTCAATTGAAAGAGTGGGTCGGGCAGCCGCCCCGCACCTATTTGGCTCATTTTGTATGGCGAATTTATCCGGCAGCATTGTTTGGCCATAATGTTAATTGGAGTATGCCGCAACGGTGAACCAAATAGGTGCGGGGAGGAAAGTCCGAGCAGGGCAGGGTACGGTGATGGTTAACGGCCACCCGGGGCGACCCGAGGGAAAGTGCCACAGAAAATACACAGCCCCGCACCTACTTTGATGTCTCACGTTGTGTTGGCGGCAATATATAACTGCCGCTAAGTTGTAAGCTACAACACATGTTGTGAAATGTCAAAGTAGGTGCGGGGTAATGGTGAAATGGTGCGGTAAGAGCGCACCGCGGCGTCGGTGACGGCGCCGGCAGGGCAAACCCCACCGCCTGCAAGACCAAGTATGCCGGCAGTTCGGCCCGGACGTGAAACGGCCAAAAGCCGTTTCAGCCGGCGGGTAGGTCGCTTTGAGCCGACCGGCAACGGTCGGCCAAGATAAATGGCTGCCCAAGACAGAACTCGGCTTACAGACCCACTCTTTCAATTGACTATTTACTATTGATTATTGACTATTTTAATTTTTTTGGGGCGTGGGTAAATTCGCATCATTCTGCGGCTCATCATTAAACTTTCGTGCAGACGAGCCTAATTTCATTTTGATTGCTGCAACATCGTCTAAAATAACCATTCGGATTTTGCCCCTGTCGAAATTGATGTGCGAAAAGTCGATGCCGTTCGGCTCGTCAAGCCTGGCTGCCTGAGCAGGTGAATCGTCCAATTTCGTCAAAACGGCCTCCAACGCCTGATTGACGAGCATCCCGTCGATTCCAAGCTCTTTATTGTCCGGGCTTACCTCGCCTACGTCCTTGCGGAAGTTTTTCAGAATGTCTTTTAGTATGGCAATTCTTCTGGCGTTTTCTTCCGTATAAGGCTTACCAAGCACATCGCTGCCCAGCACCACCTCGCAGTCAAACTTCAAGCCTTCACGCGGTTCTACAAACAAGATTTTGGGTTTTTCATCCACGACAAAAAGGTATTTTCGCCTTGCAGTCGACTCGTTTTCGTCAAAGGCAATCAAGGTAAACCAGCTTTTGTAGCCCTTCTTTTTTTGTCCTGCTGAGGCAACGACACTTTTGCTCCGGCTGACCAATTCATATTCCGGTATGTTAATCGCAGCCAGCACATCGGAGGAATTGCTGGTTTTCAGTTTGGTTTTTTGGTAACAGGCTGAAGTCTGCTGCTCGGCGGGCGGGCCTTCCGGCGTGAAAAACTCCACAATCGAACAGCCGCACAAAATCAGGCAACAGGCCGGCACAAGTATTTTCGCCGCTCTCATTAAATTTCCTTTGCGTTAATCCACTTCATCATCTTGCGCAGCTTCCTGCCGACCTTCTCTAATTGGCAATCGTGGTCTTTCTTATAAAGTGCGTTGAACTTCTTCAGGCCCGTTCGGTATTCGTTCACCCACTCTTTGGCGAATTTGCCGGATGTGATTTCCGACAGTATTTTTTTCATCTCGGCTTTTGTCTTGTTATTTACGATTCTCGGCCCTCTGGTCAGGTCGCCGTACTCAGCGGTGTTCGATATGCTGTATCGCATATAGTTCATCCCGCCCTGATACATCAGGTCGACAATCAGTTTCACCTCGTGCATACATTCGAAATATGCTATTTCCGGCTGGTATCCCGCCTTGACGAGTGTTTCAAAGCCGGCTTTTATAAGCGAGGTAAGGCCGCCGCACAGCACGCATTGTTCGCCGAACAGGTCTGTTTCGGTTTCTTCTCTGAAGGTTGTTTTGATAATCCCCGCCCTTGCGCCGCCGACGCCGTTGCCCCACGCAAGCGCCGTTGCCAGGGCGTCGCCTGTGGCATTTCGCCCGACGGCCACAAGGCACGGCACACCGCCGCCTTTTTCGAACTCGCTGCGGACCAGATGTCCCGGCCCCTTCGGTGCAATCATAACAACGTTAATGTCCTTCGGCGGAACAACATACTTGAAATGTATATTGAACCCGTGACAGAAGCCCAGCGTCTGTCCCGGCACAAGGTTTGGCGATATTTCCTGACTGTAGACTTTTGACTGAAGCTCGTCCGGTACGGTTACGATAATAAGCGCCGCACCGCTGATGGCTGTTTTCACGTTGGTCGGCCTGAAGCCGTGGCTCTCCGCCAGACTGTAGTTAGCCGTTCCCGGCAGTTCCGCCACTGCCACCTCTATGCCGCTGTCCCGCAGATTAAGGCTGTGTGCGTGGCCCTGGCTGCCGTAGCCGACTACCGCCACTTTTTTGCCTTTCAGGGCGTCTATCGGCGCATCTTTTTCATAATAAATTTTCAGTGCCATTATTGATTCTCCTTTATTCCTCGCAAAATATGCAAATCACGAAAAGCTCAAAAATCTCAAGCTTGTGACTTTGGCTTTTCCGCTTTTATTTTTCAGCTTTTATACGCAGTTGACCGACCTGCCGACCCGCCGTCTTCTGCTTACGGTCTTACGGCCTCTGTGAGTACGCATTCTTGCGCGAAAACCGCTCTTTCGCAGCTTCTTTATCTTGCTTGTGCGATGATTCTCCAAGTTACTTCTCCTATTAACTCAAAAGTTAACGCTTAAAACTATTTTATGTGCCTATTATATTGAAAGCCGCCCATCAGGCAAGCAATTTTCCAAAGTTCAATCGACACTCAAAACCCGTCAATTGCTTCACGTTTCCTGCGTCTGTCTCGGCATTGCAATGGTGCCGGTCCTTGCGACACTCTTTATGCCGTACGGCTTGCAGGCTTCGATAAAGGCCTCGATTTTGGCCTCCGGCCCGCTGACCTCCGCCATTAGCTGTTTCTGCCCTATATCAACAACCTTGCCTTTAAACATCTCTATAAGCGCCAGGATTTCGGGGCGTCTCTCCGGCGGTGCGGAAATGGCTATAAGCATCAGGTCGCGGGCCACTACGGGCTTGCCGACAAAGTCCTGGACCTTGACGACGGGGACAATCTTGGCCAGCTGCTTTCTGACCTGCTCAACGACCCTGTCGTCTCCAATGACGACTATCGTCATTCGGCTCAAATCGGGGTCTTCCGTTCTGCCGACAACCAGCGAATCGATATTGAACGCCCTGGCGGCAAACATTCCCGCAACGTGAGCCAGAACCCCCGGTTTATTCTCAACCAGCGCACTTATTATATGTTTCATAGGTCTCGCCTCTTTTCTTTCTTACGCCATACTTTCCAGTATATCGAGCCCGTTCATCTCGTTCAGGCTTTTGCCTGCCGGGACCATCGGCCAAACGTTTTCTTCGCGCTCAATCTTAAAATCAACAACACACGGCCGCTTCTCGCCAAGCATCATCTTTATCGCTTTGGGGACATCTGCTTTTTTGTCTGCCGTCTCTCCGGCTGCGCCTAATGCGCGCGCAACAGTTGCATACTCCGGATTTAACAGCGCGCTCATTGCGTAACGTTTGTTGTAGAACAGTTCCTGCCACTGCCGCGGCAATCCCATATAACCATTGTTCATAATGCAGACCTTTATCGGCAGATTGTTTTCTACGGCTGTCGCCAGCTCCGTCATCGTCATATTGAAGCTGTGGTCGCCGTCGATATCAATGACGGTGGCGTCCGGCCTGGCAATCTGCGCACCTATCGCCGCAGGCAGCCCGAAGCCCATTGTGCCAAGTCCGCCCGAGCTTATAAACTGCCGGGGCCTGCTGAACTTATAAAACTGCGCCGTCCACATTTGATGCTGACCAACACCCGTGGTTATAATCGCCTGGCCGTTGGTCTGACGGCAAAGCTCCTCGATAACATACTGCGGCTTAATATTCGATGAATTCCTGTCATATCGAAGCGGGAACTTCTTCTTCCACCCTGCTATTTTCTCGAACCACGGCTTTCTTTCCTTATACTCTACCTGTCCGGCAAGCTCATCGAGAATAAACTTCGCATCGCCCACAACCGGTATATCAACGCGAACATTTTTCGAAATGCTCGCCGGGTCGATATCAATATGAATTATCCTGGCGTTGGGCGCAAAGGTTTTTATCTTTCCCGTTACCCTGTCATCGAAACGGGCGCCGACAGCAATCAGCAGGTCGCATTCCTGGACCGCATAATTGGCGTAAGCCGTCCCGTGCATTCCCAGCATATCAAGCGATTCCGGCCTGTTCTGGTCGAAAGTCCCCAAGCCGAGCAGCGTCATCGTTACCGGAAGATGCGCCTTGTCCGCTAACGCCCTTAATTCTTCCGAGGCGTTGGCGCTGACGATTCCTCCGCCCACATAAAGCAGAGGTCGTTCAGACTGGTTTATCGCCTGCGCAGCCATAGCTATCTGCCTGGCGTGTCCCTTGGTCTGAACACGATAGCCCGGCAGTTTCATCTCAGCCGGCTCATTGTCGTTGTGCTTTGCAACTGAAACATCGACAGGTATATCAATCAGCACCGGCCCGGGCCGACCCGTGGACGCAATGTAAAACGACTCCTTGATAAGCCGGCGAAGCTCCTTAACGTCCTTGACTATGCAGTTGTATTTCGTAACCGGGCGCGTAATGCCGGTGGTGTCGGCCTCCTGGAATGCGTCGTTGCCGATAAGCTCTGTCCGCACCTGACCTGTAATGGCCACAACTGGTATCGAGTCCATCATTGCGGTTGCAAGGCCGGTAACTAAGTTGCACGCGCCCGGCCCGCTGGTGGCAATTACAACGCCGACCTTGCCGCTGGCTCGCGCATAACCATCTGCCATATGGCAGCCGCCCTGCTCGTGACGGGGAACAATGACCCTGATTGGCCCCTCGTATAATTTATCGAACAGCGGCAGCACAACACCGCCGGGATAGCCGAACAGCGTATCGACACCCTGGTCGACAAGTGTATCGACAATTATCTGGGCGCCTGTTTTTAATGGGGATTGGCCGGCTGAAGCAGCCGAAGAGGAAGACTCTGATTTCATCTTTTTTGTCCTTTCCTGATAAATCCAGCGAACAGCGGCCAATCTTTCCGCCATACTCTGTCCGCCGACATTATTCCGGTAACTTATGGCTTTGCGGGCAACTTCGGAAGCCATCCGCCCCGATATAATCGGGACGACCAGCTATCCGCAGGTTTTTCCCTGCCATAAACCCGTAACCGCAGCCTATCTGCGTTTCAGGGCTGTATCCGCGTGTTTTCACGCAAATACGACAGAATCATACAAAAATAATCAGTTTCTGTCAATTATTTTTCGTCAATTTTCGTATATATCTATAGCTTCTTAGGAAAATAAACCTGCTTTTGAAGCAAAAAACAATGGTTTGCAAAGGGTATTTTTGATATATTGCATTTTAGGCTACGAAATACGAACTAAAAAAGGAGCTTTTTATGTGCGATAAATGTGGTTGCGGCGGCAGCGAGGAACTGACTTTGGCGGAAAAAGTTGGGGAAATAATTGACGATATTCGGCCGAATCTGCAAAGTCACGGCGGCGATATTGAGCTGGTCGGTATCGATGAAGATAATACCGTAAAGGTGCGTTTGCAGGGCGCCTGTTGCGGCTGTCCCGGCGCTACAATGACTCTCAAGGCGGGCATCGAGCGGATACTCAAAGCCAAACTGCCGGAAGTCAAACAAGTCGTCGCTGTGAGTTAGCTGTTACCGGCAGAAATGGCTCGCTCCCTTGCGAGACTAATTAGAAGCGTTATTAATGTCGCCCAATAAACCAGTCAAAATAATTAAAAAACGCCATACACAAAAAAATTTGTCTCCTGAATCGATTGCTGCTATTGTCCTGCGCTTTCTGCGGTTTGTGGACCGCAATCTCATAATTTTTATTGTTCTCGTGGCGGTCTTTTTATTGTTTAAGGTAACTATAAACTTTAACTACGAACCGAACTTCATCAAGCGCCCTGTCGAATATCAGCTTGAAAAGTTAAATCCTGATGCACAACTGTACTACAGCCTGGCTCAAAATCTTGTCAAAGGCACCGGGTACTATGATACCATTCGTAACGATGAAACAATGCCGTCGATAGGACACCCTGTTTTCCTGGCAGTGTTCTGCATAATTGGGGGACTACCTCCGGCTTTATTCTCCTGGATTTTCTTTATGTTGTCCTTTGCTCTTTTGGCTGTGGCCGTTCGCATTTATTGTAAAAGCAATTTGCTTACGGTTTTGTCTTTATGGTTATTGGGAACCTTTTTTAAACGTATCTGGTGGTATTCAGCAAATGTAGAAACCACGATAATATTCACAAATATGCTTTTAGCCGTAACCCTGTCTGTCTTTTACAGGCGCAACTTCTCGATGCTCTGGGCAATAATCTCCGGCCTGGCTTTATATATCCACCTCATAATAAGGCCGTTATTTTTGTTCCCGACACATATATGCTTTGTAGTTTTTCTCGCACTTATTTTGTATTCATATATCAGAAATCGCACATACCCCGCACCAGGTTTTATCAAAAGCTGGTTTGTCATTCTGATTTCCGCCGAATGTCTTATTGGTCTGACATACACTTATTCCCAAATTCGTTATCACGACACCCGCCTTGTTACCGGCACATACGGAGTCTATCCGCTTTACGCAGGCAATACAATGTACCGTGCCCCCAAGAGCATATTTGACACCCGCATCAATCGCCCTGAGGAATTCTTCAAAGAGTTTCATATGGTAAGAGATAACCCCGGGATGACCTGGCCTCAAAGACACAAAATTCTTATGCAAAAGGTGATTTCCTACTGGCAACACCATCCCGTGCGAGCAATCACCGGCTGGTGGTGGCGATTCAGACAGTTTCTTGGTCTATGGTCGGGAAATTTCGCCTGGGAAAGGCCCCTGACAGTGGTTCATTCATTTTCAACATCCGCGTTATTGGTTCTTACAATTTTTCGCATCGCTTCAGGCTTTTTGCCAAAAAAGGACATAGCCTCTGAGCCCAAAACGCCTCAGAGCGTGTTGAGATATATCACCAATTCGCTCCGTGGTATGAAAAATTCGCTCGGTTTAATATTTACGGCGCTTTTCCTGATTTATTGCGGAATTCACGCGATGTTTTCTTACGTGGGTTTTCGCTACGCAAGCGTAACAATCCCCCTGCTGGTCGTAGCGGACATATACCTTCTGTACGAAAATATTTGCGTATTTTTTGCCCGGAGGGCCTCTCAATAATTCCTTTTTCTGTGATGATAGCAGTTATATCTTCGCTGTCAACAACATCGAAGGCCGGATTGTAGATACTAACACCTTTTGGAATGATTCTCTTATTGCTCCAAAACGCAATTTCGCCCGCTGACCTTTGTTCTAATGGTATCTCGTCACCATTTTTTATACTCAAGTCAAATGTGCTTGACGGTGCGGCAATGTAAAAAGGTATGCTGTGCTTTTTGGCGAGAATGCTTAAGCTGTACGTGCCGATTTTGTTTGCGGCATCGCCGTTAGCAGCGATTCTGTCGGCGCCGGTTATCACGGCATCGATTTTGCCCTGCTTCATCAGCCAGCCTGCCATATTGTCACAGATAACGGTTACATCAACGCCAGCTTTTTGCAGTTCCCAGGCGGTTAATCTGGCGCCCTGAAGCAGGGGCCTTGTTTCATCGACATAAACCTTAAATCTTTTGCCTCTTTTGTGAGCCTCAAAGATTACCGATAATGCGGTTCCCTGTCCGGCTGTTGCCAATGCCCCTGCGTTGCAATGCGTAAGAATTCCGCAGCCTGTTTTTATGAATTTTTGGCCGTTTCTGCCGATACGCCGGCACATCTCAACATCTTCCTGATAAATGGCGTTTGCTTCCTTCAGGATGGTCTTGCGCAATGATTGCAAGTTTGCTTTTGGGTTGTCGGCGATAAAGTTCTCAACGGCGTGTATGACTCTATCCAGCGCCCAAAACAAATTGACCGCTGTTGGTCGTGATGAGGCGATGTAATCGCGTGCATTTTTCAGGATTAAGGGGCTTTGTTTTATATTACCGGAGCGGGGCAATTTCTGTGCTGCCAGCACCAGGCCGTAGGCAGCGCAAACACCGATAAGAGGAGCGCCGCGAATGGCGAGCGTTTTCAGGGTGTTGTGAATCCTTTTTATATTCCGGCAGCGTTTTTTTACAAATCTACCCGGCAGTTTCCTCTGGTCTATATATTCCAGACAGCCATCAACTCCGCCAATCCATTTAATTGCCTGAACAATCATAATTATTTACTATTTTACTATATCTTACACCCTTTTTCGGCGTTAAGTTTTT